>ERZ839767.4154-NODE-4154-length-15189-cov-2.977204_pt1 | contig 15189 bp, 12 predicted proteins | sample MGYA00519879_ERZ839767 | MGnify/ENA primary metagenome ERZ839767 (study PRJEB31850, sample SAMEA3708852) | human gut metagenome | biome: human gut; feature: human-associated habitat; material: faeces | place: China | collected 2014 ...
GAGTGAGATGATTTTCCGTTTTATCTGTCGTATAATAAATTCAAAACCATTCAATATAATAAGGTAGAAATTCAAACGGAGGCAATCTATGGATACTTTTTTTAACAACCTTAACCAAAACCTAAGCACAGAATGTCTACTCCTGCAAATACTGCTTAACGCCGGCTACCCTGCTGACACTCCTGCCATCGGCTCTTCTCCCAATAAGGAGGATGAACTTCCGATGCTAAGAGACTTTAAAGCATCGGTGAAATCATTAAAACGCTTTTTTCCCGAGGACACTGACATAGATTCAACAGAAATGGGAAAACTGATTTTTATGCTCTACCACCACTGCATCATCAGTGCTACCGATTCCTTCCGCTCATTAGGATATTGGACAGATACCAACAACGTCACGGCTCTTTCACGCATGGAGTCTCCCATGGGATTGGAGGAAATGCTACACAATGGTAAATTTGAAACTGATCCTGCAGGAAATTTCATTGGAGCAAATACTAAGAAAACAAGATTATGGAAAGACATTTGTTGCTCTATCCCTGCAACACCAGAAAGCAATAATAAGGCAAAAGTGCTGCGCCAAAATGCTACATATATAATGACGCGTATGCAGGATGACATATTGGGTGGCTGCATCAATAATATGATCGGGTGGTATCGGGATTTTCCATTATCAGGCAGCTATCAATTTTATTACACTTCAATACCATTGGCTTTCCAAGGACTTAAGCAGGAAGATTACACCTATTCTTTTCCGGCAGTCAATACTGATATTGCCTATGATATTCTCTATAATTACAGAGGATATGCAACTGCATGGCTTAAGTTTCTTGATGCAATGAATAATGACTCCACAAATGAACAGGATGCCCCTAAGGGTACTTCAAAGCTTTACCGACATCACCAGAGATTAGATTTTCATACCAAGGAAGCCAATCCTCTGGATGATATATTATTTTTAAGCAAAATGGAAACCAACTTTTCCATAGCTTACATACCACAGATCATCCACTTGCGGCACACCATTAGTCCCCTCATTGAATTTCCTGAATTGATGGATCAGATACTCATGGAATCTCTCGATTTAGGAAACGGTTTGTATCGGCTCGATCTCTTGACCTGGGCTCTGAGAAATCATCTCGGCATCGCCTATAATGCGACATCCGGAGAGGTAATACTAATGCAGGCAGAAAAAAATACCACAGAAAATGCTGCCGCAGCTTTAGCCTTTATCAAGACCTGCAGAAAAATATTGTTCCCTGTTGCAGAGCGGTTATTTTTCCAGATGCTTTATAACAGGATTTCGAATTATCCTAATATCCCGAAAAAAACTTACTGCAGACAGATTTATCAGATACTTGGCAATGAAATTTGTGGAAAATATCACCGCCTTTACCTGACACGTATTACGGAGCATAGTGATGAATACACCGAGTTTTTTAATGCACTGCATACATATTTTTTCGATCCGGATTCATACCCGTTCTCCACAGACTCAGATATGCAGTCTGTGGAAGACCTGATAAAAACCTGTCAGCACCTTGACTCCTCAAACCAGCCCGTAGCCACTGGTATGACGCCTCCTAAGATTGAGGAAAAATCCAGAAAAAGCTACGAAGATTGGTTATTTGTTGCAAATGTATTTGTAAGTGCATTCTCTTCCTTAAAGTCTTCCGAACGTATGAAGGGATTTATCACACCTGACCGACTAGGATTTGGATTTCCTGCAGATAAGCAGACAAAACAACAAAGATCGGATTTACAGAACCACATCGACCACTTTTTACTTTCATAATGTAATATTTTCTATCACAACAAAATGTAGGGCATGCCATCAATGACATGCCCCTTAACTTTGCAAATATCTTTCCATGAGTATATCGCTCTGTAGTATTCTCAACCATTTATCTGCTACATCTAATGCATCCTCGATTGATTCATCAAGTTTTGTGTATGGCTCTCTTCTCATCACAACCATTGAACTGTCCAGATTTTTTAAAATTTTTTATTTTTTTATGACCATTTTCCACCCCTTTTGGTATCTTTTTTCAAAAAATTTTATTTTATCTGGACAAGCTCATAAAGCACCAATACTGTAAAAAAATGTCCCCCGACTTCCTGAACATGTTCATTTATGCAGACAGGACTTTAGTGAACACTTCAGACTATATATTCCGGCTGTCCACAAAACTACACTTTTATGCACACATCCATCTCTTAAACCACATCTATCTCCTGAAAAAGAAAGAGGACAGTAACCAACTTCTGTCCTCTGCTCCTTTTACATTCCTTCTATTGGTTCGATTGCTTTTTGTCATAGTCTGCGAATCCATCACTTGCATACTGCAGGATAATATAAAGCATTCATCATTTATGGTGATCACATGTATAATATGTATTAAAAAGAGAAACACGAAAAAACGCATCAGCATATTGATATTTTTTTAGAAATAGGTATACTAAAATTATAAAAGAAAGGAATTAATAACTATGGAAAATAACAATAAATTCTATAACCCTATATTAGAAAAGTATAATATATATTTTAGTGAGGAGCAATTTATTGATAATGTAAAGGCTGCATTGAAAAAAATGGAAACTTTTTTAATAGAACACGAAATTGCTATTCCCCTAAAGGAAGTGAAACAAAAAAGCAAAATAGAAATAAAAGGGATTGCTGATAACGGAAAAGAAAGGCTATTACAATCAGAAATCATAAAAAAATACGGCGAAGATTTATTGGAGGATAGCGAAGGATATAATACACTATTACCAATATTTAAAGAGGGCGTAATAAGAAGTGGAACAAAAGAACTGGGAACCTATTATACACATTTTACTGTAACGGAAGAGACCAAAGAATATTTCGACCTGGAAATCTATGATTATAGGTTTTATAATCAAACATTTTATTTACAATATATAATACATATTGAAGGATTGAATAAAAAGATTCCATTAGCAGAAATTCAAACATACTATGCTGGAATCAATTCCTTCTTTTTTGAGCAGTTTTCAAGGCAAGATTTAAAAGAGTTTTCAGACGATGAGTTAAATGTTATTAAAGAAATTACAGCATCGGATAGCCAAGAAGAAGATATGGTGGATAGTATTACAAGTATGACTCTTTCAACTTTTAGAGTCATTAATTTTTTAAATGATTATTATCTGCAAAATGCTGAAAATGAATCTTTGATTTTGAACAACGATTATTTTCAAATTAAAAATTGGGATAAGCAATCTGTTGTTTCTGCTATATCAGAGGACAAGGAACTTCAGACAGAAAGTTTTGTCAACAAGATTTTGTCAAAGGATGTTGGATTTCATATACTAGATACTCATACCATAGGAAGTGTTATTCTAAAAATAATTGAAAACGCAAATATTGATACATTTTATTTAGCTATTGGTTTTGCATTTCAAAGTGGTCTTAAAATTTTAGAGCCTGCTTTTCAAGTAATAAGAAAACGAGGCGGAAATCCCGAACTCATAATTGGAGCATTACAAAATTATGATGATAAAAACGCAAATAATAAAATTGACAGAAAAACAGTTACATACTTAAATAGATTGGTCGATAATGGTTATATAAAATTATATACACATACTCCGTTTTTTTATCATGGTAAATTTTATTATATGAGTAATGAAAATAAATCCTATGTTATAATTGGCTCTAGTAATATTAGTAAAACCGCCTTTAATGTTAATTATGAAATGGATGTTGTACATATTATGGACAAAGGAAGTGAACAAGAAAAACTATTTTTAAATTGGTATACTAATTTGAAAACAAAATGTAGAAAAATAGAAAGTCTCGATGAGTATAATTTTTGCGAATATAATTGGAAAAGTGAGTTAGACGCATTCCATTCACTTAAAAATCAAAGAGTATCCAATGAAGAAGTCAGAAGAAAGATAGATGCTCTTTCAGACGAAGAATTAAAATACAGATTTACCTTATGGATGAGAAAAAACCCTACAGAAAGATACGAAAATATCGAAATAGAAGCATTAAAAGATTATATCATGTTTGTATATGCAGAAAATGGATTGGTCGTGTTTGAATCATTTGTGCCCGGAAATGCATATTATGTTTTTAGATATCGAAATAGTCTTACGGAATTACTTGCAACTATTACTCGTATGAGCAAAACACAGATGGCATGTTCAGCCCACTATATTCGTAAGGGATATCATATGCAATCAAGGGAAAGACTTGCAAAACGGATTGACAAATATTTTGAGTTTTAAAAGAGGAGTGAGACTTTTTCCGATAATCCGCCCAGATTAGGCACTTACCTTTCATCTATTAGCGACATGTGCCGACGAGCCATTAAAAAAGTCTAACTTTGAGGGGTCACCTCATGTTTCACGCTTTGCTTATTTACACCAATCTTATAGCCAATTGTTCCTCCCGTCACAGCCCCAAAAATTATACCTATAATTACACTAATCAGTTCCGCACCCAAGCCATCAAAAAACCATTCCATTAAGTTCCCCTTCTTACTTATAACTTTAACAAATCCGTATAAATTTTTCTTCGTGCAGTATTTGATTTATTGGTAAATTCAACACTATTATACCAATTTATCAAATTTTCCCTTTGTTCATTTGAAATATTTTCTCTATGAAACACAAAATATCCTACGAGATAGTTAACATAATCAGAACGATTATATTTTTCTAAATTATTATTTTCTATAAACTCTAAAGCCCTTCTTAACGCTTCTAATGTCATTTCAAAACATTCCTTTAATTTATCTGGTTCTAAGTTACAAAGTTGATTTTCTTTTGTATCCGATGAAATAGGTGCAAAATTGTTCGAATGTTTACCGGAAACAAGAATTTCATAGGCTGGATTTAATGCTGCAATCGAATATGAAACATTCGTTTTCTGTGGTGTGAAAAAATCATATCCATATTCTTGTACCTTGCTGCGGTATACATGTGTATATTGTGTATACACATCAATACCATGGGCTTTTAGTTTAGAAAATCTCATTTGAATAATGCTTACCCGACTTCCCGCATTATTTAATACTTCAAACCAATTAATCTGTTCATCTTCCGTAAGATCTGTCGCAAAATTAATCGTGTACTGATAAGTTTTTATTTTATTTCTAATTTGCAACAATGCATTTACTACCATCGGTGATGCCAATGCCTTGTTTTTTTCTGTATAAGCTATTAATTTGTTATCGTCTTTGTTCAAGAGAATGCCCACTGGAACCTGGTTTTTTCGATATGCCTCTGTATTTATGACAAATTCTCCCTTTCCCAAATCCAGCACTACGTTTTTTAAATCCGGATGATTGCAATATGCTTTATAATTTGTTGTCAATCTTTGTTGTCCATCCACAACCGACATTTGACCTCTTACAGTTTCTGAAAGCAATTCTCTTTCTACAAATGATACTTGCGGCACTGCAAATTCTTTTTCTATATTGTTTATAATATTGATTGAAATTGCAGATATAGGAGATTTACTTAAAAGCTGGTAATTTAATAATTCAACACATTTGGCTAGAGTCCAGCTAACGTCCCTTTGATATAAAGGCAAGGTTAATTCATTTTTTTCTATGTATTCGCAAAGCGTAAAAATATATTCTTGTCTACTGTTTTTTGTTGGATTAAGATTAGCTGCCTCCAATAACTGTTTATTAATATTCATCCCCCAGTCCTTTCCGCTGCGTTTTTTAGCAGCTACTCTATTTTTTGTGTATTTTATCAGTTTTAAGTGGTTTTGTCAATAGCTGCTATTTCGAAAGATATGTATAATCAATGACTGTTACTTATAATCCGTTGTCTTATACACTTCTAAACTTTATGATATAAAAGAGGTAAATTCACTGAATTCATTGCTTCATCCAATTTATCTCGGAATTCATTTTTCGCCTTCATTCTACCCCCCTCATCATATTTACTTGCAAACAATGCCTTATTATAGTAGTTGAACGAAGGAGCAGCGGCACGACTCGTCGTATCAATCAACAAAAATTTTAAAGAGCGTTTAATCATTTTATATGGTCGATTGGCAAATGTCTTCCATTTGAAACTATAGTATTCATATGGAATTTTTCCATTCATAACCGACTCTTCTAATCCTTCTCCCAATTCTTGATCAAATCTACATTCAAAGGATATTCCAAATTTCTCTATTTACTGTGTTTTTCGACCATATAATTCGCCATAATAATAATCAGCATTTTTTTGTTTTACATCAAGCTCCAATTCCAATTCCATATATATCCATGGCAAAGTCATAACGCTAGGAGCAGCCTCAAACTCTTTAATCATTTGGGCATTAAACAGATCTTTCAAAATTGCCTTATCCGCATTTCGATATTGCTGATTTAGTACAGTTTTTATAGCATCCTGAATAGTACTTTTTCCAGCCTCATTTTTCCCTACAAGAATATTCATGTGCTCATTAAATTGTACATCAATCTCATAAAACTTCTTAAAGCCTTCGATATGCATTGACTTAATGTAATTCAACTACTTCACTCCCTTATAACATTTAATCTACTACATTTTAATTAAAATGTAGTCTCTGTACACTAATCTCCATTCTACAGACGCTTTAGCATCGAATGAATCGTGAGCCAAATATCTATGCGAATTTTATTCGCATTTTTAACCTCTGCGATCGGGTCTACTTTGTAACGCCTGTGGCACAAATAATCGTGTAAAAAATAATGCATCGGCAGTATTTTTCAACCTTTTCTCTACATACCACCTTTGTCATGAGTATATTTCCCCGCCACCATGCAGCATTGTTCAAACGCTAATTGTTGATACTGCGGGTCAACTTCATCCATGCTGCGCAGAAATCCCTCAAGTTTTCTTGCGCAATCACCTGTCTTTTTGAGTTGTTGATTGCGATATTATTCTACTTGTCTCCGTTGATTTTGCGTTTGCAACTGCATTCTAACCGCATTTTGATCAATAATGCTACAAATAGGATTTTGATACATCATACTTCCCCCTCCCGTTCTAATTCGTATTGTTTATTATGCTACATATTTTTACATATAACAACATAATTCTCTCGACGATATTCGACACTTTAATGCATCAAAACGCCTCCTCAATACTTCTCCAGCTATCGTCACTCATATCGTCCACATACTCTGTATTATTGATATACAGATCTTCACTGCTATCGCGAACAAAGCCCCAATTAAGATGATATTTCTCTGCATAGTTCTTAAACGCATTGAATTTATTGCCTACCTGAATATCAATGTTCTTGCTGTGTCCGCTTTGTTCTCCACCTTTCGTCTCAATGATCCAGTTACTTCCGTCCTTCATATGTACGATGTAATCCGGATAAAAAAGCCATTGTTTCAAGAGAGAATCCGTATATACAACAGAAAAATACTGCTGTCCGGTATCTCCATTTTTATAAAACCATTCGACTTTATCGTTATTTTCGCAATATCGCTCAAACAACCGTTCTGGCAAACTGCGTGTCTCATCCGTACAAAATTCATTGGTATATTGCTTGTAAGCATTTAATCGGAACAACTGCTGTTTTTTTACTTCACTATACTTATACACTTCCATCTCTGGTATCGTAAACTCCGCTGTTTTCGGTTCCAGATTAAAAGAAAGCTGCTTTCCACCCATCTGTGCTGTAACGCTCTTAAAATCCATCTTTAATTGCTTTACATTGTTGATAATAAATGCATAAAAGTCATTATTATCGAGTGCAATAAACTTGTACCGGGTTTTCTTTCCCTTGCTAAACATGCGACGCAGGATGTTCTTGACTTTTTGAGACTGCATACCTGTTACTTTCTTGATCTCATCCACAGAGTGCAGCAAATAGATACCATGTGTATGGGTATTAACGGTGGTTCGGATACTAATACGTTTTTTTGCGGCATCCTCCGACATTTCATCTGTTGTTCGGAATAATCCCTGTAGTATTTTGCTGTCTATTTCATGGCTAAAATTATATCCTCCGGTCTCCAGATTTTCTCTATTCACCTGCTTATCTGTGCCCAAATGATATTTTTCTTTGAAGAAATCATATACCTTAACCAGGGTCTCACGTTCTCCCAGACCATCAAAGTCTAAGTTACGCAATTCCTTCACCAAAGAAAACCCCTTCGCCTCATCCTTCAAAAATAATCTTCTCACTTGATATGCCTTATCCATAGAGGACAACAATCCTGCCTTATATTGTGTATCCAAGGTGTATATATAGCAGTAATCCAGCGTTGCCAAACCGTAATGCTTTCGCTCTGGCATACGCCTAATACGTCCAATCGTTTGTATCTGAAAATCTTCACTGCCACCTTCACGCAATTTCACAAGAATTTTAGCACGTGGACAGTCCCAACCAGTTGAAATAGCCTGTTTCATAAGCAAAAATGCTGGTGAGCCATCAAGCTGTGTCAAATCATCCCCGATCACCTTATTATCGCTCATCCAAATATTAACCATTCCATTTTCATAGGTATATCCCATGCTTGCAAGCTTTGCCTCGACTGCTGCAATCGTCTCCGGCTGACCAACCGGGAACTGTATCAATACTAATGGACGAATTGGCAATTTCATAGACTGATAGCCTTCGATGATTTCTTTGCGTTTATCATCTGCAAGATCTAACAAGTAATCATAATCATTGATGATTTCTTTTCTTTCATCGACGCCCTCATTGACATAGATTGCACGAGTAATCAAACCTGCATTGATAACTTGATCTTCCGGTATCTCATAATATTCCTGATGGCTTACTTTTTTTGCCGTTGCCGACACACGAATAATATGCTTGGCAGCAAATGCACTAATAACATCGTCTGCCTTCTTGGTATTGTTCATGTGTTCCTCATCAATAATAACAATAAACTCTATTCCATCCCTATGCGCATCCGCAATTTTCTCAAACAGATTTGCTCTTTCGCTATCTTTTAATGCTGTATTTCCCTTTTTCGTTACAAGTTCCCAGTTGATAAAAGTTACACTCTCTCCCACAAACCCAGACAGCATAGAATACATTAAATTTCTAGTATCTCTCTGTGGTGTCAAAGCCTCCATACTATCTTTGCTCTGTTCTTCCAGATTTCCTTTTCCTGGACATAACCACACAAATGCAGTCTTTCCATCCGTATTTTTCAGGTATTCATCAATATATTTAATCAAAATAACTGTTTTTCCGGCACCTGTTGGTGCTTTCACAGTAATAATCTGTTTGCTATTGTAAGCTGCTGTCTTATCTATCAAAAATTCCACACATTCATTTTGAAATTCATATTCCTTAATCCCATTTACCATAACTCACCAGCCTCCCTTAATTCAAAATCAAAATAGCAATCTGGAATGATAAATGTATTTACCTCTGCCAGTAATTGCTCTTGTGATGTGGACAGCAACACATCCTGATTTAGGAATACAGCTTTCAAATCAGAATACTTCTCAAAATTCTCCTCAAAAGTATCCATTTCATCATCATCCATAATGATCACATATTTTTTATTATCCACCTTTACACCATATTCCAACTGAATCATCTCGATAATATGGTTAAGAAGATCCTCGTATAAGTCTTCACTATCCTTAGTCACAAAATCCGTTCTGTAATATTTCAAGTTTGCCGGAATCCCCTCTGAGTATTCCGTTCCGTCAATGCGCTTGCCAGTGATAATAGTTTTTATTCGTTGAAATGTAATTTTCTCACAAATATCATTTTCATTATTAGTACACAAAATAAATTTTCTATTACCCTTATCTTCTTTATTAAGCTCTAAAACTGCCTGTGCTGTCGTTCCAGAACCTGCAAAAAAATCAAGTATCATAGCATTTGTATTTTTTACAGTAGCAATATGTACCAAATATTTAATTAACATAGATGGTTTCGGAAAATTAAACTGCTTTTTTCCAAATATAGCTGTAATCTCTTTGGTCCCATCCTGAGTCATTCCTACAACTTCTGACTGAAGGTAGGTACTAGCAGCCACCAAACCAAAATCACTTCCCGCTTTTTTTTGATCATCCTCTTTCCAATAGCGTAACACAGGTTTAGAAATTTTCAAAAATTTATAATCTCCCGGAAAGATCACTCGTTTAGCATCATAATACTCTTGGAATGTGTCTTTTGTAATCGCCCAACAACGCAATGGGTTAACCGGATATTGTATTCCATCCTTTGGATTAATCATAGTATAATTACTATTTGGACGCTCTTCAATCGTTCGTTGAGTTGTTAAATCATGAAATCTCCATGGTCTCCCTGGAAAATCTTCAGTTTCGTAATATTTCCTCTCCTTGCCCTTAACGGCAGCTTTAAATCCTTCCTTGGCATAGCAGAGAATGCTCTCACAATCTTGTGAAATTCCATAGGGCACATCAGATTTTGCTGTTCGTTTTCTCCATGGAATATTTGCCACAAAACATTTTTCTCCAAATATATCATCACATAGCAATTTTAATGGTGCCTGTTCATTATCGTCAATCGATATAAAAATACACCCTTCATTAGACAATAAATTTTTAGCAATTTCTAAACGTTTTTGCATAAATGAAATCCATTTACTATGCCTATACCCATCATCTTCCCCAATTTTTATATCATCGTATATAAAATCCTTACTTTTTGTATTATACGGCGGATCAATATAAATCACATCTATCTTTCCCTTATGTGTTTTCTCCAGCAGTTTCAAAGAGTGCAAATTATCTCCCTCTAAAAGAAAGTTATAATCTTCGCTCTCTGGATTTCCAGCAATTTCTCTGCTTTCATCCTCTGTAAATACCGGAATATGTGTCTGCATTTTTACATCCACTTCTTCCTCATGCTCTTCCCATACAAGACCATATTTTTTTGAAGTCAATTCTTTCTCAATCTGGTTAAGTGCAATAAGAGATTCATCATCGCTGTGCTGCTCCTTTAATGTTTCCAAAAATCGGAGCATCTTTTCTCTTTTTATCTGTGATAAGTTTGCCATTGTATTTCTCCTATTTTCCTGTACTATTTTTTCTCCATGATCTTGAGAACTTCTTCCGCTTCAGCGCAATTCTCACCATCACAGATTTTCTTATAAAAGTTGTATACATCCTCATCTTTCAAGATATACTCAACTTGTGTATTCTCTAATGCAATATTTAAAAGTTTCCTTTTCTGTTTCTTACTCCAACCAGCAAATTCACTCAATGCAGCAATAACGGCATGCGTATTTTTAAAACTTTCACTATCTTCCAATGCATTGATCAAATCCTGTTTTTCCTGATCCTCTTTACTCTGATCCTTTGTTGCTACCTTCCGCTCTTTCTTGCATTCATAATGGAAGTTTTCTAGCACCTCATTCGTTTTGGTTCGATCAATAATTTCTTTTAGCAAAATTTCCAACGGTGAATCTGCTGTATAATCTGCTGGAACAAAATATTTAATCCGATTCTCCTCTAGCATTTTATATACTTTTGTTTTATCCTTTGTTTTTGGATTGTATACACCAATAGAATGACCTCCATGTAAATTCACCAGTTTCATACATGGAATATCCGTGTCGCTATCCCCAATATATACCATGTTCCGGAACGGCACACGATACTCATCTGGTTCAAAATATGCATTCACCTTTTGATCATTCACATCAAGAACACCCTTTTCGATACGAAATAAAAACTGTGTTTTGTTCGTATAATTTACCACCTGTGCCGGCCAAACAGCAACCCCATATTCATTAAAGTAAAACGAACTTGCATATATCTTCTTAAATTTATTTGCAACAGCCGTTCCTTCTATCATTTCCTTTAATCCAGAAGAAATAATATAATGCTCGACCATTACCCCCTTCCTTTCACCATATTCATTAATTCTATCAAACCAAGTATCAACGCCTGGAAACAACTGCACTTTAGCCCCATCCGCTTCCAAAGTTTTTCTAGTAAACAGCACCTTACCCTGTGACTTTTGAGACATCATATACATATATGCCAGATTTTGATCCATATCATTGTCTGCCGCTAATTGATTGGATTCCTTCCAAAATTCTGGCACTTCATAATCAATAGACTGAATATAACCCTGGGCTTGCATATCATCGGGTGATAATGTTTTATCAAAATCATAGCATATCGCCAATATAGGTTTCTTGTCCTTATTTTTCTCCATAAGCTCCTCCTTTTCCAGCTAATTCCTTTGTTTCCATTTATTCATCCAACATTATTTTTCCCTATCTTTAATCGGCTTGTTCGTCGCCCTGGATTTTGCGATTTTCCTGGCCTCGGGAAAATCGTCACCAATCTTATGTCCACTGCGAACCATCATTGCACACCGTCCGTATATCCTCAAATCTTTTGTATTCTTCCGCAAGTAATTTACTCATTCACATACTCCTTTTGTTCCTTTTTACCTAAGCACAAATAGTTCAAATGACACCTGCCACATTTTTCCTTTGAACATTTTCTAGGTAAATGATTGTTTCTTATATGATCCGCTGCATGCTTTATGTCTTCCGTCACAGCAGTGATTACATCTGGCGTTATGATATCACTTGCACTGTTTTGAGAATCCAAATGATATATCTCCATGTAATCTGCTGTCTTACCGGTTAATTCTCGATAACCCAGTGCATAAATTTTTAACTGCTGTGTATTGATTTCTTCCTTAACCTGTTTATTGGCCGTCTTAAAATCAATAATTGCCGTCTTTTCCAATCCATCCTGAACCACCTGTTTTACCAGATCAATACGACCATTGACACGAATCCCATCCCCCATATCAATTTCTATCTCTGTCTCAGCCATGCGAATATTCTCAAAATCCGATTGGTTCTTATGGACATATTCATGTATGCCACGTTTCACACTTCCATACATATTTTGCTGCAGTTTTGGTGTTGCATATGGCAGATAAAAGGATTGTTCAATAACTGAATCCACATATTCCTCTGTGATTGCTTTTCCTTCCATCGCAGCAAGATGAATACGTCTCACTATCGCATGCATTGCATTACCATACCCCAATGCCGGAATCAAAGGCTGTACGAATCCATAAAACATTGACAGCTTAAACCGGTATGGACATTCGAAATAATCTTCCAGTAAAGAAAAATTCAACGTAAGCGGCATGCTCTCTTTCTTTAATACTGGAAGATGATCTGATTTATATTGAATATTCCCATCATATTTTACTAAATATGATGATTCTTTTGCCTCCAGCATAAATTCCGAAATATGTTTGTTCCGCGACTTGGTTGTCCTCGTTAAATAAAGGTATTTCTTAGCTCTTGTCACTGCAACATAAAAAAGCTTTCGTTCTTCCTCTATTCCTCCATCAAATCGCTCCGAATCTGAAATCCATTCCCGATCAATAACATGCCAAATGCCTTTTCCACCCACTTTCTGTGCCGGAAAAAAGTTCTTATTCAACCCCGGAATAAATACAGCCGCAAATTCCAAGCCTTTTGATTGGTGAACCGTCATAATTCCTACTGCATCCGGTTTTGTATATGTATTGCTCTGGTATCCTTCCGGATAATAACCGGTTGCTGTATACTTTAAAAAAGAGCAAAAATTATTTAGTTTTGACTGTGGTTTCAAGGTATAATTGATCACCTCATAATCCGCAATCACCTGACTGAACTTCCCTAAATTATATAAGATTACTTCCGTCTCAATCCGTCCATCTTCAACAAGAGACAGTTTCCCTAGAAAGTCATGATAGATTTGCTGAAGATTGAAATCGGAATACAGCTTTTTTTCCTTCACGTCAATCACCATCAAAATCTGTAAGCAATCTGCCAGCTCCTTTTTGTCAAATGGATAATCAATTTCCATCCATTTATGATACAGCTCTGTTGCCGTTATGTCTCCATTAAGATAATCATAAATCCCTTTTGCCGCCTGACACTCTTTCGTATCAAACAGTTCATTCATTCCCTCCACGATATAAGGGATGTGATGTTCTTCCAATTTGGCTGCTATCTGACCGCTAATCTTTTTCTTTCGAACTAACACTGCCATTTCAGAATAAGGAATTCCTATTTCATGCAGTTTTTCCATCCGATGTGCAATAAACTCATACTCTAAATCCGTATCCTCTCGCTCTTCAAAGGCAACGTCTCCGATATCGTAAGGTGTCTGACATCCCGATTTCATTGTCTTTGACAATCTATGATCATTGTGAACGATCACTCTTTTCGCAACATCTACAATACCATCTGTACTGCGGTAATTTTTGTCCAATACGATATATTTCTGAACACCATATCTCTCCTTAAATGTAAGGATATTTTGAGCATCACTTCCACGAAACTGATATATTGTCTGGTCATCATCACCTACTACACACAGGTTTGCTCCCAGTTCTTTCAGTCGACGAATCAAACGCTCCTGTATTGGATTGATGTCCTGATATTCGTCCACTGTCAGATATTTTACTTTGTCTGCAATAATTTGTGCAAATTCAATATTATTCTCTAACTGGCAAATCATTTCCTGAAGAATCAGAGAATAATCGAACTTCTTTTCTGCATATAGTTTTTCCTTATATTTTTTGTAGGCTGTACGAGTGCGTTCATCCCACTTATCCTGTTCAAACCAGTTTTCATTCAGAATACTCATTACACTGACAAATAAATTTGTCTCTTTGTATTTACACAAATCCAAATCTTTCATTCCGCATTCACCATAATAACGCTCCACAAACAATTTGGTATGTATTTCATCCAATACATCGTACTTCTGAAATTCTGGTATATATTCCTGTAACATCTTGATACAAAACCCGTGAATTGTGCCGATATACATATGTGCAAATCCTATCGTATCACCTAATTCACGCTTGCCCAAGTCGTATATTCTTCCTTTCAACTCCTCTGCCGCTTTTCGAGTGAAGGTAAATGCAGCAATATTTTCTGGAAGTATCTCGGACTTGGATTTCAATATATTGATGATTCTTCTAGTGACGACACCAGTTTTTCCTGCACCAGCACACGCAATAATCTCCAGATCATCATCTATTGTCTGAACGGCTTCACACTGTTGATCTGATAATTGATCTAACAATCCCATAGGTACTCCCTCCCATCTGTTCTTGATAACACCCCAGTTGCTTATTCTTCCATTGTATCATATAAAATACCTATTGGCATCATTTAATATAAGCTCTCTAGCAAACAATTATCCTATTTTCCTTTTATAAGCACAACCTCCTCTCCACCTCCGTTTCCACGC
>ERZ839767.4161-NODE-4161-length-15162-cov-4.691931_pt1 | contig 15162 bp, 14 predicted proteins | sample MGYA00519879_ERZ839767 | MGnify/ENA primary metagenome ERZ839767 (study PRJEB31850, sample SAMEA3708852) | human gut metagenome | biome: human gut; feature: human-associated habitat; material: faeces | place: China | collected 2014 ...
ACAGGTTATATAGCACCGACGGAGGGAGAAGTCCTTATCGATGGTATAGACATTATGGATGAACCTGAACTTGCAAAGAAAAATATAGGCTATCTTCCGGAGATACCACCACTTTATCCTGATTTAAAAGTGAGAGAGTATCTTTCATTTGTTGCAGAACTTAAGAAAGTTTCTAAAAAAGATAGGGATATAGAAGTCCATAAGATAATGTCAAAGACAAAGACAATTGATGTTTCTGAAAGACTTATAAAACATTTATCAAAAGGTTATAAACAGAGAGTCGGACTTGCGGGAGCAATGATGGGGAATCCTGACATACTTATTCTTGATGAGCCGACGGTAGGTCTTGATCCGAGTCAGATAATAGAGATGCGAGAACTTATCAGGGAACTGAGCAAAAATCATACCGTTCTTTTAAGTTCGCATATCATGCAGGAGATTAGTGCTGTCTGTGACGAGATTATTATCATAAATGAAGGAAAGATGATAACAAAAGATACACCGGAAAATATTACAAAGAAAATGGTTGACACAAATGGTGTTCATGTTGTTGTAAAGGGTGATAAAACAAAACTTAAAGAGGCACTTAGGACTATATCAGGTATTAAGAATGTATCTTATGACAATGACAAAGATACAGAGGAGGATACGACAGGTCTTACTATTTACTGTGCAGAGGACGAGGATATAAGAGTGGATCTGTTCTATGCACTTGCAAAGGCGGAGTGCCCACTCATTGAAATGAATAAACTTGATACATCACTTGAGGATGCGTTCCTTGCACTTACAAGAGGAGGTTCAAAGCAGTATGGTGGCAGAAAACTCAAAAAATTAAAGAGTGAAAAGAAAGATAAAGCTGAAACAGAAGGTGAACTGCAGAACGAAAATGAGAATCAAAATTCAGAAAAAAATGCTGACATTAGCAGAGAACTTGATGTGTCTGAAACTGAAAAAAATTCTTCAGATATGGAAGGAGGAGAAAAATAATGCTTGCAATATATAAGAAAGAGTTAAGACAATATTTTAATTCAATGATAGGTTTTGTGTTTCTTGCATTTTTCCTCGTTATCATAGGAATATATACATGGGCATACAATCTTTCAAGCGGACTTGGAAATTTTGAGGTTACTCTCGGTGGTATATCATTTATGTATGTTTTGCTTGTGCCTATACTTACTATGCGAATAGTTGCTGAGGAAAACAGGCAGAAAACGGATCAGCTTCTCTATACGGCACCGGTATCGCTTACAAAGATAATCGTTGGCAAATATTTTGCGGTTCTGACACTGTTTTCATGTGCATTTATTCCGATATGTATATATCCGCTTATCATTCATATGTATGGAACTGATGTAAGACTTGCACCTGCATACAGCAGTATCATAGGATTTTATCTTTTAGGAGCGGCAACGATAGCAATAGGCCTTTTTATATCTTCTCTTACAGAGAGTCAGGTTATTGCATCAGTTGTAAGCTTTATAACACTCCTTCTTACATTTCTTTTAAGCAATATCACCGGGATGCTTCCAACCGAGGCAATATCACAGTGTGTCATGATAGCTGTACTCTGGCTTGTCATATGTCTTGTTTTTTATCATATGATGAATAATGTAACTGTTCTTGTTATGATGGCAGTTATCGGAGAGACAGCAATATGGATAATCTACGCAGTAAAATCTTCATTATATGAAAGCCTGCTTACAAACATATTAAATACGCTTGCCCTGTCTACACGATTTGATGATTTCAGTCTTGGAATTTTAAATTATGATGCGATAGTATATTATGTTTCAATAGCATTTTTATTTGTATTTTTAACTATCCAGATGATAAAGAAAAAGCGTTTTAATTAGAAAGGAGCAGCAAAAATGAGTAGAGAATTAAGAACAGCAAAAATGAAAAAAAGCTCCGGAGGAATTAAAAAATCATTTACTAACAAAAAATTTAAATCGGGAGCTTACAGTTCTTTTATAACTATTCTTGTAATAGCAATAGTAGTTGTTGTAAATCTTGTGTTTGGAAAGCTTGATCTGTCGAGCGACCTTAGTTCAAACAGTTTATTTACATTATCTAAAGATACAAAGAAAGCATTGAAATCGGCAAAGAACAGTGTTACTTTGTATTATCTTGTAACGGACGGCAAGGAGACAGAGTATATTGAAAAAGTGCTCGACCAGTATCCTAAGGCATCATCAAAGGTTAAACTTAAAAAGATAGACCCTGTTGTAAATCCGGGATTTGCAAGTAAATACCTGTCAGAGAGTGAAGCCGGCTCAGTTGCACAGAATGATGTTATCGTTGTAAATGACTCAACAAAAAATTCATCGTATGTGCAGAATGCGGATATGTATTATTCAAATACAGATTATTCATCATACACTCAAAGCAGTGGAGAATACTATCTTGATGTTGAAGGAAAGATAACGTCTGCAATACAGAAAGTGCTTGCAGAGAAAAAGACAAAGATGTATATTCTTAAGGGACATGATGAACAGGAAGTTGGAACAACTATGTCAACTTCGTTTAGTAAGATGAATATAGATACTGATGAACTTACTCTTTATTCAGAGGATAAAGTCCCTTCAGACTGTGATATACTTCTTATAAACGGAGCAACAAAAGATATAAGCAAAGAAGAAAAAAATAAGATTCTTGCCTACATGAAGAAAGGTGGAAATGCCGTTATAAATCTTCAGTATGGAACAAAGGATACACCAAATTTAAGGGCATTGCTCAAGTATTACGGGCTCAATGAGCAGATAGGTTCGGTATGCGAAACACAGGGAAATTATTATAACTATGTAAATTCAGTTATTCCGACACTGGATTCTTCAAATGAGATAGCTTCAGGTGTATCCGGGGTAGTTGTAATGCCGTCTCCTGTAGGAATCTCAAAACTTAAGGGTGCAAGAAAGTCACTTACAATATCAGAGTTTATGACTACATCAAAAGGTTCATATCTCAAACTAGATACTTCATCAGGAAAGGCAGCAAAGGAAAAAGGTGATATTGACGGACCATTTGCCATGGGTGTTTCAGTAACAGACAAGATTGATGATAATAAGAGTGCAAAACTTGTTGTTTATGCATCAGCATATGCATTCTCAGATGATGTAATCTCAACAAACCAGCTTGACAATGGCTCATTGTTTACTAATGCGGTCAAGTCATTATCAAATTCAGATGTTGAGGAAACTTCAATAAATGCAAAGAGTCTTTCTTACACATATGTTTCACTTACACAGGGAACGCAGTTTTTCTGGGCGACAGTAATAATCATTATCATACCTGTCGGACTTCTTATAACAGGCTTTGCAATATGGTTTAGCAGAAGAAGAAAGTAAAGGAGGAACAATATGGGCGGAAAAGTGTCAAAGAAAAACAGACAGCTATTGACAATAATTGGATTATGTGTTCTCCTAATAGCATTGATAATTGTATTTTTTGTGGCAACAAAGCATAAGGACAATAGTGAAAAAAAGGAAGAAGCAGGGAATAATATAGAGCTGTATTCAATAAAAGAATCAGATATTGCAGAGCTTCATTTCAAGAACAGCATGGCGGAGCTGACATTTGTGAAAAACAAAAATAAGTGGGTGTTAAAGGATGATACCAAATACAGCCTTGATCAGAGCAAGGTGGAGACTCTTGTAAGTGATGTAAAAAAGATGTCTGCTACAAGCGAAGTCACATCAAATTGCACCGATTTGTCACAGTACGGACTTAAAGAACCAGCTTTACAGGTCGATATTACAGATAAAGACGGCAATAAAAAGACATTGACGGCAGGAGATGAGTCAGTTGCAGGTGAAGGACGATACGCTTACATTGACAATGATACAAAGAAAGTGTACATGGTAGAGTCTGCTTTTACATCTGATTTTGAAACTACCAAAAAGGAATTAAAGGCTGAGGCAACTGCAGCACCGACGGCAACATCAGCAAAATAGTCATTTTTTATCGGTATATCTGACAATGAATGTCAGGTGTACCGGTGATTATAGTTTTTAGAATTAATAAGGCGGGAATGGAAAAGATGAAAAAGAACAATAAAGGAAAATTAAATAATAAAAAGCAGGTGCTTATCATAATAGCTGTGATAAGCATCATGGTTTTTATATGTATAGTGTTACAGGCTTATATTGAGGGATATTTTGGCGGTAAAAAGAAGAGTGTAAAAACACAGACACAAAATACAATAAACCGTGAAAAAGATGGCAGCAAAGCTGATAGTAACGATAATAAAAGTTCAAAAACAAAGAACACAAAAAATGTTAAAAAAAATAATACTGCTAAAAATAAAAGAAAAAAACATAAGAAAAGGAGGGTGGAACACATAGCTGCACATCCTGAAAGCAGTAAATCTATAAGGGTGCTTATTACAAATAGTAATTTTTCTGATATGTTTCACAAAAAGATAAAGCTTACATCTTCAAGCAGTTTTTATGTAAAGGTAAATAATAAGACAAAGAGTTATGCGGCTGGAAAAAAGGCAGTATTTAATGCAAGTGACAAAAAATTAAAAGGGAAAAAGATAGTTGTAGGTTCTTACAATGGTGCAAAGATAAAAGTGCTTAATATAAAAAGGCAGAATATACACCCTGAGTATCGTGGAACTATGACAATAAAATATAAATCAAAAGGACTTCTGCTTACAAATACACTTCCTATAGAGCAGTATCTTTATGCGGTACTTCCAAGTGAGATGTCAACCTCAAATCCTATGGAGGCACTTAAAACACAGGCGGTATGTGCAAGAAGTTATGCATACAATCAGATAAAATCCGGAAAATATGCTGAGTATGGTGCAGATGTTGATGATAGTGTTGCCTGTCAGGTATATAACAACATTCCTGAGGACAAAAGGTCGAGAAAAGCTGTTGACGGGACATTTGAGAGAGTTATGAAAAAATCAGGGAAAGTCGTAACTGCTTACTATTTTTCAACATCGTGGGGTTATACGGCTGACGGTCAGGATGTGTGGAATACACCGTCAAAAATATCATATCTTGACAGCCGGTTTCAGATTACGGCAAGATCCAGAAGAAAAACAGGAATAAAAGGATATAATCTGTCAAATGAGCAGATTTTCAGAAACTTTATAAATAATGAGAGTTGCACAACATATGACAGTAAAGAAGAATGGTACCGCTGGTCCGTAAAGATTAAGGAAAAAAGCTTAAGAAGCCGTATAGATTCAGCTTTGAGTTCATGTTATGTGTCAAATAATGCAAATGTCCTCACTAAGCTGAAAAATGGAAAATACAAATCAAGGTCAGGTTTTGTTACGGGAAAGATAAAGAGTATTGAGATAACAAAGCGTGAAAAAAGCGGGATGGCATCAGAGATTATAATAAGAGGAAACAAAAACACTTATAAAGTATGTAACCAGTATAACATAAGAAAAGTGCTTGCTCCCGTAAGTGAGACGATAAAGCGAAGATATGGTACAGACATGGCAGGTTATTTTATGCTTCCAAGTGCAGCATTTTACATAGATGCAGTATCAGGCGGATTTAAGATAACCGGAGGAGGTTTCGGACATGGAACAGGTATGAGTCAGAGTGGAGCCGGCAATATGGCAAAGCAGGGCTTTAACTACAGACAGATATTAAATCATTATTTTTCAGGAGTTAAAGTGACAGCGTTGAAAGGTTATTGATAGTAGTATTTGAAATATTGCATAAAAATTATAAGGCAGACTTTACGGTCTGCCTTATGTTTTTGATATGATTTTAATTATATTTTTGAATTGTTTGTCAGCTTTTTTTGCTTTTGCCGGTATTTTTTTTCGAGTAGATGATTTAACATACCTCCAAGAAAAAGTATATACATACAGGCATACAGCCACAACATCAGCAGAGCCATAGTAGTCATTGGTCCATAAAATTTTGAGTAATTATTGATGTTGTTTACATAAAAAGAATAGATGTATGAAAAGATAAGCCAGCCGGCACTTGCCACAAGTGCTCCGGGAATCTGGTGCGTAAATGTTGCTTTGCGGTTTGGAAGTATTACATACAATAGCCAGAAAAACAAAAATAAGACCAAAAAGCTTATGACAGCTCTTACATTTATAATAGAAGCAAGAGGCTTTTCAGTAAATGGAAAATGCTGTCTGATATAATAATACAGTTTATTTCCAAATACGATAACTGTAAGTATTACAACAATGAGAATCGCAAAGACTACCGTATAAAAAAAGGAGTAGATGCGTATTATTATATAATTTCTTGTCTCATCAAGGTTATAGACTGAATTAAGACCCTGGATAAGTGATAAGAATGCCTTTGAGCCTAGCCATATGGCAACAATGATTGTAGCTGACAGTACGGCACCAGTCTGCACATTATATATTTCATTTATTATACTGCCAAGATAATTTCTAAAGTATTCCGGGACGAGTGCAGATGCAGTTTTAAGGAGCATGCTTTTGGTAAATGGAGTGTACCGGAAAAGCGACAGTAAAAACATGAAAAAAGGGAAAAAAGAAAGAATCATAAAGAAAGCCGCCTGCCCTGCAAATGCAGATAAAGCAGCTTTCTTAAAGTGATTCATAAGTCTGTTAATTTTTGCATATAAATAACTAAACTTTGAGAGTAAAGTTCTGTTATCCGAAATATCAATTATTTTTTTATTTTTCATAAAAGCTGTTCCTTTAAGTTATAATCGTGTTATATAATTTTATTCAACAGGCGTTATAAGACTGTAATCTCCTGACAAAAGGGTCTGTATAAGATCATTTTCAGTCTTTATATCGTACTCTGTGATTATACCTCCGAGAGCGAGGTCTTCTTTTTCGTGAAAATCACTTCCTGATGTCATGATAAGGTCATGTTCATATGCCCAGGCATAAGTTTTATCATTGTTGCTGTCGTGGCGTGGATTGCCGTTGAAAACTTCGGCACCGTCAAGAAGTGCAGGATTTACCGGTTCGCAGTAGGCTCTATTTGGATGAGCCTGAACGATAAGTATATTTTCATTGTGACATATTTCAGATAATTCTTCGAGGGAAAGATTGTATAAAAAAGGATGTGTATGGAAAAAGTCTTCGTTTACACCGTATAAAAGATAGTCATTGGGACTTTCCGTGAGTGTTACCTCACAGCCGAGCAATACATTTATATCATATGTTTCTGCACAGCCAAGAGCTGTTTTGTATCCTTTTAAAAAATGTGAGGTGACTTCGTCAGGAGTTTTTGCACCGTTTTTTTCAAATACCCATTTGCTGTAGTGGTCGGTTATAACAACGGTATCATATCCTGCTTCTTTATACATTTTTATTACATCCTGTGCGCAAATATGTGCACAGGGACTTGTTTCGCTTGTGTGTGTGTGCATCTCAACTTTCATATCCGTATCAGCCTCCAATAAGCAATAAATTAGTAGTAATTCATAGTATAGCATTATGCGGCGGGCAAAACAACTATTATCTATTTGAAAAAAATGCATAAAATAATAAAAAAATCATTTTTTTAGTCGATTTTATGCTAAAATATATAAAAAGATTTTTAGGAGGAATAAAAAATGCATAGTTTTCAGGAAGTTTCAGTTGATTACATGGATATGAATCCGTTTAAAAAAATAGGAAAGGACTGGATGCTTGTTACGGCAGGTGATGAAGAAAAAGCAAATTCGATGACTGCTTCATGGGGAGCAGTAGGAGAGATGTGGGGAAAGGATTCTGTCTTTGTGTTTATAAGACAGAGCAGATTCACAAAAGAGTTTATTGATAAAAAGGGTAAGTTTTCACTTAGTTTTCCGGGAGAAGAATACCGCAGGGATATGAAATATCTTGGTACAGTTTCAGGAAGAGACGAGGATAAGATGAAAGCGGCAAAAGTAAAAGTTGATTATTGTGATGGAGTACCTTATATTGACGAAGCAAATATGGTATTTATCTGTGAGGTAATGTCAAAGACTGATATAGAACCGAAAGATTTTCTTGATGAAACTATTGACGAAACATGGTATAAAGATAAGGACTACCATACTATGTATATAGCAAAAATCACAAAAATACTTGCAAGATAAGGCAGAAATACGACATAAAAATGGCAAAATAAGCCGAAATAAGGCAGGTATGTTAAATGTCTCATTTTTGGGGTAAAAGGTTTCGTTTTTGTTGTGTATTATCTTTTTAAAGATTAAAATACAATATGAATTGTGAACAAGATGTGAATGAATAATAATCACATTGTAAAATATTACACTAGATCATGATATGATAAGGGAGGAAATTTTATGTATTTCAGTAAATTTGCAAAAAAAGTATTGGCAGTAGCCGTCGCAGTAGCCGTTACTGCAAGCTCAGTTGTAGCAACACCAAGCACAAAGAAAGCCGATGCAGCAAGTTATAAAGCTTATCTTTGTCTGCAGACAGCGAAGTTTACATTCAGAAATCAGCATGACGATGCAAAGTTTTCAAACAAACTTCAGAACACGACAAACAAATTGTCAAAAAACAGTGTAAAGTTTAAAGACACCACAATGAAAAAAGGTAAAAAGACATACACTGTTCAGCTTACAGGACTTAATAAATGTATCGCAAAAGACAAGACATTCAATACACTCTATGTAGATACAAATATTAAAGGAAAAGACAAGAAAAAAGTTACTGTTACAAATGTAAATGTTTTCTTTGACGGAAAGAAAGTTAAGACTATCAAAAAAGGAGTTTTAACACCTGATCCTGGTCAGACAGACGGATTTGTACAGCTTCAGATCATCAATATGTGGAACAGCCGTGTTGCCAAATTTAAGTACACTATGCCAAAGAAAACCATAAAGGTGACATATACAGTAAAGATTAAATAGTTACTGCTTGTACACGAACTTGACAATGGCATTTAAAATTGTAGTGTATATTGAGTGATATATTCTACATAAAAATAAAAGCGTTAAAGTGGAGGAAAAGAATATGAGACTTTCAAAATTAACTAAAAAAGGAGTGTCAGTTGCATTAGCACTCTCAATGGTAGTAGCAGGAACAGCCGGAATGACTCAGAAAGCCAGTGCTGCAAAGAAATTTAAGACATATGTTATGTTTTCAGATGATAAGTGGAAAGTAACTGCAAATATGAATACAGCTAAGGGAGAGTATGACTCACCAAAGACTATTAAAGCTAAAAAAGGAACACAGAATGTTTCAATGACTCTTACAAAGAGTAAGCTTAAAACAGGAGCAAAAGAGAAAACATCTAAAGCAAGTGTATTTTGTGTAGATATTGAAAATGCGATGAAAACATATAAGCCAAGCCAGATTAAAATTTCAAAGGTAAAGATTTATGTTGACGGCAAAGCTATAAAAGTAAAGGCTAACAAGCTTAAACAGGGATATCTTGAGAAAGATCAGAAGAACAATAAATTCCGTCTTGAGATTTTTAATGTATATGGTAAAGGTGGCACAGGTGCTAAAAAGGCAAATTATCCTGTAGATCCTAATAAATTAAAATTTAAGAAGAGCCTTAAAGTAAGCTTCAAGCTCACATTTAAGAAATAGTTAAGAGTGATTTTTAAGAAGATTTTATGAATTAAGATTATAGGTACTTAAGCTTTTGTAATGATAATATTACAAAGTGTATTTTGGAAATGGATTGTCAGTAGGATTATATATTCATATGGCAGTCCATTTTTCTTGCATAATAATGAGTATAGTATTAAAATAAGAAAGCTGCATCCATGAAAGATGTTTATTGCAAAATTTATTATGTATGAAAGTAGGAGAGATATATGTCAGAACAGGGAAAATTTTTAGAAGAATTAGAGGCAGTCAAAAGTATTGCAGCTTCGCAGGATAATAAGCTTACAAAAGATGAAGTGAAAAAATATTTAAGTGATTTAGAACTGTCTGATGATAAAATGGAACAGGTCTATTATTATCTTTCCCTTGCAGGAATAGAGGTTGAGGGATACAGATTTGTGCCAAAAGCAGTTGACTTGCAAAGTAATGAAAGTGATAAAAATGAAGATAAAGAGCTTTCGGATGAGGAAACCGAATCTGAAAAGCATAATGATAAAAAAGAAAACAATACTTCTCCAAAGGAGTTGTCAAAAAAAAGAGCAGAATATAACAATAAACTTTATATGGATGAAATAGGAAAACTTGACTATTATGATGACGCTGAAGAGAGAAATCTGATTCAGAAATTTATGGATGGTGATAAAAATGCCAGGAATAGATTTGTAGAGAACAGGCTTGCACAGGTAGTAAAAATCGCACGCAATTATGCAGACAGGGAGAATGTCAAAAAAGGGATAACAGGGATGGATGAACTTATTGCTGAGGGAAATGTAGGATTACTTGAAGCAATATCCGTGATAGAAGAAAATAAAAAGAATTTTGTTGATAATAATGTTCCAAATTTTGACAGTATAGATGGTGCTATATATATGGAAGTTACAAATGCGATAGAATCTTTGTTAGACACGGTGACTTCGGATAAAGATTGGGAATCAGCAGTTCTCGCACGCACAAATCTGCTCAATGAAGCGGCAAAGTATATGACTGAGGAGATGGGAAGGGTTCCGACAAAAGAGGAATTGTCAGAATATACCAAAATTCCTGTTGATGAGATAAGAGGAATAATGGGATTGTCAAAAGACACACAGCGTATTGCTGATACCACACCGGGTCATAAATCAATCTGACCGCATTGGCATACTACAGCAGTAAGATATAGTAAATAAAGGGTGTCCACAATATTTTGTGATTTATTGAAAAATAAACACAATATATTGTGGACATTTTTTGGCCCAGGTGCTATAATAAGTCTTGCGTTCTTTGAGAGAGTCATGTTGTATATATGGAATACATATATAAATGCAGGTCAGGAAAAGAACATAGGGTCATGTAGTTATTTGACTATACATGACTGCATAGATTGGAGGAAATATGATGATGAAGGTAATCAAGAGGGATGGCAGAGTCGTTGATTATGACCGCAATAAGATAATTGTTGCGATCCAGAAAGCCAATGCGGAAGTTGATAAAAACGAGCAGGTAAATGAGGAGAAAATAGACTCTATTGTTGCCGGAATAGAGAACAAGCATGTTGACAACATGATGGTTGAGGATATTCAGGATATGATAGAGCAAAAGCTCATGAGTGAGGGAAAATTTGAACTTGCAAAGAAGTATATAATCTATAGATATACAAGAGAGATGGTCCGCAGGGCAAACACTACTGATGATTCCATCATGAGCCTTATAAAAAACAGCAACAAGGATGTAATGGAAGAAAACTCAAATAAAAATGCATATATAGCATCGACACAGAGAGATCTTATAGCCGGTGAGGTATCGAAAGATCTTACAAAGAGAGTACTTCTTCCAGAGAAGATAGTAAAAGCACATGAAGAAGGAATACTTCATTTTCATGATATGGATTATTTTCTTCAGAGCATATTTAACTGCTGCCTTATAAATATAGGCGATATGCTTGAAAATGGTACGGTTATGAACGGCAAACTTATTGAAACACCAAAGAGTTTTCAGGTTGCGTGTACGGTCATGACACAGATAATCTCGGCGGTTGCAAGCAGTCAGTACGGCGGGCAGTCAGTTGATATAAGACACCTCGGAAAATATCTCAGAAAGAGTCATGATAAGTATGAAGCTCATTATAGACAAAAATATGGAGATACTATTACAGAGGATGTACTTGAGGAGTTTGTAAATGACAGGCTTATGGATGAATTAAAGTCGGGTGTGCAGACTATCCAGTACCAGATAAATACACTGATGACTACAAACGGACAGTCACCTTTTGTGACACTTTTCCTTAATCTTGATAAGGATGATCCTTACATAGAGGAAAATGCCATGATAATAGAAGAAATCCTTAATCAGAGAATAGAGGGTATCAAAAATGAAAAAGGTGTGTATGTTACACCGGCATTCCCTAAACTTATATATGTACTTGACGAACATAATTGCCTTAAAGGAGGTAAGTACGATTATCTTACAAGACTTGCAGTTAAATGTTCGGCAAAGAGAATGTATCCTGATTATATTTCAGCTAAGAAAATGCGTGAAAATTATGAAGGTAATGTATTTTCATGTATGGGATGCAGAAGTTTCCTCACACCTTGGAAAGATGAAAACGGAGAATATAAGTTTGAGGGACGATTTAATCAGGGAGTTGTCAGCATAAATCTCCCGCAGATAGCAATAATAGCCCAGGGCGATGAGGAAAAATTCTGGACATTGCTTGAAGAAAGACTTGCCTTATGTTTTGATGCACTTATGGCAAGACATCATGCACTTGAGGGAACATTATCAAGCGTAAGTCCTATCCACTGGCAGTATGGGGCAATAGCAAGACTTGGAAAGGATGAGCCTATAGACAAACTTTTACATGACGGGTATTCAACTATATCACTCGGATATATAGGTGTGTATGAAACAACAAAGCTTATGACCGGAGTAAGCCATACAAATCCAAAGGGAACAAACTTTGCACTCAGACTCATGAAAAGATTGAGACTTGCGTGTGATACATGGAAACTTGAAACAGGTATAGGATTTGGTCTTTACGGAACACCTGCAGAGAGTCTTTGCTACAGATTTGCGGAGATAGACAAAAAGAAGTTCGGTGTTATAAAAGATGTGACGGATAAGGGATATTACACAAATTCATATCATGTGGATGTGCGTGAAAAGATAGATGCATTTGAGAAGTTTAGATTTGAGAGCCAGTTCCAGAAAATCTCATCAGGCGGTGCTATCTCATATGTTGAGATACCAAATCTCAGAAATAATCTTGAAGCACTTGAGGATGTTGTTAAATTCATATACGAAAATATACAGTATGCTGAGTTTAACACGAAATCAGATTACTGTCATGTGTGTGGATATGACGGAGAGATAATCATAAATGATGATCTTGAATGGGAGTGCCCGCAGTGTCATAATAAGGACAAGAACAAGATGACGGTTATCAGAAGAACCTGTGGTTATCTTGGAGAGAATTTCTGGAATGTCGGAAAGACTAAAGAGATAAATTCAAGAGTACTTCATCTGTAAAATTCAAGAGCTGCCTATTACTTTTGGTTGATGGGGCTCTTTAATCAGGTGCCGGTGGTGAACATGGCACCTGATTGTGCGTAGCACAAATTTTATATGAGTAAGTAGCGAAGCAGATTACAAATATCCTTAAAAAGAAAGGGATGGATGACGGTAATGAATTATGCGGATATAAAAAGGATAGATGTTGCAAACGGACCGGGAGTGAGGGTATCCTTGTTTGTGAGCGGCTGCACACATCACTGTAAGGAGTGCTTTAATCCGGAAACATGGGATTTTGGCTATGGAAAGCTTTTTGATGAGAAAGCCGAGGACGAGATAATACAATATCTTAAGCCTGATTATATAAAGGGGCTTACGCTTCTTGGAGGTGACCCAATGGAAAAAGTCAATCAGGAAGCACTTATCCCTCTGCTTGAAAAAGTAAAAAAAGAATATCCTGACAAGTCCATATGGTGTTATACGGGATATGATTTTGAAAATGACATAAAAGAAAATATGCTTGAAAACTGCGAAGTGACAAAAAAGTTTATGTCATATATAGATGTTTTGGTTGATGGTGAGTTTAAACTTGAACTTAAGGATTTAAATCTTGTGTTCAGGGGTTCATCAAACCAGAGGATAATCATGGTAAAAGAGTCACTTGAGAGTGGAAATATCATTTTGTGGAAAGAACCTGAGAGATAAAATATAAGATATTTAAAAAATAATCTTGAAATTTTTTGGGTAATTGGTTACAATAGTTTATAGGTAGGTTTGTGCAGAAGAGAAAATATCGTAAAAGATATTGATTTTTAGCGAAAGCCTGCATTCAAATGATTAATTGTCGGACCGGTTTTTCCAGTCGGACAAATTATAAAATTTATATTTAGGAGGAATTTTAACATGGCAGTTAAAGTTGCAATCAATGGTTTTGGACGTATCGGACGTCTTGCATTCAGACAGATGTTTGGTGCTGAAGGTTATGAAGTAGTAGCTATCAACGATTTGACAAGCCCTAAAATGCTTGCTCATCTTTTAAAGTATGATTCATCACAGGGTAAATATGAGAAAGCTGATACAGTTTCAGCAGGTGAAGATTCTATCACAGTTGATGGAAAAGAAATCAAAATCTACGCTTTCCCAGATGCAAACAATTGTCCATGGGGCGACCTTGATGTAGATGTAGTTCTTGAGTGCTCAGGTTTCTACACATCTAAAGAAAAGGCTCAGGCTCATATCAATGCAGGCGCAAAGAAAGTTGTTATCTCAGCTCCAGCTGGTAACGATCTTCCTACAATCGTTTACAATACAAACCATGAGACATTAAAGAAAGGTGATCAGATCATCTCAGCAGCATCTTGTACAACAAACTGTTTAGCTCCAATGGCTAACGCTTTGAACAAATTAGCACCAATTAAATCAGGTATCATGACAACAGTTCACGCTTACACTGGTGACCAAATGACATTAGACGGACCTCAACGTAAAGGTGATTTACGTCGTAGCCGTGCTGCTGCAGTTAACATTGTTCCTAACTCAACAGGTGCTGCAAAAGCTATCGGATTAGTTATCCCTGAATTAAACGGAAAATTAATCGGATCTGCTCAGCGTGTTCCAACTCCTACAGGATCTACAACAATCTTAACAGCAGTTGTTGAAGGAAATGTAACAGTTGATGAAGTAAACGCAGCTATGAAAGCAGCTCAGACAGAATCTTTCGGATATAACACAGACGAAATCGTATCTAGCGATATCGTAGGAATGAGATATGGTTCTTTATTCGATGCTACACAGACAATGGTTCTTCCATTAGATAATGGAACAACAGAGGTTCAGGTTGTATCTTGGTATGACAACGAAAACTCTTACACAAGCCAGATGGTAAGAACAATCAAATACTTTGCTGAATTAGCTTAATTTGATATTGGAATGAGGACAGGCCTGTAATTATACAGTGTAATAAGACTCAGATAAGGGGTCCGGTCTTTTGGACCGGGCCCCTATTTTTAATCAAGGATTGAGAAACCCTGATCAATTAAGATATGCCTTATGGCATACAATCTTAGGAGGAAAAACGAAACATGTTAAACAAAAAATCTGTAGATGACATTAATGTAGCAGGAAAGAAAGTCTTAGTACGTTGCGATTTCAAC
>ERZ839767.4165-NODE-4165-length-15141-cov-2.435835_pt1 | contig 15141 bp, 9 predicted proteins | sample MGYA00519879_ERZ839767 | MGnify/ENA primary metagenome ERZ839767 (study PRJEB31850, sample SAMEA3708852) | human gut metagenome | biome: human gut; feature: human-associated habitat; material: faeces | place: China | collected 2014 ...
CTCCTTTTTGAATGGCAGCCCAGCAGTCCGGGTTCAAGTTGAATTCCGGGTCGTTTTCTATGTATTTTTCTTTGTAGCCATTGATGGAAGAACGGTAATCATAGGTAACTCCGTCTTTTGGAGAGTAACCGCCAACCGTTCCGTAGGTGATTCGCATTGTTGAGTTGGCATCCGGGGGAAGCACGGTTCCCTTGTTCATCTCTACAAGGGCCTCCACGTAAAGCGTGCGTAAAGCACCTATTTTCTGAGTGTTATCTTTTAAATAATCGCGTAACTCGTAGTTTTTCGCTTGTGCGGACTTCGAGATTAAATATGCGGGGTCTTTGTCGATCGTTTTTTTGTCAACCCCCTTGTCCAACCAAGCAAACATACGGTCTTTCGTTGCTAGTACAGAATTTTTGTAAACGTAGTCTGTCAATTTCCGGTAGTCTCCTTTGAATTTTTTCACCAGTTTACCAATTTCTTCCGGAAAGAATTTCGGGTCGATGTTATTCACGTATAATTCGATCATGGCCGTGAAGACCTTGCGGTCTACCTGTTCGTCGTAATCCTTGAAATATTGTTCGCAGAAATGTCTCAGGTTCTTGCATTGTGCGCAGTCTTTGTGTAGGACACAACATCCTTGTTTTTCCATGGTGCTTTCAAATCCTTTAAAGCGCATCGCCAAGCGGGTCAAGTCAGCCCCGTTTACGATAGCTTCCCGGTGATAGATAGCCGAGGCCGCATAGGGAGCGGCGAAAGCGTAACAAGCTCGAAGTTCATCGACTAGGTTTCCATATTTAGCTTTGCGTGTCGGGTCTGCATTGATCCATGCGGTTAGTTTGGCCTCCTCTGCTGTTTTGATTCCTACCACATCATATTTTTTCGTGTACTCACATTCGCCAATGGCATATTTCCAGTAGTTGCTGTTCATGAAGTATTTGGAAGCGTACTGGATGTTGATCTTCTCGTCGGCATTCATGGCTTCCCGTAGGATCGCTAATTTCGTGTCCCGCACCTTGATCATGGCGGGGTTCGTGATGTTGATTTTCTCGCTTACCCCAAAGGATGGCGTGTAGCGGGCAGTTGATCCCGGGTAACCCAAGACCATGGCGTAGTCACCTTCCTTAATCCCGTTTATAGACACGGGTAACACGTATTTCGGTGTGATCGGTTGATTGTCGGGAGAGTATTTTGCCGGATTTCCATCCTTGTCACCATACACCCGGTACATGGCAAAATCTCCTTTGTGCTGTGGCCATGACCAGTTATCCGTGTCTTGTCCGAATGCCCCGAAACAAGTGGGAGGAGCTGCTACGAGTCGCACATCCTCGTACACTTTATAGTAAAATAAGTAATATTTGTTACCGCGTAACATGGCCGCACATGAGGCTTCATACCCTTTCTTTGCGTATTTCTTCTCGATCACGGAGTTGGCTCTTCTGGATGAGTAAGGGATGATTTCGCCATCTTTTTCTAAGCTTTTCAGTACTTTCCGGTATTCGTCTGTGACATCGATCACCCGATCCAAGAACATGACGGTTTTACCCGGGATGCGAATTTCTTCGCCTTGATTTTTTGACCAAAAACCATTTTTCAGGTAATCGTGTTCAAGGCTGCTCAACTTTTGGATATCATCGTAAGCACAATGGTGATTCGTGATCATCAAACCGTTTTTGGAGATCATGCTTCCCGTGCAACTTCCGTAATCCAGGGCCACGATGGCATCCTTTAAAGAAGGAGTGGTTTCGCTATATATTTCTTCTGCAGAGAGTTCTACACCCTTGGCTTTCATCGCCTCGTAATTGGTTTGAGCCATGAGATGGATCAACCACATTCCTTCGTCTGCCTTTGTTGTAAACGCACTGCTTACAATTAAGAGCGTAGCAAAAATACTTTTGATAAATGTTGTTTTCTTCATCCTGTTATTTTTTGGGTAATAATACGAATCCCATCGGGATTGTTTGGTCAGTACCAATGTCCTGTGTCATCAAGGGGCTGATGATCAGATTTACAACTTGTATGGGTATAAATCTCGCAGAGCAATTCATTTGGATTGCTCTGGCGAGATAAATGAATGATAAAATTTTTTGTGTTTTTATTCTACGGTTTTACCCGGTGTTTTGAAGGTTAAGGTGGCGTCAATTTCTTTGGTTGTCCCGTTCGTGTAATGGATTTTCCATTTCGGGGTTTGAAGAATTTCCCAAATTTTGTCATCGTCTAGCACATCCTTCACGTACGTGATCCGGATAACCGGGGTGTCACCGTTCAATGCCGTGGCGAATCCCATCACGCCATCTTGAGTGGAAAGGAAACTTCCCAAATAGGGGACTTGACGCTGAACTAACGGTTTATCCAATCCCGGGTAGGGCATTTCGTAAACTGCCGTGGCAGCATCTTCTCCGTATTTTTTCAAGGCGATTTGGAAACGTGAATTGGTTGCCGGGAACATCATTTCAAGGAACTCCTGACGACCGATCGTGTCTACCTGATTCGAGATGTTTACTAGCTCGTAGTCACATTCTACTTTCTTGATTCCACCGCCATGTACCTGCATTTCGAATTCACGGGTTTCGATGATGCTGCTTAATTCTTTTTTATCGATCGGTTTGTTGATATCCATGAATAATTTCACTTTTACCGGACAGTCATATTCGGTTTGGATTCCATAGAAGCCTTCTTTTTCACGAATAATATTTCCCAAGAAGGTCACGTCCATTTTGTCGAATAGTTTCTCAACGCCCAAGGTGATCACTTTCAATTGTTCCATTTCGGCAGGAGGTGTGTTCAGTTTCCGTTTTACCGGGGTAAACATGGCATTTTCAACTTTTTCTTTACTTGTCTCATCCGGGTTATAGTAAACCACGACAGCGAATCGATTCACGTAGGTCGTTACCCCGTAAACTCCCGGAACATTTTTCATGCGGGCAGCAAATGCCTTGGAGCTACCATAACATTTCACGGTTCTCATGCCGTCACGTTCGAAAGATTCCAAATGTTCTAATTTTGCAGGATCTCCCCAACGTTCATCGATGGTCGGCAATTCCCAATGGGTACCCATCCACAGTCCGACGAAGAAGAGAACAACGACTAGAATTGCGGGCAACCATCGGAATGCCGGTTTGCGGTTTATCTGTAAAGCATTTTTATTACATGTTCCCATACATTCGCCACATAAGGTACAATCAATGTCTTTCACGACTTTCAAGTTTGCCACGTCAATTTGGTGCGGGCATTTTTTGCTACACAAGCCGCAGTGGGTACATTTTTCGTCATCCCGGGTAATGTGGAGTAATGGGAATACTTTGCTTTTGTGGTAAACGATCTCGAAAATGTAACCGATCACACAGCTTGCACCGAGTAACCAATACCATTGCATCGGTAGCCCGAAACGGCCTAGGATTAACGAGAGTATCAACAGTACCAGGAAGGTAAGCGTGAATTTGAACACGTTGCTTAATGCTCCGAGCGGGCAGATGTATTTACACCAGAACATATTGATGAACAAATTCCCCAAGAATAGGCAGGCGATAGAAATCGATGCCATCCACGCGGTAAGCTCGCCTTTGAACCCGGTTGCAATAGCGTAGTATGGGTCAAAGTTTTTACAGAATAATTCGCTGCTTGAGATGGTCATGTAGAATATCCAGAATAACAGGATATACTTGATGGCTCTCAAAATTTTATCTACAACCGAACCTGTGGAGATGTTGATGTTTATCTTCATTTTTTTGCGTAAAACGGCCATCCATTCCGTTACCGTACCCAGAGGGCAGAGGTAGCCGCAAAATAGTTTGCTGAAAAGAATAACGCCGATTGCCAAGGTTACTCCCATCATGATCTGCACCATGGACATGCTACATGCCAGTGTGTTTGAATTCAGGTAAGTTACGAGAGATTGCAGTCCCCCGAACGGACAATAGGCTTCGACATTGGCAGCTCCGCCTCCGACGAATACTTTTAAAATGAATCCGGCAATAACCGCAATTACACCCAATTGCAGTACATGTCTCCATAAGTTTTTCTTCATCTTGCTCATTTCTTTTTTTTGATATTTGTTGTTTTTGATTCCTTAGAATGATAGCCCTATCGTAGCTTGTAAGGTGGTCCAGTCCTTGCCGTCATACAGGCCGCTGGTAGATTTTTTATAATTGACATGACCGATAGCGTACAAGTTCATCCCTTTTTCCTTGTTGAGGAAATAGGTGTAACGAACGTTTATGCTTCCGGCGATTTTATCCGATGCGATGTACTCGAATTCCTGTTCCAGTAAATCTTTCCGTTGTGGGTATTCATCGATATTCGGTAAGGCCGTTTCGGCTTCCTGTTTCATTTTCAACATTGTGCCTCCACCGATCGTGTAAGCTCCCTTTATGCCGCAATCCAGCATTCCTTTTTTGAGCAGGAAGTTTTTTTCGAATGAAAGATAACCTTCCATGTTTTTCAATATTTGTTGGAATTTGGCCGGGTAGAGACGATACACTCTTTCCGCGTAAAAGCCTTTCGCCCCGATTTGTGCATTCCAGCAACTGTTGTATGCGGTACGATTGCGGAACAGGTTGTAATTTGCATCACAAACAATGGATTCGATAGAAGATTTATTCTTTTTCCCGAATTGAGTCCAAGTGCTGTTTTGGTTTATAACCTCCTTTTGTTGGATGTTCTCGTAGCCTAGCATGTTCGAAAAATCGGCTTGCAGGTTCATGTAGTGACTGTACTTTTCTCCGCTGATATTGAGTGCTCCGGTATAATTATATACACGTTGTTTCATTTCTCCTCCGCGCTCTTTGTTGTAGTTGGCATTGAAAATTTCCTGTTTCTTTTCCAGCATGGAGAATTGGTTGAAGAATCGGATCCGAGAGGTATAGAATTCCACTTGTGCGGCACCGCCTAAGGCTTCATCCTGAATGTCCCGAGTGATACTGGTGGTTGAGGTTACCTGTTCGGATGTGTAGAACCACAACCCTTCAACGGAAAGAAGTTCCGGAGTCCGTCCGGTACCGATGGTTCTGATATTAATGTTTTCAATTTCTCTCTGGTAAATGAAGTTTAGTCCCAAGTTCACGTATTGGGAACGATAAACCACTCCCGGATACACTTTCAAGTTCACGTATGTGTTCTTGTTTCGGGCATCTTTTTTCTTGGCATTACTAGCAGTTAAGTAATCGATTTTGGCCCCGATGCTCCAGTGATTTCCGATCATGTAGCCGATACCGCCTTCCAGCATGTAAGTTTCCAGGGTTTGCCGTCCCGGCATACTGTCGGCAAAGAATATGGGGGAGCGGTACGGGTTGATAACGTTACACCACCCCATTTTAAGCCGATTCATGTAGTCAAAACTGAATTTCCCGTAGAAGAATACTTTGTTCAGTCTTCGGAAAGACTCTGTTTGCAGGCTTGTTTTATTGAACGCGTGGGGGGCATTTACATTTCTGAAATTGCCTTTCCCGTATTGGAAATCAAGTTCTACGATAGTGAAATCTTGATTTTCGTTGAATGTCAATCCGGCATAGTTTAAAGATTTTGTCCAAGGATTATTCGCTTTGACCCGATCCATCCGGTAAAAAATCTTCTCGTCGTCTTGAGTTTGGGCATTTACTGCCGACATCCCGGCGATGAGTAGACCCAGACCCAATGTATATATTTTTTTGAATTTCATAATCTTCATTTTTAGATACAGTTCGTCTATCTGTTTTTAAATGTGTTCGGAACTACTTCGAAATCCTCGCTGGAATTGTTGGTGTCCACGTATATGATCCTGCCATCGATAATTTCATCTATTTTCCGGCAAACGGAATTACCCAGATTCTTCGTTGGAATATAGGTGAATCCGGCATCGATGTTATTCGGGATTCGCTTGTTTGCACTACTAGCACTCACTACGCATTCAACACCATCGATTACCCAATCTTTAGGTATCATTAGGTATCTATTTGTTGCATTGGGTTTTACTGGGTTTTGTTTAATGTTCTGGGCGTCTTCAGCGTAGGCTTGAGCGCTGGTGGCTGCGGATGTCGGTACCTTGAAAATGACCATGGCTGGGCCCTGCGCACTGATAGTATATGCTGTGCCGTTATTTCTCCAAATCAGGTTTAAGGGCTCAACTTTCGGGGCGGGAACGGTAGCCTTCGTTAACTGCGGATCATAGAAAGCAAAATCGGCTTTGGAAAGATCCACGGATTGTGAGGCAATATTCACGTGGTTGATGGCATTAAGTGCGATAATCGTTTCTTCTCCGGGTTGTAACGGGTAGTCTTTGCCTGTTCCGGGAAATTGCCATGCCATCATGAATATTGGGATTTCATCCCCTAAACTTCCGTCTGGGTTGATTAGGTCATTAGTACTGCTACTTGAGGTTGGATATACTGTTCCAATGCAAAGGCTATCCAAGTAAGCGACTTCGTCTGAATTGTTATAGATAGACATGTAAGCATCTAGTAAATAATTCGAGCCATCATTTTTTCTACAGCCTGCATAGTAAATCTCTTTGATGATTAGCTGCTGTAATTTGGCATGACTCAAGTTTATCGTGTAAGTATCCCCATCTTTTGTGTTTTCATTTAATACGATTCGTTCCATTCTCCCGTTAAAGATGTCGATCGTGTTTTCTCCTCTTTCCCGGAGTTGGGCTACTGCCTCGTAGAAACCGTATTCTGCGTTGAATGTTGCGATGCCTGATGCGTCACATTGGCTTGTGTAAGTTAGTCCGGAAGTCGTGCTGTATAGTTTCACTCCAATCCCTTCCAAGCTTATATCCTCAAAACCTTCCGGCATGTTCACCTTGATTCGGGCCCCGATACTCATTTTTTCTTCTTCCAAGCATCCCGTGAAAAGGAATACGACCAGAAGTGTAAGTATATGATATGTTTTCATCTTTATTCCTTTTTTTATCCGTTAAAATTTCAGACTGATTTCAGCACCAAAACTAATGTCACTGTTTACTCTAAAGTCAGAACCGCTGGATTTGTAATATCTCCAAGGTTTGGCATTTGTGAAGTTGTTCGCATAGAAAGAAAGAGAGGCTAATTTCCCGATTTCTTTCGTCATACGCAGGTTCAACATGAAATACGGATCAAGAGAGTCTTCCACGAAATAGGTAGATTTATCGCTTTTGATCATGTGTTGGAATACCGGATCGTTTGCTTCCGTTTCTGTGAACGGGTGAATAGCTCCGTCCCGATCCATGTATGCAACCGGATTTATATACTTATTATAAGTTTTGTCTTTTTCTACATCTCCTTCAACCATGTTCCCGTCGTTGTCTTTCATGTAAGCCAGGCATTGTCCTTGGTATTTCGATAAGGCTTTCGATTTATCCATCCACACGCATTGAGCACCTAACGTGAACACAAGACGTAATTGGGGAATGTGGGTCACTAAACGCACGTTCGTGTTCAAGCGTTGGTACAGATTCCCGTTTCCGACATTGGTACCGCCCACGTACAACCCGACATAAGGATAAGGTTCATTATTTATATAGCGAGTTTCATGATTCATTTTGAGGCTGTTGTCAAATGTTTTGGTGTGGAAAAATGCTCCGTCCACGAGAATTGATGTCATGATCGCCTCGATCTTCCCGAAGTCGAAGGAGTACTCGATCCCCCATTTGTCGGTGGTGATGCCGTTATCCGGGCGTTGGAAAAGTCCGAATGTTTTTAAGGTGCGGTAACCCACGGGAGTCCCGTTTTCCACGACTTCTCCGTTCACGTATTCCGGATTGGTCAAGCTGGAACTGTAGTTATATTCCCGGTATTGATAGGGAACGGCATAATTGGCTTGGTTGTATCCATGGGTCAACTTCTCTTTGAAGTAAGCTAAGTTGGCATTGATATTGAATACTTTGAAGTCAACCCCGATTTCGAAGTTGTTACTTTTGGGGATTTTCAGATGATCGTTGTCCGTTTCGAATACATTCGTGGTGATCACGGCCAATTTACGATTATTGGCATCGTCTTTGAACGAGAAGCTGGCTTTGTCTATATAAGCCGGATCCGGGTACAGGTAGGCCAGTGTCGGCATTTTATGCTGGATTCCCCATCCTAGGCGAATACTCAAGCTTTCCCAGCCTTTCTTGTTCCAGCGATTTTCTAATAACGTCAATCGGGCGTTGAAACGCGGGTCCACGATCACGTCAAAATCAGCTCCTTTCGTGTCAATTTTGGTAAATCGGCTTCCGGCAGAAAGTTCTATTGATCTTTTGCCTATTTCAATTTTTACTTTATCTTCGATGAAACCGCTGTATTCATTGATATAGGGAATGTCTTTGAATGAACGGGGACGAATGTTTTGGGAGGGAGGATTGCTTGGGTCAAAACTTTTTCCTTTTCCTTCATTCCCTTTGGTACTCCATTCACCTCCTAACATGAAGTTATTGTAGAATATTCCGTATTTCCCGGAGATATTGGCTGTTAGTTTGGCTTGTGCGTAAACGGGTTTTCCCTCGATCTTCAAATCGCTATAGTATTCATAAGGCAGGAAACCGGCCACATGTTCCCCGGATTCCATGGCGTTCGTGGTGGCAGCCCCGACTGTTGTATGTTGTTCGTGGTCCCAGTTATATTGTTTCCCAAGGGATCCGGCTACGGTGTATTTCAGGCTGGTTAACCAAGCTTTGTTTACCATCCAGTTTCCGTAGATATTCAAACTGATTTCCTGATTTTCAACTTTTGTCTTTTCTTCGGATTGCTTATCCGGGTCACTTTTTTGTTTGTCTAACGTGGTCAGACCTTTAAATTTGGCATTCAAACTGAAAGCTTTTCCCTGTGGATTGAACACGTTGGAGTAACCGATTTGTGCGGTCAAACGGTTATAGGATTTTGCCGGAGTTCGAATGTCATTCTGTGATTGCACGTAATCGGCGTCAATATTCAAAAATCCTTTATTTTCTCCCAAGGCAAAACCTTTGCCCGCGTAAACCTGTTTGATTTTCGGGTCTGTCTTGAAACGTACTTCCAGGGGTGATTTTCCTGCCTTTGTCTTAACGATCACGGCTCCCGAGTTCAAGTCTCCGTATTCTGCAGAAGCGATTCCCCGGATAACTTCGATCGACTCGATGTTGTCCACGGCGATCTGACGGGCATCGATTCCGGTTCCGGCCGAAGTGCTTATGCCTTGATTGGATAGGGCAGTGGAGGTCATTTGCATGTTTGCATCATTTGACATACGTGCTCCGTCAACGATCACGGCAGTTCCGAAAGCGTTGGTGGCATCTTTTCCCGTGACATCGCGAATAGTCAGTTTCGAGATATCGTTTAAGTTCGGATTAACGGTCAATGCTCCCGGTAATAATTGCATCACGTCCACGATACTGGAAGCCTGTACGTGTTCCAATGCCGCTTTTTTAATGGAAGAAGAACTGCTAAGCTTGTTCCCGGCTGTCGCTGTCACGGTAACTTCTTTTAGTGCCAGGGTTTGTTCCTCCAGTTTTAGGATATATTTTTCAATATTTTTGCTTAGATTAATTTTCATTTCATAATCTTTGTACCCAAGGCAGGAAGCGGTTAAGGTATATTCGCCTTTTTTTACGTCTTTGAAAGAAAATTTTCCGTTGATGTCAGAAGTGGTCCATAGATTTAAGTCCTTGATATTGACCACTACAAAGGGAAGTGTTTCACCGGATTTCGCGTCTTGTATGGTTCCGGATAGGCTGACCTTTTCAGATTGGGCATACAAGTCTATCTGCCCGATCAAAAAGATAACCGTGCTTAAAAAAAACAATTTTTTCAAACTCATAGTAAGATCTTGTAGGTTTAGCTGTTTTTAATTAAAAAGTCTGTCCTCAATACATTCAAGTTTAGTGTCGTTAATATTATACTTCCCTAGCCACTCCTGCATTGCCACTTGCCGATCGGTCTTGTGCATATAGTGGTGTATACTGCCCACCAGAATGCCTAGTGCAATTCCTGCGGCAATGCTCATACCTAGGTGCCTTTTTCGGATCATCAGACCGGTATTGTCTGTTTTATTCCGGGTCATTTTTTTCATGATCCCGTTGTAAAAGTCCTCACGTACTTCCCTTACCTTGTCCTTTTCGATGATCTCTTCAATTTTCATGATTTTTTTCTCTTTGGTTATATGACAGACTTCGCAATAAAAACTTGCGCTGGTAAGATGTTTTTTTTCATCATTTCACGACATTTTTTATAGAATCTTTGTTTATCTCTAATGGATCGGATTCTATGTTCTTGTAGTTCTGGAATTTATTGCACCGTTTACATTTTTCTTGGTCCGTACATTTTTCTGCACATTCCGAGCAATGTTTGTTAATCTCCAGTAAATCGATAAACATTTTTTCGAGTTTTTTCGATTGTTCTGGGGTGCATACCTTTTTTATATTGAGTAAATGTCGTGCTGTTTGTGTCTTCAATGCTTTATGCAAATGTCCCACGGAGGTGGCAATCTTGTTCAATTCTTCCGTGGACGGATTGGGTTTAGCCAGTTCGTTCAACATCTGATAACGTCTTTGGCAGAGTAATTTTAATACGGTTTGGTGTCTTCTTAGGACGTCTTTATCCAATTCGTTGATGAGTTTATACTGCTCATCAGTGAAATTCAGTTCTTTGCGTAAAAATTCATTGGATATGGTGGAGTTTTCACTCTTGTAGACTGTTTTTTCGGGTGTGAAACAGAAGAATACGAGAAGAGCCGTATTCAACATCAGCAGAATAATGTTCACCCAGTAAATCAAATACTTTTTATTTATTTTTTTCATGATAATATCTTTTATTTCGTGTTGAATATTTTCTCAAGATTACTTTTCGCACGGAAAAGAAGCGATTCCACGGAGGAGAGAGAGACCCCCATGACATCCGCGATTTCCTTGTATGAAAGCTCCTCGTACTTGTTTAGTATTAAAGCCGTACGTTGGTTTTCGGGGAGCTTGTCGATAGCTTTGTGTAGCAATTCTATCTGTTCCTGTTCTTCCAGGATTTGTTGCTGGGGCATTTCAACCGATTGTGCCACCTCTTGTTGTTTCCATGATTCAATATCGACTTTTATGGCCCGTCCCCTGGGAGATTTGCAGTGATTAATGGATCTGTTCACCGCAATTTTGTATAGCCATGTGGATAATTTACTTTGGAACCGGAATGTGCTTAGAGACTCAAAGACTTGGATAAAAACGTCTTGGGCGATATCTTCTGCCTCATCCCGATCATGAACGAAAGCATAACAAGTATTGACAACCATCAATTGATAGGTGTCAACCAATAGCTTAAAGGCTTTCTGATCGCCTTTAAGTATCGCTTTTATCATCTCTTTTTCGCCCATACCAAGATTTTCTCACACTTCTCATTTGGGGGAATCATCGCTTAATCCCTACAAGTAAGATGGTATTACGACAGATGCCGTAATATCATAAAACGTTCTTTTATTGATCTCAAATGTAGTAAAAATATTGAATGTCCAAAAAAACAATGTTCATTTATTTAACAGGCAATAGACAAGTACGCTTATATTGAATCCGTGATAATGCTATCGATATGCAGGAGGGGATAACGTTGATACGGGGACAGAAGATTTAAACAATAGTATTCGAAGGAAGTAAAAAAATTATCCCGGGGTGAGATCCGGGATAAACTGCAAAATCCAATTCATTACTTTTGAGAAGTAATTTCTGCCAACAAAAGAGTTTTATCAGACTGGTTCTTCACGTTCACAATGATTTTCATCTGTTCAAAGAATCGTTTTACTTTCTCGTCAATACCGGAAACATAAATCATTTTTATACCACACTCCACTAACCACTGGGTAAAATAATTTATATTCCGATTTTTCACTTCACTATTTTTTATCGAAATGATTTTATCATCTTCAGTCGTAATAGTAGATACTTTTATCGCCTTTTTCCCCATGTTTTCACCGAGGTGGCAAAGCTGGTCGTCTTCAAAAAACAAAGCTGCTTTCATAACTTTATTCGAATGGTTTATATCTTATTATCACAAAAATCACACCAGAATCATACGAATGAAAGACAATAAAAGTTTATTTTTATTCTTTATATATTGCAATCAATATGTCGGATTATCGTTATACTTTAATTATTTGTTTCCCTAGCCCTGTCAGGCGGTACCTTTGAGTGCTACTATTGGGTTTATCTGGTTTTGTCATTTCTATAACACTACATTCTAGTGCAGGTTTTAAATAATTTCTCCGGAAATGTTCTCTGTCTGAAAGGTTTAGTCTGTTTTGGAGTTCTAAGCGATTCATTTCTCCAGTCAATGCCTTTAAAAGTTCTTTAACTTGCGGGGTAACTTGCGGGGTAACTTGCGGGGTAACTTGCGGGGTAACTTGGGGGGTGGCCTTTTCTAAAGCAGGGAATGTCATACGCAAAAAATTCTCTGTGAATTTAAAGCATTCTTTCCCATAACACCTTAGAATACGAGGTATTCCGGAGCCTAGATGTTCAACTAAATCCAAGTCTCTGAATACTCGCATCAATTCTTTGTTGCGGGGTATGGAATAGCCTTCAAAGAATTCTTTTTCAGTCATACCTTGTAGCAAACTTCCAAATGAAGTGATTTCTATTCGATCATCAAAAAATTCAAATTTAGGAGGTACTTCAGACGTGTAATCATTGTGTACTATAGCGTTAATCACTGCTTCTCGTAAGGCAACGGAATTCCATAATCTTTTTTCCTCTCGTTCTTTTGGGGTAATCTTTGCTAAGGTCTTGTTTTCAACGTTGATTTTATCCAATACTTGTTTAGTTGCTTTGACCAACGAACAATAACCATATTCATTGTTTTCCATTAAGTCGACACGGTCAAGGCCTTCATATTTAGCAACTTTTATAGACATGCCATTCGCGTCTGCTAGTAAATAGGCCACGTAGTTATATTGTCCATCTTCAGTGAGCAATTCAAGGTTCGTTGCGAATTGTTGATTTAATGCTTTGTTAGCTCCCTCGTAATATATTTTTAATTGCTCAAAATTAAGATTCTGGTTGGGAGCTTTTATTTTGCCAATTGAATTGCGGGTACGTTTAGCAAAGAGTGATTCAATCATTTTTACAGGCATGGGTTCTGCAGCAGTCCCCACTCGAATGAATGTACCTTTTTCTGACATCCCGAGCTTTTTTATATAATAAGGTTTTTCGGGGCCACTGGCAAATGTGATTTTTATTACATCCCTAGAATCAATATTTTCTGTAGCTATATCAAATAATCCCATGCAAGATGGAGTAATATTGTTTTTCAAACGATCTTTGATTTTGAGTATGTCACGATCGATATCAGTAACTCCGATTGCTGTGCCAGTTTTTTCAATTCCGATATAGAGTACACCTCCTTCTAGGTAATTAAGAAAGGCTACAGATTCTTTTTCTAAATCATCGGTGAGTTCTTGTTTGTATTCTATACGGTTTGTTTCAGCATTCATAAACTTGATATTAGCTTTAGTGATAAGACAGTCTATTCTTTACAAAGATACTATTTTGCAATGGTTTTGTTTATAAAAACAATTAAAAATACGAATTATTTTTGTCTATTAGGGTTTATGGGCAAAGAGATTGCCCATAAACTCCAAATTTTCATTCCCCCTTCTGTTACACGGATTGTAGGGAAGGATAATGATGCATGGGAGAATAGACAGACTAAATAGTTAAAAGGCACACACGGCACGCACCCGGCATCCGTGAATGACGCTGGAACCTTTCTTATATTCTGTGCGCACGTAGGCATTCCCTAATTCCACTACAAAAGCGAGGTCTCTGTAGGAGGCGTCCTCTGAAGAAGACCAGTACGAATAAGCTCCCAAGGGATTACCGCCGGCCGTTTGCAAGGATGCGTTGACTATATCTCGGGTCTGGATGTAAGTGTCATTAGATTGTTTATAAACATCATCAACATCCTTGTAGCAAAGCATGTGCAATTCCTTTTCCGAAGGAAGAAACCAACCGGTGCTGTTTGCCGGTGCCGGATTTCTTGCGGGAAAGTTTGCCAGTGCAGCAACAGGAAGAACAATGTAATCGTCTTTGCCATTTGCCTTGCAATAAGCGTTATATGCCAGCAGCACTTGCGTGTTCTGGTAGCCGAGGATTCGATTTATATTGTCGGTCGCTCCTCTATCTGAGGCGATGGATGCGTAATCCGCTTTGTTGATGGGGTTGAAGTTCGTTCCGTTCTGAAAATCTTTCACGAACTCGGAAGAGGCTTGCCATACCATAGCTGTTGAGACATTTTTAAATGATACGGCCAGTCCGTGGGTACAGGCAGGAAAATCTGCTGCCATAATCTTGTCATCTGTCAGCGATGCGGGGGTCTGCCGTCCGGTAGTTTCGGTTTCGGCCGGAGTCCAAAATACGATAGCTGCCACGTTTGCTTTCTGCTCGGCAGTGAGGGGTGTATCCTTGGGAAGCAGGTTACCATCGGTGAGTAGGTAGTCTCCCACCTGCATCGTGTAGCTCTTCCTTGTCACGGGTGCGTTGTCCACCTCGTATATCTTGTATTTGCCGGCAGTAAGACCGGATGGGGTGAGGGAGAACTCCTTGTTTCCGCCGTTGTAGCTTCCCCCGATGGTCGGGGAAGATGTTGCGTTCGGGTGCACCACGTAGCGATATGCATCCTCCATACGCCTTGGCTTGGCCGTGCCGGCGAACGAGGTCGGGGTAATAACGGTGTAGTCGGGAATCCTTGCGTCGGTAAACTTGTAAACGGTCTTCGGCATTTCGATGACGGCCAATGCCATGCGGTGGGTCATGGAGAAGGAAAGCCGAAGAGTGTTGTTTGCGTCTTTAGCGGCACTACCCTTGGCGGTCATCAGATCGGAGGCCGTGTAGGCAGCATGGGTGCTTTGGTCATCCTGCGGCTGCCACGAGTTGACGAGCGGTCTGAAGAACGACACGTCCGTCAGAGTCGCACCCGGCGGGACGGTAGCGGTTTTGCCGTCCATGTTCGCCTGATACGGGTAGTAGAGGTAGTAGTGTTCATCCGACAGCCCGCCGGAAAGCATTGTTCCATCATCGGGTTTCCAGACGATATTGCCCGTGGCTGCATCCCTCTCGGCAGTCAGTTTCACGTTGGAATAGATCATCTGGGAGCCCCGCACCACATAGAGGCCACAGGCATCGCCTGTCGTGAATTCTGTTGCATAGTCCTTTTCCACGGTACGGGTGGTGGGACTGGCATTCGGGTCGGCACTTGTCGCAGAAATATATCCGCCGTC
>ERZ839767.4175-NODE-4175-length-15110-cov-12.377416_pt1 | contig 15110 bp, 16 predicted proteins | sample MGYA00519879_ERZ839767 | MGnify/ENA primary metagenome ERZ839767 (study PRJEB31850, sample SAMEA3708852) | human gut metagenome | biome: human gut; feature: human-associated habitat; material: faeces | place: China | collected 2014 ...
AGGGAAGGTTTTCTTCCCTCCTCATTTCAGTTTTTACGGAAATTTTTCGACTTTTTAACTTGACATCCGCGCATGATGGATGTAACATTTTTCCAGAGACGGCTATTACTAAAAGCTGCAGGTAAGGAGTTGTTACGCATGCCGCAATCACGGGAAGCACTGTACGCAAACCTCCCGCAGCAGGCGCAGGCCGATCTGGATCGCTATCTCTCTTACGGTTGGGAACCCCATGTGGTTGCCAAGCTCCTGCGCACGCTGCACGGTCTGAATCTCACGCCCGACGACATCCGGGCAGTGATCCGCGCACGCGGACCAAACCGCACGGGGCAGCCTCCGCAAGAGACGGACTGAAGAAATCACATTTTGTTCAAAAAGCCGCAAAAAAGCGTTCCAACCGGAAGGTTGGAACGCTTTTCTCATGTGTTCTGCAAATACGGATCGTCGAGCATGCCAAGGCGCCGGAGCATGGTCTTTTTCACCGCGCGGAAGATGTTTTCGTAGCCCGTGCAGCGGCAGAGGTGCCCGGAGAGGAGCTTTCGCAGCTGGTCGTCCGTATAGTAGACGCCGCGGTTCAGGATCTCCACCGCCGTCATGATAAAGCCCGGGGTGCAGAAGCCGCACTGGATGGCGGTTTCCTCCATAAAGGCCTGCTGAATGTCGGACAGCTCACCGTTGGGGCCCATAAGCCCCTCCAGGGTGGTGATGTGCTTGCCCTCGGCCCACACGGCCAGGTACAGGCAGGAGTTGTAGCACTCGCCGTCGATGAGGACGTTGCAGGCGCCGCATTCGCCCACCTCGCAGCCCTTCTTCACGGAGGTCATGGAGAAGTCGTTGCGGAGCATATCCGTCAGAGATGCCCGGACGTCCACCATTTTCTCCACTTCCTTGCCGTTGAGGAAGAACGTCACCAGCTGATACTGATTCTTTGCCATTACAGCTCACCTCCTGCCAGCTTCACGGACTCCATCAGGCAGCGCTTGGCGCTCTCCACGGCGATGTGGGACCGGAAAGCCTTGCTGGCACGCCAGGAATCCCGGGGGTGGATATCCTCCAGCACCGTGCGGCCGAACTGCTCAATATTCTCCAGGGTGACTTCCCTGCCGTTGATGAAGGCCTCGGCGTTCAGCGCCCGCAGAGGCACGGGGCCCGCCACGCCGAAGGCGATGCGCACCCGCTCAAAGGTTTTTTTGTCCGGGCTCAGCCGGGCGTTGACGGAGGTGCCCAGGGTGGCAATGTCCATGGCATTGCGCATGGCATACTTGATATAGTGACCGAAGGTCCGGTCATAGGACGCCTTGGGGATGAGAATGGCGGTCTGAATTTCGCCCTCCTCCGCCCGCAGGTCCACGGTGCCGGCCTTGAGATAGAACTCCTTGATGGGCACCCGGCGGACGCCGTTTTTGCCGGTGATCTCGATGATGGCCTCCCAGGCGTGGAGGGTGGAGGCAGAGTCGGCGGAGGTGACGCCGTTGCAGGTGTTGCCGCCGATGGTGCCGGCGTTGCGGATCTGGGGGCCGCCCACCATGTCCACCGCCTCGCCCAGGACGTTGATGTACCGCTGGATCAGGGGATCGGCGGTGATGTGGCTGAAGGTGGTGAGGCTGCCGATGCGGAGATTTTCCTGGTCATCCAGGGACACGCCCCGCATTTCCCGGCAGCCCTGGATGCTGATCAGGGCCTTTCCGGCCCGCTTGCCCTCCCGCATCTGCACCAGCACGTCGGTGCCTCCGGCGATGATCTGGGCCTCGGGATGCTCCAGCCGCAGGCGGATGGCGTCCTGGACGCTTTGGGCCTGGTAGAGCGCTGACATATCATACATAGCGGTATTTCCTCCTTAGTCCCGGATCAGGCCCTCTTCCGTGAAGCGCCGGAAAAGGACGTGGGGGGTGATGGGATCCTGGTCGATGGCCACGCCGGTGGCATTGTAGATGGCGTTGCGAATGGCGGGGGCGCCGGAGCAGGCCGGGGGCTCGCCCAGAGCCTTGGTGCCGAAGGCGCTGGTGGGCTCGGCATTTTCCACGAACTGCGCCTCCAGATGGGGGTGGTCCATGATGGTGGAGAGCTTATAGTCCAGCAGGTTGTTGTTCAGGGGACGGCCGGTCTTTTCGTCGAACAGCAGCTGCTCGGACAGACCGTAGCCGATGGCCATGGACATACCGCCGTGGACCTGGGCCTCCGCCAGGGCCGGATTCACCAGCTTGCCGCAGTCGTGGACATTGATGATGTCCTTCAGCGTCACCTTGCACATGGGGATGTCCACCTCCACCTCGGCGAAGGTGCAGCCGAAGGAATAGGCGTTGTTGCGGATGGTATAGGTGCTCTCGGCGGTGATATGCTGGGAGTCGTTGGGGTTATACTGGGCGTGCATGGCCAGCTCCGACAGGCTCATCAGCACCTTGCCGTCGGTGGTGCGGACGATGCTGCCGTCCACGATGTCCATGTTGTACACCGCCTGGCGGGTGAGCTTTCCGGCGTAGTCCAGAATTTTCTCCTTCAGCAGCAGGCCCGTCTGGCGGATGGAGAAGCCCGCCACATAGGTCTGCCGGGAGGCGTAGGCGCCCAAGCCCGTGGGGGTGATGTCCGTGTCCTGGCAGGACACCACGTGGACCCTGCGATAGTCCCCCAGGCCCACCACATCAGCGGCCATCTGGGCATAGACGGTGTCGGCACCCTGGCCGATCTCCGTCTCGCCGCACTGCATGGTGACGCTGCCGTCCAGGTTCAGCTGCATCCGGTTGGAGGACGTCTCCAGAGAGATGGGATACACGGCGGTGTTGTACCAGAAGGTGGCCACACCGATGCCCCGGCGGACGGGGCCGGTGTCCTTGGCAAATTCCGCCAGCTTCCTGTCGTAGTCGATGTACTTCTTGCCTGCCTCCAGACACTGGCGGAAGGAATCGTCATAGTTCACGTTGTGGGAGAAGCCGTCCTCGTACCCCTGGGGCATGATGTTCTGCATCCGGAAGGCCAGGGGGTCCATGCCCACGGCCTTGGCGCAGTCGTCCACGTTGGACTCATCGGCAAAGGAGGCCTGGGGCATACCGTAGCCCCGCATGGCGCCGGCGGCGGGCCGGTTGGTGAACACGGTCCAGGCGTCGCACTCCATGTTGTCGCAGGGATAGTGCTGGGGGAAGGAGCCCATGGCCTTGGCCACGATGCTGTGTCCGTGGGAGGCGTAGGCCCCCTGGTTGGAGAACAGCTCCACCTTTCGGGCGGCAAAGGTGCCGTCCGGTCGGAGCCAGGACACAATGTGGAACCGGATGGCGTGGCGCACCCGGTTGGAGACGAAGGTTTCCTCCCGGGAGCAGTCGATGCGGACGCAGCGGCCCTGGACCTGGGTGGAGCACCAGGCGCACAGGGGCTCATACAGGGCGTCCTGCTTGTTGCCGAAGCCGCCGCCGATATAGGGCTTTACCACCCGGATATCGCTCCAGGGGCGGCCCAGGGCCTGGCCCACCACCCGGCGGATGATGTGGGGGATCTGGGTGGAGGCCACCACGGTGATGCGGCCGTTTTCCTCATAGGCGAAGCACCCGTGATTCTCAATGTGGCAGTGCTGCACCGTGGGGGTATCGTACCAGCCCTCTACCCGGATGAGGCCCGGCTCCCGGATGGCGGCCTGATAGTCGCCCTTTTTCATGTCGGTGTGCTTGAGGACATTGTCGGGATAGTCATCGTGAAGCCGGGGTGCGCCGGGCTTCATGGCCTCCTGGGCGTCCAGCACCAGGGGCAGCTCCTCATACTCCACCTGCAAGGCCCGGACGCCCTGCATGGCGGCCACCTCGTTTTCCGCGATGACCACGGCCACGTCGTCGCCGTAGTAGCGGACATGGCGGTTGAGCAGATGACGGTCCGCCACGTCCTGGTGGTCCGGGTCCATGGACCAGGGGTGACCGGCGGTGGGGAAGGGGTGCTCCGGCACGTCGAAGCAGGTCAGGACCTTCACCACGCCGGGGATCGCCTCCGCAGCGGTGGTGTCCACAGACTTCACGAAGCCGTGGGCAATGGTGGAGTGCTTGATGCGCACATACAGCGCGTCCCGGGGCATCAGATCCTCGTAATACTTGGTGCGTCCGGTGGCCTTGTCAAAGGCGTCCACCCGGACCTCCCGTTTTCCAACCTCAGCCATGAATGGTGTCCTCCTCAGCAAAATAAGAAGTCGCGATATCTGGCATAAGCCCTCGTAATTCTTCTTTGTTAAATTGTATCATAGCATATCCCGCCGGATTTGAAAAGTGGTTGGCGTAATTTTAGTTGCAGAATAGCGCCATGACAGAAAAAGCCCCGGCGGGGCTTGTCCGCCGGGGCAGGGGAAATGCTGTGTCAGCGAAAGGAGATCGCTCAGATGGCCTTGCGCTTCTTGGAGGTGACCACCACGGCAGCGCCGGCTGCCATGACCGCCACCAGGCCGTACACCACCACGCCGGTATCGGCGGTCTTGGGGCTTTCGGGCTTGGTGGGAGTGGTGGGAGTAGTGGGCTCCTCGGCGGGCAGGGTGATGGTCATGCGGCCCTGGGGCTGGGCATACTGTTCACCCACCACGCCCTTGAGCTCGGTGGTGATGTAGTCCATCAGCACCTCGTCCAGAGGCAGACCGGTGTCGAACTGGCTGGAGGCGGCAGCAAAGGCATAGTAGGTGTCGCCGCCGGCGGCGCAGAAGTTGTTGGTGACCACGGCATAGGTCTTGTTGGGGTCAAAGGCCTTGCCGTTGACGCTGTTGATGGTGACGCGGTTGATGGAAGCGGGACCATAGTAGGTGGCCTTACCGCTGCCGCTGGGATAGGGAGTGGTCTGCGGATCGTATTTCTTGGTGGCGTCAATGGAGATGTTCATGCCGGCGATCTGGGGGAAGCCGCCCAGGGAGTCGGGCAGGGCAAAGGTAGAAGCCTCCAGGGCCTCCAGCAGCTCGGCGCCGGTGACATACACCACAGCCACGGTATTGCCGAAGGGCAGCACGGTGTTCACGTCCAGCTTGGAGATGTCGCCCTTGTGGATCCAGGCCCGGATGCCGCCGCCGTTGGTGATGGCCACCACGTTCTCGGCGGGAACGGTGAGCTCAGCGTCCTTGCGGATGGCCCACAGCATGGAGTCGGTGATCAGGTCGCCCAGGTTGGTCTCCTGGGTGCGGTTGCCGGGCTCCTTGGCGCCGTTGAGCTCCACGTCGGTTCTGGCAAAAACCTTGCCGTACTCGGCGTTGATGTCGCTGATGATCTTGTCGGCGGCAGCCTTCACGGTGGCGTCCTCCTTGGTGTAGGCGGACAGGTCGATGAGGCCGTTGCTCTCGATGCTCTTGGTGGCGTTGTCAATGACGATGGCGCCCACATAGGCAAGGCCCGTGCCGGTGGACTGGACCATGTTGTTGTCCTTGCTGGCGGTCATCACCGTGTGGGAGTGGCCGTCGATGAACAGGTCGATGCCCTTGACGTTCTGCATCACATTATAGGAGCAGTTGGGCTCGGAGGACTTATCCACGCCCAGGTGGCCCAGAGCGATGACGATATCGGCATTCCCCTCGCTGCGGGCCATGTCCACATCCTCCTGGGTGACCTTGTACAGATCCTTGCCGCCGATGAAGCTCAGGCCCTTCATCAGGGCGGGGTTGGCCTTGGTCTGGGTCTCGGGGGTGGCCATGCCCACAATGGCGATGCGGAACAGCTCGGTCTCATAGGTGTCGTCGGCATAGATGGGAGCGGTGCCGCCGGGGGCGAAGATCAGCTCGCCCTCATCGTCCACCAGGTTGTTGCAGGCGACCATGAAATCGCCCTGGTGCTTTTTCAGGTTCTCCATCAGCTGGGGGAAGCCATAGTCAAACTCGTGGTTGCCCAGGGTGATGACGTCATAGCCCACCAGGGCCATCATGTCCAGGGCGGTTGCGCCCTTGCTGAGGCTGACGTAGGGAGAGCCCTGGCTGTAGTCACCGGCGTCCAGCAGGATCACCTGGTGAGCGCCCTTGTCGTAGCACTCGTCCCGCAGAGCAGCCACCTTGGCGTACTTGTCGATGGCGCCGTGAACGTCGTTGGTGTGCAGGATGACAGTCTTGCCCTCCAGGGAGTCAGGGAGCTGATACGTCTCCTTGTTCTCGCCCCAGGAAGCCGGGACCATCAGCGCCAGCGTCATGACCAGCGCCAGCAGAGTCGCTAAGAATTTCCGCATGGTATCTTTCCTCCTTCATTTTCAGAGCGCAGTATGCGTTCTGTGGTACTTCTATCATACATGATTTTTCCGGAAAAGGAAATTCTTTTTCCTTCTGCAAGGTATACAAAAATATTCCCCCTTTTTTGTTGGATTTTCTCAGGGAAAAACCGGGAAAAACAGTATGTTTTTCTGCCCGTTCCGTGGTATAATAAAAAATCAAGCCATATGATCCGGAAAAGGAGGGCATTTCCATGAAATATCTGTTTCGCGGGGGCACGGTGGTGTCCGGACGGGGGACCCGCCGGGCGGACGTGCTGGTGGAGGACGAGAAGATTCTCCGGGTGGCCCGCAGCATCACCGCGCCGGAGGCCGCCGTCATCGACGTGGAGGGGCAGCTTCTGCTGCCGGGCTTCATCGACGCCCACACCCACTTCGACCTGGACGTGTGCAGCACCACCACGGTGGACGACTTTTTCTCCGGCAGCCGGGCGGCTCTGCGGGGCGGCACCACCACGGTGGTGGACTTCGCCTGCCCCAACAAGGGCGAGACTCTGCACCAGGGGCTGGAGCTGTGGCACAAGAAGGCCGACGGCAATTGCTGCTGTGACTACGGCTTCCATATGACCATCGACGACTGGAATCCCGGCATCGAGGCGGAGATCGACGATATGTACGCCGCCGGTATCTCCTCCTTCAAAATGTACATGACCTATCCCGCCATGATGATCGGCGACGAGGCCATGTATCACGCCCTGAAGAAGCTGAAGGAAAAGGGCGGCATCTGCGGCGTGCACTGCGAAAACAGCGGCGTCATCGACGCGCTGATCGCCGAAAAGAAGGCGGCGGGCCAGATGGGCGTGGGCTCCCATCCCCGGACCCGGCCCGATTTCCTGGAGGCCGAGGCCGTGTCCCGGCTCCTGCGCATCGCCCAGGCGGTGGATATCCCGGTGGTCATCGTGCATCTGACCAACGAGGCCGCCCTGCGGGAGGTGGAGGCCGCCCGCAAGCGGGGCCAGCGGGTGTATGTGGAGACCTGCCCCCAGTATCTGGTGCTGGAGGACAGCGTGTATGACGACCCCGACTATTCCCGGGCCGCCCGGTATGTCTGCGCCCCGCCCATCCGGAAGGAGCGGGACCAGCAGGCCCTTTGGACGGCCCTGCGCAAGGGAGAAATCCAGACCGTGTCCACGGACCACTGCAGCTTCACCCTGGAGCAGAAGGACGCCGGACGGGGGGACTTCACCAAGATTCCCGGCGGTCTGCCGGGGGTGGAGAACCGGGGCGAGCTGCTATATACCTTCGGCGTCACCACCCGGAAGATCAGCCTGGCCACCATGTGCCGGGTGCTGGCGGAAAATCCCGCCAAGCTCTACGGGATGTTCCCCCGGAAGGGCGTGCTCCAGGACGGGGCCGACGCGGACATCGTGGTATACGATCCCCAGGCGGACCATGTGCTCCGGGCCGAGGATATGGCCAGCCTGGCCGGTTATTCCCCCTATGAGGGCTTCGCCATCCGGGGCGGCATCCACCAGGTGTGGCTCCGGGGCCGTCTGGCGGTGGAGGACGGCTTTGTCCTGGCCGGGCCTGACGGGAAATATATCCCCCGGGGCAAGTGCAGCCTGTAACCGGGAAATGAGAAAGAAGGCAGCCGTATGAGCGTTCTGTATTGTCAGTCCCCGGCGCTGTTCTGGTGCGCCCTGGCGCTGATCGTGTGTTTCTTTGTGCGCCGGGGGGCCCATCGGGTCCGGGCGGTGCTGGACCTGGTGCTGGGGCTTCTGTGCATCGTGGGCGGCGTGGCCCTGTATTATCTGGGCATGTATAACGACGCCTTCACCATCCGGGACTTCTGGCAGATCCGCACCGCCGGATGGATCGGTCTGGCGGCGGTGGTGCTGCTGACGGCGTGGCAGGTCATCAAGGCCACCCGCCGCAGCGTGTCGGCCCGCCGGTCCGCCCGCCAGGCAGAGCGGGACGAAAAGACCCGGCAGAAGGAACTGGAGGATGCTAGGACCCGGGCCTATGCCGCCGGCCAGGAGGACGCCAAGGCCGCCGCCCGGGTGGCTGAAAATGTGTCCGTCGCCGACAGCCGGGAAAACCCCTGACAGCTCGTTTCCACGAACAAAAAAAGTGCCCCCGCGGGGGCACTTTTTTTATTCCGTATCAATCGCTCCGTGAGCACTTTTCCGCGTCGATGGCCAGCACCACCATCAGGGCATACAGGGCATCCCCCGGGTCCGCCACGTCGATGGTATAGGTGTCTGTCCAGTTAAACAGCTCCTTGCTGATAGAAGCCACCGTCCGGGGCCCGTCCTGGATGGTATAGTCCCACTCCATGAAGCTGCCCTCCACCGTCCAGCCGCAGAAATCCATGGTGAAGGACGGGTGGAAAAACGTGAACTCCTTGCGGATGGTGCCGATGCACCGCTCCCCCACATACAGATCAAACTTCGGCAGAAACGTCAGCACCTGCTGCTTTACTGTGGCAATGTGCTGCCCATAGGGGTCCAGAATGTGCAGGCAATGACCCCAGGAGAGCTTTCCCTCCACGGTATAGGCCACATCGCCGCCCTCATAATAGATGTCGTAGCTGTCAAACCACGAAAAGAACCGTTGCTTGAAATACAGCTTCATCAGATGCACCTCCCTTTTTCCCCAGTATACCGGATTTGCACCCCGCTTGCAAGGGAAATTCCTCTTTACAAAATAGAAAGTATGTTCTATAATGGTGGCAGTATCTTTGAAGGGAGGGCGATGCCATGCGCGCACGGCCTGTCAGCTGCTGCTTTTCCGGCCACCGTCCGTCCAAGCTCCCCTGGGGGGAAAACGAAGACGATCCCCGGTGCCGGGCCCTGAAGGTCCGGCTTCGGGACGCGCTGGACGCCGCCTATGAGGCGGGATACCGGCACTTCATCTGCGGTATGGCCCAGGGCTGCGACCTGTATTTCTGTGAGCTGGCCCTGGCCCTGCGGCAGCGGCACGGGGACGTCAGCGTGGAGGCGGCCATCCCCTGCCCCACCCAGGCCGACGGCTGGCCCCGGACCCAGCAGGAGCGCTACCGCCGCCTGGTGGCGGCCTGCGACTACGAGACCCTGGTGCAGTCGTCCTACAGTCCCGGCTGCATGCAGCGGCGCAACCGCTATATGGTGGACCACGCCGCCCTGCTGCTGGCGGTCCACAACGGCCAGCCCGGCGGCACCCGCCGCACCATGGAATACGCCATGCGCCGGGGCCTGCAGATCGTGGACATCCCCCCGGTGATGGAACCGTGACATAATCCCGGCCGCCGCCGCATAGGCTTGTCTCAAAGAGGTGAACGCTTTGAAACAGGCAATTTTGCGGCGGGGGCTGGCGCTCTTGCTGGCGGCGGCAGCCCTGGGCACGGTGCTGGCCGGAGCCGGGGCGGACAGCGCCGCCGCCCTGTGGCAGTCCGTGTCCCGCCGCCCCCATCTGTCCCGGGGACTGCTGCGGTGGGAGCTGGGGGACCTTCTGGGGCTGGACGGACTGTCCGCCGCCACGGTGCTGGCCCTGGGCCAGTCGCCGGTGCTGCTGGCGGGCCGGTCCCTTGCGGTGCAGGAGGACGACGCCCCCCAGCCGGACCCGGAACCGGAACCGGAACCGGAAAACCCCGCCCCCGCTCCGTCGGAGGACCCGGCCCCCCAGCCCGGGGCGGACAACGGCGTCCCGGCCCAGACGGTGGACCCCCGCTCCACCGACGGCTACAGCATCATCAACGGGGTGTACATCAAAAACAAATCCAGCCGGACCCTGGACCCGGCGGTGCTGGGGGACCGGCAGTTCGCGGCCTGTCCCCAGCAGGGACCCCAGGTCCTCATCGTCCACAGCCACGCCAGCGAGTCCTATACCATGCCCCCGGGGCAGGAGTACGTCCCCTCCGGCACCTTCCGCACGGCGGACCGCTCCTGCAACATGGTCCGGGTGGGGGACGAGCTGGCGGCGGAGCTGTCGTCCTACGGCATCTCCGTGGTCCACGACCGCACCCTCCACGACGGGGAATCGTACAACGACGCCTATGAAAACAGTCTGGCGTCTATCCAGAGCTACCTGGCCAAGTACCCCTCCATCGTCTATGTGCTGGACCTGCACCGGGACGCGGTGCAGGACGCCAACGGCACCCAGTATAAGCTGGTGACGGCGGAGGACCCCGCCGCCGCCCAGGTGAGCCTGATCATGGGCGTGGCCCACGACGGCTGGCAGGACAACCTGCGCCTGGCCATCGCCGTTCAGGAGAAGCTGGAAAGCCAGTCCCCCACCCTGATGCGGCCCATCACCCTGCTGAACTACCGCTATAACCAGTTTGCCGCCCCGGGCAGCCTGCTGGTGGAGGTAGGGGCCGCCGGGAACTCGCTGGACGAGGCCCTCCGGGCCGCCCGGCTGTTTGCCAAAGGCTTCGCCGAGACCATCCTGGGGCGATAAGAAAATACCGTCTGTAGTTTTCTTGAAGAAAACTACAGACGGTATTTATTATTCCTCCGTGTGGCGGTTCTTTTTGGCCAGCTCCGCGATCTCGCCGAACTTCCCGGTGACATAGCTGTAGCTTTTCCGGCCATGGGGCAGCAGACAGCCGCTGCAATCCTTGATGCCGTCGCCGATATACCGGAAATTGCCGCCGCACCGGTCCCCTAAGGCGTACAGGGGACAGTAGCAGAACAGGCAGTTGAAGTCCTCCGGATGGGCGGTCTCATGGCAGGGGAAAAACTCGCAGGCCGTGTGCTGGAAGAAGGAGTAGCGGCACTCCTCGGGCTTGGTGGACAGGGCTTCACATTTCTCCATGGTGCACCTCCGTAACCGGCTTTCCGGGCCAGTAGATGACATAGCACTCCGCCATCTCGCCCATGTAGAAAAAGACGTTTTCTCCCATTTCGATGTGCTTGCCGAAGGTCAGATCCGGCACGAACAGCCGCCCGCAGGTGCGCTTGGGCCCCTTGATGGTGTAGCCCTCCGGGTTGGGATTGTCCCGCAGAGCCTCCGCCGCCTCCTGCAAGCCCGGGAAGCGCAGGGTCTTTTCCAGCTGGGCCAGCTGGGTCTCGCCGTTGATATAGACCAGGTGGTCCTGGTCCCGGAACCAATTGATGAGCATATGTCGTCCTCCTGATAGATCATACGGATTCTTGATGGAAATATTGATTCGGCCATCCCGTGTGTGCGGCCGTTACCGGAAATCTTCTTGTGGTGTCATTGCGAGCCAGCCGCAGGCTGGTTGTGGGCCCGACATCAACCGTCGGGTCTGCCGAACGCACGTTCCTTATGCGTTCGGCTGCAATCCGTACCCCCCCGCCTTGGCTCTCCCTTCGGGAGAGCTGTCACCGAAGGTGACTGAGAGGGCCTGTAGGGGCGTGGGCTCTGCCCCGCCCGCTATTCCGGCGCTTTCAGGCCGGGTAGAACCCGGCCCCTACAGGCGTTTACCGGCAAATTTCACATAAGGTAAGGGGGCGGGCGGGAGTGGCTGCTCCTGCCCGCCCCCATGGAAAGCTGCGGCCGTGCCGCGCTCAGGCTTGCAAAAAAACCGCGCCAATAGACATTGGCGCGGCCGGTTTCCCGCGATTGAAGCTATCCTCCGCCGTATGGCGCGCAGCGGGGACAGCATGGCGGCAAGCAGGTCTTCTGACTGGCGGATCAGCGGCAGGCGCACGGTCTTCCCGGTTTCCCAGTGACGGACTTTCGTCCCTGTGCGCGGCCTCCCCGTATACAGCGGCGGTACCGTTCAGGATTCTCACCTGATTCACTATTCTCCCGTGCCGCCCACCCGGCGGCGCAGGCACTTGCGCGATGTATTCTCTTTTTCTGCACATAGTGTACCATCCGGCGGCCCATCTGTCAAGAGGGCAGCGAAATTCACGAAAAAAACTTGCCATGGGCCGGGGAATCGTGTATGATAGAAGAAAAACCGAAGGGAGTCCTCCTCATGACCGCCGAACAACGCCGGAGCCGGATCAGCGCCCGGCTCCACGAAGCCCATCAGCCCATCAGCGCCACCGCCCTGGCCAAGGAGCTGGGCGTCAGCCGCCAGATCATCGTGGGGGATGTGGCCCTGCTGCGGGCCGCGGGCCAGGCCATCACCGCCACCGCCCGGGGCTATGTGATCCCCGACGCCAGGGAGACGGGCCTTCTGCGCCAGGTGGCCTGCCGCCACGACGGCACCGGCACCCGGGACGAGCTTAACGCCATGGTGGACTGCGGCTGCACCGTTGTGGACGTCATCGTGGACCACCCGGTCTATGGCCAGCTGTCCGCCCCGCTGCACCTGCGCAGCCGCCTGGACGTGGAGCAGTTCATGGCCCGCATGGAGGGGGCCGCCCCCCTGTCCCAGCTGACAGACGGCATCCATCTGCACAGTCTCTCCTGCCCCGATGAGGCGTCCTATGAGCATCTGAAGGCCCGCCTGCGGGAGCTGGGCTTCCTGGCGGAGTAAAGTTCCGGTTGACAAACGAAAAAGACGTGATAGAATGTTATACAGGTGTCATGACACCTGTATAACATTCTTTTTACATATGCGAGGTCAAAGCTATGGAAGCAGTTCGCAAGTTCCTGGCCCGGAAGAACATCGTTTTCTCGGCCAAGCGGTATTTCATCGACGCCATGGGCGCTATGGCCCAGGGCCTGTTCTGCACCCTGCTGGTGGGGACCATCCTCAACACCATCGGTCAGCAGCTTCATATCGGATTTCTGACGGAGGTGATCGTCACCCTGGGCAAGGGGGAGGGCGCCGTGACCTACACCATCGGCGGCCTGTGCTCGGCCATGGTGGGGCCGGGCATGGCGGTGGCCATCGGCCGGGCGCTGGAGGCCCCTCCCCTGGTGCTGTATTCCCTGATACCCGTGGGCTTCGCCACCAACTATATGGGCGGGGCCGGAGGGCCTCTGGCGGTGCTGTTTGTGGCGATTCTGGCGGCCGAGATCGGCAAGGCCGTCAGCAAGGAGACGAAGATCGACATTCTGGTGACACCTATCGTCACCGCTCTGGCGGGCATCGGCATTGCCGCCCTGATCGCCGCCCCCATCGGCGCGGCGGCCAGCGCCGTGGGCCGGTTCATCATGTGGGCCACGGAGCTGCAGCCCTTCTTCATGGGCATCATCGTGTCCGTGGTCATCGGCGTGGCCCTGACCCTGCCCATCTCCTCCGCCGCCATCTGCGCGGCCCTGGGTTTGACGGGTCTGGCCGGCGGCGCCGCCGTGGCGGGGTGCTGTGCCCAGATGATCGGCTTCGCGGTGATGAGCTTCCGGGAAAACCGCTGGGGCGGTCTGGCGGCACAGGGCCTGGGTACCAGTATGCTGCAGATGGGCAACATCGTCCGCAATCCCCGGGTCTGGATTCCCCCCACCCTGGCCTCCGCCATCACCGGCCCCATCGCCACCTGCCTGTTCCGGCTGGAGATGAACGGCGCGGCGGTGTCCAGCGGCATGGGCACCTGCGGCCTGGTGGGCCAGATCGGCGTGTATACCGGCTGGGTCAGCGACGTGGCCGCCGGGATCAAAGCCGCCGTCACCGGGATGGACTGGCTGGGCCTGGTGCTGATCTCCTTTGTGCTGCCGGCAGTCCTTACCTGGCTGTTGGCGGTCCCCCTGCGCAAGTGGGGCTGGATCAAGGACGGGGACCTGGCCCTGGACCTGTAACGAAAAATGCGCCTCCCTTGGGAGGCGCATTTTTTGACACTATTCGCTTATTTTGTTGACAAACGGACAGTTTCATGCTATACTCAGGACCACTTTTTCAAAAACAGGAGGTCCTATGAACGTTGAATTGATCGTGGATTCCACGGTGGACGTGCCGGAGCACATCCGCAGCCGGTTGACGGTGGTACCTCTGACCATTCACTTTGGCCAGGAGGAGTATCTGGACGGCGTCACCCTGGATAAGCACCGGTTTTATGAACGTCTGGTGGAAAGCGACGTGCTGCCCACCACCAGCCAGGCCAGCCCCGCCGCCTTTGACCGGGAGTTCCGGCGGGTGCGGCGCAGCGGCGGCAGTGCCGTGGTGCTGACCATCTCTGCCGGGCTCTCCGGCACCTATCAGAGCGCCTGCATCGCCGCGGCGGAGTATGACAACATCTATGTGGTGGACAGCGGCACCGCCGCCATCGGCGCGGGCATCCTGGCGGAGTACGCCCTGGCCTGCCTGGACCGGGGCATGGACGCCGCCGGGCTGGCCCGGGCCCTGGAGCAGAAGCGGCAGGACGTGTGCGTCCTGGCTCTGGTGGACACCCTGGAGTATCTGAAGCGGGGCGGCCGTATCTCCAAAACCACCGCCCTGGCCGGGGGACTGCTGAACATCAAGCCGGTGCTGACCATTGAAAACGGCGAAATCCTTCTGGTGGGCAAGGCCCGGGGCTCCCGCCAGGGCAACAACCTGCTGGTGGAAAAAATCCACGCCTGCGGCGGCATCGACTTTTCCCTGCCCATCCTCCTGGGCTACACGGGGCTGACGGATGTGTTCCTGAAAAAATACGTGGAGGACAGCCGGGCCCTGTGGGAAAACGGAACAGACCGTCTGGATTCCACCCTCATCGGCGGCGTCATCGGCACCCACGCCGGGCCTGGGGCCGTGGCGGTGGCCTTTTTCCGCAAGAAATAAGCTCCCCCTGGGACGTCCCGGCCTTGTCCCGAGTCAAAGGGCTTGCAAACCGGGATGTCCCGGGGTAAAATGGAACAGGAAAGGGGTGAGGCGTATGCAGCCGGGGATCATGGAGCTGGACCTGCATGGGAAAAACGCATACCAGGCCCGGGTGGCCATCGACGCCGCCCTGCGCCGGGCCAGCGGCGGGGTGTACCGCCTGCGGCTGATCCACGGCTATCACGGCGGAACGGCCCTGCGGGACCTGTGCCGGGAATACGCCGGGCACCCCCGGGTGCTGCGGCTGGTCGCCAGCCCCGGATCCACGGACCTGGTGCTACGGGAATTTTAATACTGATTCTTGATTAAAAAATTTAATCAAGAATCCCGTGCGCCGTGCGCACGC
>ERZ839767.4176-NODE-4176-length-15108-cov-4.744835_pt1 | contig 15108 bp, 9 predicted proteins | sample MGYA00519879_ERZ839767 | MGnify/ENA primary metagenome ERZ839767 (study PRJEB31850, sample SAMEA3708852) | human gut metagenome | biome: human gut; feature: human-associated habitat; material: faeces | place: China | collected 2014 ...
GGGTAGCCAAGTGCGGATCGGATAAACGCTGAAGGCATCTAAGCGTGAAGCCGACCTCAAGATAAGATCTCCCATCCGAAAGGAGTAAGACCCCATGAAGACCACATGGTTGATAGGCCGGAGGTGGAAGTGCAGTAATGTACGGAGCTGACCGGTACTAATAGGTCGAGGGCTTGATCGAAGCGAATTGAAAAGCAATGCAGTTTTCAAGGTGCGTTGAAAACACACCATAACCATTCCGGTGGTTAAGCCAAGGGGTTCCACCTGTTCCCATCCCGAACACAGAAGTTAAGCCCTTGTACGCCGACAATACTTGGCTGGCGACGGCCCGGGAAGATAGGTAGCTGCCGGATACCACAAAAGCAAGCAGCACGCAAAAGCGTGCTGCTTGCTTTTGTGCTATTTGATATTTACTTCTCTTCCCGGGCCACGAGTCTCCAAGTTGGCTGGCGACGGGGCAGGAGCTGAGCGCCCGCTGCGCGGGATGCAGCGAAGCGGATGCCCAGTGAACAAAGGAGCATTGCAAGCGGCAGCGCCGCAAGGCGACTATTGTGAACTGAGGACCTACTGGGTACTTGCTCGTATATCAGTGGCTCAGTGCGAATGATACAGTAGGATTAGCTGTAGGTAGCTGCCGGATACCAAAGAAAAGAACAGTCCAAACGGACTGTTCTTTTTCTTTGCCATTCTGTTGTTCTCTATCTTCCCGGGCCCGTCTTGCCCTGCCGGGTTGGCCGGCGACATTGCGCAGTTGAGCGCGTCCTGTGGACGATGCAGCGAAACGGCCCAGTATCCGGCAACTGCCTATCCTCCAACTTTATCACATGAAAAACTTTTTCATAATCTCATCCAATTGCGCTGATATTTCAGAGAAGTCGCAGTTCAGATTGAGCGTTTTTGCGCATATCAAATTGCCGCTCATGTTGAACGCTTCATCGATGGAAGGCTGCTCGTCCGTTTTTGCATATAGCAGCAGGCCGGATACATCGCCGCCCTGCGCGGCATGATTTTTTACATATGCAAACATCTGATAAAGATGGCCTGAGCGCAGCGTGCTTGCGCTGTATGGCGAGGGCGACATGATTTGATTATAGAACTTTGCGTCTATTATAAGCGTTCCCGCGCCGCGGGACAGCATGATGTCGGACTGCATCTGCGGCAGAAGATGAGCGTTAGGGGCATCCAACGCCCATTCAATCTGCGATGAGGCGACCTTTAACTCAGGATGCTCTTTGCGATAGTATTCCAAAATGAACTTTTCGTATAGCCTTGCCATCTGCGGTTCATCAAACTCCGCAAGCTTGAGCGAGCCCGATGAAGCGGAGTGCAGCAGACCTTTTACAACCAAGTAGCATATTGAAATAAGCATTTGATATTCTTCATCGTTGCGATAATACTGCAAATGCCAATTTACCGAGTGCATGTCAATGGTATCAACATCGCCAAAATACATGAGAAGATTGCGAATTTCATGCTTGCGCTGTTTGGATATATCCGCCCTTATCAGAAGTTCGAGGGTTGATTTGAGTATGCGGTTTTTATATGTGTTTATTGAGTATTCGTCAAAATCGCACACAAGCTGCTGTCTAAGCATGGAATTGCGCTTCAGCGAGTCGGTAATGTCTATTTTGCCGCGCACGGCTGTGAGCGGCTCCGTAAACGGTATATACTCCCTTTGAAAGCCGCGTTTAAGCTGCGCCGATATCCCGCGGCAGAGTATAGCCGCGCATAGTTCGGCCGAATTGCCGAACGGTTCTGCCGCCATACGCCTGTATCCGTTCCCGCGCAGAGCGCGAAAAGCATACGAGAGCATATAGTATATGTTTTGTATCGGTATCACCGTATTGCCCCTCGTAGCCTATCCGCCCATTTATTGACGGTGGGCCTATCGTCAAACCAGTATTCGCTTATCAGCGGAAGTATTTCGTATTCCACGATGAATGAAAGGTCAGGCTGACTATCGGGCTGAATATTGCAAAAGTAGCTATGTCCGATGCAGAAGCCTTCGCCGAGCGCATCGTCGTTAGCTATAGCGGCGTTCAGTTCCTTTACGCAGTCTATAAGCCTGTTGAACTTCGCGTTTGCCAGGCTTTTTTGATACTTGATGAATCCGTCCGAATCGAACGCGGGGTTTATGGTAACGAAGGCGAAACGGCGGCGCAGCGCGTAATCCAGCATGGCAAGGCTGCGGTCTGCGGTGTTCATCATGCCTATGATATACACGTTTTCGGGAACGCTGAACATCTCGTCGGAATACAGCAGCCGCATTTGCTGCCCGCGCTTGTCGCTTTCTATAAGCATGAACAGCTCGCCGAATATTTTGCTCAGGTTGCCGCGGTTGATTTCATCTATTATGAAGAAATATGGGCGTTCTGCGTCTGTCTCGGCTTTTTTGCAGAAGTTGTAGAATACGCCCTTCCTCAGCTCGAAGCCGCTTGCGGTGGGGCGGTAGCCCTCTATAAAGTCCTCATAGGAATAGCTTTGGTGGAATTGTATAAACTCAGTACCGCCGGCACTCTCCTTATCCAATATGGATTGGACAAGCTTTTTGGCTATATACGTTTTGCCAACGCCCGGCGCGCCCTGCAATATTATGTTTCGCTTAATGTTAAGCAGATCCAGTATATCAGAATACTGCTGCCGGGTTATGTATGCTTCGCTTAAAAAATCCTCCGGGGTATACTCTTCACGCTGCAATATGATATCGGCAATATCGTCCTCGCTGAATATTTTCTTTATGTCCGCAACGTATCCTCCGTACATCGTAATGTCCGTAAGGGGCTTTGTCACGGCTTCGCCGGGATGCTCCCATTCGCCGCGGTGAGTCCATTTTACGCTGCGTATGTTTTTGCAGCCTGCCGCATCTTTATCGTAGCGGTAGCGGGATGTGACTATGCCGCGCCCGATTATGGTATGCTTTCCCTTTTTAGCTATTATAACATCGCCTATTTCTATTTCGTGTACAAATTGCCATGTTTCAAGTGCGGAATGAGTGAACGAGCGCGTCGGGTCTATCGCTTTCTGCATCTGCCGCCGCATTTCTTCCTTGGAAGAATATGCCGACAGGTCACCCAATTCGTTCCGCTCAATAGCCATTATGCCGCGTTCATAGTAATCATCCCAGTTAACGGCGTTGTTGCCCGGCGAATATATCCAATAGTGAACATCTTCTAAATTAAATATGCCCATGATAGCCTCTCTGTACGGTAACTTGATATACGACGAGTTTACAGAACGGCGCGAATTATGTCAATACACGAAGGAGATATTTTCCTGCGCTACCCCTTTTCCCTTGCGCGCGGGGCGGTTTCATGGGATAATATAATTCAGCATAAAATTCAGGGAGGATAGGCTTATGCGGCTGTTTATCGCAATAGATCTGCCCCGCTCCTTTAAGGCGGAGGTCACAAGAATACAGAAGGAGCTTAAGCAGCTAAGCTGCGGCGGCAGGTTCGTGCCGGCGAACAATTTTCATATAACGTTGCATTTCATAGGCGAGAGCCGCGATCTTCAGGGCGCGGTTGCCGCCATGCACGAGGCCGGGCGCGGCATACGGCCGTTTACGCTGCATCTTGGCAAATACGATTGCTTTGACAAGGGCGGGAAGAAAACCTCTTTCCTGGAGGTGAAGGGGCAGCTTGACGAGCTCAACGCGCTTTATGAATCGCTGCAAAGCGCGCTGTATGATAACGGCTTTTCCCGCGAACGCAAGCGCTTTATGCCGCATATAACGCTGGGCCGCAATGTTGAGCACGATGAAATTGCCACGATGGAGCTTAAAAACCTTTCGCCCAACGCCAGCATGACCGTTATGGGCTTCACCCTGTTTGAAAGCCGGCGCGAGGACGGCAAGGTGGTCTATTTCCCGCTGCATACGGAAAAATTCTAAGCCTGCTTTTTTAGCGGAAAGGAGCAATGCCCATGGGGAGGGTGAGCATACTTACCGGCCGCTCCGGCAGCGGAAAAAGCCGGTATTTAAGGAGCATAGCGGCGGAGCTTATAAAAAAGGGCGAGCGGGTGCTGTATATAGTGCCGGAGCAGTTCACGTTTGAAACCGAGCGCGCGCTGGCGGAAGCAATGGGCTGCGGCCTTTGGGATGCGGACGTATTCTCGTTCACGTCCCTTGCTCGCAGGGTGCTGAATGAATTCGGCGAACGTCGCACGCTTATGAGCGAACAGGGCCGCCTTATGGTAATACGCAAATGCGCGGACGAGCTTGCGCCCAAGCTTATTTCCTTCGGGCGCGTGTACCACAGGGGCGGCTTCACGGGCGAGTGCGCCCGCTTTTTTTTAGAGGCAAAACGTGCGGGCATAGAGGCGGACGCGCTTATGGACGCGGCGAACGAGAAGGGCACGGATACACCGCTTGGCGCAAAGCTGCACGACTTGGCGCTGCTTTACGGCGCAAGCGAAGCATATATGGCGCGCACGTCGCTGGATGCGGAGGAATCGCTGCGGCTGCTCTCGGAGCTTTTGCCCAAAAGCGAGCTTGGCTCGCGCCACGTTATAATAGACGGCTTTGATATGATATCAAAGCGGCTTTACGGCGCGATAGCCGCGCTTATAGACGCCGCGCCGCACGTTACCGTTGCGCTCAGGATTGATCTTTCGCCGGAATGCCGCGATAAGGCCGTTTTTTCGGCAGACAGGCGAATACTCAATAAAATACTTTCCATCTGCGACGAACGGGGCATAGCGCCGGACTTTATCACGCCCGATGGTGAGCAGCCACGCCATGCGTCGGCGGCGCTGAGGCACCTTGAACGCGAGGGGTTCGCGTTCCCGTATAATAGGTTTGACGGGGCGGCAAACGGCGCGATAGAGCTTTTTGCCGCGACCGATGTTAAGGCGGAGGTAACTGCCGCGGCGGAAAAGGCGCAGCGTCTTATTGACGAAGGATATCGATACCGCGACATTGCAATAATAGCATCCGATACGGATAAATACCTTGAGCCCATGATGCGCGCGCTGAGGGAGCGGCACATACCGTTTTTTACCGATGCAAAGCGCAAGCTTGCAAGCTACGCCGCAAGCGAGGCCACGCTGTTTGCTCTGCGTGCGGCGGGCGGCAGCTATTTAAGGGAGGATATGCTTGCCCTTGTTAAAACGGGGCTGTGCGGCGTTAATGCGGAGCAGGCGGAGATTTTTGAAAATTATGCCCTTGCGCGCGGAATACGCGGCAGCGCGTTCAAATCCCCCTTTGGCGAAGGCGCACCCGCGGCGGCAGAGGAAGCCAGGGGCATTGTTATGGGTCCGCTTGAGAAGCTGAGCGAGGCCCTGAAGGATGCGCCTACTGCGGCGGAAAAGGTGCGCGCGCTTTATCAGTATACTGTGGATATATCGCTGCGGGAGCAGCTCACTGCGGAGGCGGAGCGGCTGAAAGCGCAGGGCAGGCTGGAACGCGCGGACGAAACGGCGCAGGTATATAATTTGCTTATAACCGTTATGGAGCAGCTGCACGCCATTTTGGGGGACGCGAAAATATCCAACCGCAAATTCGCCTCCGTATATAAAGAAGGCATTGACGCTTACGAAGTGGGTGTTATCCCCTCCGCGGCGGATCAGCTGCTGCTGGGCAGCCTTGGCCGCAGCAAGGCGCGCAGCATACGCGCGCTTATAATACTGGGCGCGGCAAACGGACATTTTCCTGCCGTTTACGGGGACGACGGCATGATAGACGACGAGGAACGCGCCGCCCTTGCCCAAATGGGCTTAGGCGAAATGCCAAGCACGGCTCAGCTTAACGATAAGGAATTCGGCGATGCTTACGGCGCGGTAACAAAGCCCACGGATAAGCTTTGGCTTTCATACACAATGGGCAGCGGGAGCGACACGGCAACCCCGTGCGAGCTGATGGACCGCATTGCGGACATGTTCGGCGACGTTTCGATAAAAACCGATATAGAGGAGGAATCCGCTTCCACCGCGCCGAGCGCATACAGCGCGCTTATAAAGCACCTGCGCACGGGCGTTGAAAACGGGCATATTGATGCGCGCGCGGGCGAGCTTTACGCCGCGCTGCATAAAGACAGCGAGTATGCCCGAAAGCTTGCTTCGCTGCCTTCTGCATTGTTTCCAAGCGTATCGGCGGAGCCGCTTGGGGAGGACGCGGCGCACAGGCTTTACGGCGCGCGGCTAAGCGGCGGCATAACATCAATAGAAAAGTTCAACGGCTGCCCGTTCAAGCATTTTGCATCGGTGGGGCTGAAGCTGACCCCGCGCAGGGAATACCGCGAACGCAAGGCGGACGAAGGGCTTTTTTGCCACGAGGCCATGTCTTTGCTCACGAAGGAGCTTATTGCCATGGGCAAGGGGGACGGCAGCATAACGAACGACCGGCTTGAGACATTGCTCGATTCAATATTGCCAAAGCTTATAGCGCAGCATAACAACGGCGTGCTTATGGACACGGCGCGCGGCCGCGCGGCGGGGGCGCGGCTTATACGGCGGGTGAAGGCCACGGCGTATGCGGTAGTGGAGCAGCTAAGGCGCGGGGAGTTCGGCATAAGCGGCACGGAGGTTGAATTCGGCACGGGCAAGCGATATCCGGAGCTTATATTGGAGCTGCCCGGCGGCGGAAGATATATACTCAGCGGCAGGATAGACCGCATAGACGGCTATACCTCCGATTCGGGCGAAAAGTTCGTCCGCGTAATAGATTACAAGAGCAAATCCGGCTCCGCGTTCGACTGCGCGGACATTGCGGACGGCAAGCGGCTCCAGCTTCCGCTCTATATTGCCGCAATAGAGGCCGCGGGCGCCGCCGAGCGCGCGGCGGGCATGTATTATCTGCCCGTGCACGAAGGCATAATCAACTCGAGCGGCAAGGAGGACGATTTTGGCGCGCGCATACTGAAGGAATTCAGGCTGCGCGGGGCATGCCTAAACGACGCTGAGCTTATTGAGCTTGGCGGCGGGGAGGACGTGCAGCCCACGGCGCGGAGCGGCTGGAGGCTGAGCGAGGAGCAGCTTAAAGGCACGGTGAGCTTTGCCGTGGATAAGGCAAGGCAGACGGCCTGTAAAATAGCCAAGGGCCATGCGGAGGCGTATCCGCTTATGAGCAAGGAGAACAAAACGGAATGTGAATGGTGCGATTACAACAGCGTGTGCGGGTTCGATGCAACGCTGCCCTGCTGCAAATACAGGCGTGCAAGCATTATAAAAAAGGACGATTTTTTGGAGGAGGTCAGCCATGCCCAACTGGACCGCTGAACAGCAGCGCGCAATAGACGCAAACGGCAATCTGCTCGTAAGCGCGGGCGCGGGCAGCGGCAAAACCGCCGTTTTGACCGCGCGCATAGTGCGCCTTATACGCGGCGGGGCAAGCATAAATTCCGTGCTGTGCGTAACGTTTACAAATGCGGCGGCGGCGGAAATGAAAAAGCGAATAGAAAAAAGCCTTGCCCATGCGGCGGCGGAGGCGAACGGCGAAGAAGCGGAAAAGCTTTATCGGGCGGCGCGCGGAGTGAGCGCGGCAAGCATATCCACGCTGCATTCATTCTGCACGCAGGTATTAAGAAGGCATTTCAACCTTGCGGGGCTTGACCCGGCGTTCCGCGTGGCGGATGCGGGGGAAACGGCAATACTGCGGCAGAATGCGTATGATGAGCTGGTGGAGGACCGCTACGCCTTGGGCGGCGGCAGCTTCAATCTGCTTATGGAAGGGCTTGGCGGGGACGAGGCCGCGGAGGACGCGATATACTCCGTTTATGATTTTGCCCGTTCGCAGATAGAACCTTATGCATGGCTTGACGGCGCGCTTTCGCAATACGATGCGGACAGCGGGGAAGCTTTGCTGCGCTCAGGCGCGGCAGCGGGGCTGATGAAAAAAAGCCTTGCCAATATTTCCGCCCGGTGTGACGCGCTGCAAGCCGCACGAAACGATTTGATGCAGGACGGCGCGGAAACACCAGCGGCGTTTATAGACGGGGAGCTTTTAACGGCGCGCGCACTTCTGCTTTGCCAAAGCGCGGCGGAACTTACGGCGGCGCTTGAAGCATTCGCATTCGATAAAAAGCGCATAAGCTGGGGCGGGCTTGAAGGGCCGCTGCGCGACGCGGCGGATACCGCGCGCAAAAAGCTGAAGGAAGCCATAAGGGCGGAGCGCGAATTTTGGTGCGAAGGGGACTATATTGAAACAATGCGGCTGCACAGGCCGCTTATAGCCGAGCTTTGCGGCTTTATAAAGGAACTGGACGAACGCTATGCGCAGAAAAAGCTTGACGCGGGCTGCATAGATTACGGCGATATGGAGCACAAATGCTTAGCCGTGCTGAAAATACCCGAAGCGCGGGAGGAATACAGCCGCCGCTTTAAGCACGTTTTTATGGACGAATATCAGGACTGCAACCCCGTGCAGGAAAGCATACTGAAAAGCATAGCGTCGGGCGGCTCAACGTTCCTTGTAGGGGACGTGAAGCAGTCCATATACCGCTTCCGCCTGGCTGAACCGGCGCTGTTCATGCAGCGGTATGCGGATTACCAACGCGGCAGCGGCGGGGAGCTTATTTGCCTTAACCACAATTTCCGCAGCGCGTGCGGAGTGATAAACGCGGTGAACAGCCTGTTTTTCCGCATTATGCACCGCGAAGCGGGGGAGATAGAATACGACGACGAAGCGGCGCTGAGGTTCGGCCGCAACGACGGCGGGGAGGACGAAACCCGCGCGGAGTTCATATTGCTGGACATGATGGACGCTCAGGCGGACGCGGAAGAAACGGAGACGGATACCGCGGCGGTGGAAGCGGCGGCAGCGGCGCGAAGGATACACGAGCTGATGGACACGGAGAGCGTTACCGACGCTGCCACAGGGGAGGAAAGGCCGCTTAAATACAGCGACTTTGCCGTGCTGCTGCGCTCCTATAAGGGCAGCGCGGAAACATGGATGCGTACCCTTGCGGCCAACGGCGTGCCGGCGTATGCGCTGCTGTCGGACGGGTACTTCGACGCGATAGAGGTGCGCGTTTTCATGGATCTATTGCGCATTATAGATAACCGCAGGCAGGATATTCCGCTGGCGGCGGTGCTGCGCTCCCCGATAGGCGGCTTTGACGAAAGGGAGCTTATTGCGCTTAAAACGGACTTCCCCGCCCCGCCGGAGCGGGAGGAGGACTGGGCATGGATAGACCGCGTGAACGACGCGGCGGCAGCGGGCGGCGAGCTTGGGCAAAAGGCAAAGCGGTTTATGGATAAGCTGGAATATTACAGGCAGGAGGCCAAGCTGCTGGGCGCGGAGGCGCTGATAGGCATGCTGCTGGACGAAACGGGATACGGCGAATACTGCGCGGCGATGCCGGGCGGCAGGCAGCGGCAGGCAAATTTGGAGGCGCTGTGCGAACGCGCACGGGGCTGCGCCGCGGCGGGGGTAAGGAGCCTTGGCGGGTTCCTAAGCTACATGGAAAAGGCATCCGCGGCCAATGTTTACGGCGCGCCGCAGACGGGCGGGGCAAACGTGGTCAGCATAATGAGCATACACGCAAGCAAGGGCCTTGAATTTCCGTATGTTATAATAGGCGGGCTAAATTCGGGCTTCGTGCGGGAGGGCATGGACAATTTGGTCTGCGAAAAGGAGCTTGGCATAGGCGCGCGGCTTATATCGGGCGAGATAAAGCGAAAATCCTTTCTGCACGAGGCCATAACGGCAGCCCTTTCGGCAAAGGCCACGGCAGAGGAAATGCGCGTGCTTTACGTTGCCATGACGCGCGCGCGGGAGCGGCTGATAATGCTTTGCGCGGCAAAGGACGGGGCAAGGCTTGTGAACGGCGCGCTTGCGCCGCAGACGCAGAGCAGCATAATTATGCAAAAAAGCTTCGCCGCATGGCTGCTCGGGCATATACTAAACTCCAAAAGCGGCAATGAAATACGGGCAAAATACGGGCTGAAGCCCGTGTTTGAGCCGGATGTGCATATTTATGCGCACTGCGAGCCCGCTCCGCTTGCAATGCCGGGCGGCGGAAGAATGGACGAGAGCAAATATAACGAATTTGTGCGGGATGCACTGGCATATGCCGATAAAAAGCCGGGAGGATTCTTCACGCGGACATATGCGCACGCGGCGGACGTGGAGCTGCCGACAAAGCTATCCGTAACATCATTGAGCGGCGGGGAGCAGATGGAGCTGACCGATGCGCCAAGCTTTGCGCGGGAGGAAAATGTTGCCCCGGCGCAGTTCGGCACGGCCGTGCATGAAATAATGCGGCGGTTGCCGCTTGATAAGCCCATCACGGAGCGAAGCGTCGCGGAGTTTGCACAAGGCTTGGTCAAAGCCGGACTTATGGACGGGACCGTTGCCGGTGCAGTGCCGGCGCGGAACATTGCGGCGTTCTTTAACGGAGAGCTTGGGCAAAGGCTGCTGCGCGCGGAAACCGTGCGGCGGGAGGTGGAGTTTAATCTGCGCATAGGGGCGAAGGAACTGCTGGGCGCGGACACGGACGAGACGGTGCTGCTGCAGGGCATTATAGATTGCTGCTTTGCGGAAAACGGCGAATGGGTGCTGATAGACTACAAGACGGACAGAGTTGCAGAAAATTACAGCGCATACGATGTTGCAAAGAAACATTTTGCACAGCTTAGACTGTATAAAACGGCGCTGGAGCGGCTCACGGGGCGAAAAGTGCGCCAAAGCTACATATATCTGTTCAGCATAGGCAAAGCGGTAGAGTACAGCGAGGATTTTTAGCATGGAATACCGGTATACGGTAAATCGGATATTGCGCCAAACGGCGGATGAACTGCGCCCCGTGGCCCACGAGGAGGCGGATATTGAAGCGCGCGAGCTTGTTATGCATTCATTGGGCGTTGAAAGCCGCGCGGAGCTTGCGGCAAATGTAAATAAAGAAATGAACGGCGAACAGTATACTGAATTGCGGGAATATATTTTACGCCGAAAAACGGGAGAGCCGCTGCAATACATACTGGGCTTTTGGGAATTCATGGGGCTCAGGTTCAAAACGGATGCGCGTGCGCTGATACCGCGGCAGGATACGGAGACGCTTTGCGAGGAAGCGATCGCGCTGATAAAGCGGCGCGGATACAAAACCTGCCTTGATTTATGCGCGGGATCGGGCTGCATAGGCATAAGCATTGCGAATATCTGCGGCACAAAAGTTACCCTTGCGGACATAAGCGAAGCCGCGCTGAGCCTTTGCCGCGAAAACGCGGAGGCAAACGGCGTAAGCATACGCACGATAAAAACCGACATGCTTGATGAAATTACGGATAGGTACGACATAATTGTATGCAACCCACCCTACCTTACGTCGAGCGATATGGCGTCGCTTCAGCGGGAGCTTACGTTTGAACCGGCAAACGCGCTTTACGGCGGGGAGGACGGGCTGGATTTCTATCGCCGTATCGCGCGGAACTATGCACAAAGGCTTAACGGGGGCGGGGCGCTTGCGCTGGAGGTTGGAATACATCAGGCGAAGGAAGTGGCAAAAATGCTTGGCGGGGCGCGGATGGTTAAGGACGTTTGCGGCATAGAGCGGGCGGTGATAAAGGAATGGTAAAGCGAAGCTTCATTATAATTGCGGCGCTTGTATTGGCGGCGGCAACGGCGGGCTGCGCGGCCGGGCCGCAGGAATACGTTACCATACCCGCGCCCATGGCAACACAGGCAAACGAAACAGCCGCGCCGGTCGAATCAACTCCTATGTCCACGCTTACGGCCGAACCCACGAACGAACCAACGCCAGAGCCTACGCCGGGGATACAGGAGGCTATTGTCGGCTTCGTTGGGGACATACTGATGATGACACGGCAGATAGCGGACGCGAAAACCGAAACGGGCTACGATTTTACGGAAAGCTTTTTGCCGATGAAGAGCGTGTTTGAATCGGTGGACATAATGTGCGCGGACTTTGAAGGCACGTTCGGCGGGGAGGAGGCGGGCTATACGCAGCCGCGCGAAACGATTGCGCCCGCGACGGAGGAAAACCCGAACCCCACCAATCCGCCAATGCAAAGCTTCAGCGCGCCGGACGAGCTGGCGAAGAACCTTTTTGACGCGGGGATAGACGCCGTTACCACCGCCAACAACCATGCCATGGATCGCGACGACGCGGGCCTTTTCCGCACGATAAACGTGCTTAGGGCGGCGGGAATAAAAACCGCGGGCACGGCGCTTAGCATGGAGGACTTCCTTACGCCGTGCATAATTGAAAAAAACGGCATAAAAATAGGCCTGGTCGGCGCAACGCAGATACTCAACGGCACCGCGCCCAAGATAGACGCCGAAAACAGGGACTTTGCGCTGACGCGGCTTGACGAGAAAATGGTAAAAAGTCAAATATCGGCTTGCACGGGGGCGGGTGCGGAGTTTATAATCATAATGGTGCATTGGGGCTATGAGCATCAAAGTATGGAGGACGAATCCCAGCGCCGGTTTGCGGCGAAGCTGATAGACTGGGGCGCGGATGCGATAATAGGCGCGCATTCGCATTGCCCGCAGCCCATGGAATGGATAGACGCGGAGCGGGACGGCAGGGCGATAAGGGTGCCGGTGGTATATTCGCTTGGGAACTTCATATCCAACATGTCTCAGGAGTATGCCAAAATAGGCGTATTCGCGCGGATAAGGATAACCAGGGACGAAAACGGGGTAAGGTGCGAAGAGCTTGCGTGCCTGCCGCTGTATTGCTGCCGTGCAGTGCCGGCGGACGGCGGCAGGGAAATTCACAGGACGCTGCCATGCTTTATTGAAAACGGAACCGTGTCGAACGACGCGGGCATGGACGAAAGCGTGCTGAAGGCGATGCAGAAGGCATACGACCACGTTGCGGCGGTATGTATAGGCGAAAGGGAAGATATACACATGATTGAACGGAGCGAGATTTATGCTGGAGAAGCTTAAGGGAATAAAGGAAAGATACGAGCAGCTTACGGCGCTTTTGAGCGACCCCGCGGTTATAGGCGACCAGAACCGCTACCGCGAGTTGAGCAAGGAGCAGGCGGGGCTGACGGACATAGTGAACGCATACGACGAATACATGGCGGCGGATGCGGAAATAGAAAGCTGCAAGGCCATGCTGGAGGAAGCGGACGACGCAGCAATGCGCGAAATGATACACGAGGAGCTTAACGGGCTGAGCGCGAAGGAGCATGAACTGAGCGAGCAGCTTAAGGTTATGCTGCTGCCCAAGGATCCCAACGACGACAAGGACGTTATAATAGAAGTGCGCGCGGGCACGGGCGGCGAGGAAGCGGCGCTGTTCGGGGCGGATCTTCTGCGCATGTACACCCGCTACGCCGAGCGGCACGGCTACAAGGCCGAGCTTATGAACGAAAACTACACGGAAAAGGGCGGCGTGAAGGAAGTTGTGCTCTCGCTTCAGGGAAAGGGCGCATACAGCCGCATGAAGTTTGAAAGCGGAGTGCACAGGGTGCAGCGCGTGCCGGAGACGGAATCGCAGGGGCGCATACACACAAGCGCGGCAACGGTTGCGGTGCTGCCGGAGGCGGAGGACGTGGAGGTTGACATAAACCCGAACGATTTGCAGATAGACACATACCGAAGCGGCGGCGCGGGCGGTCAGCATGTAAACAAGACCGAAAGCGCAATAAGGATTACGCACATACCCACGGGGCTTGTGGTGCAGTGCCAGGACGAGCGCAGCCAGCATAAGAACCGCGACAAGGCCATGCGCGTGCTCAAAAGCAGGCTGCTTGAGCTTTACCAGAGCAAGGCTGCGGAGGCCGAGGCGGACGAGCGCAAGAGCCAGGTAGGTTCGGGCGACCGCAGCGAGCGCATACGCACATATAACTTCCCGCAGAGCAGGGTTACGGACCACCGCATAGGGCTTACGCTATACAAGCTGGAGGCATTTCTTGACGGGGACATGGACGAAATAATAGACGCGCTCATTTTGGCGGAGCGCACGCGGCAGCTATCCTCCGCGGAGGAATAAGGCCGCGTGGTAAAACAGGAGGCAGGCAATGAAAACGCAGTATGCAAACGCCGTAACGCAATACGAAAACGGGACGAGCCTGGGCGGACGTATAATAAAAGAAGGCGGGCTGGTCGTTTTCCCGACGGAGACGGTATACGGCCTTGGCGCGAACGGGCTTAACAGCGAAGCGGTGCTGAAGATATTCGCTGCCAAGGGCAGGCCCGCGGACAATCCGCTGATACTGCACATTGCAAAAAAGAGCGAATTAAAGCCGCTGTGGAGTCACGTTCCGGATAACGCGCGGATACTGGCGGACACGTTCTGGCCCGGGCCGCTGACCATGATATTCAACAGAAGCTCCATCGTGCCGGACGAGGTGACCGCGGGGCTTGACACGGTTGCGGTGCGCATGCCGCTGAACAAAACCGCGCGCGCGCTGATAAACGCGGCGGGCGTGCCCATAGCCGCGCCGAGCGCGAACCTGAGCGGTAAGCCCAGCCCCACCACGGCCGAACACGTTCGGCAGGACATGGACGGCAGGGTTGATTTGATAATAGACGGCGGGCCGTGCAAATACGGCCTTGAATCCACGGTGGTCAGCCTGATAGGCCGGCCTACCATACTGCGCCCCGGTGCAGTAACGAAAGAGATGCTGGAGGCCATGATAGGCCCGGTGGACGTGGCGCACGCGGTGCTTTCCCCGCTGAGGGAGGGCGAAACGGCGGCAAGCCCGGGCATGAAATACCGCCACTATGCCCCCCAGGAGCCGGTGGTGATTGTTGCCGGTTCCCGGGAAAAAGCCGCCCAGTATATTAAACGCCACTTTGTCCCCGGCGACCGGGTGCTGTGCTTCCAGGAGGAGCTGCCCTTGTATCAGGACTGCAATCCCCTGGCCTACGGCAAGGAATCACAGGTGGAAACCCTCAGCGCCGGACTGTTCGCCGCCTTGCGGGAGCTGGACGATGCCAGCATCCACCAGGTGTATGCCCGCTGCCCCGTGGGCGGTGGCGTGGCCTATGCCGTCCAGAACCGGCTGAAAAAAGCCGCTGCCTTCCACATTGTGGATGCGGAGGCAGAAGCATGATTCTGGGCATCACCGGCGGCACCGGCTGCGGCAAAACCACCCTGTTGCAGCTAATCCGGCAGCGGGGCGGACTGGTTCTGGATTGTGACGAAATCTACCATCAGCTGCTGATTTCCGACCGGGCGCTGCTGGAAGCCC
>ERZ839767.4183-NODE-4183-length-15074-cov-2.351288_pt1 | contig 15074 bp, 10 predicted proteins | sample MGYA00519879_ERZ839767 | MGnify/ENA primary metagenome ERZ839767 (study PRJEB31850, sample SAMEA3708852) | human gut metagenome | biome: human gut; feature: human-associated habitat; material: faeces | place: China | collected 2014 ...
ACTTATTTTTTATGACTTGACTTATTTCAAAACCGTATAGAAATAAACCTGTCAATAATAGATTTAGAATAGGGTAGAGTGAAATTGATATGAAATCTCCCCAGTCTCATTGATTAATAAAATGGCGAGCTCTCCTTTGGGAAAAAGTGGTGTACAGTGTATATGACATAGTTGTACCAACTTGTTGAACAAAATTTCTTTATCTTTCTTGTTTGGTATTCCCCATAGTTCGCGGGCAAGCGTCATTTGTTCGATCAATGCTAAAGTCTCATCTGAACAGCTGCACTGAATAGCTATTTCTTTTAAAAAGTCTTTGTTCATTATGACTTTCTTGCTGTGAGTATCCAAGTGTCCTTCTGCCAGTTTTACCGCTTTTCCTATCATAATCCCCATGCTTACCTTTTGAAAACCAGTCTCTGCTGCTATTTTTAATGTCTCTCCGATAAAGTTTCCGTAATGCACAAAAGCCTGTGGAGGGAGATTCGGATAGAGGCTCCGGACAAATTTCTCACTTTTGGCTCCGGAATTGATAACCAATCGTTCCGCATTAATTGCATAGGCCACTTCCACTTCCTTGCGTATGGCATCGACGAATGCTTCCGAAGAAAAAGGTTTCACAATACCCGAAGTTCCGATAATGGAGATCCCTCCAATAATTCCCAATTTCGGGTTGAATGTTTTCAGAGCCAGTGTTTCTCCTTCGGGAACGCTGATAGTTACGTCCAGCCCTCCTCCATAAAGCAAGGATAGTTCATTGACGATCATTTTCCGGGGAGTCGAATTAATGGCAGGTTCACCGACGGCTAATCCCAATCCGGGAAGTGTGACTTTTCCCACCCCTTTTCCTTGCAGGAAATGTATGCCGGGAGAATCGGAAAAAGATACAGTGGCTACAATCTGATGTCCGTGGGTAACGTCCGGGTCATCTCCGGCATCTTTGATGACACTGGCAGTGGCGGTATTCTCATCCGTTTTTTCTACCTTATATATAGGTAGGACGACCCTTTCTCCATCCGGTAATGTCACTTCCGTTTTTTCTTCAAAACATTCTTCTGTCAATGCAAGTAAAGCGGCTTTGGCTGCGGCTGTTGCGCAGGTTCCGGTAGTGAATCCACTTCTTAGGGCATAAAATCCCGGTACATTTAGTTCAACAGCCCGTCTCAATCCGTATTTCCCATTTACTGTAATAAAACCCTCGGGCAGGGGAGGACGGCGGACCACATAAATTTTGATTCCGTTTTTCAGAGCAGCTTCTATTTTTTCGATGAAGCCTCCCGAACTGCCGCTTTCTTTTGTGATAATCGCTTGCGGGGAAAGTTGCTTAAAAAGGAGTGATTCATCTTCTTCGGGTTGATAGAAAATCAGTTTTTCTTTGGGGAATCCTGCCTTTATGGCAATATCTACGGATTCCGACCGTTCCAGAACCCGAAAGATACAGTCATGCTCTTTCCAGAAACCTTGTAGCTTGGTAATAGTTTGAGTGCCGGTAAGAGCCAGTAGTTTCTCTATACCGTCCTGTTTCATACGGGCGACGGCATCTTCGAAGTCATCACACCAAATGATTTCCTCCGATAATTCCGGATAGATACGTTCCAGACGTACTACCTTGATCGTTAATTCTTTTGCCGCGAGGAAGATATTCAGGTGGAGTTGTTGCGCAAATGGATGGGCGGCATCTATTATTAATCGGATGTCGTGTTCACGGCAGAAAGAAATGATTTTTTCTGAATCCATGTTGCCGGTCAGTCGCGTCATATTTCTGCACGTGACTTCCTGAAGGGTGCCACGTGTGGAATAATAAAAGGGTTGTCCTGCTTCATCGAGGGTTTCAGCGGCAGTGCGTCCCTCCGTCGTTCCTCCGAAAATCAGTATCATGGGCGGAAAAGATGTTTGAATTCATCAGCATATAGTCTGGATAATCCCTCCCGGTGGTCGATGGCATTACCGACTACAAGCAGGGTAGTAAGAGTCAGATGGTTGTCACGGACAATTTGAGCAAGATCTTTCAGCTTGCCGCGATATATCTTTTCTTCTTTCCAAGTGAGTTTGTAGCAGGCAGCTACGGGCGTTTCGGGAGAGTAGGCTTGCAAGAGTTCTTCCTGTACCTGCTCCACAATAGCAGCACTTAGATAGATGCACATCGTGCTTTGCGAGCGCGCCAGCAAATGAAGTTTTTCTTTCTCGGGCATCGGTGTCCGACCCTCTCCACGTGTGAGGATAATGCTTTGCACTTCTTCAGGAATGGTGAACTGTGATTTGAGGGCGGCTGCTGCGGCCTGAAAAGAAGAAATGCCGGGAGTGATGTGATACCTCATTCCGTATTGGTCGAAGAATGCCATCTGTTCGGCAATAGCTCCGTAAATACACGGGTCACCTGTGTGGAGACGTACCACAAACAATCCCTTGTCATAGAAAGACTTCATGAGGGTGAATTGTTCCTCCAATGTCATGTCTGCCGAACTTCTAACGGTAGCGCCCGGTTTGGCGTAATACGTCAGTTCGCGGGGCACCAGACTGCCGGCATAAAGAATGAGGTCTGCCTTTTCCAGCATTCTCTTGCCTCTTACAGAAATCAATTCCGGGTCGCCCGGACCGGCCCCCACAATCTCGATATGCCCGTTGTTGCGGTCACTATCAGCAGAAAGTGCTACGGCAAAGGTGAAATTATTTCCTTCGGATAGTATTCTTTTTTGCTTTTCCATCAACAATCTGCCGTAATCGGAGGCACGGATAGCAGAACTTTCGGCCACCCCATCAACGCCTGTCACTTCTTTCACTTTTTCGGAGGGATTCGGAACGCTGATATCTGCCAGTTCTTCGGCTTTATAAATATGTAGTTCACTGTTTGAGAACTGCGTATGTAATTCTGCAATCAACGGTTCGTCTTTTTTCAGTTCAATCGTTGAAATGCTTTTCACTGCAAGTGGAGAAAGATGGTGTCGCAATAATTCATCTTTCATATAAATGCAGACTCCTTGTGGAGAACATTCTTTTTTGCAGCCTACCCCGATATGAAGCACGGGCGGATAGAACTGCAGTGTCGGGATAGGAGCGTCATATTCCCACGGACCAACAGTGATGAGTAATTGGTATTCGGCCAGCGGTATTTCTTCCAATCTATAATAGATATCTGTATGTTCCGGACAGCTCTGTTCAAGTTCGGCCGTTCCTTTATCCTTGACACTAAGCAGCAGGGCTGTCTTGTGTTTATTCACAAACTGAAAAATAGCCTGATTCATGGAAGCCGGTGTTGCCGAAGTTCTCCATCCGTAACGGGAGGTAAACGTATCCAGCGCCCACAACTGTTGATTATCACTTTGGGTGGTGACGATGGCTTCCCCTCCGGTGATTCCCGCAACGATTCGTGTCAGTTCATTGCCGCCTCCGATATGTCCGGACAGTACGGAGATAACGAAACGTCCGGTACTGTCAACGTTAATCACTGCCGGATCGGTATATTTGTTCCGGATGCAGGAAGCAATACTTCTCACACAGATGCCGAGTGCACCGATAAAAACGATTGCTTTAAAATCGGAAAAATGTTCTTTCATAAATCCGCTGTACGAGGTGATTGTTTCGCATCCCTCTGCTTCTCCTTTGAGGTATATGGCGGATTCTGCTAACTCTCTGCTTATATTCCTGGCTATGGGCAGACTTGACTCGGAAATTAAAATGATTGCTGTCTGAACGCTCTTTTCCATCCTGAAAATAATTAATTGAGGTAATGTTGCAAAAGTACAATAATAATCAGTTTCTTTTCTTGAGAGGTAGTGTAAATTTCGTGTTACTAAAAATATTTTTAGATATGTTATGAGATACAAATTAAATGTAGTAATTTTGCAGCACTTTAGGTGATGTTTTCAATCGTCCGATTGAACATAAAAGGGAATCCGGTGTGAATCCGGAGCAGTGCCCGCTACTGTAACATCCATCTATTGAAAGTTTTACTACTGCCACTGTGCCGGATGCACGGGAAGGCGAACTTTCAGGATGAAGTCAGGAAACCTGCCTAAGGAAGAAACAATAGTTAACTTGTTCTCGGGGCTAAGAACATAAACTATAGAAATTTAAGCATAATCACAAAATGTTGAAAAAACTTATTTTGACCACCATGTTGGTCGGTGTATGTTGTGTTGTGTCCGCTCAGGTTACAATCAAGGGGCGTGTGTTGAATTCTGAAACCGGAGAGCCTGTTGTCGGAGCGAATATTCGGGTGGACCATAGTCTGCAGGGGGGAACTACGAATGCAAAAGGAGAGTTTATAATCAAGGGATTGCCTGATGGCAAACAAACCCTGCAAGTATCACATCTCAATTATGAACCGCAACGGTATTCCACTTCAAAGAGTGTAAATGACGTCGTGATACGCATGACGGAAAGTCATAACAATTTAAACCAGGTGGTAGTGACCGGAACCGGAACACATCGCCGGATGGTGGATAGTCCCATCCCGGTAAATGTATTGACTGCCAAAGATATCAAGGAGGCCAATGTTACGAATCTTGAGGAGGCTCTTACCAAACTCACTTCTAACTTTTCTTTCTCTACCAGCGGTATGGGAACGGAAATGGTGCTTAATGGCTTGAATAGCGATTATATCCTTGTATTAGTGAACGGACGGAAACTGATTGGCGATGATGCGTTGATGCGCATCAACATGGCAAACGTGAAACGAATTGAAATACTGAACGGTTCGGCATCTGCGCTGTATGGTAGTGATGCCATTGGTGGAGTTATTAATATCATCACGGATGACAGCAAAAACAAGATTGACGCATCGAGCACTACCAAGGTGAGTGACCACGGACGTTTTTCGGAAGCTGTGAATCTGGATTTGAATGTTGGCAAACTTTCATCGTATACTTCTTACCAACGCCAACAGTCGGATGGCTGGAAACTTCATCCGATGACCGAAACGGTGAATAAAAAAGGGGAAGTGAAACTGGATCCTACCGATAAACAGGCTTTCACCGGTTATCATTCGAATACGGTCAACCAGAGTTTCTCTTATTCTCTGAATCATAAGACAACGCTGTATGCACAGGGTTCGTACTATAATTTCCTGAATGACCGTCCGGTAACGGAATATAAATATAATATGTATCATGAGAATTATACGTATGGTTTCGGTATGAAGTATATTGTGAATAAGAAAGCATATATCGATGCCGATTTCTATTCGGACAATTACAAGTCGGCTTATGACTATATTCAGGAAAGCGGTGACTTCAAGATTGGAGATAAGGAAACTCGTAAGAAACAATATTTTTACCGGGGAAATGTGAAGAGTATTATCAAGGTGAACAGCAAGAACAAACTGTCTGCCGGATTGGAATATCTGGATGAAAAGCTGGAAAGTGAATCGGACAATATCTCTAATAAGACGCTCTACACCATGGCTTTATATGCACAGGATGAGTGGACGATTGCCGAATCTCTGCAAGCAGTAGTGGGATTGCGTTACATTTATAATGAAACATTTGAAGATCATTTCACTCCGACAGCTTCTATTATGTATAGGGAGGGTGGTTTCCGTGGCCGATTGTCTTTTGCAACAGGTTTCCGCACGCCTACTCTTTCTGAAATTTACGCTACGGATCTGGCAAAGACTACCAATCGCTATACTATCGGAAATCTGGAACTGAAACCGGAAGAAAGCAAGAATTTCTCATTGAATCTGGAATATACTCATTCCCGTTTTTCTGTATCAGCAACGGCTTTTGTAAATAATGTGATTAATTACCGTACTTTGAGCGATGAAGAAGCTGCACAGTACGGTGATTATGATGAAGTGCGCCAGCGTGACAACATCGATAAAGTGAGAATCAAAGGGGTGAATGTAAATGCAAATGCTTACCTGGGACTTGGATTCAATCTGGGAGCCGGCTATACGCTGTTGGATGCAAGAAATCTGATAACGGACAAACCGATTGACAAAAGTGTCAAGTATGCAGGAAACGTAAATGCGCAATGGTCTAAGAACTGGGGATTGTATGGACTGAACATCAATATGGTTGGTCGCGGACAGGGAAAGAGATATTCCGAAACGTATGACTATGATTCATCCGGTTTTATGCTTTGGGATTTGAATACAGGACATACATTCAATCTGAAATATTTCATTCTGAATGCCGGTTTGGGTGTTGAGAACCTGTTCGACTGGGTAGACGACCGTCCCTGGAATACGAAGAAACCTTATTCGACCATTACACCGGGAAGAGCTTTCTATGCAAGCCTGACGATTCGTTTTAGAAAATAAGGATAAGAAATAATCGATAAGAAAGATGGAAGATTTGAAACCGGTATATATCGTTTCTTTAGGTCCGGGTGAAGCGGGGCTTATCTCTTTGATAGGAGGTGCTACACTATGTCGGGCAAATGCTATTTTTTGCCCGAAAACAAATGCGCGTTCCCGGTCTTCTGTTCTTCTGAAAGAATTGAAGATAAAGAAAGAATCTATCAGACGCTATACATTGCCGATGAGTAAGAAGCGTGAGATGGCTTATGAGGCTTACGATAAGGTTTTTGAAGAAATAGTCAGCCTGTATTCGGAAGGTTTATGTGTGGCGATAGTGGCTGAAGGAGATGCCGGTTTTTATTCTTCTACCAGTTATTTGGTCGGAAAGCTCAAGAAAGTGGGGATACCTATCAAGCAGATTGCCGGTGTTCCGGCGTTTATTGCAGCGGCGGCTTCCATCGGTCTTTCCATTGTGGAACAGGAAGAACGGTTGACGGTGTGTCCGGGAAAAGTGGACGGAGAACTGTTCAGCCGGATTGCTTCCGGTAGTGAAGTGGCGGTAGTGATGAAATTATCGCAGTGTGAGGGGGAAGTGAAGCATTTTATAAGTTTGGAGGAAAGACTTGTCTGTCATTATTTCGAGAATGTGGGAGCGGACGGGGAATTTTATACGTGTGATAAGAAAGATATATTGGCAAGGGAATTTCCTTATTTCTCTTTAATGATAATAAAAGGTAGATGAAACGAATGAGACAAATATGGTTAGCAGGACTTGTTTTGTTGTCTTTATCCGCAGAGGTAAGTGCACAGAGCAATGTCGCCATGCAGGATTCGATTCCTGAAATAGTGGTGACAGGTACGGGAACGGAACACTATCTGAAAGATGCACCTGTGCAGACGGAAGTGATTAGCCGCAAAATGCTGGATAGTTATGCAGGGGCTACCTTGGAAGATATTTTGAGCGGACTGTGTGCTTCTTTTGATTTTAGTGCTGGTGATATGGGAGCCAATATGCAATTGGGAGGACTCGGCAATGGTTATATATTAATCCTTGTTGATGGTAAGAAGATGCATGGTGATGTAGGCGGACAGAATAATCTGGGCTTGATCGATCCGGCTCGTATTGAACGTATTGAAATCGTGAAAGGAGCTGCTTCGGCACTTTACGGAAGTGATGCTATTGCAGGAGTGGTGAATATTATATTAAAGAAACACCGCGAAAATATTTTGATAGAAAATACAAGTCGCGGCGGATCGTATGGAGAATTCCGGCAGTCGAATACCGTACAGTTCAAGGTTGGTAAATTTACTTCTTCCACTAATTTCCAACTGAAGCATTCAGACGGATGGCAGAATACAACTTATGAAGATCCGAACCGTTATGAATATCCTATAACCAATTCCATCAATAAGACTGTAAATCGCTATACGGACTGGCAAGTGGCACAGCGTTTCGATTATCAGGCTACAAAGGATTTGAGCCTTTACGCTGACGGTAGCTTTTATCGCAAACGGATATATCGTCCTTGCGGAGTGCCTGACTATAAGACTTATGATTTCCTTTATCGTAACTCTTCTGTTGCGACAGGAGGTAAGTTGAAGCTGAAAAATAGCAATAGCATTATGCTGGACGTCAACTATGATAGTCATGCTTATTATTATATGTACACTCGCGAGACTTGGGATAAGGAGTATGATGATAGTGGCAAGGAGATCAGTTTTCCATATTTCCCTGGTGATAAAGGATTGCAAAGCGATCAAAGCCGCTTGTTATTGCAGTTGAAAGGTATATTCAATCTGCCATACTTCAATCGTTTGAGTGTGGGTACTGATACGGAAATCAATTGGCTGGATGCTCCCCGTCGACTGGATGAAAAAGATCAGGTATCCGATTATACGACCTCTTTCTATGCGCAGGATGAATGGACGCCTATTGAACGGTTGAATATCACAGCGGGAGGGAGACTGACAGTGAATCAGAACTTTGGTGTGCGCATCACTCCGAAAGTATCGGCACTTTATAAGTTAGGAGCTTTTAATCTGCGTGCTACCTATTCGGAAGGATTCAAGACACCGACACTGAAAGAATTGCATTACCGTTATATCCGTCAGATGTCAATAATCTCATTGAATCTGGGAAATACGGAGTTGGATCCACAGACCAGCCGTTATGTTTCCGGTGGACTGGAATATAATGGAACTCGTTTCAGTATCAATGTCACGGGATATTGTAACTGGGTAGATAATATGATAACCTTGGTCACTATTCCTCTTTCGCAGGCTCCGGGTGATCTGGTTGTTACCTATGATCCTGCCCGTGTACGCCAGTATCAGAACATGGATGATGCCCGTACTTATGGGGTGGATGTGAATGCCAAATGGACACCGGTCCAATCACTGACTCTGACAGGAGGTTATAGCTATCTGGATACTGAAGCGAACCAATATGATGAAGAAGATCAAGAAATGAAACATGTCATTATTGATGGTATGGCTCATCATCGTGCTACTGTGAGTGCCATCTGGACGCATGCGTGGAGACGGAGTAACTATCGTCTTGGCATTGGAGTTTATGGTCGTATTCAGAGTAAACGTTATTATCAGGATGATGGAAATGGCAAGGCTTATAATCTTTGGAGGCTGAATACCCGTCACCAATTCAAATTGGGCAAACGATGGAATGCCGAGGTGAATGCGGGAATCGATAATATCTTCAATTATTATGAGACAACGTATCACAGCCTGAATTATGGTACAACTACAGCGGGACGAACTTTCTATGGTTCGTTGATGATACAATTCGGACAAAAAAAGACAAAAAATACATGATGTTTAACCCTTTAAAATTTTAAAGACATGAAACAGTTTAGATTTATGATGATGACAGCTTTAGTAGCTGTAATGTCCCTTTCGGCAGTATCTTGCTCCGACGACGATGATGATGTGGCAAAATCCAACCACGATAAGAAGATGGAAGCAGTAACTGCCGAAGTACAAGCCAACAAAAAGCATGATACAGCCTTGCTGCTAGTGACTTTTGGTAGTACGTGGGATGCGCCTCAAACGACTTTCAATAATATGAAAGCGCAGTTTGCTAGTAAGTTCCCTAACATGGATATTTATTTTTCTTTCACTTCGGAGATTTGTATGACCCGTTGCGCGGCAAAAGGTTGGAATTATTATGCACCTTCTTTCTATTTGGAAGCTATTGGTCTGGCAGGATATAAGACGGTTTGCGTGCAATCTCTTCATGTTATTCCCGGCGAAGAATTCCTTCGGGTACAGAATGTCGTGAAAGATTTCCATAATGATGGTGAGCACCCGGAATTTGCCAACGTGAAAGTATATTTGGGTGGTCCGTTGTTGGAAACAGAGGAAGATGTAACCAATGTAGCAAAGATTCTGCATGAAACTTATAAAAGTAAAGTGGAGTCGAATAATATCGTGACTTTCATGGGACACGGAAATCCCGAAAATTATAACTACGGGAATGGTAACTCTCGCTACACGATGATGGAAGCAGAGTTGCAGAAACTTAATTCTAATTATTTTGTGGCTACTGTAGATATGGAAGATAATTATATAGACGATATGATTTCCCGTATGCAGGCAGCTAACAAGAAATCAGGTAATGTGATCTGTCATCCGTTGATGTCTATTGCAGGCGATCATGCTAATAATGATATGAAGGGTGGTGTTGGTGCCACGGCTGAAGAAGGAAGTTGGCGCTATGAATTGGCAAAAGCCGGATATACTTGCCCGTTGGCTAACTGTGATATCAAAGGATTAGGTGATTATTCCAAGATTGTAAGCGTATGGGTTAGCCATATTGAGAAGAAGGTCGCTGATAATGATGCAATGTATGATCCGGATGCGGAAGAAGAATAATTGGTTGATTAGTTGAGTGTGAAATAATCATACTGCTAATAAACAAAATAAAGCCAACCAAAATGGCCGTATTTGCTATAAATAAAACGGGATCATTTTAGTTGGCTTTTTATATAGTCAGGATATTCTGTGATTTTTTATTCAGAACTATCTGATTACATTTTATCTTGTTTAAGTTTTTATCTTTACCTTTGTTTCAGGTATAATCCTGAAGATGTATGAAAGAAAATAAGATCATAGTAGCAGGTATCGGTCCCGGTAGCCCGGAAGATATTACTCCAGCTGTCGTTAATGCCTTGAAAGAGTCAGATGTAGTGATTGGATATAAGTATTATTTTCAGTTTATTACCTCCTGGCTGTCGGAACAGACAGAATGCATAGATACCGGAATGAAGCGGGAGAAAGCCCGTGCAGAATTGGCTTTTGAATATGCTGAACAGGGAAAAACAGTGTGTGTCATCAGTTCCGGTGATGCGGGAATCTATGGGATGGCTCCGTTGATTTATGAAATGAAACGGGAACGGGGGAGTGAGGTCGAGATCCTCGTGCTGCCCGGTATCAGTGCTTTCCAGAAAGCTGCGTCATTGCTGGGTGCTCCCATCGGTCATGATTTTTGCATTATCTCTCTGTCCGACTTGATGACTTCCTGGGAAATCATAGAAAAAAGAATCACTGCCGCTGCTACTGCCGACTTTGTAACAGCCATTTACAACCCTAAGAGTGAGGGACGTTACTGGCAGCTTCATCGTCTGAAAGAAATCTTTCAGGAATCCCGTTCACCGGAAACGCCCGTAGGTTATGTTCGTCAGGCAGGTCGGGAAGAAGAAACGGTGGTAGTGACCACCTTACAGGATTTCGATCCGGAAGAAGTGGATATGTTTACAGTAATGCTGATTGGTAATTCACAAACTTATCAATTTCAGAACCGGATGGTAACTCCTCGCGGATATTATCGCGAACAGGAAAAGGGGGAAGTCGGAAAAGGACAGGAGATTATGATGAACTCTTTCCGGAAGATAGAGGAAGAGATGCAGAATAAAGAAATCGACCTTGACCGTAAGTGGGCTTTATTTCATGCCATACATACCACAGCGGATTTTGAAATGGAGAAGCTGGTATATACGGATAAGGAGGTTGTAAAGAACTTGTATGAACAGATTGCTTCCGGACGGATTAAGACGATTATCACAGATGTCACGATGGTAGCTGCCGGCATACGGAAAGGTGCTTTACAGCGTTTAGGGGTGGAATGTTATCTCTCCGACGAACGTGCAGTGGAACAGTCGAAGAAACGGGGAACTACCCGCTCACAGGAAGCTATTCGCCTGGCTGTAGAAAAACATCCGGATGCTCTTTTTGTATTTGGTAATGCACCTACGGCATTAATAGAACTGTGCGATCTGATTCGAAAAGGAAAGGCACACCCGTCCGGGGTTATTGCAGCTCCCGTAGGATTTGTGCATGTGAAAGAGTCGAAATACATGATAAAGACATTCACGGAAGTACCGAAGATTATTGTTCAGGGCAGACGGGGAGGAAGTAATCTTGCCGCTACATTGGTGAACGCGATTTTATGTTTTGATGATGCCCGGACACTGCGCCCCGGTAGGGATGTATAGAAGAGTATGGACATTTTATATGACAGAATGCAGGAATTTCATATCATAGGAATAACAGATAGTCGCGAACTCTCTTTCAGTAAGGAGGTTCAGGCTTTGATTGCCCGTTCTCATGTCTTTTCGGGTGGAAAGAGACATCATGAAATTGTGGCGGCCATGTTACCGGAATCATCGGTTTGGATAGATATAACTGTGCCTCTTGACGCTGTGTTCGAGTGTTATGCCGGTTATCAGGAAATAGTAGTTTTTGCTTCCGGTGATCCTTTGTTTTTTGGTTTTGCCAATACGGTGATGCGTAAACTGCCCGAGGCTGTTGTCAAAGTCTATCCGTCTTTTAGTTCCTTGCAGCTTTTAGCGCACAAAGCCTTGTTACCTTATCATGATATGCGGACGATTTCTCTGACTGGCAGACCGTGGAAAGCCTTGGATGAGGCTCTTATTTCCGGAGAGACATTGATTGGCTCGCTCACTGACAGAGAAAAAACACCTGCATCCATAGCTGCCCGGATGCAAGCGTACGGATATGCCAACTACCGGATGATTGTGGGTGAGCAGTTGGGGAATGAAGAGGAAACAGTGGCAGAATATAGTATGGAGGAAGCGATGGAAAGGCATTTCAGGATGCCGAATTGTGTGATTTTAAAGCGTATTACCGTTCGTGAACGGTCGTTCGGAATTCCGGAAGAGCAGTTTGAATTGTTGGACGGGCGGGCGAATATGATAACCAAAATGCCTGTTCGTCTGCTGTCATTGAGTCTGCTCGATTTGAGAAACAGATCGGTGATGTGGGACGTGGGTTTTTGTACCGGTTCTGTTTCCATTGAGGCGAAGTTACAATTTCCTCATCTCGATATTGTTGCTTTTGAGAAAAGAGAGGCGGGGCGGCAATTGATGGAAACGAATAGTCATCGGTTTGGCTGTCCGGGAATAACGACGGTGATTGGAGATTTTTTGGATATACCGTTAGAGAAATTTCCCATGCCTGATGCTGTCTTTATTGGAGGTCATGGTGGCAAGTTGGGAGAAATGATAAAGAAAATAGCTCCTTTATTGCTTGTTGGTGGGACGCTGGTGTTTAATTCTGTATCCGAAGACAGTAGGAATCAATTTGAGAAAGCAATAGACGATAATGGATTGAAACTTGAACAAGTGATCCGACTGACAGTAGACGAGCATAATCCCATTGATACACTGAAAGCTATAAAACGATGAAACAAACCAGTCATTTTTTAATTGGAGCCGCTTCTTCGGGAGGTGGAAAAACAACCTTTACAACAGGGTTGTTAAGACTGTTTCGTGATAGAGGACTGAATGTGCAGCCTTATAAATGTGGTCCTGATTATATTGATACGAAGTATCATGAGATGGCAGCAGGTAATGCTTCCGTCAATCTCGATCTCTGGCTCTCTTCTCAAAAACATGTAAAGGAGACGTATGCAAAATACGCGGCTGCAATGGATGTATGTGTGACCGAGGGAGTGATGGGACTTTTCGACGGTTTCGATGGAATGGAGGGAAGCAGTGCGGCTATTGCCGCCTTATTGAATATCCCTGTTGTTCTTGTAATCAATGCCAAATCAACGTCTTATACAGTAGCTCCGATTCTATATGGCTTTAAATATTTCAATCCATCGGTGCGACTTGCCGGTGTGGTATTCAATCAGGTAGCTTCCGAACGCCATTACTCTTTTTTACAGAAAGCCTGTGAAGATGTAGGCGTAGAATGTTTCGGCTTTCTTCCCCGATTGAAAGAACTGGAAGTACCCTCCCGTCATTTGGGATTGACGTTGGATGCTTCCTATCAGTTTGATAAATTCGCTTCTGTGGTGGCGCAGGCGATTGAAGAGCATGTGGCGGTTGACCGGATTCTTGAAGTATGTAGTGTACCATTGGTTGATTATAATGCACATACCTCGATTCCATCGACAGAAATCTCCAAAGACATTCTTTTAGAAAGAAAATGGAAGATAGCAGTAGCGCAGGATGCAGCATTTAATTTCATGTACCGGGAGAACTTGGCTCGTTTGCAAGAATTGGGGACAGTTACCTTTTTCAGTCCCATGAGCGATGAACATCTGCCCGATTGTGATTTAGTTTATTTGCCGGGTGGTTATCCCGAATTTTTCCTGAAAGAGCTGGAAAGTAACATAGCCGTCAAGCAACAATTAAAAATGTATGTGGAAAGCGGAGGTCGTTTGCTTGCCGAATGTGGTGGGATGATGTATCTTTGTGACAGTATCCGGGGAATGGATGGAAAACAATATGTCATGGTCGGATTACTGCATCAGAGGGCTACTATGGAAAATATGAAATTAAGGCTTGGTTATCGAACCCTCCGGATAGGAGAGCAGGTATGGAAAGGACATGAGTTTCATTACTCTTCCATTGAAAAAGAACTTCCATCCATTGCGGAGGTGACAGATGCAAAAGGAAATCCTGTTTCCACTCCGCTTTATCGATATAAGAATCTGATTGCAGGCTATACACACCTCTATTGGGGTGAAATGAACTTAATGAAACTTTGGGAATGATGAGAAGAATATATACCCGTACGGGTGACAATGGAACTACCGGAATCTTTGGTGGTGAGCGTGTCGAAAAAGATGATATCAGGATTGAGGCTAACGGTACGATTGACGAACTGAATACGGTGATAGGAATAGTCCGCTCACTTCTTCCTGAACAGGATGAATGGCACGAATGGCTGTATGAAATACAGATGGAACTGATGTCATGCATGAGTCATGTGGCTACTCCATCCGTTAAAAGGGGCGAAAACCCGAATACCTTGCGTACGGATCTGACCGGTCTTCTGGAAAAAAGAATGGATACAATGAATACCGCTATGGAAGATAATGGCTATTTTATACTACCGGGTGGTACACAAATTTCTGCACAATTGCATCATGCGCGTGTTATAGCAAGGCGTGCCGAACGGAGGCTTTGCACATTACATCGGCAGGACCCGGTGCCGCAATCTCTGCTTGAATTCATCAACCGATTATCCGACTTGTTCTTTGTCATGGCACGTTATGAAATGTATCGGCAGCACTGGACTGAAGAGAAATGGAAAGCTTTCGGTTATAAGCGCAAAGCTTCAACCCCTGACCAAAGTAAATAGAAAGATGGAGAAGAAAAAACTAAATTCCTTTATGCTTGCCGGAACAGGTAGCGATGTCGGGAAAAGTATTCTGGCTGCGGCATTCTGTCGCATATTGAAGCAGGACGGATATCATCCTGCACCGTTCAAGGCCCAGAATATGGCTTTGAATTCGTATGCCACTCCCGAGGGATTGGAGATCGGCAGGGCGCAAGCCGTTCAGGCGGAA
>ERZ839767.4193-NODE-4193-length-15022-cov-3.092537_pt1 | contig 15022 bp, 9 predicted proteins | sample MGYA00519879_ERZ839767 | MGnify/ENA primary metagenome ERZ839767 (study PRJEB31850, sample SAMEA3708852) | human gut metagenome | biome: human gut; feature: human-associated habitat; material: faeces | place: China | collected 2014 ...
CTCCCGGATGGACCAAAGGTTGGTTCTATTGCGGTTTCACCGAGAGGGGATTTGCGAATGCCAAGTGATGCAAGTTCTGCTGTGTGGATGAGTGAATTAGATGAGTTAAAAGAGAAGCTGGGGCTTTAAAAAGAGTGATATCAGTATTTTATGTAATAGAAAATATACAGTAAATTGCGACGCACATCTTGCAGAAAGCATGTTTCAAACACGCTCTAAGACTTGGCTTTGGAAAGTGCATTTTTGATAGCCTGCTGTAAGATCAGGCCAGTATATTTATTTTCTGCATTTAGTTTTAGATCATCAATTGAAGAAATCTGCTCAAGCTGCGCATTGATTTCTTCAAGAGATGGCTCGAGGAGCGGATACATAGCACTTACACTGTCAGAAAGATGGTTCAAACTGACGGAGGTAATGTGGTCTGCATCAACGGAAACTGCCACATCTAATGTATTATCGCCAAGAGTAATCGTAGAAGTATAGACTCCGGGCGTGTAGACACCTGCGCTGGTTTTGGTGCTTTTTTCTTCTGGAGCAAACATAAAGATTAGAAGAAGAATCAGTATGATACCTAAACAGACGAAAAGAGCAGTATAAATAAGTTCTTTTGCTTTTACGACAACGATTTTTGTTTTTGCACTCAAAAAAAACAGTCCTTCCGATTCATATTTATTAAAGTGTATTCTGAAAATAAAAATATATGATACATTAGAGTGTGTTTGAAACACACTTTAGGGTATTTTTTAAATACGCTCTGAGCATATTTAAATTTATAGCCTGCACAATATTGAATCGATTGAGGAAGAAAGGAGAAGAAGATGCTTGAAGGACAGACTTTTATAGAAGTATTTCCAGACTATACCGTTCCAGATAATTTAAAGTATGTTTTGTCCAATGCGATTGTTTCGAAGGTTGTCATGAAACAGCAGACAAGACAGCTGGTTGTTCATTTGAGAAGTGAACATATTATTCCAAGAAAAGTATTGAATAAAGTTGCCTACGATATGAAAAAAGAGCTGTTTGGAAAGACTTCTGTGTTTATTTCTTTTGATGATACGTATGAACTGTCTTCAGCCTATACGTTAGAGAGCATAACGAATGATTACTGGAATAGTATTCTTCATGAAGTGAAAAAAATGGGCCGGGTGGAGTATAGTCTTCTTTCGAATGGAGAGTGGGGATTTGAAGGCAACATCATGACGATTCTTTTAGAAGATTCTTTCCTTGCAAGGGATAAATCCCGTGTTTTAAAAGAATATCTTGAACATCTTTTTTCTCATCGCTTTGGAAAGGAAATTCAGGTAGGATTTGACTTTACCGATGATGCAAAACAGGCATTTTATAAAGCGAGAAACCATAAGCTGAATCTGGAAGTAGATATGGTCATGAGTCAGATCAAAAAGGTGGAAAGTGAGAAAAAAGATTCTGATGCGGAAGATGGAGAAGGCTCAAAAGAAGAGAAAAAACCGCAACGAAGCTATTCTGGGAATTTCTTTGAGGAGCGGGCAAGAAGACAGGAATTTAGTCAGAGACGCCGCTCAAAGGACCCAGATGTTATTTACGGTAAGGATTGTGATGGAGAAGTTGTGCCATTAGAAGAAATTGTCGATGAGATCGGACAGGTTGTTGTCCGCGGGCAGATTCTTAAAATGGAACTTCGAGAAATCCGAAGAGAGCGTACGATTGTAAGTTTTCATATTACAGACTTTACCGATACGATTGTTGGGAAGATTTTTATTGCCAATGACCAGCTGCCGGAATTTTTGGATTTATTTGAAAAGGGAAAGTTCTATAAAGTAAAGGGAATGCCTCGTATGGATACATTTGAACACGACCTGACCCTTTCCTCAATTTCTGGAATTAAACCGATTCCTGACTTTACAGAAAAGCGAATGGATAAGAGCTTGGAAAAGCGTGTAGAGCTGCATCTTCATACCGTAATGAGTGATTTAGACAGCGTGGTTGACATTAAAAAGGTTATCAATCAGGCAAAAGCCTGGGGGCATCCGGCAATGGCGATCACAGATCATGGAGTTTTGCAGGCATTCCCGATTGCGAATCATTGTATTACGATGGATGAACCGTTTAAGATCATTTACGGAGTGGAAGGTTATTTTGTAAATGATTTAAAGAAGCTTGTCACGAATGATAAAGGACAGACATTATTAGATGATTATGTTGTATTTGATTTGGAAACAACAGGTTTTAGCCCGATTCATGATGCGATTATCGAAATTGGTGCCGTTAAGGTAAGCAAGGGGAAAATAAGTGACCATTACAGTGTGTTTGTCAATCCGCAGCGCCCGATTCCACTTCGGATTACAGAACTTACAAGCATTGATGACTCAATGGTTGCAGATGCAAAGTCAATAGAAGAAATCCTGCCGGAATTCCTCTCTTTTTGTGAGGGGTGCAGTCTGGTTGCACATAATGCAGAGTTTGATGTGAGCTTTATCGAAGAGAATGCAAAAAGACAGGGATTTGAAACAGATTTTACGGTACTTGATACGGTACAGATGGCAAGGCTGCTTCTTACGGATTTGAATAAGTTTAAGTTAAATACAGTATGTAAACGATTGAATATCAAGCAGGAACATCATCACAGGGCAGTCGATGATGCAAGAGTAACGGCAGAGGTGTTTCTTCGTTTTGTGGAAATGCTTGAAGAGCAAGACGTACACACACTTGCCAAATTAAATGATATGGGAGCGATGTCACCGGATCTGATTAAGAAAGCGCCGTCCTATCACGGCATTATTCTTGTAAAGAATGAGACAGGCCGTATTAATTTAAACAGACTGGTATCGGCCTCACATCTGGACTATTTTAACCGCCGTCCGAGAATGCCGGAAAGCTTGATTCAAAAGTACAGGGAAGGACTTATTTTAGGGTCTGCCTGTGAGGCGGGAGAGCTGTTTCAGGCAGTCATCAGGGGGAAAAGTGAAGAGGAATTAGCAGAACTGGTTCGTTTTTATGACTACCTCGAAATTCAGCCAATCGGTAACAATATGTTCATGCTTGAAAGTGACAGGTACGAAGCGAAAACAGTTGAAGATTTACAGAATTATAACCGTAAGATTGTGGAACTTGGCGAAAGATATCACAAACCGGTTGTTGCGACCTGTGATGTTCATTTCTTAAATCCAGAAGATGAACAGTATCGTCGAATTCTCATGGCAGGAAAGGGATTTTCAGATGCGGATAATCAGGCACCGCTGTATTTTAGAACGACGGAGGAAATGCTTGAGGAGTTTGCCTATCTCGGAGAAGCAAAGGCAAAGGAAGTTGTTATCACCAACACAAATAAGATTGCTGATATGATCGAAAAGATTTCGCCGGTACATCCTGATAAATGTCCTCCGGTCATTCCAAAGTCTGATGAGACATTAACAAAAATCTGTTACGATAAAGCCCATGAGATTTATGGGCCGGATCTGCCGGATATTGTAGAGGAGAGACTACAAAGAGAATTGAATTCTATTATATCCAATGGATTTGCCGTAATGTACATTATCGCACAGAAGCTGGTGTGGGATTCGAATGACCATGGATATCTGGTAGGTTCGCGAGGTTCCGTAGGATCTTCTTTTGTAGCGACAATGGCAGGTATTACGGAAGTTAACCCTTTGTCAGCGCATTATATTTGTCCCAAATGTCATTATGTAGATTTTGACTCTGATGCAGTAAGACCATATTCGAAAAAAGGTATGTCTGGCTGTGATATGCCGGATAGGGACTGTCCGGTTTGCGGCACACCGTTACAAAAGGAAGGACATGATATTCCATTTGAGACATTCCTTGGATTTAAGGGAAATAAAGAGCCGGATATTGACTTGAATTTCTCTGGAGAATATCAGTCAAAAGCGCATAAATATGTAGAAGTTATTTTCGGAGAGGGAAAGGCATTCCGGGCAGGAACCATCGGTACCCTTGCAGAAAAGACAGCATATGGTTATGTGTACAAATATTTTGAAGAAAGAGATATTCATAAAAGAAGATGTGAGATGGAGCGTTTGGCGGAAGGCTGTACGGGTGTAAAGCGAACCACAGGCCAGCATCCGGGTGGAATTATCGTAGTACCTCATGAACATGAGATTTATGAATTTACCGCAATCCAGCATCCGGCAAATGATGTGAATACAGATATTATTACAACACATTTTGAGTACCATTCTATTGACCACAACTTGTTAAAACTTGATATTCTCGGCCATGATGATCCCACTATGATTCGGCGATTAGAGGACTTAACAGGAATGGATGCGACAACGATTCCTCTTGATGATCCAGAAGTTATGTCTCTTTTCCACAGTACCGATATTCTTGGTATCACACCGGAAGATATTGGCGGAATTGAGATGGGTTCTCTTGGTGTACCGGAGTTTGGTACCGAGTTCGTTATGCAGATGTTAAAAGATACAAATCCAAAGTGTTTCTCCGACCTTGTTCGTATTTCTGGACTGTCCCACGGTACAGACGTATGGCTTGGAAATGCACAGACATTGATTGAAGAGGGAAAAGCAGAGATTTCTACGGCAATTTGTTGTCGAGACGATATTATGACCTATCTTATCAATATGGGACTTGATAAAGAACAGTCTTTTACCATCATGGAATCTGTTCGTAAAGGAAAGGGATTAAAACCAGAGTGGGAAGAAGAGATGACATCCCACGGCGTGCCAGACTGGTACATCTGGTCTTGTAAGAAGATTAAATACATGTTCCCGAAAGCGCATGCGGCAGCATATGTTATGATGGGCTGGCGTGTGGCATGGTTTAAAGTACATAAGCCATTAGCTTATTATGCAGCCTACTTTGGTATCCGTGCCTCAGCGTTTTCCTATGAGATTATGTGCCGGGGAAAAGAACGTCTTGACATTGCACTTACGGAACTTTTAAAAACGCCGAAGGATCAGCAGACGAAAAAGGATCAGGATACGATTCGTGATGGAAGAATTGCACAGGAAATGTACGCAAGAGGATTTGAGTTTATGCCGATTGATATTTATAAGGCAAAAGCAAGGGAATGTCAAATTATTGATGGTAAGATCATGCCGCCGCTTTCCAGTGTGGAGGGTCTTGGAGATAAGGCCTGTGAGCAGGTAGAAGAGGCAGCGAAACATGGTCCGTTTACCTCACTTGAAAACTTTAGAAATCAGGCGAAAGTCAGTAAGACGAACGTAGATAAGATGGTGGAACTTGGAATACTTACAGGACTTCCGGAAACTGACCAGCTTACATTTGATTTCTTTATGGCGCAGAGCCAGGTATAATGAGAGACAGAGAAAAGGAGAAAAGCATGAGTTATATTAAAAACGCAGATATTCAGGGAAATGCATGGGTAGCACCGGGAGCCTGTGTAGTAGGAAATGTCACATTAGGAGATGAAAGTTCTGTATGGTATAATGCGGTACTTCGCGGAGATATGGCACCGATTGTTGTAGGGTGTGGTTCCAACGTCCAGGATGGCACCGTTGTTCACGCAGATAATGGCTTCCCATGTAAAATCGGGAATGGAACATCTATTGGTCATAATGCGATTATTCATGGATGCACAATCGGGAATAATACCGTCATTGGAATGGGTGCGATTATTATGAATGGCGCGCAGGTTGGCTCCGACTGTATTATTGGAGCAGGAAGCCTTGTCACACAGGGAACGGTAATTCCGGACGGAATGCTGGCATTTGGTTCTCCGGCAAAGGTAATCCGCCCACTTACTGATGCAGAGAAAAAGGAGAATCAGACAAACGGTATCAGCTACATGCTGATGAAAAATGTACAAAAAGGGTGAAAAAACTTGAAATATAGATAGGGGTTGGATTATAATAAGGCGAATATGACTTTTGGCAAACTAGAAAGGAGAACTTTTAATTTTATGTCGGATACTACAAATACAAGAAAATATAAAGGCTATGAGTTAGATCAGACAACTTCCCATCGCCGCAATCAGAATCGGCCGTGGTTCTGGAAGGTATTGGGTATTAGCTTATTGCTTACGGTGCTGATTCTTGCAGGTGTTGTTTTTGGACTTTTGCATAGAACGCATAAGAACGCAAAACACATGGAAGAGATTAATTCTGCAAATACAGTCGAGGCATTACTTAAGGAGCACAAGCTTGTTACAATTACAGCTTCTTACTCTCATTTGGCAGAAGGTTCTGATTATACGACAACCCGCCAGATTAAGAAAGATAAAAAGGGGAACTATTTCTCTTACTTTAAGAAAGAAGGTTCCGATGATGATTACAAAGAAGTAATCAGTAATAAAGAATTATATCGTTATAATGGAAAGTATACACAGTATTTCGGACTGGTTGGAAATGATTACGAGAAAGAATGCGTAAAAGCGATTGAGGACAGCATTTTCCAGGGAGATATGAAAGATCAGATTCAGAACGAAAAAGAACGTGATAGTACAATCACTTTACAGCTTACGACTAAGGTTCAAAGCGGAGATGATTATGATACAGAATACGGATTCTCTGCTGGAGATACGATTGAGAAAACGATTATTATTGATAAAAAGACACAGCTTATTACTTCTGTAGAGGAGAAATGTGGGGATGAAGTTTTCTATGGTTATACAGTAGAGTTTGACGGTGAAGAAAAGATTCCACAGTTCTATAAGGATTTAAAGAAGGAAAAAGAAAAGAGAGTATGTACTGTTTACTCTGATTATGATGGAGAAAAGAATCAGGAATATACATTTAATCTTCCAATTGATTTATACTTTACTGTACTTGATCATGATGGATATAAGGTATATGAAGATGAGGATGGAACGAAGGAGTTTACACATTATCAGATGGAAGTGCAGAATCCAGATTCTGATCTATCCCTCTATATAAAAGCAGAATCATCAAAATAAAGAGCATCTAGTCAGGTGTTACTTGACGAAAAGGGGAGGCTGCCGCGATCATATTCTGACGCGGTAGTCTTTTTTAATAGATTGTATTTTTTGAAAAATGCTTTCTGAAAAATATGCCGCAATTTGGGGCATGCAGGTTGCAGGGATATTTTTAAGACACTCGCTGATTGTGTTTGAAAAATAATTCAAGAATAAAAGAGGATTTGATTATGAAAACGAGAAGATTATTTTATGAAGATGTATACATTAGAGAGTTTGAGGCCATTGTACTTTCCTGTGAGGAAAGACAGGAAGGATATTATATCATTTTAAATGAAACAGCCTTTTATCCTGAAGGCGGAGGACAGCCAGCAGATAAGGGAACGATTGAGGGAGAAGAAGTTCTTGATGTGCAGTGTTTGGATGGAGAAATCTGTCATATCATGAAAAAACCATTGAAAGCAGGGGAACAAGTTGTAGGACGAATCAACTGGGAATGGCGCTTTGACCTTATGCAGCAACATTCTGGCGAACATATTGTCAGTGGAATGATTCATGAAAAATATGGTTATGAAAATGTTGGATTTCATATGGGAGAAGAAGTCATTACAATTGATTTAAGCGGAATGCTGACAGAAGAACAAGTGGCTGAAATTGAACAAAAAGTAAATGATTATATTTGGATGAATCAGGAGGTAAATATTTTTTATCCAGATGAGAGACAACGAAAACTCATTCCATATCGAAGTAAAAAAGAACTTACAGGAGAGATTCGCCTGGTAGAATTTCCGGGAGCAGACCTTTGTGCCTGCTGTGGTCTTCATGTGACACATGCCAGCCAGATTGGCCTGGTCAAAATCCTTTCCAGTAAGAAGTTTCGTGACGGGGTTCGTATGGAAATGCTTTCAGGAAAACGGGCATTAGAATATCTGTCAAAAAGTGCGGAGCAAAACAGCCAGGTTGCAGTCAGACTTTCGGTAAAAGAAAAAGAGACAAAAGATGCAGTACAGAGACTTCTTGATGAAGTTTATAACTTAAAAGGTGAACTTGCAGCAGAAAAGCAAAAACATTTTGAACAGATAGCAGCTTCCTGTGTGGGAAAAGAAAATGTGCTGTTGATTGAAGGAGATATGGAACCAGTAGAAGTAAGAAAATGTACCGATGCGATTTTAGATACATGCAGCGGTGTTGCAGCTTTCTTTGCGGGAAATGATAAAGACGGATATAAATATGCCATTGGACAGAGAGAAGGAGATGTCCGGGAACTTGTAAAGCAGGTGAATAAAGAACTGAACGGACGAGGAGGTGGAAAACCATTTTTTGCACAGGGTTCTCTGAAAGCAACGCGAAAACAAATAGAAATCTTCTTTGAAAAGAAGGTAAATTTCCAATAATATAAAAAATAACCTGCAAAAGCCAGGAAAGAAAGCAAAAAGAAATTTCTTTACAATTATTTTCAAATGGGCTATTATTTTGATGAAAATACTTTGGAAAAAGTTTAAGAGAAGTTCATGTTTTGCGGTGGATGCAGATATAGTCAATAAAAAGTGGCATAGATGAGAACATACACCGGCGAAACAGAAAGGAAGGAATTATGTTTAAGAATAAACTGAAAAGATTATGTGCAGTAACTCTTGCTGGAATGATGGTTGTGAGTGTAAGTGCATGTTCTACAAGCAAAAGTGCAGAGAAAAACAACGTTTCTAAGGCAGAACAGGCATCAGAGGCAACAACAGAGGCCGCAAAGGATGATACGACAGCGGATTACGTTGCTTCTGGTGTAGAGCTTCCAGATAATTTTGAAAATATGATTTATCCAATTGAGGCTCTGATGTTACAGAATTATTCGAAAGGTTATCCATACTATGCGAATGGTGCCAGTGAAGAAAAGTCGGATTCTTTCTGGTTTTCTATGGCAGCACTCACTTCCTTAATGGAGAATGAATCTGCTTACGGAGATGGAATTGAGATGGATTCCTACTATTATCTTAAAGAGAACACATCAAATATGTATGCATCTGCTCTTTATAATGCATATGGAATGGGCAACATGGAATTCCCGGAAATTCCTGATGGTGATAAATATGCGACATATGATGATGGAAAGCAGATGTATGGCTTCTTAAAAGGAGAGGTAAGCAGTCTTGTTCCATATATTACAAACTGTGTGAAAGATGGAAGCGATTATATCATCACATCACAGCTTCGAGATAAAGATACAGATGAAGTAAAAGGAACATATGAAGTGACGATCACCGCATCTTCTTTTGATGGTGATGATAACTGCTTTGCCTATTCTGCTACAGCAATCAGACAGATTGGAGAGACAGATTCTGAGAATCAGAGTACATCTTCTGAAAGTGAAGAAGCGAGTACAGACAGTACATCCGAGAATGGAGACAGCACAGATGCTGATTCATCTACAGACAGCACGGATGCTACAGATTCTACCGACAGTACAGAAGGAATCTCACAGGATGACGCATTAAGCCAGGCAAAAGATTATTATGGAGAAGATGCAGAATATTCTTACAAGAAGCAAGTTACAGTGGGAGATAAAGAATATTATGATTTTTCCGTAAGTGGTGATAATGTCAGCAGCACAGATGTATTAGTATCTGTAGATGGACAGGATGTCATTGGCGGAACACAGAACGATGATGGAAGCTGGTCATTTGATCAGTAAATGGAAGCAGCTGTCACCGTGTTAAGTTAGATAGTATATTGATAATATAGGAATTAGATAATAATTAAATAATATAAGAAATCAAAAAAGAACTCTATTACACGATGTCATATTATTTGTGAAAGCTATGTTTAGGCATATCTCTTTCTGTAAGATATCGTGTAATAGAGTTCTTTTTTGATTTTTGATTTATAAGCAATGTTATAGAGTGCTACTGTAAAATTTTAAGAATATTTTACAGAATTGCTGCTTACAAGATGAATTTGTAGAAGAGATAACTTTGATAACCGGTCAGAGATACTGATATTAATTTTCTCCATCATCCAACCATTCTTCATAAATAAAGAATGCATCAGATCCAATAATATCATCACATCCATCGACACTGATTCCCTGTGTATCAAGGCCAAATGTAAGAGTATATTTATCTCCGTAATAACGTGCGGTATCTTCTGAAATTGCTACTGCTGTATGATGTTTAAAACATAGACCTTCTACGTCATATATTTCAAAATCGAATTGACTATCTGTAACATTCGATATTACCATATATTCTTTTCTGTCTGGTATATAACAGTTTCCTGCAATCGGTGATACTTCATATCCAAAAGTTGCTTTTGGTTCGGCCTTTTTACTTTCTGTAGATTTAGCTACTGTTTTTACTGTTGCTTTTGTTTCTGTTGTGGATGCGGTCTTATCCTCTGTAAAACTGAGTCCTTTGCTGCTTCCGCAAGGTGTTGCATAGTGGAGTTTCATCCAACCGGTTTTGCCACCATAGGTAAATTTCGCCCATCCGTTTCTGGATTCAGAAGATTGAAATTTTGTACATAATGGAACGGTTGTAAGTTGCTCGCTATCTTCCGTGGATGATTTACGAAGTTTAATACCATTTGTACTTCCATCGCATCTTTCTACCTGCCAGTATTCGGATGCGTAGAATCCAACAACATTCATATCAATCCAGCATTCCTTATTTTGATAAGTTGTTCGTCCCCAGCCATCTTCAACTTTGGATATATTCAGTTCGGTTCCGTACTTAACATCTGTGGCTGCAATGGATGTATCTTGTCCGGCTCCCGTATGTAATTTGATAGCTTGTTCATTTACAAAAACGATATTCTCGCTATTTTCTTTTACATAAAAATAGTCAACATCTCCAGAAATTGTTCGAAGCTTGTCCATACGGCACCATCCCTGGCGATTGCAAAAATCAATGTTTGCCCATTTTTCTCCGTCTACTGTTTTTTCTTGTAACAGAGCACAAGGAACGCCTTCTTGCACTTTTCCAGCTTTTTTCTTTTTGCCGGGTTCTTTAAAAAGTTTAATGTTATCAATGTCTTTACTTTTGGCTGTCACTACAGTATCGAAAGTGTTATCTTGTACCAGAATTTTGGAAGAATCCCCCTGATCAGCTTTTTGGCTGCTTTCTTTACTAGCTTGAGGTTTACTTTTATTTGAAGAAAATAACCCAATTGCTAGGCCGCCTAAGAACAATACCGCGACGAATGCTCCAGCAATGATAAAGGGCATTTTTGAATGTTTCTTTTCTGGTGGTTGTGTATAAGGTTGCTGGTTATATGGTACTTGTCCTCCCTGTTGGTAAGGCTGATGATTATAAGGATTAGGATTTTCCTGCTGGTAAGGCTGCCGACTGTAAGGATTAGGATTTCCCTGCTGGTAAGGCTGTTGACCGTAAAGGTTAGGATTTCCCTGCTGGTAAGGCTGTTGACCATAAGGATTAGGATTCCCTTGTTGGTAAGGCTGGTTACTATAAGGGTTTTGTCCTGCCTGTTGATAAGGTTGCCGTCCATAAGAATTTGGTGTATGTTGCTGATACGGATTATTATTATTTCCAGACGGAGTATATCCACCTTGTTGATATGGATTTTGACTGTAAGGATTTGCGTTTCCGTCTGATTGGGAATGTTGTGATCATACGGCGATTGAGAGTTCGATTTCTTTGGATGTTTCAACTTAGGTCTTCTAACTTGATTTGAAAACTCTCTCTTTTCGCTAAGTGGAACGGTATGATTCTCCTCTAACGGAATCGTTTTGTCATCCCAATTCGAATGCTCTCTTCTTTCTTCGTCCATTTTTTTCCTCTCCTTTTACTGTAAAAGTTTTAGACAGATTGCTACAAACATTCTGCCTTTGTAGCTATACAGCTATTTTAATTATAATGTAACATATTTAAATGAAAACTCAATCCCTATATTCCTAATTTTTAGGGTTAGGAGAATGAATGAAAAGTCTAATCCACCAGCTATGCTGGGGAAAATAGAGTAAGTGGAAACGTAAAGGATACAATAAAAAAGCCTCCTATGCTACAATGAGAATGGTGTCGCAAGCCAAACTCAAGATAAGAATAGGAGGCGGTCCAAATGGACAATAAAAGTTTATCACATACAAGATGGAAATGCCAATACCATATAGTATTTATTCCGAAATATAGAAAAATATTATATGGAAGATAGAAAAAAGATGTAAGAGAAATAAAAATTGTAAAAAATTTACTTAAATAGATTGCATTTTGGACAAGATTATTATAGAATGAAAAAGACTATTTAAATCACAATCTGGTAGTTCACAGAAAAATAAATTTTAAATAGTTAGAATGAAAGAGAAAGAGACAGGAAAGATGAAGAATCAAAACAACACAGCACAAAGTGCGGGAAAGAAGAGCTTTCTACAAAAAAAGAATGTAGAGATTTCTTTTAAGAGATATGCGATTGATGCGATGGGAGCGATGGCTCTTGGATTATTTGCGTCTCTCTTAATTGGAACGATTATTAAGACACTGGCAGAGAATGTCGGAACAACTGGCCTGATGGCAGCGCTGGCAGCGATTACGGATACAGGAGAATTGGCAGCGAAGGTTGCCGGACTTAGTATGCTGAATCGGTTCTGCTGGATTTTATGGCAGATTGGTAACTATGCAACGATGGTAACCGGTGTTGCGATGGCGGCAGCGATTGGTTATGCGTTAGATGCACCTCCACTGGTACTATTTTCTTTATGTGCGGTCGGTCAGGCAACGAATACTTTAGGCGGCTCCGGTGGGCCGCTGGCTGTATTATTTGTAGCGATTATTGCCTGCGAGGCAGGAAAACTTGTATCTAAAGAGACGAAGATTGATATTTTAGTAACTCCGGCGGTAACGATTATTGTTGGTGTAGGATGTGCGATGGTACTGGCACCGATTTTTAAGACAATTTGTGATTCACTTGGAACATTTATCGGATGGGCAACGAATTTACAGCCATTCTTCATGGGAATCATTATTTCTGTTATTGTTGGTGTTGTCCTCACCCTGCCGATTAGTTCTGCGGCAATCTGTGCGGCAGTTGGTATCAGCGGCGGTGCTGTCATTGCGGGAGTCTTAGACGGCAGTATTTCTATGGAAGTGTGGAATGGTCTTGCGCTTGCAGGAGGGGCAGCAACAGTAGGCTGCTGCTGTAATATGCTTGGATTTGCTGTAATCAGCTACCCGGATAACGGAGTAGGAGGGCTTGTAGCACAGGGGCTTGGAACATCCATGCTACAGGTGCCAAACCTGATGCGTAAACCTGTTTTATGGATACCGCCAGTACTTACTTCTGCAATCTTAGGCCCCGTTGCAACCTGTATTTTTCAGCTTCGTAATAACGGAGCAGCGATTTCTTCCGGTATGGGAACTGCCGGTTTAGTAGGTCCGATCGGAATCATCACAGGCTGGTCAAATATGCCAAAGGGATATGCCCCTGGAGCCTTTGACTGGGTCGGCATGATTTTAGTCTGCTTTATACTCCCTGTCGTTTTAAGCTGGGCGATTGGAAAGTTCATGCGAAAGAAAGGCTGGATTAAAGAAGGAGACTTGAAGGTTGATTTAGGTTAGAAAGTTTGAAAAAATAGCTTATCGTCCATATACTATATTTGCCTTCGAAAGGAGAAAAGTTCTGATACTTGGTAAATCTAATTTGTTGTATTAGAAATAGGCGGCCGCTGTAGATATAGATATTCTATCGAATTGCTCAAAAAATGTGGAAAAGAACCCCTAAAAAATTTATTGAATTTTGTGACTTTGTGCTGTGGAATTTTGACCATAGAAACTTCGGACTGCTTTCTCCGAAGTTTCTGTACTATTGGGCAAAATGGAGCATTTAGCACAACGGAACAAATCAATAAATTTTTTAGGGGTTCTTTTCAATTATTCTTCGGGCAATCTGGCTTTCACTTTTCTTATAGCGGCGGGTTCGTCTGTTTCATAGACTCACAAATTAGAAGCTATTTCATTTTGATTTTTACGGTCTTCTTCTTTCCGCTTCCATCTGTCGCCATTGCAGTAATTTTTACCGTTTTTCCTTTGGCGGATTTCTTCGTTGTTACAATTCCCTTAGCATTTACCGTGGCATATTTGGTATTGCCTGATATCCAGAGAAGTTTTTTATTTGCTTTCTTTGTGGCAGTTACTTTGGCTTTTAGTTTTAGTTTCTTGCCTGCTTTTACTGGCTTACTTCCTGTTATCTTAATTTTCTTTACAATGCCTTTCATAGATGTAATCTTCCATGAAGCATATTTTTTACTGCCATCCGTTGCTGTTGCCGTAATCGTTACTTTCTTACCGCCAGTTTTCTTTTTCAGTGTAACAACTCCACCTTGCGTTACGGTTGCAACTTTTGTATTGCTGGATTTCCATGTGATTTTATCTGTAAGGTTTGTTGTAACTTTGAGAGTGGTTTTTGTGCTGCCTTTTGTATAAAGAGTCTTGGAAGAAGTATTTAATTCAAATGTATTTTCTGCTTCTTTGTAAGTAAAAGTAAGATTATTCTTATATCCTACAGCAGTTATTTCAAATACAGTTGCATCTGTTACCTGAATATCTGTGAGATCAAGAGTTCCATCTTCTTTTACAATGACCTTGCTTCCTCTTCCTGTTGCGGCATATTCTGTATCATCAACTTTTACTTTGCTGATGCTCTTAATGTATGCAGAGAACTCTTCTGCTGTAATGCCTTTTGCTGCAACCAGTTTTGTCTCGTTACTGTCATAAGAAGCCGGCATTTTGTCTGTATTTACTGTAAATTCAGTTACAATGGCTGCATATTTTCCGCTGGCATCTGCAATTTCAACCTTATGTGTTCCCAATGCAAGAGCTCCAACTGCAAGTTTTCCGTCTGTGCAAGAAACCGCTGTTCCGTCTACAGTATACTGTGCCTTGAAGTCTGCCAGCAGAGCCTGGTCAAAGGTAACTGCTGCAGATGAGTCTGTATTCATAATATCTGCCACTGTTGCCTTGATTCCTGTAGTTGTCTGCACCTTTACATCCGGAACATCAAAAGTAATCATGCCTTTATCTGTGTAATAAGTAACGCTGTCAATTGTTTTTCCCATGATTGATTTATAATGCGCAGAAGAAACAGGGCATCCGTGAACTTCTGTTGTATATCCTGTACCCCAGGCAAGCATACTTCCACGCCAGATATTCTCCAGATCAGCAAGGTAGGCAT
>ERZ839767.4198-NODE-4198-length-15008-cov-3.828396_pt1 | contig 15008 bp, 10 predicted proteins | sample MGYA00519879_ERZ839767 | MGnify/ENA primary metagenome ERZ839767 (study PRJEB31850, sample SAMEA3708852) | human gut metagenome | biome: human gut; feature: human-associated habitat; material: faeces | place: China | collected 2014 ...
CTGTCCTTTGAATTCTTCGTCTTTTGCACGCATGCCAAGTCCGGCTGTCTCACTTAAGGAAAGCATCTCCACGCCTGTCACCGTTCCGTCCATACTGACACCCATGGAGAAATTGATGTCACCGCCGTATCCTTCATGCGAAGTAATGTTCATAACCACACCTGTCACTGCTCCGTCCTTTTCTGCCAGATAAAAATCTTCCAGAGTGTCAGCTGTGCCAAATCCGGCCTGATCCAGGACATCGGCTGCCTCTGTGAGCAGTTCTTCTTTGTTATCCGGCTCCGTCAGATCCTGTGCATCCGGAAATACAGCAAGATAAGCTTCTTTCTGTGCTTTTTCCTCTGCCTGTGCGATCGGCTGTTTTGTAATGCTGTAGACAGCTCCGAGCAGTAAACCAGAAACCAGTGTGATCGCCATCAGTACCAGTGCTTCTTTTATAATCTTATTCATGCTTTTTTCCTCCTTTCCCAAATGCTGTCGGAGGTGTTACTTTTTCAATCAAAGGCACCAGAAGGTTTGAAAGGATGATCGCATAAGATACGCCCTCCGATGCACTTCCGAGGAAACGGAAAACCCCGGTGAAAATACCGATGATGCATCCATACACAATCTGACCGTTTTTGGTGATCGGTGAGGTTACATAATCCGTTGCCATAAAAAATGTACCAAGCATCAGTCCGCCCGCACACAGCTGTGCTGCCAGAAAATGCAGATCAAATCCATGTCCGCCAAATAAAATGGCAAAAACAGAGAAAGAAAGCAGGCAGGACAATGGTATCCTCAGATCGATCACTTTAAATACCAGAAGGATCACCGCACCGATCAGGATCGCCAGTGTGGAAGTCTCACCGATCGTTCCGGCTGTTTTTCCGAGAAACAGGTTTAAAACATTCACGCTCTCGCCGGCTTTCATGGCTGCAAGCGGCGTTGCCCCGGATACTGCATCGTATGTAAAGTCCGTCATTTTTCCGGCAAAAGAGATCAGAAGAAAACATCTTGCTGCAAGAGCCGGATTCATAAAGTTCTGTCCAAGTCCTCCGAAAAGCTGTTTTACAAACAGAATTGCAAAAACAGATCCAAGTACCGGAAGATACCATGGTGCAGAAGCCGGAAGGTTCAGTGCCAGCAGAAGCCCTGTAACTTCTGCACTGCGATCATCGACTGTCACTTTTTTATGCATCAGTTTTTCGTAAACATACTCTGTGAGCACGCTGCCTGTCACAGACAGCACGATTACTTTTAACGCATCGATTCCAAAATTTATGACACCAAATACGGTTGCCGGAAGCAAAGCAATGATCACATCCAGCATAATGCTCTGTGTACTTCGTTTATCTCTGACATGTGGAGATGACGAAATCTTAAATGTATTATCCAATGTGTACACCTCCTACTTCTTTTTATTTGCAATGATGGATTTTCTTGTTCCCGCAATGGTCTGTGTCAGATGTCTCTTCGCCGGACACACATACGAACAGCATCCACACTCACAACACTCCATTCCGTTGTGAGCCAGGAATCCCTCTGTATCCCCATGCTCAGCCAGTGAAGCAAGCATCGAAGGAACAATACGTCCCGGACACACATCAACACAGCGTCCGCATCTGATACAGTTGCTCGGTTCAAGGTCTGCCACCTCGTCATGTGTCATACACAGCAGTGCCGACACTCCCTTGGTTGCAGGAACATCCAATGAGAAAAGTGCCTTTCCCATCATAGGACCGCCTGAGATCACCTTCTCAGGAACCACACCATCCTTAAATCCACCCGCAGCCTCTATAAGCTCCTGACAGTTTGTTCCTATCCTCACCATAAGATTGCATGGATTCTCTATGGCATCACCTGTTATGGTGACTATCCTTGTGTAGAGTGGTCTTCCCTCTATAACTGCCTCATATATGGACACGATGGTATCAACATTGTGAACTATACATCCAGCATCCGCTGGAAGCATCTTGGAGTTGACATATCTTCCAGTGTTAGCATATATGAGCTGACGCTCGGCACCCTGAGGGTACTTGGTCTTCATCACATGGACTTCGATCTTGTCATTGTCCTTTACCTTATCCCTGAGAAGTTCTATTGCCTCTGGCTTATTATCCTCTATGGCGATGATTCCCTTTGCATGATCAAACAGATTGATACATATCTCAAGTCCCAGTATCAGCTTGTCCGGTTCCTCCATCATCCTTCTGTAATCCGAAGTAAGATATGGCTCACACTCTGCGCCATTTACTATTATGTAGTCGATCGCATCCTCGTTCTTCGGGGACAGCTTGACATTTGCAGGGAAACCGGCGCCGCCCATTCCTACTATTCCGGCCTCCTTTATGATCTCCTTCACATCCTCTCTATACAGAGTGGACAGATCTTTTACATTTGCTGCAAAGTCGATCTCCTCAAACAGGCCATCATTCTCTACAACTATTGATTCAACCTTTGATCCACCAGGCACATATCTCGGCTCGATTGCCTTGACCTTTCCCGATATGGATGAATGTATATTTGCTGACACGAAGCCACTGGTCTCCGCAATCTTCTGACCAACCAGGACTCTGTCGCCCTTCTTCACTATAGGTGTGGCCGGTGCCCCTATATGCTGACTCAACGGGTACACGCAGTCACCTTTTGGAAGGTATTCTCTGACAGGCTTTTCCATTGACAATTCTTTGCCTTCATATGGATGAATTCCGCCCAGAAATGTTAACAAACCCATGTTCTACCTCTTTTCCTTATATATTTTTATTAAAAAAATCTCCCTATATAATAACGCTTTAAGCCCTCAAAAACAACCTAAATGGGGATATATTATCATTTTAAAATATGAAAATTCTTCTGCTTATCCGCATAAAAAACGATCACATATAAGATATAGACACTTATGTCTTTTCTGTATCTTACATGTGATCATTTATAAATTCATTCGGATATCATTCTAATATTCTATGGACGGAAGCTTTCTGACAAGCACAGCCCCCGCCAGGCCTATGCACACACCGGCTATAGTTCCCGATATGCACAGCACCGGCATATACAACATGATATTGCCACTCTTCATGAGAAGTGCTGCCATTGCTATTTGCCCTGCGTTGTGGCTCACTCCGCCTAGTATGCTCGTTCCAAGGAGACCAAACAGATCCTTTTTCCTGCAAAGCGTCATGACCAGAAGTGACAACACCGCTCCCGCCATGCTGTATACCATAACCGTCATATTGCCAAACAACAGCGACGACAGCACCACTCTCACCAGTGACACTATCCACGCATCTGATATCCTCAGCCTGTACATGACAACTATGGTGACCATATTTGCAAGTCCCAGCTTGATTCCCGGAACAGCTATATTCACCGGGATCATGGATTCAAGATAGGAAAATACCATGGCTATGGCCACGAACATACCTGTGTATGTGATCCTTTTTGTACTCCAGCCATGCATTCTATCCACCGCCGTCTCTGAACTTTTCTGATCATTTTTATCTCTACTGCACATCTATATCTCTTTCCCTGCCACCTTGTATCTCTATGACAAGCTTGTGCGGAAGACAGGTTATAGTCTCTCCTCTCCTGCTCTTCCAGCCCATATTCACACACACCTTATCCGGGCAGTCCGCATCACCGACACTGATCTTCCCAGATTCAACCACAACAGTGTTGCTGCCCCTGTCCGTGTTGAACTCATAGGTATCGTCGACTGTCATGTCTATGGTCTGCACCAGTTTGTCATCTATATACACATCCGCGGTATTGCCCGTCGGAAGCACAAGCCGCATGACAAGCCAGCATATAATTCCCGCTACTAAAAGGACTACACACAATATCAGATCTTTTTTTCTAAACCATCCTGCCATATCTTCACATCACTCTGCCAATTTATAGTCTTCTGCCGTTATGGTGAATCGGTCCTTCAGGCCTTCACTGACATACACATTCTTATCCTCATCTATGATGACGGCCTCCGCACCATACTCCTGAATGGTCTTCATAGCCTTATCCTTATCCATCAGCATACACAGTGTGGACAAGGCGTCACTGGTCAGTCCGTTATCACACACTACCGTGGCCGCTATAGTGCCATTCCATGCCGGATATCCTGTCCGGGGATCAAGTATGTGGTGGTATCTCCTGCCATCCTGCTCAAAATACTTTTCATAATCTCCCGATGTGGATACAAATGCCGTCTCCCCATCGCCAAAGCTTATGACACCCATGGTCGTTCCCTCTCCGGCTCTCGGATCCTTGACACCGACCTTCCAGGCTGTACCATCAGGCTTGCTTCCGTACACAACTATACTTCCGCCCAGGGCCACACATGCACCGGCCGCATCAGTACCCTTGAGATACTCTGCTGCCATATCGCAGCCATATCCCTTGCCGACTGCTCCCAGATCAAGCATCATACCAGGCTCTGATATCCTTAACGTATCGCCATCCACACTTACCTTTGACACATCCACCAGCCTCAGTGCACTGTCTATATCCGCCTGTGATGGAATCTCTGTCCTGCCATCTTCTATCCCCCACACATCCGCCAAAGGCCGTATGGTGATATCCAGCAGATCGTCATGAGCCCTCGATATGTCAAGCGTCTGCTTCAGCACACCCGCAAGCTCGCTGCTCACCGTGATATCCTCATCAGGCTTATATGTGGTGTTCACCCTGTATATCTCAGAGTCCGCTGAGCGCCATGACAGCACATCCTTGTCCAGGCTGTCTATGAGCTTCAGCATCCCGTCTATATTCTCACTGCCATGGCTTCCATACACTGTAAATGACGCAGCCGTTCCCATGGTGATCGTGTTCCTTGTATATTCACTTTCACCTGACCGTCTCACGCCTGATATGATGACCATAGCAATCACAGCCACCATGACAACCACTACGGCTGCTATCCTGTACCATTTCTTCATGGTCTGCCTACCTCTGTGTTATTTCAGATATTCGTCGTGAACCTGTTCTCTCAGCGAATATCTGAAGGATTTCTCGTACTCCACATTCTCATTGATGCTGTGGTTTACCTCCTCGAAGAAGCTCTGGTTGATGATATCCATGGAGTAGAATATCGGGTAGTTACTGTTCTTCTCCCACATCATAACTCCACCATCCACGGATTCCTTACCGTACTCCTCCTCGTAGCGCTTCTTGCAGTCTCCACTGCACAGATATACATGACACAAACCGTTGAGGGTCTTCTTCAGCATATCCGTTCTGAGTATATATCCATCACAGTCTATCGCCCAGTCCGGTATCTCATCCGGCTTCACTATGACTATGATCGGCATATATCTGTCAGGGCTCTCAACAATCGCATTCAGCTTGTCATAGCTGATCTCCTCAGGGCTTGATCCCTCCTCCATGACTATCCCGGCGTCTACAAAGCCAACCTGATTGAACATATCCTTCATGAACTTTGGCCTGCTGTATCTTCTCTCCTTGACGTTGATGGTCTCACATATGTTCTCCACATTCACATCATATATATCCCCGGCACTCACCATATCCACTGTCACATGCCATATAACACCAGCCTCTGAATTGCTTATGTGCTGGAAATCCATATGAAACTCACCGGCCTCATATGTTATATATACCTTATATCCTATGGTGGAATAATCCACACTCGTGAGTTCCTCGGGCATCTGTGGGAACACCATACTGATGTGCTCTCTGACCCATTTGTATATGATCTCACACGCCTTGTCATAACCCGCCGCAGGTATTCCTACCCTGTGGCTGTACACAACATTCGGAACCATAGGCTTTATCTCAGTCTTCACCTCTGGTCTTACCGCTGGAACGAACTGCTCCTTGTCAAGCAGCCTTGATATATACTCGTTGTGGACTATCTCCTTGTTGATCAGATAAATAACTCTGTCAGGAGTCAGCTCCTTGTGATACTTCTTGTTGAGCAGTATCTCAACCAGTTCGCGCTTGCTCACAGTGTGGAACTGCGCCACGATGTCCGGATTGTTGTCCAGATATTCCCTGAGCTCAGGCTTAAGCGGATCCTGCGTGATCCTGAGCCTGTATTTGCTTCTTATGGCATTCTCCCAGTTCTTCTCCTTGTACTGTGAGTCGTGAATACTGTTGAAAATCTGCATGATAGACCAGTCGCACAGCTCCAGATTGGCTATGATACTGTTCATGACTCTGGACAGATCCTCATGTCCAGTCCACAGATCGGTCTCCTTGGAATCAGAACCCAGCTTATACTTATATCTCATCTCATGCTCTATCTCATGCCAACCCTCGAAGAGCACCGTCCTGAGCTGTACCTCAAATGTCTGATCAAATGGCTTGTTCCACACACTTGCAGGTATGTTTCGCAGATATTTGCTCGGTATCCTGAACACACCGTTACATTTCTGTGCCTCAAATTTGTTCTCCTCATTCTTCGTCTTGGACCAATTGTCCAGAAGAAACGTCTCCTCAAGTATCTTCTCACATATATCCATGTCCTCCAGATAGAACAGGTTGATTCGTATACCTATGATATCCTGAATCTTTCTTCCACCTTCCTGCATGGAGTATTTACCAGTCTCCAGCTTGTGCAGAAGTGACGATTCTGACTTGATTCTCGATGTACTGTTAAAATATATTCCCGCATTGTTCAGCTTCGTGACAAGAGTGTTGAGCAGACTCATCTTCACATTGTTGATCTCCTCTATCTCCTGTTCCTGAAGAAGCTTCTCGTCACTATTATAGTCATAGATGCTATAATCCATTCCATCATTCCTTTTCTGTAATTATATATCAATCCGCCCTGCGGCGTCTTTCCTATATCCACGCATATCTTTATCTAGTATATCACAATAATTGTGTATTTTGCTTAAAATAATATGAACATTTTATAAAAAACAGTGCAATTCCACCCTTATAGTATAAAATCCACTCCATTTTCTTGCGAAAGTAAAGGCTTGTATATATAATTAAAAGGCTAGAACACAAATGAGAGGTTAAATTATGATTTTAGACTGTCAGAACATCTGCAAAGCATTTGGCACAGATGTTATATTGGACAATATTTCTTTTCATCTTGAGGAAAAGGAGAAAATGGCTATAGTCGGCATAAACGGCGCCGGCAAGACCACTCTTCTCAAGATAATAATGGGTGAGGAAAGTGCTGACTCCGGTCAGGTCATAGTGTCAAAGGACAGGACCATCGGCTATCTGTCCCAGTATCAGGAGAGCAATTACAACACTACTGTCCGCGGAGTCATGATGGATGCACTAAAGCCTATCCTTGAGCTTCAGGACAGGATGCGCGAACTTGAACACACTATGGCTGAGCAGTCCGGTGAGGAGCTTGAGAAATCTTTGGAGCTCTACAACCGCTACACCCACGAATTCGAATATAAGAACGGCTATAGCTGTGAGAGCGAGGCAAATGGAGTTCTCAAAGGACTAGGTTTCTCCAAGGAGGATTATGACCGCCACACGGACTCTCTGTCCGGTGGCCAGAGGACAAGACTTGCACTCGGCAGACTACTCATGGTGAAGCCGGATATCATCATCCTCGATGAGCCGACAAACCATCTGGACATGGAATCCATCTCATGGCTTGAGGGCTTCCTGTCATCCTACCAGGGAAGCGTCATCATCGTCTCCCACGACCGTTATTTCCTCGACAAGATCGTGACCAAGATAGTCGAGCTCGACAATGGCCACAGCCAGGTATACAATGGCAACTACACCTACTTCGCACAAAAGCGTGCAGAGATCCGTGAGAACATGATGAAGGCATATCTCAACCAGCAACAGGAGATCAAGCATCAGGAAGAGGTCATCACGAAGCTCAAGCAGTTCAACCGTGAGAAGTCCATCAAACGTGCAGAGAGCCGTGAGAAGATGCTCTCACGTATAGAACGTCTCGACAAGCCAACCGAGGTTGCATCCGAGATGAGGATCACTCTTGAGCCAAATGTCTTAAGCGGCGAGGATGTTCTTACGATCGAAGGACTCTCCAAATCATTTGGCGACAATAATCTGTTCTCAGGAATAGATATGGATATCAAACGTGGCGAACACGTCGCCCTGATAGGTGGAAATGGAACCGGAAAGACAACCATACTGAAGATGATCAACAGGCTTGTATCCAAAGATGCCGGAGCTATCATACTTGGATCACGCGTCAAGATCGGTTACTACGATCAGGAACATCAGGTACTCACGATGTCCAACACCATATTCGACGAGATAAGCGACGCCTACCCTGATCTGTCCAACACCAGAATCCGTAATGTCCTTGCGGCATTCCTCTTCACAGGTGAGGACGTGTTCAAGAGGATACAGGATCTGTCAGGTGGCGAGCGTGGACGTGTGTCCCTTGCCAAACTGATGCTCTCTTCCGCCAACTTTCTTATTCTGGATGAGCCGACGAACCACCTGGATATCACATCAAAAGAGATACTGGAGAATGCCATAAGGAACTACACCGGCACTGTCCTGTATGTATCCCACGACAGATACTTCATCAACCAGACGGCCACAAGGATCATCGAGTTAAGGGACAAACAGCTCACAAGCTATATAGGCAATTACGATTACTACGAGACCCACAGAACGTATTCCACAGATTTAGTAAGTCCATTCACTCCAATAAGCGGAGTCTCTGACGCACCGGCCCAGACCGCTCCCGCTGTCTCACAGGCCAAGCTCTCATGGCAGGAAAGCAAAGCTGAGGCGGCAAGGCAGCGCAAGAAGGCAAATGACCTGAAGAAGCTTGAGGCATCCATCGAGGAACTTGAGAACAGGATTGCAGAGATCGATGAACAGTTTCTTCTTCCTGAGAACGCCACAAATGTCGGTCTGCTGAACGACCTCACAAAGCAGAGGAACGAAGCCGACACAGAACTCAACGAGCTCTACACGAAATGGGAGGAACTGTCCGAGGAGGACTGATGGCGGGATCGCTCATGTCAAACCTGCAGGCTTAACTATATCAACAAATACCCAAAACACCATATACGACTACAGCAAAGAGGATCCATATAAGGTATCCACTCACCGTATTCATATATGGTGTTTTCTTTGTTATCATGCACAGTTCCCTGTACATTTATGTCAATCTCTCTACATTCTAATGTCTCACATGAATTATCTTCATGGCATACTGTCCCGACAGATCATATGCAGAATTGCTTATATAGACCTGATCGCTGCTGCCCATTCCACCCTGAATGATCCAGTATTCAGGCTTATTTCCGCTGTTAGAACCCCAGTCATGCACATATGCCTCACATGCCGAAGCCGGAACTCCAAGCTTTCTCAGATACTGCTTAAGTGCAGTCGCTGAAGAGAACTTTCCAAAATAGATTCCGACATGGGTCGGCTCTCCATTCGTATAGTAGACAACTATATCACCAGGCAGGAGCACATCGTATGAGAAGTCCTCCCTGTCCGCTGTGAGCTCGTAATCCGTCGCCTCACCCCAGCTTCCATTCTGCGCCAGAATCGCCTTGGCGATGACCTTGCGGAGTGCCCAGTCTGAGCATATATTTGATGAACTGATCACAAATCCGCCATTTGCAAAGTCAGTGTACTTGACTGACATATCACTTCCCGGAGTGCTGCTGCCTGCGTATCTAAGCGCATTTGCCACAAATACATTGCAGTAGATTCCTGTCTTACCCAGATATTCATTGACAACCCTCTTCATCCATTCATCAAAATCCCAGCTTATCGAATCTGTCTTGAAGCATCTTCCCCAACTGTCAAATTCATACTCCACATCACCCACTACTATCTTCGTGAGTTTACTGCAGCGTCCATTTGCATCGCTGAAATAATACACCTTCTTGTTGTTGATCTTGGCATTCTTAAGACCCTCAGACTTGTCGTTGAGCAGCTTGCCACTTCTGTACTCGGAATATCCTGTACTCTCGTCATAATACACATATTCAGTTACAGTTCCCTCATCGCCTACATAAGCCGCACTGTAATCACTAATCGTCTGCCAGCCCTTTGTTCTGACAGCCTTACCTGTTTTACCAAAGTAACTGCAGTTGTCCTGCAGTCTCACCACAGAATTCTTCTTTACTATCCATCTGTTATTCGAGAATACTCTGTACGTGTCTGCATATCCCGATACAGTATGTGTCGATCTGTAATATATCGCATCAGATATTCCCGTGCTGTCCGTGTGGAGCACAACATGTCCAAATGAAGGTATCCACGCATTCACCGCAGCCGTCCAGCCGCCCTCGCTCGCCACCTTCTGACATCTGTATCTTATGCCGTCCACCTGTACAAAATAGGTTGCCTCTCCGTTTCTTATGTAATACTTCTTATCCCTTGAGATCTCATACCACTTCGTGACGTTGCTCTTCGCACCGTTCACAAAGTAATAATATCTTCTGTTTACCTCGTATACACCGGTTGCCGTACTGGTCCATTTTCCCGACGAATACTGGTACAGTCTTCCCGACTGCATCCGCCTTACTGCCTTACCGTCCACCGCAAAATAATACACGCAGTTTCCTGATGTGATCCAGGTCGATCTCACCGCAGCGCCGTCACTTCCAAAGTAATAATAGTCTTCTCCAAACTGCTTCACCACGTTCTTGACCGGAATACCCGCTTCGTAGTAGTACACTCTGGAATTTTCTGTTCTGAGTCCCTTGTACGCATTTCCATTCTTGTCAAACAGGACTTTTATATTATTTACCATGACAGCCTTATTCTTGACGGTGATCCTGACTGTTCCATTATAGCTGTAGAAATAATTGCCGTGATAAGCGCTCACAACATGCCCATCAAAAAGCTGGATATACTTCACATCATTTCCAGACATGCTTCCGGATATATCCGCGTCAACAAGCTCCCCTGCCGGTGAACTGCTGCCATATTTGTACCAGCCATCTCCCACAACAGCCTTGCCACTCACAAAGTAATCACAGTACCCGGATCTTGTGAACAGTCCTGTCGCCGGACTGCCCTCGCTATAATACACTCCATTGTAATATCCTGTCAGAGCTACAGAATAGTCCCTGGCAAATGTAAACTTTTTGAGCTCTATGGTATTGCCGCTCTTAACGCTCATGTTGACATATCTGCTTGAAGAATTATAATTCGCTGACTTCAGCATCTCAAAGCTGGTGTCTGTGTAGCTTCCGTTATACTCCACATTTGCATCGCTGTCATCCGCTGCGACAAGATAAAACTTGGAGTTATATCTTATCAGTGCATATGTGATAAGTGTATCACTGTCCTCACCTGAACCAATGAAGTAACTCTCGCCCTCCGCAAAGCTGAGTCTGAACATGCCATCGGTAGAGTTCGTAAACACATATGTACTGCTGTTCATCTTAAGTGCTGTTTTCTCCACCACGCTGGTAGGCGTCGCCACCCCCGGAACCTCCGTATCCGCATATACAGATGCAGCCACATCCCCTGCAGTCTCCGCTTTGGCCGTCATGTTCCCCACACACGCCATCTCCGTCAGCAGAACAAATGCCACAGCGATGAGCAGAGCAAGAAATCTTACGTTATTCGACTTATACAATCCCTTCCTTATTGTTCGCAACATACTTCCTCCTGAGTATTTATTATGTATCTATAGTACACGATTTTGGCTGCATGTGAAATACAATATCTGATATTTTTCCGATATCTTCTCCACAAATTTCTTCGCCCCCGCCATATTTCTGTCATCAAGATTGACAAATGGATCATCCATTATGAGCATCGGCTTTTCATCCTGATACATGCTGTCCACTATTGCAACTCTTACACACACTCCGAGGATATCCGCCAGTCCCGAGCTCAAGGTCTGAGAATCCCTGTACATTCCCTGCTCTCTGTACCTGATTGTCATATCCGGAGCCGCCTGTACATTTCCTGCATGCTCTCCTGTAACGCACTCATAATACCTGTCAAATGCCTCCACGACCGGCACCGAATGTCCCACTGCAAATGTATCCCTGGCCTCTCCCAGCAGCTCGTACGCCTTTACGTTGAGCTCGTATCTGTGCAGATCGTCTTCCAAAGCCTTTTTCTTATCCGCCAACGATGCCTTCACAGCAGCTATCTCCTGTCTTCGAAGCTTGAGCTCCGCCAGTTCCCTGGCATACTCGCCAAGTCTCATGTTTTCTGCCATATAGACCGACATCTCCTCATCCATATCGGATTCGTCATCGGCTGTATATATATCATCTGATCCGTCCGATCTGGTATCATCAGCGGCATCCCCCGGCTCTTCCACCTTATTCTTCCTGTGCCTGATCTTTTCATTTATCCCGCGTATAATGTAGTAGATTCCGAGTACACAAAACATACCTGCACTTACAACAAATATAATCATAGCCATATCGTCAGGTTCTTCTATTCCAAGCATAAATTTCCACATTCCCAGAGATAAAAGTGCTGCGATCAACGCACAAAATCCTGTCATGATATATTTACTGCCACGTTTTTTATTATTTACGCTACTTCCAATGCTTTCTAGTTTTTCTGCATTATCTGCCTCTGGCTTCGCTGATTCCGGCTTCAACGGTTCATGCTTTACAACGGCTTTCTGTCTCTGCCGCCTCATCCGGTTCTGATTCTGCATTTCTATCTCACGGATATTTTTATTCAGCTCATTTATACTTCTGTCTATTCCATCAAGCTCCCTGACCTGCTCACGCATCCCATCAAGCTCATATTTTCTCCTGTACAGTTCCCCCGTCCGCTTGGTTGGCGACTGCCTGTTTATAACATTCTTCAGTATCTGTCTGGCATTCTCATAATTGCTTATATCATCCGTGCTGTCAGCGATATTACCAAGCTTAGCACTTATCCCATCCGTCGCCCAGGTCCGGCAGTCATCCTGCCTTATGTACATACTTCTCACAAATGACGCAGAATCCACATGAAACAGCTCCTCCCCAAGCTTATCCGTGAACATTCCTGTCACAGCATGAGTCGCCTCGTCGTATATCACGCATTTGTCATCGCTCTTCTTCGCGCCAAATGTCCTCTGAACCCTGTAGTTTCTGCCCCTGCTCTCAAATACCAGTTCTCCGCCATAGGCAGCCCCCGACCACGGGCGATATCTTTTTCTTTCATTCTCAATGTCATTTCTCTTCGTCTCACCGTCGAAGCCATACAGCATGACCCGGATAAAAGCAGCAAGAGTCGACTTACCCCAACCATTTTCCTGGACAAATGTATTTATCCCATCCTCGAACTGGACTTCCATGTTATTCAATTTACCAAATCCATCTATATAACAAGATATCAATCTCATACTTAAAATATCTCCTCGCCCGCAAGAGCCCTGAGTCCTGTCTGGATCACATATGCCTTGTCATTTTCACTCATATCCTGCCCCATGACCTTCCTCACGAATTCGCCCTTGAGGGACGCATCATTCATATACCTCATGTAATCAACCTGAAAATCCGTGTGATCCAAGATCTCCATATAGTAGAACGAATCCTGAAACTGCTTAGTCAGATAATCCGTGTTTATCTCGCTCTCAACATTTACCGCGCCTGTGAGGGATACCCTCACCATGTCCCTGGACTCATCTTCCATGGTCCCCGGCAGTTCCTGATACAGTCTGTCTGCGATCATGTCCGCCGCATCAGAGCTTGACTCTGCCCCTGTCACGTCCACTTCCACATCGAACAGCCTTCTATAGGCAAATGGCACAAATTCGGTCTCAACCGTATGCCTCCTCTCATCCACATCAAGCATCATAAATCCATGCTCACCACACTCGTCAAAGCCCCTGCCCTCCAGACATCCCGGATAGCAATAGACTCCCCTGTGATCAAGACTTTCCAGCTTTCTTCCATGCACATGTCCCAGTGCCAGATAATCTATGCCTCTTCCCCTGAGTTTCTTCAGGCATACATCATTCATGTTGCGAGCCCTGCCATATTCCTGCTCCTGTCCGTGGAGTGTGACAATATTTATATCGTTCTCATCCAGTTCGAGTTCATCATATATGCTGTTGCAGTTTTCGTCATTCAGCACAGCGCCCGCGATCACTATATGTGATCCCTTAAGCTGATACTGCGTCCACTCATCTCCGAATAAATACAGATTCTCTGGGAGTCTCCGCCCAGCAAATAAGCTTTCATCCGGGTCATGATTTCCCCTCAGATAGAACACATCTATGTCAGCATACTTCGCTATCTCCCCCAGAACAACATTTATCGTCGTGGCAGACACTGTCTCTGAATCAAAGAGATCCCCCGCTATTATTACCGCCTGCACGTCATTCTCTGCAGCATACCCGAATATTTTCCTGAATGTGTTAAGTATCTCATTTCTTCTGCCTCTGGCTCTTTCTCTTCCAAGATGTGCACTCAGGGCTGAATCAAGATGGATATCCGCACAGTGTATTATTCTCATAGTTTCTCAACCTCAGTCATCTCTATTCTTTTTCTATATTAACATATTACGTAAAAATTTGCTCATAAAGAATAAAGTCCACGGCATATGCCGCGGACCCTGTCTACATCATATCATATACCTCCTGTCTGATACACATGTGTTTTCTCTCTGTATTCAATAGCAGAAAACTGTCTCTTAAGTTCATACATGAAGTATATTGCTCCTTGATTTTCGTTCCGTAATTATTACGGATTTTGTTTTTTCACAAACAAAAAACGCCAGAAGCCTTGGTTTTACAAGGTTTCTGACGCCTGTCTAGCAGGGGATGAGAGAATCGAACTCCCACCAAAAGTTTTGGAGACTCCTATCATACCATTTGACCAATCCCCTATATACAGAAAAAATTTAACACCTGCTGCAGCGTTAAATTTTCCCGGTACTTTTTTATTCTGTACCTTCAGAATTTCACACAGAAAGAGGTATCTTCTAAAGCTTATCTCTTAGAAACCTCTAAGGATAAGTCCTCGACCTATTAGTACTTCTCAGCTGAGTGCGTTACCGCACTTACACCTGAAGCCTATCAACCTTGTAGTCTTCAAGGGGTCTTACTCCGAAGATGGGATATCTTATCTTGAGGGGGGCTTCACGCTTAGATGCCTTCAGCGTTTATCCCGTCCCGGCTT
>ERZ839767.4204-NODE-4204-length-14989-cov-3.172626_pt1 | contig 14989 bp, 7 predicted proteins | sample MGYA00519879_ERZ839767 | MGnify/ENA primary metagenome ERZ839767 (study PRJEB31850, sample SAMEA3708852) | human gut metagenome | biome: human gut; feature: human-associated habitat; material: faeces | place: China | collected 2014 ...
TCCCTAGCCATTCCTGGATACTTCCTACATTATTGACACAGGCTGGTGTGAAGATTTTGCATATTGGTTGTAATCCCGGGTCCGTATCACCGGATATACCAACCCTGTTTTGGTGGGAGGGACCGGATGGTTCGAGGTTACTCACTTTTAACTGGGCGGAATATTACGGTTCCGGTGTACTTCCTCCGGCAACCTGGAAATATAAGACATGGTTAGCAATGATACATACGCATGAAAATACGGGTGCTCCGACACCGGAAGATGTTGCTGCTGTATTGAAAGAAGCTCGTGAAAAAGCACCTAATGCCCGGATACGTATCGGTCAGCTGGAAGATTTTTATGATGCCTTGATGAAAGAAAACCCATCATTGCCTGTAGTAAAGGGGGATATGCCGGATACCTGGATTCATGGATATATGTCGATGCCTAAAGAAGTAAAAATCAATAAGGCTATGCAGCGTGTCATTTATAATACGGAAACGTTGAATTCCTTACTCAAACAGTGGGACATAACTCCCGAACCGGTTGAACCTTATGTTGAAAAGGCTATTGAACAATCTTTATTGTTTGATGAACATACTTTTGGGCTGGCAATGAGTCATGGACACCAGGATTTTTGGAAATATGGGGACGATTTTACAGTCAGCAGGGCGCAAGGGCTGTATGATTTTATAGAAACATCCTGGAATGAAAAAGGCAGTAGGGCACACCGCGCTGAACAATATATTATTCCTTCTTTACGAAAGGATTTGAAGAAACTGGCTCAGAATGTAGCTGTTAAAGGACGTAAAGTTGTTGTCTATAACCCGCTTCCCTGGAAACGTTCGGGTTTGGTCAGTTTCCATATGGGAGTTTATAAAAAAAATTACCAGGTTTATGGTTTGAAAGATGAATTGACAGGTAAGATTCTGCCGGTATATAACGACTACAATCACCTGTCTTTTCATGCGGAAGATATTCCATCCCTGGGGTATAAGACTTATACGTTGGTAACATCTCCTATATCTGAGGATTCCCGAAGTTCCCGTATTGATGAAGTAAAAGCTGTGTTGGAAAACAACTATTTCAAAATAGAAATAAATAAGGAAAACGGTGCATTACTTTCTGTTTGGGATAAGCAACAACAGAAAGAAATGGTCGATGGGAAGAATGAATATGGATTCGGAGAGTATATCCACGAGAAATTTGGTCAAGAGGAAATCAACCGTTATAATGCGAATTATGTGAAGCCCGGACATCATGGCTGGGCTGATCAGGAGATGGGGCGGCTGGAAAATCCAGACCTGAAATATGAAATGATAAAGGGCAGATTAAATAAAATCAAATATTTGCAGACCTCCCATTCAGTTAGTGCTACCGCATTCTGTCAGACAGGTGCTGGTGATGACTATACATTAACCTATACGTTAGAAGATAGCTCCCCTTATCTGGAAATTTGTTGGGGGATACGGAATAAACCGGCTGAATCCCAACCGGAAGGTGGTTGGCTTGCTTTTCCGTTTAATCTGTCGAATCCTTCATTCCGCTTAGGGAGAACCGGCGGTGTTGTTAATCCGGCCATTGATTTTGTAAAGAACACCAACCATGATTATTTCTTCCTGAATACCGGTATGGCTATTATTGATAATCAAGGGAAGGGGTTTGGCTTAAATACACCGAATGCCCCGGCTGTCAGTCTGGACCGTCCCGGTCTGTTCCGTTTCTCCGGAGAGTTTATACCACAACGGCCTAATGTTTTTGTCAATCTGTTTAATAATCAGTGGGGTACTAATTTTACAGAATGGATAGAAGGAGGTTTTTCCGCCAAAGTATATCTGTGGTCGATCGATAAATACAGTAATGAGACTTCTCTGATTACACCGACAGAAGAAACGCGTGTTCCTCTGATGGCAACGTATACAGAGGATGATGGAGGTGAACTTCCGTTCTTTTCCGAGGGGATTACATTGTCCGAAAAAGGAATTTTAGTTACTGCTTTCGGACCGAATACAGATGGTGAGGGAGACTTGTTGAGACTTTGGGAACAAGCTGGTAAAAAAGGCAAATGTACTGTTACATTATCCGGAAAATCATATCGGTCTGCTCAATTCTGTAATCTGCGCGGTGAACCGTTGGGAGATTCGTTTCCAATAAAGAATAATGAACTGTCCGTCGAGATGCATGCCTATCAGCCTGTATCGATCATATTAAAAAGGTAATAAGGAATGTAATTAAATAAAAAAATATGAATACGTTTGAGCCTGACTACAGAAATATTTTAAAGGTATTATATAATCAGAAACCTGATTATTTGCCTTTGTATGAGCATAATATCGATGCCCCTTTTGTTTCTAAATGTATAGGGGAGGAATTGTCGTTAAATGGCCGTAAAAGCTGCTCTGATCTGGATGAGTATTTTAGTAAATATATTTCTTTTTGGAAAGAAAATACCTATGATGCATTCAGTTATGAAGCTGCGATTTGCGAAATCCTTCCCGGTCATGGGGCCATATTAGGGGGGATGCTCGGTCCTATTCAGACCCGCGAAGATTTTGACAGATATCCGTTTGACGATATTCCCTGTATTTTCTGGGAAACATACAGGCCTCGGTTGGAGTCTATCCGGAGAGTGATGCCTGCCGGGATGAAAGCCTATGGTGGTTGCGGATACGGCATTTTTGAAACAGCTCAGGATCTGGTGGGTTATGAAAGCCTTTGTGTCATGCAGTATCTCGACCCGGAACTTTTTGCCGACATCTTCCGGAAAATCGGTGAACTCTACGAAACATTGTGGACTAAGATGTTGGAGGAGTACGACGATCTTTTTGTCTTCTATCGCATGGGAGATGATTTGGGGCATCGTATGGCAACTATGCTCGAACCGGATACGATCCGTCAGTTTATTTTACCGCTGCATAAAAAAGTGATCGATATCGTACATAATAAGAATAAGAAGTTCTTACTGCATTGCTGTGGGAATATCAAAGAGATCATGCCTGATATTCTTCAGAACGGGATAGATGCCAAACATTCGAATGAAGACCAGATATGTCTTTTTGATGAATGGATCGATAACTATTCGGATAAAATCGGCCTGTTCGGAGGATTCGATATGAACTATCTGATCCTGAATCCGTATGACCAGGTCTTTAACAAGGTTCTGGAGGAAGGTACCCGGTTCCGTAAAAAAGCGAACGGATACGGTCTGGGATCCGGTAATTCAATACCTGATTACATGCAGATAGAGGGGTTCTATGCAATGGTAGATGCCGTAAAAGAGATAAGAAGAAGGGAACAATTGACTAAATAAATAGAATAGTATGGAAAACACATTAGAAAGAATAGCACTTTGTGTCGAAGTGGGTAAGATCAATGCAAAAACTCCTTATCCTCCGGCAATGAAAGGGGAAGACGGAGCAGATGAACTGACACAGAAGGCTTTGGAGCAGGGATATTCCCCCAATGATATTTTAACAAAGGGATTGATCGTTGGTATGAACAATATCGGTGTGAAGTTCAAAGAAAATAAAGTGTTTGTGCCTCAGGTCCTGATGAGTGCAAAAGCTATGAGCGGTGGCATGCAACATCTGAAAAGATATTTTAATGACGGTTCGGTCAAACGTAAAGGTAAATTGATTATCGGTACGGTAAAAGGAGATTTACATGATATTGGTAAGAATCTGGTATGTATGATGGTGGAAGGAAATGGTTATGAGATTATCGACTTGGGGGTAGATGTTACCGAAGAAAAGTTTGTGGACGCTGTCAGAGAAAATCCGGATGCTTTTGTCGGAATGTCTGCTTTGTTGACAACCACAATGGTCAATATGGAGTCGATCAATACAGCTATAAAGGCAGAATTTCCTCAAGTGAAAACATTTATAGGCGGAGCACCTGTGAGCAGCGATTTTGCTCAGAAAATAGGTGCAGACTATTATACAGAAGAGCCTCAGCGGTTAGTAGAGATTTTAAACCAGTTAACATCTAATTGATATGACATCAAGAGAACGTTTTTTGACAGCATTATCGGGTGGTGTACCCGACAGAATTCCTATTATGGAACATCTTTTCAGTTTGAAACTTATGCAGGAGCTGTTGGGATATACAACGGTTTTGTATGATGGTAAAACACAGGCAAAGCTGGCTGCCAAGCTGGGTATTGATGGCATCTGGACGCCGATAAACGGTTTCTGTGGTATCGAAGAAACCCCTCATGAACCGAATGAGATATACAAAGATGAATGGGGCGTTACCTATCAGAAAAACGGCTGGCCGATCATCGCACAAATCGATACGCCTGTAAAATGCCGTGAAGATTGGGAAGCGTATACTTTGCCTCCGGTCGATACGCCTTATCGTCTCAAAATTTTCAAAGATGTGAAGGCTGCTAATACGGAAGACCTGGCAGTCGTGTTGGGAACTTTGGGACCGTTCACCATGCTATCCTGGTATATCATGGATTTCGAGACATTGGCTATTACCATGTATACGGATCCGGAAATGGTACATGAAATAAATGAAGCAGTGTTGGAATGGACATTGGGGGCTATCCGCCTGGCTGTAAAGGATGGGGGAGTCGATTGTGTACAAATATCTGATGACTGGGGTGGTACGAATGCTTTGTTGATTTCTCCGGATGACTTCCGTACTTTCTTCATCCCTTATTTCAAACGTTTGGTTGCCAGTATCAAAGAATTGGGTGTGCCGGTTATTATGCACAATGACGGGAGAATCTGGGATGTCCTTGACGATCTGGTAGATTGCGGTATCGATGGACTTCACCCTGTAGAACGGGCAGCCGGTATGGATCTGAAAAAAGTATAAAGGAAAGTTGACCCCTATCGGTAATATCAATAACAAAGTAACGATGGCTTCCTCCAATCCGGATGATGTTCGTAAAGAAGTATTGGAATGTATCAGGGAGGCTGCTGATGATGGAGGATATATGATTGCGACAGATCATAGTATTCACGATCTGATCCCTACGGAAAATGTGCGATGTCTGATAGATACAATCAATAAGTATGGAAAATATCCTATAGACTTGACTTTTTCCCGCTGATTTCAGGGGATAAAAGCCACTTTGGAACAGTCATTCTAACAATGCCCATTCAAGCAACCTTATAATGCCCATTGTAAGGTTGCTTGAATGGGCATTGTTACGACCTTAGGATGGGTATTGTTAGAATGCGCCAATGGGGGTGGTTGTAGAAATTGTTTCTATTTCTTTTGTTAAAATCAAAAAAAGTTTGATTTTATCTAAATGTTTTTCGGTTGAGATGTGTATTTATTTTAAACAACCGGAAATTTAGCAGTATATGCAAGATAAAGATATATTATTTGAAGAACTAATGAGTAACTATATTTCAGGTTCCATAACGGACGAGGAGAAGGTTTCTTTGTTCGCTTTGGTAGAGGAGTCTGATTTATACAGAGAGCGGTACAACGAGATGGTAAAGTTGTACGCACTTCTTCATATTCCCGCCTTCGAATCTCAGAAAGAAACCAGATATGCCTATTTGAAAGAATGGTTGCATCTAACCTCCGGAGTTACTTTCCGGCGCCGGTGGTTTATCTATACACGAAACGTTGCAGTAATCCTTTTATTGATGGTTTCTGTTTCCATCGGTTCTATTTTTATATATAATGAATTGGATGAATCAGGCGAGCAGCTATATAATGAAATGGCTGTTCCTCTGGGTTCGCAAACCAAAGTAGTTCTACCGGACGGTTCAACGGTAGTCCTTAATTCCGGCTCTGTCTTGAAGTATCCGTTATCATACGGGAAGAAGGAGCGAAACGTTTATTTGGTAGGTGAGGGTTATTTTGAAGTGGCAAAAAATGTCGAAAAAGTTTTTCAAGTCTATGCAGGTGGTATGCAAGTGAGAGTGACTGGAACAACATTTAATCTTCGTTCGTATCCGGAAGACTCGGAGACGGAAGTGGCATTGATCAATGGTGGGGTAGATGTATTGGCTAATAATAAACAAGTCCGTTTGAAACCGGATGAAAAAGCGATATATAATCGTGAAACAGGTGCCTTATATAGCGAAACGACGGAGTCTCATAAATCATCTTTGTGGACAACCGGACGGTTGAGTTTTGTGAATGCTTCTTTCCTGGATATATTGAAAGATATAGAACGGAAATACAATGTAAAGATTTGGGTAGAGAGTGATAAAGTTGCAAATGAATACTTTACCGGAAGCATTAATCTGACAATGTCACTTCAAGAAGTGTTTAATTTTATTGATGTGGATAAAAAGTATCGTTTCGAACAGAGTGGAAGCGTAATCATGTTAAAAGACAGGTAAAACTACGATTAAAATAGGATGTTTAACTTTAAAAGAGAATATATGGAAAACACAGGTTAAAAAAAGAATCGGAGATGGTTGGCACTTCTCTCCGATTCATTGAATGATTTTTTTGAATTAATTAGTTGTTAACTAACGAAATCGTTACAAAAGTATGAAAAGAAAGTATTTTTCAATCAAACAATTGGGTTTATTTTTGGCGATGGGTGTAATATCCACTTCTGTATATGCCAATACGGCATTACAAAGCGTAAAGGTTACCGTAAATCACAAAAATGCCCCTATTAGTAAAGTTCTTGATGACATAGAACAACAAACAGGTTATTCAATCCTGGTACGTAATAATGATATTAATATCAAACAGAAGGTTACGGTAAATGTAACTGGTTCTTTAAATACAGTTTTGGCAGATGTGTTTGAAGGAATGGAGGTGAAGTATAATGTTGAAAATAAAACAATCTCTATTTATAAAGAGAAAACACCGTCGTTTGTGGCTTCATCTGTGAACCAGGACAAAAAAACAGTTACAGGTACTATTGTCGACCAAAATGGCGAACCTATTATCGGAGCCAATGTCTCTATCCCAGGGACAACTACGGGTACCATAAGTGATGTGGATGGAAGGTTCTCTATCGAAGTCCCCGAAAATGCGCAGCTTCAAATTTCTTTTATCGGTTATCTTAGTCAGGTAATTTCGGTCGAAAATAAAACCGTTATTAACGTTAAACTGCAAGAAGATACTCAAAAGTTGGATGAAGTGGTTGTAGTCGGCTATATGACACAGAAAAAGGGGTTGTTGACCGGATCTGTAGAACATATGCGAGTAGATGAACAGATGAAGACATTACCTACAACTGCTGCCGGTAATTTGTTGGCAGGTAGATTGGCTGGAGTCAATGTCAGTACTCCGAGCGCAGCTCCTGGTTCGAATCCGGATGTGTCTATTCGTACTGTATCTGCTTGGGAAAGAGATAACAAGAAACAACAACCGGTGTGTTATGTTATTGATGGAGTAATTCGTGATGCAAGTGATTTCAATAACTTGTCTCCCAACGAAATTGATGATATCACAGTCTTAAAAGATGCTGCATCTGCTGCGGTGTATGGTTCTCGTTCTGCTGGTGGTGTAATTTTGGTAACAACTAAGAAAGGTAAATTAGGAAAACCAACTGTAAACTATTCTTATTCTTATGCAATAGATACTCGTACAAAGAATATGGATTTAACCAGTGCTGTAGAGGCAGGAGAGTTATATGGACGTATTAACGGTGACACAGACCCGGCAGGATGGGCGTGGTCTCAGGAAGAGTTGGATTATTTCAAGGGAATCAATGATGGTTGGGGATATGACCAGTTGGATCTTATTTGGCGTAATCCAAGTACACAGACACATAATATTAGTGTAAGTGGTGGTAATGAAAAGATACGTTATTTTGCCGGTGGTTCCTATGTGAAACAGGAAGGTTTCATGGAACCTATGACTTACGACAAGTATAACTTACGTTTGAATGTGACGGCTGATATTACCAAAGATTTAAAGGTTGAAACAGGACTGTCTTTAAACAATAACAAGCAAGGGCTTTTAGCTGAGGATTATGATGAAGTGAACCGTGATACATACACAAAGCTTCGTATTTGGCAACCAGATCAACCTGTTTATACTGACAGTGGGCAGTATATTGATTACGGTTGGATCGGAAACGTAGGTGCTAAAGCTGCAGGTGCTGGTGGTTACAGAAAACATGAATATCTGAAACCTCAAATGCTTGTTAGCGCAACTTACAAAGCTCCGTTCCTCGAGGGATTGAGTGCTAGGGTAGCTTTCAGTAAGCAGTGGTATCATGAAGCACAGAAGAAATTCTATAAGTCATACGAAATGCAGATTATGCAGCGTACAGGGCCAAATAATCGTATTATGTCTACTAATGATAACGATATCATTGGTGTAAAAAAATCTACTTGGGGGTTGCCTAATGGTAAGGATATGATTGAACGTGTGTCTAAATGGAATGATAATATGCAACTTAACTTCCAGTTGAGTTATGACAAGGTGTTCAACAATGTACATCATGTAAGCGGTACGTTTGTAACAGAGTGGTATGAAGCTAGTGGGACAGGTGTAACCGGTGGTCGCGAATCATTCCCGCTTTATTTAACAGACCAGTTCTGGGCTGCTAGTGATGCACGTGCTGATAGTTGGGCAAATGGGGATGTGGATTGGCAAGATGGACGTATGTCGTATATTGGTCAGTTTAGTTACGATTATGCGAACAAGTACATGTTTACATTTTCTTTCCGTGAGGATGGTTCAATGAAGTTTGCTCCTTCTCAGCGTTGGGGGTTCTTCCCAGCTGCATCTGCCGGATGGGTACTTTCAGAGGAAAGTTGGTTTAATACGTCAAAAATCAACCGTCTGAAAGTCCGTGCTTCTGCTGGTCTTACCGGTGACGACTCGGTTGGCGGATGGCAATGGATGGAATCTTATGAAGCCGGGAAAAAAGCTTATTTTGGTAAATCTCCTGCCCAAAATGTAGGTTTGACTTATGGCAAAGTTGTTAATCCGGATATGACTTGGGAGAAATCATTCAGTTTCGATTTAGGTGCTGATATGAACTTCTTGGATCATTGGGATCTTTCTTTTGATTATTGGTATCGTAATACCTATGATATTTTGGATACACGTGTTGTTTCAACTCCTACCACTTTTAGCCAGAAACTTCCTGCAGAAAATTATGGAGAAGTTCATGCACAGGGTATTGATTTGCGGTTAGGTTATAATGGAGCGTCTGGTGACTTTACTTACTTTGGTAATTTGACAGCTTCTTATGGTTGGAATGAGGTTGTCACGAAGGATTATGCCGAGAATGCTAAATGGTTTGATGTTCCTGTAGGACGGTCTTTAAGTTATATCACAGGTTTGGAAGTTGATCAAATTATTCGTACTCAAGCAGATTTGGATGCTTTCAATGCTGCACATCCTAATTATCTGCATAAAGGGCAAAAACCTGAATTGGGTATGATGGTCTACAAAGATCTTTCAGGTCCACAGGGCACTCCTGATGGAATCATTGATGATTGGGATAAGACGATCTTGAAGAATAAGAATAATCCGTTTATCGTTGGTTTAAACTTGGGTGGAACTTGGAAAGGTTTCGGACTTGACATGATGTTTACAGGCCACTTTGCAGAATACAAATGGGCTGATGACTTAGCAGGTGGTGTAGAATGGAACCGTATGTGGCATGATTGGTATGACAATAGTTGGACTTCAGAAAATCCGAATGCAGAATTGCCAAAAAGAAAGAGTGCAAATGTTACTCGTACTTATGATGACAAGAGTGATTTCTGGTTGAAGAAGAATAATTATCTCCGTATGAAATATTTGACAGTAAGTTATACTTTACCGGAGAACCAGTTCTACAACAAAGTTTTTAACAATGTGCGCTTGTTCTTTACAGGCACTAACTTATTTGTTCTGGGTGGTTTCAATAAGAATTATTATGATCCTGAAATTGGTCAAGGTAATGAATTCCCGATTTCACGTTCATTTAACTTTGGGATAGATGTAACTTTCTAAAAAAGCATGTGTATGAAAAAGAATATATTGATATTAGGATTGTTCCTGTTAGGTATGGGTAGTTGTAGTCTTGATTACGAAAACAAAGAGGCTATAACTCCAGACAATGTTTGGACAGATAAGGCTATGATTAATGGCTTCCTAAACGATATTTATGGTCGTATAACACCGGGATGGCCTGTTAATGCCAACAATACTGATGAAGGTATGAACGGACCTACAAGTATGAATGACTTTGCAAGAGGTAACTATACCGTTGAATTGCAGGGACAGAAGCTGGATTATGAGAAAATAGACCGTATCAATTTCTTCTTGAACAAATTGGAAAATGAGGTGACTATTCTTAATGACGAAGAGAAGAAGCAGTTGATGGGACAGGCTCTGTTTTGGAGAGCTTGGGATTATTTTGATAAAGTAAATACGGTAGGAGGTGTACCCCTGATTCTTGAAGTACAGAATATAGCAGATGTACCGTCTTTGTTCGTATCTCGTAATTCTACATCTGAATGTATAACGCAGATTTTAAAAGATTTGGATGATGCGATCTCTTACTTGCCAGATTCGTATGATGACAAGGGGTATGGTCGTATTGACAAAGGTGCTGCAATGGCTTTTAAGGGACGTGTATTGATGTTTTATGCCAGTCCGATGTTCAATCCGAACAACGATGCTTCTCGTTGGGAAACTGCTTACAAAGCCAATAAGACTGCACTTGATTATTTGACAGCCCAAGGTAAAGGTTTGTATAAAGGTAATTTTGCCGATATCTGGTATGACGAACAGAATTGTGAAGCGATTATGGTGAACCAATTCTACTATCCGGATCATGCTTTTGATCAAAAGAATATCCGTCCAGAACCGCTTACTCGTGATGGTGCGAATGATAATCAGGCTATTTTGTCTTTGTTGATGGCTTTCCCGAAAGCAGATGGTACTAAATTGGAATTGGATGTAACTCGTTTATCTGATCCTGCATACAACCAACAATTTATGACTGAATTCTATACGAATCGTGATCCTCGTTTCCATGCTACTATTTTCTGTCCGGGAACAATTTATCCATGTACTAATGTACAACTTGAGGGTGGACAGAAGTATTGGAATGCTTGGTATGAACAAGAAGTAGACGGCAAGACTCAAATGAACTCATTGGTGGATTTTCAAACAGGAACTTCGATTGGCGGAGGTATGTCCGGTTATTTCCAAAAGAAAGGATTAGACGAAAGTTTGAATAATGCTTCTGTTTATCAGGCAGAAACAGACTGGATTGAGATCCGTTTTGCTGAGGTTTTGATGAATTACGGCGAATGTGCCAACGAAATCGGTAAAACTCAGGAAGCTTTGAATGTATTGTATCAAATCCGTGAACGTGCCGGTATAGAAAATACGACTGGTAATTATGGAATCACTGCTACTACCCAAAGTGATATTCGTGAGGCTTATGTAAATGAACGCTTTGTTGAATTTGCTTATGAAGGTAAACGTTGGAATGATTTACGTCGTTGGAAACGTTTCGATATATTGAATAACTTGAAGCATCGCTCAACTCTTTATGCTGTAATTAACGATAAGGCGGATGCAGAAGGATTCGATTTTACAAAAGATATGTTCGATCCGGAAGTTCGTAAAATGTTCCATTTTGTTTATATAGAGAATGTAGATAAAGACGATCTCTACACGTTCAATTTGGATGAGAAATACTTGTTCTATCCAATCCACAAGGAGGCACTTGACCGTAATTCCAAACTGGAGCAGAACGATGCATGGGGTGGCACTTTCGACCCGTTGAAATAAGTGTTTGATCTGAATTTCAGTACTTCGGTCACACGTTTGAAACAGGCGCGTCTGATTGACTATCTGGTGACGTTGTATGTCGGTGCGCGTCCGGACAACGGAGAGAGTGACAGGCCTGAGATAGAATAGGCTTGGATGAGATAAGCTCCGATACTTAAGCAGGGTATGCTTGGGTATCGGGGCTTACTTTGTTTTTGAGGAGTATGTTAAGGTGGTTAAAAGCACTAATAATCCACTGAAAAGGCAGTTTTTTGCTATGTTTTGGCAAATAGCCAACCTTTACTTTTGTTCGGTGGGGAACGTTCTGTTATCCGGCTGTAATTCGAATACGTCTCAATCTTTTCAAACCGATTATTTCGGTATTGATGTTGATTCGTGCGGTTGTTTCAATAAAAGTTTTTGCGAATGACTAAAGTAATAAGTATTGGGGTATATATTGATTAAAATTGACAAATAATAAAATCTATGAGTTTGAAATCAAGTTTAGCCATTGTTTTATCATTGATGGCTAGTTATGTTGTGGAAGCGCAACAGGTTTGGAATCCTGACAACGGCAACGGGACTTTTACGAATCCTATCATGTGGGGTGACTGGCCGGACCCGGATGTTATTCGGGTGGACGATAAGTTCTATTTCGTGTCTACAAGTATGAATTATGTGCCCGGATGTCCGATTGCCGTGTCGAAGGATTTGGTCAATTGGGAAATGGCCGGCTATGCGGTCGATCGTTATGATGAGGACCCACGTTTTGACATGCAAGGAGGAACAATGTACATGAATGGTTCGTGGGCAGCAACGATACGCCACCATAACGGTAAGTTTTATGTCGGTTTTTGTACGCCTAAAGGGTGGGGAAACGAACAAGGTCATTTCTCGATTTGCATAGCCGATAAGCCGGAAGGACCGTGGGAGCGGACGATATTTCCGGAGTATTTGTATGATCCGGGATTGTTTTTCGATGACGGTAAAGTATATGTAGTCCATGGCCAGCACCGGTTGTTCATTACAGAACTGAATGAAGATGTGAAATCTGTTAAAGGTAAACCTGTAGAGATTTGGGAGAAAGGATTTAAAAATAGCCGGACCTGGGGACCGAATTTCGGCATGGAAGGTGCTCACATGTATAAGATAAATGGCATGTATTATATCACCTGCCCGGCAGGAGGCACAGAAGGGTGGCAGGTCTGTCTCCGTTCGAAGAATATTTACGGCCCGTATGAACATAAGGTGATTGTGGAGGATGCGACCTCTTATCCGCCCAACGGACTGCACCAGGGGGGAATGGTACAATTGAAGAATGGCGATTGGTGGTTTATCATCATGCAAGACCGTGGTCCTATCGGCCGTGTACCTCATTTGCTGCCGGTGAAGTGGGTAGACGGATGGCCCATGTTGGGAGTCGACGGTAAGGATGTGATTACCTATCCGAAACCGGAAGTGGGAAAGAAACAACAGCGGTTGGCATCTCCGGCCACGACAGACGAGTTTAACGGTAAACAGTTGGGATTACAATGGCAATGGAATCACAATCCTGACAATACGAAATGGTCGTTGACGGAATGTCGCGGATATATGCGTTTGAAGGCCTCGCAAGCCCCGAAGTTATATGAAGCCCGTAATACATTGACCCAGCGTGTGCAAGGTCCGTCTTCGGAAGGTTCGGTGGAGATGATCGTGTCAGGAATGAAAGATGGCAATGTGGCAGGACTGGGAGTTTTCCAGCTCCCTTATGCTTATGTGGCAGTGAAGCAGGAAGGCAGCAGCCGTAAGATTGTCATGTATGACGGTGACAAGGAGATTGAATCGGTGGATAACTTTAAAGGCGACAAGATTTGGTTCAGGGCACGTGTCATGGACAAGAATTTTACGGCACGTTTTTATTACAGCCTGGATGGGGTGAATTACTCTCCAATCGGTAAAGAACACAAGATGGAGCTGGGATTGCCTTGGACCGGCAATCGTTTCGCTTTGCTCAACTTCACCACGAATGCGGAAGGCGTGGATGGATATGTTGATTTTAACTGGTTCCGGTTTACGAATAAATAGTAAAGGTGACGTTTAATTGCAATAATAATCCACGGAAAAGGTAGCTATTTGTTATTTTAAATAGCGATAGCCGTTTTTATATTTGCATGGACTAATTTGTTAATATTTAAAGCATGAAAAAAATAATATTGGGAATGTTGTTGGCATTCCCTGCCATCGTGTCGGCGCAACATACCGGCAAAGTTTTTGTAGACGCGAACTATAATGGGCGTTGGGACAAAGGTGAAACCTTGATGAAAGGAATATCGGTTTCCGATGGATTAAACGTAGTTTTAACCGATGAAAAAGGATGTTTTTGTTTGCCGGGGCACGAGAAGGAGCGTTTTATTTTTATCACGACTCCTTCGGGGTATAAGACCGAGAATGCGTATTATCACCGTATTGAAGAGGGGCAGACCAGCTATGACTTCGGATTGTTGCGCTATGATGCGGTGAAAAGTGATGGAAGCCATAAGTTTATCCATATATCGGATACCGAGATCGGTGAGGAACAAGGGCAAGACGAATGGACGGAAGGAATGCGCGAATATGCCGCCAATGAAAAGGTGGCTTTTATTATCCACACGGGCGATATTTGTTACGTAGGCGGTTTAAATAACCATATCAAGGTGATGAATTCATCAAATATGCCCGAAACGCAGGTGTTCTATTCGGTAGGCAACCATGACCTGGTTGCAGGGAAATACGGGGAGGAATTATTCGAAAAGATTTATGGACCTACGTTTTATTCGTTTGAGGTAGGTAACGTGCATTACATTGTCACCCCGATGCCGGGAGGCGACCATGCGCCAAGCTACCGGTTGGATGACGTGTTCACTTGGATGGCGAACGATTTGAAGCATGTCGGCAAGGATAAAGCGGTTTATGTGTTCAACCACACCATCCCCGGCGAATGCGGGTGTCCTGACTTTAAATATACGTTGAAGAATAAAGAAACGGTTGATTTGTTGGCTCATAACCTGAAGGCATGGCTTTACGGGCATTGGCATGTCAACCATATGTATACCCATCCGGATAATGGGGTTGGCGTGATCTGTTCTTCCACGCCGGTTTATGGCGGTATTGACCATGCTTCATCCGCTTTCCGTGTCATGAACATTGATGGCAAAGGCGACTTTACTTCTGATTTCCATTATTCCTATATGGACAAGCACATGGTCATCGCTTCCATTCAGAACCACCAGGTGGCCATTACCCCGGAAGGGACTATCCCCTTGGTTGTGAATGCCTATTCAACCGCCAGTCCGGTAACCAAGGTACGTTATTCTAGTACTTTCGA
>ERZ839767.4209-NODE-4209-length-14969-cov-2.908542_pt1 | contig 14969 bp, 12 predicted proteins | sample MGYA00519879_ERZ839767 | MGnify/ENA primary metagenome ERZ839767 (study PRJEB31850, sample SAMEA3708852) | human gut metagenome | biome: human gut; feature: human-associated habitat; material: faeces | place: China | collected 2014 ...
GAGTATGGACGAACTGATCAACTATTTCGATCTTACCCGTTGCAGCAAGGCCGGTGCCAAGTTCGACTATGAAAAGGGAAAATGGTTCAACCACCAGTATATCCAGAAAAAAGACAATAAAGAAGTCGCAGCATTGTTCATGCCTATCCTTGAAAGCCACGGTATAAAAGCCGATCCGGCATATGTGGAGAAGGTTGTCGGCATGATGAAAGACCGTGTTTCTTTTATTAAGGAATTATGGGATGTTTGTGCATTCTTCTTTGTTGCTCCGACCGAATACGATGAGAAGACAACGAAAAAACGTTGGAAGGCCGATTCTGCTGCCCAGTTGGCAGAACTGATCGAAGTACTGCGCGTTCGTGAACCGTTCGATATCGAAGGAACGGAAGAAGAGGTGAAAGCCTGGATCGAAAGCAAAGGCTACCATTTGGGTAATATAATGAATGCTACCCGTTTGGCATTAGTCGGTGAAGGAAAAGGTCCTCATATATTTGATATTACAGAAGCATTAGGAAAAGAAGAATCTATTCGCCGTATCGAAAGAGCGATTGAAGTGCTTAAATAAGTTATGTATAGTCTGGCAATCCACTTTTACGCATTTATCATTGCGTTGATTTCTCCATTCCATAAGAAGGCCCGGATCATGCGTCTGGGGCAGTGGAAAACGAATTCCATTCTTCGTGAGAAGATAGACCGGAATGCAAAATATATCTGGTTTCATGCTTCTTCCCTGGGCGAGTTCGAACAGGGACGTCCGATGATGGAGAAGATCAAGGCGGAACATCCGGAGTATAAAATACTACTTACTTTCTTTTCCCCTTCGGGATATGAAGTCCGTAAGAATTATAACGGGGCAGATGTCATTTGCTATCTGCCCTTCGATACGCCTTTTCGGGTTAAAAAGTTCCTGAATCTGGCAAACCCGGCTATTGCCGTATTTATAAAATATGAGTTTTGGGGAAATTATCTGCATGAGCTAAAGCGCAGAGGCATCCCTGTTTATATCATTTCTGCCATATTCCGTCGTGACCAGCTGTTTTTCCAATGGTTTGGTTATTCATATCGGAAGATGCTTTATTGCTTCACACATTTGTTCGTACAGGACGATCGCTCGAAAGAATTATTGAATGAATTTGGTATCAGGAATGTGACGGTTACCGGTGATACCCGCTTCGACCGGGTATTGGACGTTCGCAACCAGGCCCGTGAATTGCCCAATGTGGAACGTTTTGTTTGTGAAGGAGGAGAAGAGAAACACTTTACTCTTATTGCCGGAAGTTCCTGGCCTCAGGATGAGGAGATACTGATCCCTTATTTCAATGAGCATCCAGAGATTAAATTAATCATTGCGCCGCATGAGATCCATCGGGAACATCTTATGTATATCGAGTCACTGTTGAAACGTCCCTCTGTCCGTTTATCGGATGTGAAGCAGGATCCGTTTTCGTTAGAAGGTAAAGATTGCCTGATCATTGACAGTTTCGGTTTATTGTCTTCTATTTACCGGTACGGAACGATCGCTTATATTGGTGGCGGTTTCGGAGCGGGTATTCATAACACGCTTGAAGCGGCAGTGTATGGCATCCCTGTTTTATTCGGTCCGAAATATCAGAAGTTCAAGGAAGCAAAAGACCTGATCAAGGTGGGAGGCGGTTTCTCCGTATCAGATAAACAATCCTTCTGCGAGAAGATGGATGAATTGCTGACCTATCATGAAGTGCTGGAAGCTGCGGGCGAAAGTGCCGGACAGTTTGTAAATGGCAATGCCGGGGCGACAGATAAGATATTACGAATAATAAAGTTGTAAAAAATATACCGATTGATCTGGTGTTTGATTTTAGGTTTATGCCGATAAGGAATTGGACACCAGTCAATCGGTATTTTGTTTTTTAGCCCCGGAGTCTCCGAATCCGGTGTATTCCACTTTCTTCCGATCGTCCGGGGCATAGCGCATTGTTGATGTTTCTAATGAATTGCGCTTCTTATCATTGGTCTATTCTGTTTCAGGAATTACTTCACCTACTTTCAGGGGAGTGATGTTGTTTTCTGCTCCCGGATATCCGATATTCTGATTGATAACTCCTCCGGTATTTGTCTTGATCGCATTTTCCGGAACGGGCCACAGTACATGATGTACACTCAGGCGATATTCGCCATAAGGGATAACGATACCTTTATTATAGAAGTTATTGTGCTTGCTCACCCAGTCAAAATAGAAATTCACGCCTGCATCTTTGTTGTTTGTTCCGGTTCCACCTGGTCCTGAGAAATTATTCAGGGTATAGATACGTCCTCCGAAAGCCTCACATGCTTTGCCTGTTTTGGCATACAGATAGGATATACGGACCAGTTCTACATGGCGGTTCTCTTCATAATACAACTCACGGGCACGTTCAGCCAGTACTTCTGCTATACCGATCGTGCCGGTCAAAGGCTCTGCTCCGGCACGTGCACGGACGATATTCAGCATGGAGGCGGCGTTGGCATTGTCGCCTTTCCAGTAATAACATTCGGCCATCATCAGATAGGTTTCTGCTGAACGATAGATATACCAGGGTGTTTCGCCACCCTGAAGATCCTGAGTTTTCGTTGGGTCTGGGACAAACAGTTTATAATGCGGCCACATGTACCAGCAACGGATGGAGTCTGCCACGGAAATGTCGTTCGGACGGACCAGCTGCTGACCATACCACGGGCTGTTGTTCTTCTTCAGGCTCGGCTCATTATACCGAAGGTCTTCCATACGTTTCCAGCTGTCATGATTGTTCGGGCTGCGCAGGTCATTCTTTTCCTTGTCGGTCCAGATCTCATACTGGAAATAATTCGTAGGACGACAGGTTCCGATGCCACGGCCGTAGTTGGCATCATTGTCAATTTCCGTGTTTTTGTCTTCGGAAGCAGGGACGATGGCTGTTCCTGATTTTCCGTCAGGTGTCTTGATCGCTGCCCCTTTTGCCCAGTAAGGGAGTCCGTTACGCATCGTGTAAATACGTTTGTTTCCGGCTTCGACGATGTCGGGTAGGCTACCACATACATGATGCCCTCCGTGTTGCTCATGTCTATTTTGGCTTCTACACTATGCAGGTCATGCATTAAATTCGTATTGGGCTTGTTCTGGTTGGTCGTGAAGCGCTGTGTCATCAGCGGGTGCCGGGCGACGACTTCCTTTCCAACTTCGATGGCTCGGTCAAAGTCCCCCAATGACATGCATATTTTCATCAGTAACATACCGCAGGCATCTTTGTTGGCTCGGCCCCGGTCCATTTGTTCGGGTACCCATTGGTAAGCGAATTCCATATCTTTTTTACATTGCTCAAGAATACTCCAACGGTCATAGGAGTAAAAGTCGAGTTTCGGCCGGGTAATTTCTTCACTTAACCAGGGAACGTCTCCGAACTGGTGGGTGAGTTTATAGTAACGATAGGAGCGGTGGAAATAGGCCCCGCCCAGTACGGCATTCCGCTCCGCCTCATCCTTAAAAGTGGCGGCATCCAGACGGCTGATCACGATATTGGCATATTTGATTCCTTTAAATCCCTCTGCCCAATACCAGCCGTTCTTGCCTTTCATATCATTCTTGGTTCGGGCAGGAAGCATCTCGTTATCGAAGTCCACCAACGAACCGCTTTCGTCGGTTTTCCCATGTACGGCAATATCTGCGGTATACATTTCCGTCAGGATCGGGGCACCGTCCGTAAAGAATTCGTGGCGCATATTACGTTCACAGGCAACCAGTGCCGAATACAAACCGGCAGCATCTACATAGGTGTTTTCGGGAGTATAAAAAGATAGCGGCTTCGGGTCGAGCCAACTGTCATTGCAGGAATTCAGTAAAGGTAAGGCAGCTAAAGCCAGTACCAGGTATTTTTTATTATTCTGATTCATAATCTTAATTCTTATGGGTTAATCAATGTTTATAAAGTAAAGTTTACACCGAAATTGACGGTTCTCAGCGTCGTGTCACCGCCTTCCGGATCGCCGAAAGTCCATCCCGTGATGACGAACGGATTACGGACGGCAACGGAGAAACGCATGTTCTGTACGGAGAATCTTTTCAGGAAATTCTGCGGCACATTATATGACAGTGTGATGTTTTCCATACGCACGAATGTTTTCTTTACATAATTACTGCCGATGTTCTTGGAACCCAGGCGTCCGTAATCGTTCGTCGGATTATCTTTTGTCCAGCGCGGGATATCTACAACGGTGTAGCGGTCAAACATTCCTCCCGTATTGGCTGCCCGGTTGAAGGTTCCGTATTGCCCGATGTGCGAATACACCATAAAGGATAAATTGAAGTTCTTATAGAATGTGAACTCATTTCTCCAGGACCAGCGGAAGCGTGGAGTGGTGTAACCCTGGAATATTTTGTCATCATTATCCATTACCCCGTCGTTATTCTGGTCGATATATTTGAAATCACCCGGCTTATTCCCATATTTGGCAGCCTCTTCTTCTTCTCCGAGTTGCCAGACACCGTCGCGTTCATAGTCCCAGATCTGATCCGTATCATGCCCGATAAACCATTTGTTTGCCAGGTCGTCTGCTTCTTTATAACCGATCACATTCCCGTCGGCATCCTTTATTTCTTCTTTGTCTCCGTACAGATGTTTGATCTTCCGCCGGTTGAAAGAGAAGGTTCCGCTCGAATTCCAGGAGAAGTTTCTGTTCTCTATCACATTGGCATTCAAGGTCAGTTCAAAACCGCGGTTGGTCAGTGTACCCAGGTTGGCCTTCACATTGTCATATCCTAAAATAGAGGGCAGGGAGCGGTTAACCAGCAGATCGTTGGTTTCGGCCATGTAGGTTTCCATGCTGCCGCTCAGTCTGTCACCGCACACAGAGAAGTCGATACCTATATTATAAGAGGCAGTACGTTCCCATTTCAATGTATTGTTCGGCATACGGTTGATGTATATCTGGGAGGTAACATACACATTTCCGTTCTGGTCGATATAGGGATGCAGTCCGGAGTTGAGGGAAGCCAATGCATCATATTGACCGATATCCCTGTTCCCGTTTTGTCCCCAGGAGAAACGAAGTTTTCCGTAATTCAGCCAGCTGCCCGATGCCTCCATAAATTTTTCGGAAGTAAAGACCCATCCTAAAGCTACGGCAGGGAATGTGGCACGCGGATTCATTTGCCCGAAAGCGGAATAACCGTCACGGCGTACCGAGGCTGTGATCAGATACTTATCCTTGAAAGAATAGAATATACGTCCCATCAGCGCATCCCCGGTTTTGTAAGTATCGTTACTGGAAACGGATGGAATGGCTCCTGCTCCGATGTTATGATATCCCAGTACGTCGCTCGGGGTAAATTGCTGGTTCTTGGCTACCGTTTGCCACCATTGTCCTTTTTCCGCATTGAACAGGAATGTTGCTTCTACACGGTGATCCTTTCCGAACTCCTGTTTCCAGCGTACAATATGGTCAAGCAGCCAGTTGAACGTTTTCTCGTTTTTACGTTCCGACTTGCCGCCTTCCCCGGCCCATTCGGGATGCTGGGACGATTCATGGTTCATGTATTCGTACCAATGGTAACGGGGAGTAAAATTCATTTGATATTCCAGGCCGAAGGGTAGTTTCAGGATGGCATACAAATTGGCATTGAAATCATGGTTTATATCGCGTCTGTCACGGTACAGGTTGTCAAAGAACGGATTTTTTGTATTGTTGTCGCCGGAGGGATACATCCGGTACGGACTATCCAGGTTGTCAATTTCATTAGTCGTGTAAGGCGAATTATGTTCACGCTGGTCGACATCAGCTGCCAGATAACCGCCGATACGGGTTGCGAACTGGGAATTCAGTCCGACAGTAAGAAAGGAGGTAACCTTTGATTCCAGATTCAGTCGTGAGCGGAAGTTCCGGTAGCGGTCACCGGTTTTTACTCCTTCACGGTCGGCATATCCTAACGACCAGTAATAAGAGAAATTATCCGTACGGTTGGAGATACTGGTGGTATAATCCTGTTGCAAGCCGGTCTGATAAACAATGTCATCCCAATTGGTTTCCACGCCGTTCAGATAATTTTCAATCTCAATGTTCTGTAGATTCAGACGGGTCAGCCAGGTCGTGACCAGTGTCTTGTCATCAGGCAGGGCTGAACCCGGATTTTTCTGATCGTAATTATACCATGTCAATGGATCGATTCCCATCGATGACAAGGTTCGCGGGTCGGCATATTTGCCGGGTTGTGCGGTTAACTCGTCTTGTGATAACAAGCCTTCTGCATATTCCTGACGGAAAGCCAGGAAGCCTGCTCCGTTGACAGTCTTAGGTAGTCGCGAATTATGTACCAGGCCGACATTGGCATTAAAAGTGATAACCGGCTTGCCCGTATTCCCCTTTTTTGTCGTAATAGCAATAACGCCATTCGCCGCTTTGGCCCCATAGACAGCGACTGAACTGGCATCTTTCAGAACATCGATGCTTTCGACATCCATGGCATTGATATCCTGCATGGAACCGTCGTAAATGACACCATCCAGTACGATCAGGGGAGCCGAACCTGCGCTTAATGTGTTTTTCCCTCGTATCTGCAAGTCGGCTGTACCGGCTGCATCGGTAGACATACTGATGGATAAACCGGCTGCACTGGCACGTAGCAGGTCCTGGACAGACCGTGGAGCTTCTGCTTCCATTTTTTCTGCTTTTACACGGGAAATAGCACCAGTCAGGTCTTTTTTCTTAGCCGTGCCGTAACCGATAACCAGTACTTCGTCCAGTTCTTCGGTGTCTTCTTTTAGCGTGATTGTAAGCATTTCCTGGCTGACGACAGGAATTTCCTCCGTTACATAACCGATATAAGAGCATACTAATACCGGCTTTTTCCCAGATACATTCAGACTGAACATTCCGTCACTACCGGTTATGGTCCCATTGGTCTTTCCTTTTTCCATAACATTCACACCGATAAGTGCTTCTCCTGAATGATCTTTTACAATACCTTTAACGGTAGTTCTTTGCGCATAGGCCTGACAGATAAACATCCCTGATAAGAATAGTATCAAGGCGAACCGATGAAAAAAACTGAGAACATGATTTTTCATACAAATACTAATACTAGATATCCATCAATCCCCAAGTGGATGGTTATACAAAAAAAAGAGGCGTGAGGATTGTTGATTATATCTAGTTGGAGGCCTTCGACTGCCCTGTAGCTAATATAAACAACAACTCACGCCCTTTTATCTAGTATATCCATAGAGACATATGCATATAACAATGCCTATGAACAGATATAACAAGGAAAGGTACGTGAGCGTTCTTGTTGTCTATTATCTAGCTACATTGAAAAGTGTCGAAGTTTCCAACTAAGATAATATCTTTAAAACGCTTCCGTAATCAATAAAATGTACCGACCAATAACGCTTTACCAGTGTGTACGGCAACAAATGTATGGAGAAGTGTTGAATAAAGCAAATAAAAACGAAAAAGTTTTTCATTAGATGATGTCATAATATTCTGAGCTACTGCATCAAAATGATGGTTAATCCCTATTAAATGGTGTTATATTCAAGATTAGAAATAAATGAACCTGTCATTTGTCATATATAAACAGCAAGAAGAATAATGGCAAATGACAAATAGCATTGCAAATAAAAAGTCCATTTGCAATGCTTCATTATCCTTATTAGCAGTGAGTTACACCGGTATATTGCAAATAACAAATAGAATGTTGAAAACTTTGTGTATAAAGGATGTTTTTATCATGCCCCCTTCTTTAAACTATTGCTATCCTCCAGTCTTACTAAATCATAGCCTATAACAAACTAATAGTTAACTCCCGACTCTGAATAATTACCCTGTACAGGATAACTGACCAGCCTGTACACCTTGGCGAATTAACCTGTACACCTTAATCGGTTACCCTGTACACCCTGGCAATAATGAGTCCTTACTTGTCAATTAGTTAGTAGGGAGGAATAAATTAGTATCCCTGCTTTCGCCGGTTAGTTTGTGATTGTATCCTCCGATGATGTAATAAACATTTAGAATATGGGAAATAGGGGATGGAGTCGATGGGGCATTCCAATAAAAAGATAATTGTTGTAAGGATGATAAGTAATAAAAACGTTTGAATAATTGTGTCTTCTTTCGAAATGTAGTAAATTTGTATAGGTACAAAAAGAACAGGAAATGACTATATTTGATGAATATAAGACATACACTGGTGATACATCAATCTCGTCATCCTTGCTTTGGGAATATGACTTGTCTCATTTTGATTGGTGGAAATCAAGAAAAGTAGTGGTTCAACGTGTCATAGAGAGGGGATGGTTGAAGGATTTCTATGCTGCATTTAAATTGTATGGCGGTATAGAAGGATTTAGGGAAATAATAAAAGAAGTTCCCAATTTGTCGTCCCGGGATATGAATTTTGTCTGTATTGCCTTTAATCTTAAAAAAGAAGAACTAAAATGTTACACACGGAAACTGTTGCGAGATCAACTCTTGAACTCTTAAAAATGCTGGAAAGTGAAAGTGTGATGTCAAATTTTAATTTGGCAGGGGGAACTTCTTTGGCCTTATATTTAGGTCATAGAATCAGTGTTGATCTGGTTCTTTTTACACCGGAATCATTTGATGCAGGGAAACTAGAAATATTCCTTCGTGATAAATATGGTTTCCGTACTGACTTCATGGAAAAAAATACCTTGAAGGGAACCATAGACGGTGTTAAGATAGACTGCATTACCCATTCTTATGGTTATCTTGAGAAGCCATACACCGAGTCTGATATAAGATTGTATAGTATGGAGGATATCGTAGCCATGAAACTTTCAGCTATTGCCGATAATGGTTCGCGGCTAAAAGATTTTATTGATATAGCTTTTTTATCTACTCGTTTTCCTTTTAATTCAATGCTTAGGTTGTATGAGCGTAAATTCCCCGGGTCAAATCTCATCAGACCTTTCAAGGCTATTACTTATTTTGATGACATAGATTTCGAAGAAGATATTGTTATGTTGAATGGTAAATATGATTGGAAACTTATTGAAAGGAGATTGATTGATATGACTCAAATTCAAAATAAAGTTTTTGAGTCGTTTCCGCTTCCTTAATTTATATTTCATATATAGGTTAGCTGAATGGAAATATTTGAAATGTAGTCATAATAATATTATTCTTATCAATCGATAGCATTATGAAAAAAAATATTAGTTTGTGTTCATTAGTTCTCTGTGTTGTTTCGTTTTCTTGTGGTTCTGTAAAAGATAACCAGGAATCGCAAGAGATTTTATCTTCTTATGTAAATCCTTTTATCGGTGCCTCCACCAGTATGGATGCGGGTGGATCTTATCATGGTTTAGGTAAAACTTTTCCCGGGGCAACGGCACCGTTCGGTATGGTACAGGTCAGTCCCAATACGATTACCGGAGGGGATAATGGTTCCGGGTATAGTGACGAACATACTTCTATCGAAGGTTTTGCTTTTACACAAATGAGCGGGATTGGCTGGTATGGCGATCTGGGAAACCTGCTGGTTATGCCCACGGTAGGAAAACTGCATACGTTTTCGGGTGCATCGGACGATCCGGATAAGGGATACCGGTCCCGGTACGACAAGTCTTCGGAAGAAGCATCTGCCGGTTATTACGCTGTGATGCTGACGGATTATCAGATAAAAGCTGAGGCAACGGCACTTCCCCATAGTGGAATGTTGCGTTTTACATTTCCTGAAAGTAAAGAATCGCGTATCCAGATAGACCTGGCGAGAAGGGTGGGGGGAACTTCCACCTGGCAAGCCATCGAAGTGATCAATGACCATACGATCCGCGGAGAGATGAAATGTCCTCCCGAAGGCGGCGGTTGGGGGAATGGCGACGGTAAAGCAGATTATACTGTCTATTTCTATGCCGAGTTCTCGAGACCGTTCCGGTCACATGGCGTATGGTCGGCCGATATACCGGATGACTGGACGCGCAAACGTGGAGATATAGAGAGCGAACGCTATCAGGAAGTAGTGAGGAATGCCCGGATCATTCCGGACGTGACTTCTTATGTAGGCAAACATCTTGGATTCTATGCTGACTTTGAGACGGAAACCGGAGATCAGATTCTGATGAAAAGCGGTATCTCTTTTACCAGTATGAGGAATGCGGAAGAGAACCTGCATTCGGAAATGAATGCGTGGGATTTTGATGCGACACTGGCATCCTGCCGGCAGTTATGGAATGACGCACTTTCCAAAATATCCGTGTCTGGCGGGACAGAGGATGAAAAGCATATCTTTTATACAGCCCTTTATCACACGATGATCGATCCCCGCGTTTGCAGTGATGTAAACGGAGAGTATATGGGAGCGGATAAACAGGTACATGTAACAGACCAGTTTTCTAAACGGACGATCTTTAGCGGCTGGGATGTTTTCCGGAGCCAGATGCCTTTGCAGACGATTATTAATCCGACCCTGATCAATGACCAGATTAATTCGTTGGTTGAGATTGCGGACCAAAGCGGAAATAACTATCTAGAACGTTGGGAGTTGCTGAATGCTTATTCCGGCTGTATGCTGGGAAATCCGGCTATCTCCGTGTTATGTGACGCTTATTCTAAAGGAATCCGTTCGTATGATATAGACAAGGCTTATCAGTATGCTTTGAATACATCCCGGATGTTTGGAAATAATGAGAACGGATATACACCGGGTTCCATTTCCCATACATTAGAATATGCTTACAACGACTGGTGTATGGCCCGTTTGGCCGAATGGCTAGGGAAAGAGGCGGATAAGGATGTTTTTGATCGTAGGGCAGGAACTTATACGACCCTGTACGATCCGGATTACGGATGGTTCCGTCCCCGTAATGAAAAAGGGGAATATTTGCCGTTGCCGGAACAGGGAAGACTGGCCGAAGGATATGGCTGTGTGGAAAGTAATGCCTACCAGCAAGGCTGGTTTGTACCTCATGATGTGGAAGGTATGATCAAACTGATGGGCGGACGGGAAAAGGTGCTGGCCGATCTGACGGATATGTTTGAACAAACACCAGCCAACTATTTATGGAATCAATATTATAATCATGCCAACGAGCCGGTACATCACGTGCCATTCCTGTTCAACCGCCTGGGTGCTCCGGAGCTTACACAGAAATGGACGCGGGATATTTGCCGGAATGCTTATAAAAATTCGGTGCTGGGATTGGTCGGTAATGAAGATGTCGGCCAGATGTCTGCCTGGTATGTGTTGGCGGCTAGTGGATTACATCCTGTTTGTCCGGGCGATCAGCGGTATGAACTGACGAGTCCGGTGTTTGAGAAGGTTGTCTTCAATCTGGACCCGAACTATGCTGAGGGAAAGACATTTGTGATTGAAGCTCACAATAATAGCCCTGAAAATATATATATCCAGCAGGCAACTCTAAATGGAAAGCCTTACGATAAATGTTATCTGATGCATGCCGACCTGATGAAGGGAGGAACTTTGGTATTGCAGATGGGAGCAAAGCCTTCGGATTGGGGGAAATAGATGATCCATCGTTTCACCATTCGATAGGTATAAAGCGTAGATAAAACAAAAGCGGTAAGACTGTGTCTGCCGCTTTTGTTTTATCTGCATTCTCCAATATAACGATTAATTTTCGTCAGCAAACATCGGGTCCCAGGCCGGAAGACGGGTAGGTGTTTGTTTGAGGACGTCTTTTACTTTGTCGGTGATATATTTCTTATCGACTACCAGACGGAACATATATTCGTTGAACCATTCGTCGGTCATGATCAAATGTCCGTTGTTTGCACCCGGTCCCCAACTGTTTTCAACCATCCATTTTTTCGGTTGGCCGTTGCTGTCCAGGTCCACTGCCATTAAGGTCATGGCATGCGACGAACCGCTGGCAAATGTCTGGATGCGTTGTTTCTTATCCATACCGAAAGTGGTGCCCATCAGTGAGCCGTAATCGTAATAGTTCACGTCCAGCAGACCACGTTCACGATCGAAGAATTTACCCACGTCGCAAGAGAAGTACATCATGGTGCTGTCTTTGATAGAGGCGATAGCCATTTCCTTGATGTCCTCTATCGGCAGGTTAACGTATGTCCAGTTCTTGCCGTCATAACGGTGGCGGTCGAAGTCGATTTCATATAACTTATAGTATTCGCGGCTTGGATCGTTCATCAACATGACATAATTGTTTGTCAGGTCTTTGCCGATATATTCATCGAAGAATGACTGGGGCGTGTATTCTTTCGTTTCAACCGGATTGCCTTTGGCGTCTTTGCGTGTCCAGGTAAATTTCGTAGGCGGTTCACCCAGGTTGAGGACCAGCATCCGGTAAATAGTTCCCAGCATTTCGGTTTTATTCTTTTCCAGTGCGGCTACTTTAGCCCCTTTGGCTGACTGGTCGCGTAGTTGCAGGCCAAATTCTTTCAGTTTGAGACCGATCAGGTTGGCCATTCTTCCGGTACTCTCGCTACTGTTGGTTTCTACCATTACGTCGGAGGGAACAACGCCGTATTTTCCCAGGATATCGGATATTCCGGTAAACTGTCCTCCGTCGCTGAGCGGGTTTTTAAATAACCATTCCACCATCTTGTCATCCATCGGTTTTTCCCGGGTATCGATGATGCCTTGCAGGAAAAGGTTTGCTTTTTCAAGTTGGTCCCAGAAGAAAGAATAGTTTTGTGAGAACTGGAAATCTCCCATATCATATTTAGCGATTGCCTGTGCACGGAATACGTTCAGTCCGGTAAACAACCAGCAACGTCCGGATGATTTCTGGTTGGTGATGCCTTTACCGTTTACTTTGTGAGAAAAGTAAGTGTCGAAATTGTTTTTGCTTTCAGCGTTTACTGCCAGTTTGTTGATGTCGTTATTACTGATCGCATTATGAATTGCTTTATCAGTCGGTGTTCCTTTGTAAGATTGTTTGATCTGTTGCAGCATCTCCGCGGAAATACCTCCGTCGGCTTGCTGTCCGTAGGTGGATAACGCGATACCCAAGGCCAGGGTGGTTATCCATAGGTTGTTTCGTTTCATGATATAGTTCGTTTATGTTATGTATTTAATCTGTTGCAAAGATAAGGGATACAAATTGGAATGGCTAAAATATGGTAAAAGAAAAATAAGGGATATCCTGGGACAGGAATACCTCACCTGTTATGAATTATTTTTATCTGTAATTGAATAAAGTTTATCTCGTATTGAATTTTATTCAATATAATTCATATATTTGTCCGGATAAGTTATTAGAAAAGCAATAATATGAAACAGGTAAAATTATTATTCAGCATTATCTTCTCTTTTGTTACCGTTGTTTGTTTCGGGCAGTTGATGCCGCTGGCCGATGAGGCGGTAACCCTGAATACTCAAAACGGAGTCATTCATGGAAAAATACTTCTTCCCCCGGGAATGAAATCTTCTCCTGTAGTCTTGTTGATTGCCGGATCAGGACCGACCGATATGGATGGTAATTCTGCGATCGGACAGATGACGAATAATTCTTTGAAGTATCTGGCCGAAGATCTGGCAAAGCAGGGTATAGCTTCTTTACGTTTTGATAAACGGGGAATAGCATCCAGTGCACCGGCAGGAAGAAAGAGTATGACTTGCGTTTTGAGGATTATGTCAACGATGTGAAAGGCTGGATCGATTATCTGGGAAAGGATTCACGTTTTACCGGTATTACGGTGATCGGCCATAGTGAAGGCTCGTTGATCGGGATGCTGGCATGCCGTAATAATCCGAAAGTAAAGGCATTTGTTTCTTTGGCTGGGGCGGGAAGACCGGCTTATGAGATAATAGAAAAACAGCTTTCGTCCCAACCTGAATCTGTCAGGAATATGGTCGCTTCTATCAATGATTCGTTGAAGCAGGGTAAATTAGTCCCGAATGTGCCGTTCGGTATGGAGGCATTGTTCAGGCAATCGGTCCAACCCTATATGATATCATGGTATAAATATAATCCCCAGCAGGTAATTAAGGAGTTGAAAATTCCGGTGTTGATCGTACAAGGGAAAAATGATATACAGGTTTTGGTGGAAGATGCGGAGTTGTTGAAGAAAGCGGCTCCTTCTGCAACACTTCTTTTGATAGAAAAGATGAACCACGTACTGAAAGATTGTGATACGACTGATCCTCAAAAACAGATGGCGGTGTATGCAAATCCTTCTTTACCGGTTAATGCCACTTTGATTTCGTCGCTGAGTTCGTTTATTAAAGAGAAAAAGTGATTATGGGAGAAGTCAGAAAACGTTTGCCGTTGCAGTGTCCTGCCTGTGATTCCCCTCTGAGAGTGGGGAGGTTGTTTTGCGGACAATGCGACACGGAGGTTTGCGGGAACTTTGAACTGCCTCTTTTGGCACGGTTGACCGAGAAGGAGCAACAGTTTATCGTTGATTTTATTAAGTCGAGCGGAAGCCTGAAAGACATGGCGAAGAGTATGGGGGTGAGTTATCCTACTGTCAGGAATGTACTGGATGATCTGATTGATAAACTGAATAACATGGAAACATTATGAAAAAACAATGGCTCAAATTATGGTTCAATCCTTTTGAACGCATCGCAGGCTTCCGGGCCCTTCTCTGGGGATTTATCGGGTTAATCATTTCAACGCTCCTGTCTTTCCTTTCTCAATGGCACTACCACGGTTTACTACATTTCGGTCCGGCTCCCAACCCGGCATGGTGGTGCTTTGCCGTGGAACATCTCACGGTATGGTTGATTCCTGCCACCTTGTTCTATCTGGGAGGATTACTGTTTTCCCGTTCCCGAATCCGCTTGATTGACGTGTTCGGCACGGTCGCTTTCGCGCAATTACCCTTTATCTTGATGAACCTATTCGCATTCTTGCCTCCCATGCAGAAAATGTTAAAGATAAATCTAGCCTCGCTCCCTTTACAAGAAATCACGAAACAACCCGTATTTCTGGCGAGCGTATGGATTTCCCTGCTCTCGTTTATTTTCCTGATTTGGGTACTCATCCTGATGTTCAAAGCCTTAAAGGTTTCCTGTAATCTGAAAG
>ERZ839767.4211-NODE-4211-length-14965-cov-31.840577_pt1 | contig 14965 bp, 9 predicted proteins | sample MGYA00519879_ERZ839767 | MGnify/ENA primary metagenome ERZ839767 (study PRJEB31850, sample SAMEA3708852) | human gut metagenome | biome: human gut; feature: human-associated habitat; material: faeces | place: China | collected 2014 ...
TGAAGGTCGTGGCGAATACCGTCTCCAATCTCCGTCGGAAGATGGGCGGCAGCCAGACCTATATCCGCACGGTCCGGGGCGGGTACGTGTTCTCAGCGGTCTCCGTCACTGCCTGAAGTGATCCCCTCAAAACAAATCGAAGCAAGAGCAAAGCCTGCGGAACTCGCTCCGCAGGCTTGCTTTTTGAGGTTGCGCAAAGGTGCAAATTATCGCTCCCGTTCTGCGTTTTTTGGTCGGATCCGGTCGCCTTCGTCCGGCTCATCCGCCATGACGGGGCGATCCTGCTCGTTAAGATTCAGCAGCACATTCAGCTCGTTCAGCCGCCGCGTCTTTTCGGCCAGTTCTGCCTCCTTCGGAAAGGGTGCGGTCATCTCTGTGCGGGCATTTTCAAGCTGCTCGGTGGTATGGGCAAGCTGCGACCGGGCGTTGGCCAAGTGCTCCGTGATCTTTTCCAGTGCGTTGTCGATACGGGTGACATTGCCGCCTGCATCCGCTCCCAGTACAGCCGTATGGGACAGCTTGCCTTTGAGTACCATGCGAAACTCGTTGGCAGCACCGTCGTAGGAAAGCAGCATGGAAAATCCGCGGTAGCTGCCGATAGAAACGGTCTCCGCGCCATTCATGTGCGTGCAGGCTTCAATGATCGCCTTACCGGCGTTCTCACGCTCGGCGTAGGTGACATCGTTTAATACCATCGGTGCAATGCCCTCAGCGGGCTTCGGATGCTCGGCCAGCCGTGCGCTGTCCTGCTCATATCCGGCGATGCGTTCGCTTAGTTCCTTGATCTCTGCCGGATACTTCCGCAACACCAGCTCCTCCAGCGCATACCGCTGGCTCAGATGGCTGGCACGGAGCATATTCAGCTTGCTGACCTCCATATCTAAATTGCATTTTTCGATGATCTGCGGGTTTCCTGTGGCCAGTGCCTTGATCTCGGCATAGGACAGTGCCGTCTCGTCCACATCCTCCGCCGCACGGGCCGGTGCTTTGGAGGTCATGATCTGGGCAATAAACCGCTGCTTGGATTCCACCAGCTGATAGAGGTAGGCATCGAATGTGCCCTCGGTAACATAGCGGAAGATCTCCACCTCCGGATTTTGGTTGCCCTGCCGCACGATGCGCCCAAGGCGCTGCTGCAAGTCGCTGGGCCGCCATGGGCAATCGAGATCATGCAAGGCGATGAGCCTGTCCTGCACATTGGTTCCGGCTCCCATTTTTGCGGTGCTGCCCATGAGGATACGCACCTCGCCGCCGCGCACCTTGGCAAACAGCTCCTTTTTCTTTTGCTCGGTGTTGGCGGTGTGGATATAAGCGATCTCGTTTTCCGGAATGCCTATCTCAAGCAGCTTCCGCCGCAGATCGTCATACACATTGAAGCTGCCGTCCACCTTGGGAGTAGACAGGTCGCAGAAAATTAGCTGCGTGCTGCGCTGTGCGGTACTCTCTGCCCATATCCGATAGACATTCCGGGCGCATACGGAAACCTTGCTGTTTTCATCGTCCGGTGCCAGAGAGCTTAGCAGCCGCATATCCAACGCCAGCTTGCGTCCGTCGTTGGTGATGCGCAGCATATTGTCGGTGCTGGGATCGACCACACGGGCGCGGACGCGCTCGGCACGCTCCGCCAGTCCTGCAACAGCTTTCTTTTGCAGCTCGCTGGGGTGGATGACCTCGGTGTGGAAGTTGGCCTTTGGGACGGGCAGCTTCAGCATATCCGCCGTTTGCACATCCGCCACCATTTTGAAGGTCGCCATCAACTCCGGCAGATTGAAGAATTTTGCAAAACGGGTTTTCGGGCGATAGCCGCTGCCCTCCGGGGAAAGCTCGATGGCGGTAACGGTTTCACCGTAGTCGCTGGCCCAATCGTCGAAGTGGATAAGACCCATCTCCTGCAAGGTTTGATATTGCAAGTACCTCTGCACCGTATACAATTCCACCATACTGTTGGAGATCGGGGTGCCGGTGGCGAAGATAACACCGTGGCTGTCGGTCAGCTCGTCCAGATACTGACACTTGGCAAAGAGATCCGAGGACTTCTGCGCTTCCGTCTGCGCGATACCGCCGACATTGCGCATTTTCGTCATCAAAAAGAGATTTTTGAAACTGTGGCTCTCATCAATGAACAGCCGGTCGATGCCCAGCTCCTCAAAGGTCACGGTGTCGTCCTTGGTGCTCTGATCGTTGAGCTTCTCCAGCCGCGCCTCCAATGACTTACGGGTTCGCTCCATCTGCTTGATGGTGAAGTTTTCTGCTTTCTGCCGCTTAGCGTCGCTGATGGCCAGCAGCACCTCGTCGATCTGCCGCTGCAAAATGGCCTGTTGCCGTTCACGGGACAGGGGGATCTTCATGAGCTGACTGTGGCCGATGATGATTGCATCATAATCTCCGGTGGCAATACGGGCACACAGCCTGCGGCGGTTGCGCTTTTCAAAATCGCGTTCGGTAGCTACCAAAATGTTAGCGGCTGGGTAGAGCTGAAGCCATTCTGCCGCCCACTGTTCCGTGATGTGGTTGGGCACCACGATCAGCGACTTGGTGCATAGCCCCAGACGCTTCATTTCCATAGCGGCGGCAACAATTTCAAAGGTTTTCCCTGCACCCACTTCGTGTGCCAACAGCGCATTGCCGCCGTACAATACATGGGCGATGGCGTTCACCTGATGCTTTCGCAGGCTGATCTCCGGGTTCATCCCCACAAAGCGGATGTGGCTGCCATCGTACTCCCGCGGTCGGATGGAATTGAAGGTGTCGTTATAGATGCGGCACAGCCGTTCGCGCCGGTCAATGTCCTGCCACAGCCAATCGGCAAATTTGGACTTGATCAGCTCCTGCCGATCCTGGGCGATGGCAGTTTCCTTCACATTCAGCACCGGCCGCTCCTTGCCGTCCTCCACAACGGTATCGAACACCTTGACTACCCGCTGATTCAGTGTCTGCTCCAGGATGTGGTATGCCGTGATACGCTTGGTGCCGTAGGTGGTGACGGCTTTGATGTTGCCGCCGTCCATGCTTTTGTTGCTGATGTTCCATTCTCCGCTGTATTCGGAGCGAACGACCCGCATTCTCTGCCTGGCGTATACGCTGGTACCGAACAGCTCGAACATAAACTGCTGATAGACATCGGTAGGCACCCATGATGCACCGATCCGCACACCGATCTCCGCAGCGGTCAGCTCTGTCGGCTGCACAGCTTCCATGGCGGAGAGATACCCGGCAAGCTCCTGCTTCTTTTCAGCCGGTAACGCTGCTTGCAGCGCCTGCAGCATACGCAGCTTTTTCCGCACATTGCCGGACAGAAATTCTTCGGCGGTGACATAGGGATATGCCGCCAGATCAAGCTGCACCGGACTGATCTCCTCCGGCGTAAGACCGCAACGGACATTCCGGTAAATGACCCCGGAAAGCTCCTGCACCAGCTCGTCCTCACTTTTACCGGACAGCTCCGACATAAAGCCGAGATCCACCTGCGCTTTTTCGGAGAGAGATACCGCCAGCGCCTCCGATGCCGTATCCACCTGCGTGACCGGCTCATGCGGGCGAATGGTGCGCTTGGTGAACATATCCGCCTTGCGGGCGAAATTGCCTTCGTTGTCCAGCACCTCCAACGAGCACAGCAGCGGATAGCTGCTGTCATCCGAAAAGGCAAGGTTGTTGCCGCGGGTGTAAAGCCGCCCGTATTTTTTGACATAGGCATCGTACAGCCCGTTCAGCTTCTCCTGCTCGCGCCGGATGATCTCATCGGGATGGTTCTCCGCCTGGTACTCGATGAGCTGACGGGTGCAGTCCCGCAGGGCGATCATGCCGCGCACTCGGTTCTCGGTGGTCAGCGGCAGTTCGACCGGCTCCATGCGGCTGTCAATGCGGAAATACAGCTTGCCGTCTACGCTGGTAAAGCTGTAATTACGCACATTCGGGTCGGCGGGAATGGATAAATCTTCCTCCTCCGGCCCGTCCTGCTCATAGGTGGGGATCTGTGCATGAAGCCCCGATACCGCTTCGCTCAGCAGATCGGCAAGATCGGCATTTTCATAGGGCTTGCACACGCTGTCCATGCCGTATTGGGTGCTCTCCATGGCCATCTCGCCCAGCACCATTTCCGGATGCCGGACGAAATAGCTGTTCATGCGAATACCGTTTTCATCCGTGTCCAGATGCACCCAATCCGGCTCAATATCTACGATTCGGTCACGCTTTTGAAAAAAGAGGATGTCACTGGTGACCTCTGTTCCGGCATTGGCCTTGAACGCTGTATCCGGCAGGCGGATCGCCCCGATGAGGTCGGCCCGCTGGGCCAGATATTTCCGCACGGCAGGGCTTTCCTTGTCCATCGTGCCCTTTGAGGTGATGAAGGCGATCACGCCGCCCGGACGTATCTTGTCCAGCGTCTTTCCGAGAAAATAGTCGTGAATGAGCCAGTGATGCTTGTCGTAGCGCCGATCAACGACCTTGATATTTCCAAACGGCACATTGCCCACTGCTGCGTCAAAAAAGCTGTCCGGTATCTCCGCCTTTTCATAGCCGGTGACAGCGATCCGGCTGTTCTGGTAAAGCTGTCGGGCAATGCGGCCGGAGATGCTGTCCAGCTCCACGCCGTAGGCTTTGCAGGCGCTCATGCTGTCCGGCAGCATTCCGATGAAGTTGCCGACGCCGCAGGCAGGCTCCAACAGATTGCCGCTTTCCAAGCCCATCTGTGCCAGGGCTTTGTAAATGGCGTCGATGATGATGGGAGAGGTATAAAAGGCGGTCAGGCTGCTGGCACGGGCGGCGGCATATTCCTCCTCGGTGAGCAGCGCTTTCAGCTCGGCGTACCGGCTGTGCTTTTCATCGAAGCAGTCGGCAAGGCCGCCCCAGCCCACATAGCGGGAAAGGGTTTCCTGTTCCTCCGGCGTCGCCAGCCGGTTTTCGCTTTCCACTGCTTGCAGAGTGCGGATCGCCGCCACATTGGCCGCATACTTCTCCGCCTTGCTGCCCACACCCAGCTCCCGATCCGTGATGTGAAAGTCGTGACGCTGCCCGGCCGGTATCTCCGGATAGAGCGGTGCAAACCGCATACGCTCCCGTTTGGGCTGCGGCGCTGTGAGCACAGCTTTTTCTTCGGCAGGTAATGCCGGTTCTATCTCTGAGGTTTCCGCTTCCGCTGTGGGCGGTTCCGGATCCGATACCTCCGCCTCTGCTGCCGGCCGTTCGGAAACGGCCTCGGTCGTTGGCGCTTGCAGTGGTTTTTCAAGGCCAAACACGGAATAGGTGCCGTCCAGATAGGCACGCATGGCTTCCATGCCCTGCTTTCGCAGGGTATAGTGCCGTTCCTCCTCTTTCGTGGCTTCCCAGGCAGGGAGCATATTCTGATAAATTTCCAGCACGCGGTCGGCGTCGGAGAGCTGCGCAGCCACGGTCTTTACGCACTCCCAATAGTCTGCAATGGCGTTTTGCGAAAACGGCCGCACCACATCCTCCGGCGTGTCCATGAAAAAGTTGACGATCTGACGGGCCAGCCGCCCTTGTTCGTATTTCGGCATGGCGGCGCGGTCGGCATCGGAGAGAAACTTGTTCTGGGAGATCAGCTCCCCAATGCGCTTGGCCGCCTCCGGCCATTTCAGCGTGACCTTGGCATAGGGCGCACCAATACTGCCGTGACTGAATTCGATGCCCTTTCCGCGGGTGCGGGTGAGGTTGTCGTTTCCGGTGTGGCTGCCGCTGTATTCACCGTGATAATTCTTGAGGTATTTTTCGCGCTCGGCCTTATCTTTGTGGGTAGCATAAAAGGCGTACACACCGAGACGATAGTCGGTGCTGTGATTGCCGCCGCGCAGCACCTTGTCCACCTCATCGGCGGAAATAAAAAATTGCCGGTCGGGAGCAAACCCGTCGGCAACGGTAAAATGAAGCGGCTCCCGTTGTAGATCACGGAGCCGCTCCAGTATCTCTTTCGGACGGTAAAAGCGAAAACGCAAAAGGTCTTGCCCGGCATCCAGCGCAGCGTTGAACGCCGTCCATTCGTCCACGCACTTTTGCAGCGTATCCGGCGCACAGAGAAGCTCATAAATTTGCTTCTGCGTTTCCGGATAGCCGCCCTTTACGGATTGCGCCAGCATGGCCAGCGGCAGAAATCCCGCGTTTCTTGCTTCTGCTGTCATGTCCCGGCTGGTGTAGGCAATGCTGTCAGCAAGCCGCATCCGCTCGTAGTGATCGACCTCATCGAGTTCACTCTGCGGCATATACCGCCCCAAATCCAACAGTTCCCGGATGCGCTTTGCCGCTTCCTCCCAGGAGATCAGTGTGGCATTGCTCCGCTGCGCCGTGCTGCCGCGGGCAATACGCATCCCTTCGGCATCATACCAGAGCGAAATCTTCTCCCCGTCAAAATAGAAGCCTGCGCCGTTTTCGCCGTAATGCCTTTGCAGAAATGCGGCATTGTCCGGCTTGTCCTTCATAAAGTAGGCGCAGATGATGAGCCGACTGTGCTCGTCGTTCGCTCCTACACACAGGGCTTCGTCAATGATCTGCTGCGGCAGCTTCGGATGGGAAAACAGCGGGGCATCCGGTGTATCCTCCGGTTGGTCGAACGCAGGCATATCAAATAGCGTAAGCTGCTGTGATTCCATCGGCACAAACGGTTTGATCTCGGTGTTGACATAGTATTCCCGTTTGTCAATGAGCTGTGCCGTAAAGCCTGCCACAAGCCCCCACGAAAACACGGTTTCGCTGGTACGGGAAAGATATGCACCCTCCCACATGAGCAGACCATTTTTCTGCGGACGATACCCCAGCCGTGCTCCGTCTGCAAGGATCTCGGTGAAACGGTCTTGATATGCCGAGCGGAGATATTCGGCACGCTCGGCCTCGTCCGGATGTGACCGGAAAAACAGTTCGATCTGCGCCTTCTTGTAGATCAGATCATCATTGCGGTTTTCAATGATGGCGAAAATTTTCTTTTCATCCAAAAAAGCGGGCAGCTCAGAGGGTGCTTCCTCCGCACTGTCCGCTTCTTCGGGTTCGGTGTTCAGCTGTAGATCAGCTCCGCCAGCACTGTCTCCTCGGCGGCGTTTCTCAGGTTGTTCATCAGCCCCACCCACTTCATCGGGTCGGCGGCTTTCAGCTCCTCCGTCACGCCCTCGGCCTGAGCCATCGCCGTCACCGTCTGTTCCACGCGCTGCCGCGCCGTCCGGTCGATCTCCGCCAGATGCTCGTTCAGCCTGCCCGATGTCAGCAGGTTCGTGAACAGCACCTTCCGGTGCTCCTTCAGATACCTCCGGCGTAACAGGCCGTATTTCCCAAGGGCTGTTTCCGGCTCCTGCGGCGGCAGCAGATCCGGCAGCCGGTAGCCGTCCTTTATCGTGTATGTCAGTTCCATGGTTTTCGCTCCTTTCGGTCGGTGTTTCTGTTTGCTTGTCTATAGGATACTCATTTTCCGGTACCTGCGCAATTGTGCGAATTTGCTTTTGACGGCTTCGGACGGTCAATGCGATGGCGCTCAAACCGCTTTCGGCAATATCCCGTGTGGCCACGCCCAGGGCATTCAGCGTTTCCGGGGTATTGAAATTGAACACCTCAGAGAAATCCTCCGGATCAAAATATTCATCCGGTTCCAGCCCGCAGCGGCACATCAACATATACGCCGTACTGTTCTCCAGCAGACGGCGATAGAGAACCGACAAATTCAGCTCGTCCAGTTCTTCCAGCAGGCTGTTGTCCCGGCAATTCTGCAGATCATCAAGATAGTCCGTCATATTGTCCGCCGCAGCGTTTTCCATGGCGGATACTATGGCTTCCTCCAATGTACCTTTATCGTCCAGCGCACCGAATCGGTTTTCCAACGCTTCGATCACATCCGGCTCCTGCTCGGCAGGCACCTGCCAGAGCGGCACGGGGCGGGACAAACGGCTTTCGTGGGTGTCGGATATATCAAAATAATACTTGAGGCGCGTGCGTCCCGGATAGTCCCGATCAAATACGGCAATGCCGGTAGCGCCCTTATTGACCCATCGGCCGAATTGACGGTTCCAGCGCTCTATCTCCAACACAGCCGTTGCGTCCGGACGCTGTGCGTGTACCAGCACCTGCTCCTCAAAGGGCAGCTTATAATTCCGGCAGGCAGAGCGCAGAAATGCCGTCCACCGGTCTGAGCGGGCCAGTGCGGCGATCTCCTGCCGGTAAACCTCCGTGATCTCCTGAAATCTGCGTGCCATGGGCAGCACCTCCTATCTTTCCTTTGGTTTTTCCCTGTCCTTTTTCAGCAGGTATTTATCCATATATTCCCTGGCCGAACACAGCTCGCCGGTGTAGTTCCAGTCGTTTTCCGGGTCGATATGGCGGTAGGCGTTGTTATTGTACCGGTTCGGCTCCAGCTTGATGGGTGTCGCAGACAGCAGCGTTCCCCAGTGGTTAACCATGATCCAGCGGCCGATCTCCACGGGGATCCCGCACTGATCGTCGTCATTGCGTACCTCATAGAGATACAGCCCCTTGGGCACCGTGTTTCGGTCTACCCGCAGGCAGGTAAAGAGCATGGGACGGTCAAACACCTCCACCAGCTCAAAGCGTTCTTTTCTTGCATCAACAGACATACCGTTTTCCTCCTATCTTTCTCGCGCCGCTTCCCGGACGGGCGGAAACCGCCAGCCGTAGACCCGCCCGATCTCATCGCCCAGGCGCTTTGTCACACGGGTCACATCGGCGCGGGTGGCGGTGCCGCTGTATAGCTTTTCTTTCAGCCGGTCGATCTGTGCTTCGCTCACATTCTCCTTGTAGGCACGGTAGAGATAATGGTTCGTGCCGTCGTGATGTACGGCATCGCAGCGCAGATCGCCCAGCCGGTCTACATACCATGTGGAATAGTCCATCTTGGAATACAGGCAATCGCGGATATTGCCGCTTTTGATCTCGGCATAACCGGGATACCGCCCATCCCATCGGCCGATGTCTGCGATCAGCAGAATGGGGCGGGAGAGCTGAATGTTCAAATTGCACCGCTCGTCATCGAGATAGTCGTTGTTCTGCTCGACCATCAATTCCATCCGTTCCTGCTCGGAAAGCTCGGGGTACTGCTCCTCCAGATCGTCCCTCCAATCCTCGTAGTCCGGATCGCTGCTCCAGATAATATGTTTCTGCTCGGTCATCGTGCGTCACCTCGGTCTTTCTCCCGGCGCTTTAACGGCTGTCCCTGTGCATCGTAGTTGGCAGGATCGGCAATGGGCTTGTCAAAGCCGAACATGGAGCCGCCCTTCATGGCCTCCTCCTGGGCGCGGGTCACGCCCAGCTTGCGGTTATATTCCTCCACAAGCGCACGGGCTTCTTCCTTTGAGGTGTGGGGAATGTCCGTCTTGTAATAGCCGGTTTCGCCCCGTTTCAAAATCACCACATTTCCGGTGTCCAGCAGGAGAGAGTAGCACTGCTTTGGCAGGGAGGAGCGCAGCGGCACATAAGTGTTGCCGTTTCGCGCCATCCATTCGGCAAACTGCGCCATGTGATACAGGTTATCGACCCCGTAGCCGATCTCGGCGCGGTTCTCGTCAATGTAGCGGCAGGTGTGGTCACTATGGCTGCCATCCGGGCGGGTCACACGGATACTGTCCCCATCGGGAATGCGGAACCGTTCCTTGCCGCTTGTATCAAGAAAGCAAATGCCGCGGGCCGCCTTTTCCATGTGCTGATCCAGCATCTCCCGGCGATAGCAGTAGATATACAGGTTATAATCGCCCTGCATGGGATTCAGCCGCAGCAGATAGGCATATTCCGGCGTATCCACCCGGAATCCGTACTGCGGAATAAAATCCTCGGCAAACACACTTTCTTTGTGTTCATAGCAGTATCGGGAAAGGCTGCTGCGGTTTTTGAAAATGCCGTCATAGCGCTCGTCAAAACGCAGGGCATTGATAAAATCATCAAACTCATCCTTGAACGCCTGTGTTTTCAGCTCCCCGCAATGATCCTCTCATGAGGTGAAAAAGCCGCTGCCGCTTCTGTCCATGTCCCCGCGCAAATGACCGATGCAGCCGGCCTGCTTGTCGAGTTGCTGGCTGCCGGTATAACAGTAGCTGCGCTCTGCCGGGGTCATGATCTTGATCTCAAAGTCCATTACCGTTCACGCTCCTTTGTCGCTTTTGCCGCCTGTACAGAGAGCCGTTTCTGCCGTGCACGCCAATAAGCCGGGTTCCAGCGCTGCAGGCTCCTGTCAATGCAGGCTTCATACTCGCCGGGGCGGAAGTAGTTATCCGTCCGGGGTGCGATAATGCCGCTGTCCACCAGTTCCCGTAGGACCACCGGCGCATCGCAGTCCTCTTCAAAATTCAGATACCTGCCTGCCTGAAAGCCGACGGCCTAGGCCTCCGGGGACAGCAGCCGCCGAGCTGCGTCGGTTTGGACCATAATGCCGCCGTGGCCTGCCGTGGACACGCTATACACACCGGTGCAAAGGGTATCGCACCGCACAACAACGCCCCAAGGGGAATCACTTGGTTCTCGATACATCATCGTTCACGCTCCTTCTGTAAGGATGAAATAGAAAGCTGCTGTGTTTCCGCTGCAAATCGCTGCTCCAACCGCTCAACGGTCCAATCCTTTTTGAACTGTCCCAGCGGGCCGGAGCCGAACTGTGCCAACGCCCGTTTGTCCATTTCCTGCAGCCGCTCCCATAACTCTGGGTGATGCTGCCGGAGCTTTCGCAGCTCCCCAATGCCCTGCAAAGGGCAGCACCAGCAGGAGCAGCGGTGGTAGATCTGATACAGCCCACCGAAGTCATAGCCCCGGTCATAGCAAATTTGCAGGGCTTCCTTCTCTGTGATCCCCCAATCTGCCAGCGGATAACGCTCGTTTTTGATGCGCTTTGGCTCATCTGCGGCGATCCCCACATAACTCACGGCCTTGTATTGTCCTTTCAGCCGGTTGATCTCCTTATGGATGAGATGTGTTTTCAGCTGCCCCGTACACCAGCGCACACGGGGACCGGGCCAGCCGTTTCCGTATAGAGAAACACCCAGCCACTGCCGGTTTTCAATGCTGGCTGATCGCTGCTTCTTTTCCTCAAACATCAGCCACTCAAAGCCCTTTGGGTGGCGCAGCCACGTCAGATGCAGCCCTCGCTCTGCAAACAGATAGTCGTCCAGCTTTTGCAGATGCTCATACATTTCCGGAAATTCCATGCCCGTATCTGCCGTCAGGACCGCATGGATCGGCAGTCCCCGCTCAATCATGAGCAACAGCATAGCGGTGCTGTCCTTACCGCCGGACAGGGATACCGCATGGAACAGATCCTTTTCTTCCGTTTGATTGCTCATACCCATTCCGTCTCCTTTCAATTCGGTATGTAAAAGAGGGGCGGCCAATCCGGCCGCCCCCTTGGGATTCGTTCTTTGAAAATGCAGGAGTGCAAACACAAGACCGACACTGCGACGATTTGTTCCACTCCATGAAACTGCCCCCACACTGAATGTTCAGCATGGGGGCGGCGCTTTTATTCTGTAATGTACATTTGACTATAAATATCCAGAATAGAGTCTTTCGAGCGGCGAATACCTATATCCGTTAAACGAATGTCCTCCTGCCGCATTTGTGCTATAAACCGAGTAATATCCTCCATTATAGACTGCGGGACAGGTATTCTCTGATTTTCCCGTACAAGTTGGAACAGGCGAAACACATCCAGACGGTGTTTCTTGATGTCACGTGCGTTTACATGGATTCCTTCTGCTTTCTTGCTTTTCAAATCCAGCCAAGCTCTCATTTTCAGCGGAATAATATGTTCAGCATCTAATATGGAGATACCATCTGTAACTGTTCGTCCATCCAGAAGAAAGTGGTAATAATCATCATTGAGCAAAATCGCTGACAAGCTGGAAACTTCATCATCAATATGCAGCGGCATCAAGTGTGTATCTGGCTGCAAGACCACATTGCTTTGTGGCCTTGAAAATAATTCAATCATCTTGGGGTAAGCAGGGTTCGTTGGGTCCACAAAACGATAGAACTCCGGTTGACCGTTACTGCGTTGCCTGGCCTGATAGCCACCAGCTTCAATAAAAGCCCAAAAGGCTTTTGCAAAGTCTGTCGTTAAAGCCTCGACGATCAGCACCATGTCGATGTCAACGGTTTGCCTGAAATCAAGTCCTGCATCGTTCATCAGAAGATCACAGGCAAAGCCTCCAATTACAGTATATTGCTCCTTAAAATGATTGAAGTGCTCTCGGAATATATCTATGCCATTTACCATTTCGTTCTCCTTTATTCTTCCTCTTTGATTGGTAGTCCGTGCTTTTGCCGAATTTCATCCAAGCACGTCTGAACTCGTTCGTTTGGGTCGTTGTCCATGCTGAGCAGCAATGAAATGTCATCTACACAGCCGTCTCTCTCCAAAATGATCGGGTCATAGGACCACACTTCAATAACAGCACCGCCAAAGTCTTCAAAATACTGTTTTGTGCAGATATCTTCTGCTGGGATTTTTGCCGCCTCCTTTTTGGAAATCGCAATAGCACCATCCTGATCGTTTACCCCAATCATGGATTGCCGTGCCAGCGCCCGTATTCCACTTGCAATTGGATGCTCGATTTGGGCGGTTCCTTTCACGTAAAGAATTCGATCAACAGGCGTTTTCAGTCGCCCGTATGCTTTTTCCAAAAGTTCTGATTTGGTGTATGCCGTTGTGATCCATTTATTCGTGCCTTCTGCTGTTTGCGAGATCAGACCCGAAGCAGAGAGGTCATTGATTGCCCTTGTACAGGTCGCCTTTGAGAGCGAAAGTGCCTTTGCAATCTGTGTCAGATTTACGGACCCAGTATTCTCTGCATAGTATAAATATAGAAATACAAGCTGTGTACCGGGTGCCATTTTTGCCATAATGGCAGCGTCCGCCTTGAATTGCTCATGAAAAGCGCACCCCCAAAACGGAAGGTACACCTGCTGCGAAAGAGACACAAACGGGATGTGTTCTTCCAGCATACTCCGTCGTTGTAACGCAGACAGGTTGTCTAAGCACAGTGCACAGGGAAGAGAACAAAGTTCCTGAAACTTCTTCAACTGCTTTTTTAATGTAGGCAATCGCCAAGAAGAGCCATTTGGCTTCAAAAGAACACACGCATGGTCTCCCCAACTTAACAATTGGGGGGTATATCCGTCCTTGATATAGTAGGGCGTGTCATCCGTGTAGTCGAATCCCTTCACTGTAATATCGGGGCCGAATACTAATTTAAGGAAAGATAGCATATCAGAAAGACTCCTTCGCTTCCGCCTTTTGTTTCACTTTTTCTTAATTGTACCGTTAAAACTGAAACTTGTCAAGTGAATACGAAACAATTGAGTAGATGGCACACAAACAGTATAGCCATTTATTCACAAATACCATCCTGTTATTGTTGGTTCACGCCGAAAAACTTTTCTTTCCCATAGAAAAAAGGGCGGCCGATCTGGCCGCCCCTTGGCGCTTATTTTTTACGCTTGCGCATCAGCAGTATAGCCGCAGCGCCGATGCCGGAAATGCCCAGCAGACCCAGCCACAGTGCCATGTGGCTGTTGTCTCCGGTCTGCGGCACCTCCAGTGCGGGCTTCTTTTCATTGTGCATCTCCACCTCCGTTACGGCTCCCTCAAAAACGGAGGCCGTCTTGTCAGCGGGGAGGAGATACCCGTCCGAACTGCTGTCCCGCACCTCGGATACGGTGTAGTCCCCGATACGCAGGCCCTCGACGAGAATGAAGCCCTCCGCATCGGTCTGGAACACCTGGTCATAGCCGTTGGCCCCGGTAACACGGAAGGAAAATCCTTCCAGCTTTCCGTCCGAGGAGGTCTTGACGATCCGGAGCGACCCCACCTGCGCCGCATTGACAAAGCCCTTTCCGGCTTCATTTTCCACGGCCACGGTTTCGCCGTCCGTGGTGATGGCAAAATAGTAGGCGTTTTCATCCAGATAAAAGCCCTCCGGGGCCTGGGCTTCCTTTGCAAAATAGCCGCCGTAGCAAAGACCGGTCAGGGCGTACTCGCCGCCGCCCAGTTCCTCCATCGTGCCCAACAGTTCGTCCTCAGCATCCAGTTCCTGATTGCGGTTGCTGTCACGGTAGACCTCAAACACGGCTCCCTCCAGTTTGTTTTCCGGATAGTCCTTGTCCACTTTCGTGAGGGCCACGCCGCCCCGGATGACCTGCTCGGTCACATCCAGCGCAATGGGATTATATTCCGCGGTGTACCGCTGCGGCTCAGCGCCTACGGGGTACACCGTGCTGTCCAGCAGATAGCCCTCGCTGGGCGTGATCTCACGAATCGTCCAATCATCCCCGCAGGCATAATATACGGTCGTGAATTGGCCATTTCCGTCCGTCACATAGGTGTCCACAAGCTGCCCGCCCTTGTATACGCCATAGACCGCGCCGGACAGCTTGGCATCGCCCTGGGGTGTTCCGGTGGCGCTGTCGCTTTTCGTAACGGTGGCGTTCCACTTTTTCAGCACATTGTGGATGCTCTTGTGCGTGACCTTGCTCCATTCCACTGCTGCCGTCTGATCCTCGGGTATCACATAGCGAACATCCGTATCCACCTCGGACAGCACATAGCCTGTGCCGATCAGCACATCGGAAAATACGGCCTTGCCCGTGCTGTCTGTTACGGCGTACTCGTCTACGGGCAAGCCCGAAAGCGAGGCGCCTGTCAAGTGAAATTTCACACCCTCGATCAAATGATCCTCCGAGGTTTTGATGACCTCCAGACTGCCCCGCTTCAGCGTATTATGGAAGGTCACGGCGGCGACCTGACCGGAGATCACAGTCACTTGACGCACCTCTTGGGGTTCATACCGGTCACTGCTCTGCTCCGTCACGGTGTAAGCGCCGGGGCGGAGATCATCGAGCTGCATTTCGCCGTCTGCATTGGTCGTCACGGTCTGCTCCGTACCGTTGCCGGAAACGGTGAAGGAGATGCCGGACACCTCGCCGTCCTCGCTGGTTTTGATGATCTTGACGCTGCCATAGCCGACCTTCAGGTGCA
>ERZ839767.4212-NODE-4212-length-14963-cov-11.882278_pt1 | contig 14963 bp, 9 predicted proteins | sample MGYA00519879_ERZ839767 | MGnify/ENA primary metagenome ERZ839767 (study PRJEB31850, sample SAMEA3708852) | human gut metagenome | biome: human gut; feature: human-associated habitat; material: faeces | place: China | collected 2014 ...
TGTACTGGTAGGTATCCTCTTCGCCCTTGGTGGGACCGCTCTGCTTCAGCAGGTTACCCAGTTACATAGACTCGATGTTTACATCTTCATTTACATCTTTAGCCTTCTCGAGCGCATGCAATAAAATGGTGAGGAAATCTTCTCCGTCGCTTGTCACAAAATAATTTGATAGGTCCGTGATATCTTCACTTATATCATTTCCCCACGGTGGCTGCTTGGATAAATCTTCTATATCCCATATGACATGATCAGGAGATAAGTCTCTAAGTTCTGCGCTTATGACAGCAAGTTCACCTATCGCAGCATCTACATGCTCTTTTGGTAGGTGGCCTTGATACAGCTCTTTCATAATCACGGGGAAGCGACTTCCCCATTTCATATTTTCCAAATTATATGCTACGGTCGAAAAGAACGCGTGTAAGAAGTCACCGCTTCCAATTTGATACCAGTAAAATTTCACCTTAAACCCAACCATACCGCATTCCTCCAAAATCATATATATGGGGCAACGGGGAACTCAATCATGTTGTTGAGTTCCCCGCCGCTGACCTCAACCTACATAGGACTATACTTCTTCAACAGCCCCGTATAATCTACAACACCGCTTATTTCACTTTGAAGGAAATGCTTACTCCTCCATTTGTTTTTTGTGTAATTTCAGTATACAGCTTAGTCAGCACTTCATCAGAGACATTTTGTCCTCTAAGATCAATCTGCACAGACTGTTTTGATCCCTCCGGCAAATGTATCAACCGTTGTTCGTATTGTTTTACAATATTTCTAACCAAATTCCTTCTTCCACTACTACTTTCGAGGTTATAATTCTTTATATCTACACTATGCCCCACCTTATAGTAGTCGGGTCTTACGCTCCCCTTCGTTCCGTACTTAGCATCTTCTCCATTCAAGAACGATTTCTGCGGCTCATAGTCCGGATAATCGGCTGCCGCCTCAATTTCCGATTGACGCCAATTGGGTCTCTGAGTAGTTGGTGCATTTTGTGCAGGTTGTACTGATGTAGAATTTTGGGCTTTGCACTGATACTTGGCCATGTAATAGCCAATCTCCTGCTTAACCGCGGGGAAACTCTTAACCGCAAGAGCCGCAGATCCAATCGTGCCCGCTGCGCTCAAAGCAGCATCGAAAACAGCAGCAGCCTTTTCCTGCGTGGTGGCGCTCTTATCCCGAATCGTCTTTGCAGCAGTCTGCGTTGTCTTTACAGTTGCAGCAGTACCCGCAGCAGTTCCGGCAATGCCCGCCACAAACTTCACCGTTGCAGATGCCGCAGAGAGGGCCTTGCCGCCAACTGCCGCTCCTGCGCTGGCTTTGCCCATAGAGGACGCTATATCAGCCGCATTCCCGCCGTGCAGCGCCGTTCTGGTTCCGGCAATTGCACCAGCCGCCATTACGCCAACGCCCAACGCTGTACCACCGGTTGCAACGGCAATACCTACGCTGACTGCGGCTGCTGCGCCGCCGACAGCAGCCTTTCCGACCTGTCTCCAGTTTACCTTGCCTTCCGTTTTATAGGACTGATAGGCTGCGGTAGCACCGGAAATAACAGCCGAAGCTGCGGTAGCGATGATCGTACCTGCCAGCAAGCCAAATTCACCGTCAGGGTCGATATAGCTGACAGGATTATCGAATACATAGACATACTGCACCAGACTGACCGGCTGAGTCACAAGCCCCTTCACCGGATCAACCGCATCAAACCGCTTGTTCTCCGCATCGTACATTCTGGCCTTTGCGTAGAACTGGTTCAGCACATCGTCATACTCATGCGTTGCATAGGTGATCTCCGGCAGCAGTCGGCGGAAGCCGCCGTCCACGGTGATGTCCGTGTACCGGCGCACCTCGCCCCAATCGGTGTAGTCTGCCCGTGCGGTCACACGGCCATACTGATCGGAGAGATTCACCACGCTGCCAAGGCGGTCGGTGTGGACGTAGGCCATATTGACGCATTTCTTGATGCTCTGACCCCACCAATTGCTGCCTTCGCCAATCGTCATGACCTGCAGCTTGTCCAAACCGTAGGTGTAGAAGAAGTCATAGCCGTCCTGCTCGGACTTCATCAGCACCCGCTGGTCGATGTCCAGTCTGGTATAGTCAATGACATAATCCGTCTTGACCACTTCCGGCTTTTCAATGCCCGTCTCCACGCTGGGCGTCTGGCAGTGGAAGTCCGTGTAGCCGTGGCTGTTGTCCTCCAAAATCAGCTCTGTGCCGACCCGCACGCCGAGACCGTTGAAGGTGTATGCGCTGACCTCGCCGGTCTTGTTGGTGCCCCGCACCATGCGGTTCGTCTCGTCATAGAGATAGGTCGCAACGGTGATGTTCTTGGGTCCGGTGGTGGTAGGCGAACAAATCTCTTCTTCCTTCACCAGATTGCCGCGCTTATCGTAGGTATAGCCGTAGTCATAGATGCGGGTGATCTTCTGCTCGTAGCCGCACACATGCTTGCTCACCATCTGGTTGAGGTCGTTGTACTGGTAGGTATCCTCTTCGCCCTTGGTGGGACCGCTCTGCTTCAGCAGGTTGCCCAGCGTATCGTAGGTGTAGGCATAGGCGAGGGTATCGTAGGGATAGACCTCCAGCCTGCGGGTGCTGCCGGTGAGCCGGTTTAATGCATCATAGGTAAAGGCCGTGCGGCTCTTGAGGTTTTCCGTGGCGTCGCTGTCCCGCTGGAACTCTGTCAGCACATTGCCCTCGGCATCATAGGTATATTCGTACTTGACCTTGGGCGTTTTGTTGTAGAGCTGGAAGGGATCGGTGTCCACCGTCTTGAGGAGATTGCCCTCCGCGTCATAGGTATACTGCTCGATCCAGCCGTTGGGATAGGTCAGCTTGACGGGGCGGTTGGCAGCATCGTAGACATAGGCATAGGTGCCGTCATCCGCGTCAATGACGCTGGTGAGGTTATACACCGCATCATAGAAGTTGGAGACCTTGCTGCCGTCCGGATAGGTAATGCCGGTCTGATTGCCCACGGCGTCATAGGTGTAGGAAACCGTGTTGCCCTTGTGGTCGGTCATCTTCTGGAGGCGGCCCAGCAGGTCCAACTCGAAGGTGTTGGTGCCAGTCCAGTCATCCATCTGCACCAGTTCGCCGACCTTGTTATACTGGTAGGAGACCTCCTTTGCCCCATTGTAATTGATTTTCTTCACCAAATCAAGGGAGGTGTAGGAATACCGGGTCACATAACCGTCCGCGTCGGTCTTGGAGACCAGATTGCCGTTGCCGTCGTAGACATAAACGGTACTGTCGCCAAGCGCGTTGATCTCCTTCGTGACCAGATTCCGACCATCGTACTCATACAGCGTGATCTCGTGGGAGTTCACGCCATTGAGGGCATCCACACGGTGGAGGTCGGTGGAAATGAGCTGGTCATTCTTATTGTAGGTAAATACGGACTCCGTGCCCAGCGCATCGATGGTCTTTACAATGTTTCCATTGCCGTCATAGACATACCGGGTGACATTGCCGTTGCGGTCCTTGACCTGCACGATGCGGTCTGTGGCATCATAGGTGAAGAACTGCGTATTTCCACGGCGGTCTTTCACGCTGGTAACCCGATTCAGGGCGTCATAGGTATAGGTCACGGTGCCGGCAGCATCCGTCATGGAGGTGAGGTTGCCATTGGCATCGTAGGTATAGCTGGTCACAACGCCCTTGGCATTGGTCTCGCTCTTGACATTGCCTGCCAGATCATAGGTGAATGTGGTCGCATTACCCTTGGCATCGGCGACCTTGATGACCCGATCCCTGCTGTCGTACTCAAAGCCGGTAACATTACCCAGGGCATCCGTCATGGAGATCAGACGACCATCCGCATCATAGGCATAGGCGGTTTCCGCACCCTCTTCATTCACGGACTTTACCATACGGCCATCTGCGTCATAGGTGTTGTATGCGGTATTGCCTTCGGCATTGGTGCTGGAGACTGCGCGGTTCAATCCATCGTAGGTATAGCGGGTGGTATTGCCGTTGCCGTCAGTAGAGGCAACCGTATTTCCCTCGTTATCATACTGGAAGGAGAAGGTATAGCCCTCCGCGTTGGTATAACTGGCAAGACGATCCAGCGCATCATAGACATAAGTAGTGGCATTTCCTTCGGCATCGACAGCCTTGACAATGTTCCCGTTATGATCGTACTCCGCGCGGGTCACGCCGCCATTGGCGTCCGTAACGGCAACAGCGCGGCCGAGCGCATCATAGGAATAGCCGGTCGTATTGCCGTTGGCGTCTGTAACCGAGGTCATATTTCCCGTTTCGTCGTAGCGATAGGTTGTGCTCCCGCCCAGAGCATCGGTAACAGAAGTCACATTGCCGACAGCGTCATAGGCGTATGCCGTTTTGCCGCCCATGGCGTCCGTCATCTCGATCAGTCTGCCGTTGGCATCGTAGGCATAGGAGATCACGCCGCCCAGTTCATCGGTGGCAGTCAAAACCTGACCGTTGGCATCATAGGTGTAGGCAACAAAGCCGCCATCCGCGTAGGTGATCTTTGTGGCGCGGCCCAGCACATCATATTCGTAGCCGGTCACATGGCCCAGTGCATCCGCCGAGGATATCTGACGCCCCAGCGCGTCATAAGTGCTGGAAGTCTCCGCGCCCATGGCAGAGGTGGTCTTTGTCATCTGACCGTTAGCGTCATAGGTGTAGGAGGTCGTGCTGCCCTCAGCATCTTCCATGCGGATCAAACGGTTCTCCGCGTCGTAAGCATAGCGGGTGGTGTGGCCGTTGCGATCCGTAGTGGCGGTCAGATTACCGTTGGCATCGTATTCGCTGACGGTGCTCTTGCCGAGTGCATCGGTGATCTTTGTAAGGTTGCCGACGCCGTCATAGGTATATTGGGTGGTATTGCCGTTGGCATCCTTGACGGAGGCAGCACGCCCAACGCTGTTGTACTCGGTAGAACTGACGCCGCCGACAGGATCGGTGGTGGAAACCAGTTGACCGTTCCGATCATAAGCATAGCGCCAAGTATTGCCGCGGGCATCGGTCATGGAAACAATACGGCCATCAGCATCGTAGGTATAGCGGGTGACCGCTCCGTTGGCGTCTGTTGCTGTGGTCAGATTTCCGCTGTCATCATAGGTATAGCGGGTCACATTGCCCAGCGGATCGGTGATAGAGGTCACGTTGTTCTGCGCGTCACGGGTAAAGGTGGTGACATGGCCCATGCGGTCGCTTTCGCTGATGTTGAAGCCGTTGCCATCCACCGTGTAGGTCTGCTCGCTGCCATCGGCGCCGATGACCTTCACCAGTTTGCCGGCCTCGGTATACTCATAGGAAGTGACTGACCCCATGGCGTCGGTGACTGTGATCAGGCGGCCCTGCCCGTCATAAATATAGGCGGTCACATTGCCCAGCGGGTCTGTCATGGACGTGCAGTTACCCTGAGCGTCATAGGTGTAGGTCGTCTGCGCACCCAGCGCATCCGCTGCGGAAGTGAGATTGCCGTTGGCATCATAGACATAGGAGCGGGTCATACCACGGCCATCGGTAGCGGAAGTCATATTGCCCTGATGGTCGTAGGTATAGTAGCTCGTATTCCCGTTGCGGTCACGGATCATGGTCGGCATCCGGTTGCTGTCGTACTCGAACCTCTCATAAGTGCCGTCGGCGTAAGTGATTTTGGATTTGTTGCCCACGGCATCATAGGCATAGGACGTGCGGTTGCCTTCACGATCCGTCCGGCTGGTGACTTGATTGAGGTCGTTATAGGTCACCGTCTGGCTGCCGCTGGCATCTGTAGACTTGGTGATCCGGCCCTGCTCATCAAACCAGATCTCATGGAAATAGCCGTCCTCGCCGGTGCAGGTGTTGTGCCGCCCATCGAAATCGTAGGTAAAATCAAAGGTGCCGAAGTTTACGGCATACTGATGGACTACACGGCCCTGTGCGTCATATTCATTCTCTACATAGATCTCACCCTTGAGATTCTGAACAGAACTGAGATACCCGTTGCCGTCATACGCATAGCGCAGGCTGTCTCCATCAGGGTTTTCCACTTCAGTCAGGAGGCCGCCGTCATAGGACAGATGGATGCTGCGCCCTACGCTGTCCGTCACCGCAGCGATATTGTCACCGCTGTAGGAGAACGTAAAGCTGCCGGCGCCGTTGGACACGCTCCGGAGCTTGTCACCGTCATATTGGAAGGACAGCGTATTCCCACTAAGATAGACGATGCTCAGAATACGGCCGCTATTGTCGAAGCGGTAGATCGTCCCCGCCTTATCCGTCATGGCATAACCGCTGCCTGTCTGCACCAGCGAGTAATCACCGCAGGCGTCAAAGCTGCCGTCAAAACCGATTGGGAAATAAAGCGTAACGGCTCTCGGCAAATGGGCAATCACGGAGCGGCCGTCAAACTCCAGCGCATAGGAGAAGTTGGATGTCCAGCCGCTGCCAAGCCCGTAATTCTCATCTGCATGGACAGATTCATAGTAGCGAATGAACTCCAGATCATCTTTGCCATACAGCGCAAGGTCGCGGTAATTCCATGTAAAGCTGCCGCTGAGCAGATCCACAGGGTCGCCGCTGCAGGCAAGTTCATCCCGAATTGCGATCAGATCATCCCAGGAGTTGATCGTCTCAAAGGTGTCAATGGCCTCACTTTCCTCCGGCACATCAAAACCGAGGAAGCTGTTATAGATCGCTGTCCGGGGCGTACAGGGCTGCATGACGATGACGTAGCGGCCACCGCTGGAAATACGGGTGAGGCTGCCGCTGTCATCCCTGTAACTGCCGTCCCACAGAACTATATTCTGGATGGTGTTTTCACTTTCTTCGGCAGCATCCGTCAAGCCGAAGAAAGCGTGTGCGCTGGGCAGGACAGAACTTTCCGGCAGATAGTCGATCTCCGCATTGATCTCCGGCTGCACCTCCGGTTCCACGTCCGAAACAGCTTCAACAGATTCTTCTGCAGAAGGCTCGTCCTCAATCGCTGTCACCGGCACATCTGCTTTATCCGTTTCCACCGCCTCCGAATCCATCGTATCCGCATCGGCAGGTGTCGTGTCCGCATCATCTTCCAATGGTTCCGCATTTGCAGAGGGAGCAAAGGACTCCTCTATCGCCGTTGCAGACTCCGTATCCGTTGTCAGGCTTTCCTCGGAAGCCCCATCCTCCGATGTCTCATTGGCAGGAGATTTTTCCGTATCCATTGCTTCATCGTTGATGTCAGCGGGCAAATTTGCTTCCGGATTTGGAGCATCTAGATTTTCCGAGGGGAGCAGAGCGTCTGTCTCTGCCATATCTTCCGGGGCAGGGAGCTCATCAAGGCTCACCGTTGCAGCCGCATCGTCCAGTCCGGCGAGGCGATTGCCCTCAAAGCCAAAAGCGTAGAAATCCTCAATCACTTCCGGCTGACGCTTCCCGCGGATCGTCTGATAGACGATATTCAGCCACTCATCTTCATCGATAGGCGAATAGCTCACCTGTTCCGCCGTATAAATGTCATCCCCCTCCTGAAGCGGGGCGATATTTTCCTGCACCGGAACGCCCACCAGTACGCCTAGTCGGCGGCCAAGGAACTCCTCGCTCTGGAGTTTTCCGTGTCCATCCGCATCATCCTCCGGCGCATACGGCATGGAAACAATATCTTCATCCATATACGCGGGTTCATCCTTCATCTCATACAGTTCCAGCGTGACCGGCTGTGATCTCTCGATCACATAGATCAGCTTGAACCAGGAGTCGGGATAGGTCATATTGGCTTTTGTCAGGAATGCGTTGTCTCTTGACTCATAAGAGAAGAAGGACACACGCCGCCCGTTATCCCGGAGAGCGTACAGTCCCATGATCTTAAATTCGGCGCTGGCCGGTCGGTCAGCCGCCGTATCCTCGGCAAAGACTGCGGTAGGGAACAGTGTCAAGAGCATTGCCAGCGTAAGCAGCATCGAAATGAATTTGTTTCGGAATCGTTTTAGCTTCATTTGATATTCTCCTCTCTACGATACATGACAGTGGGTCTGCGGCGGATGTTGCCCCAATGACCACCTCCTCCAAAAATGCGCCCTCACTATATTCATCTCCTGACAGTGTCGATTTGTGACAAGAAGTTCGATTTTTTCTGCGATTTTTTGTGACGCATGCCATTCATTTCTCTGAACCGTAATGATCATCCGTACAGATGCACTCCTATTGTTTTCGCATGGGGAAAATGCAAAAATATCATGCGCATTATATCTATAAGGGCGATAAACACCTTGATAGTCGATTTATTGTACGAATGACTCCCTGTATAATATGCGTATAGGCAGAATAGTACCGTGGCGCGTATTACAGGAGACGCTGAAGTATGATTGATTATCAGGAAATCGGAAACAACATTAAAATATGTCGAATCCGCTGCAATCTCAAGCAGGCTGAACTTGCCGAAATGGTCGGTGTTACATCCCAGCACATCAGCCACGTTGAGAGGTGTCAAACGAAGCCGAGCCTGACATTACTGGTGGATATATCGACAGCACTGCGCGTCGATCTTTACACTCTGCTTGGAAGCAACATTCCGGTTCATCCAGACGTCAGCATTTCTGTTGAATTTGCAAGCATGTTGAAAGATGCCGCGCCGGAGCAGGTCAAATTGTGCCTATCTGTGTGCAAAACGATTATAGAGCATGGTGAGAGCCACCAGTTCAAATAAATCAGCTGCCGGCTGTTGATTGCATGGCAGCTGATTTTTTGGTGAGATTTTGCGAAGGAAGGGATTGTATGGATAAGCAGCAGCGAGAGTACATCCATCATTTGATGCTTCAATACTCTGATGCCATGGTCCGGCTTACATATCGTCGCGTAGGGGACTGGCATCTTGCGGAGGACTTGGTGCAGGAGACCTTTCTGACAGCGTGCTGTAAGTCGGAACGGGTATGCGGTCACAAGAAACCGGTGGCGTGGCTCTTTGAGACATTGAACAATTTGACCTTGCGCGAAAGCCGCCGCTTTTATCATACAGAGGTTTCGATTGAAGATATCGCTGAAAGCTATGAACTCACGGAACTTCCAATGGCCTGTCATATTCCGATGGGGCTAAGCGGATCGGAGCAGGAGATCATCCTGCTTCGCATCGATAAAGGCTATTCATTTCTGGAACTCGCAGAGCATTTTGGAATCAGTGAAATGGCGTGCCGTCAGCGATTATCCAGAGCGCTCCACAAGTGCAGAACACTGCTGGAGGAGCCTCTTGGCAGCACGCCAAAATAATTATCAAATTATTGTCACAAAACCGATAATTCATGAGATGAACTAGTAAAGGGGGTAATGAAATGTTGGGTAGCCAGCATCCCGATAAATCTGCTGTCGGGAGAAAGCGAACAGATTCTGCTTCCGCGTCCATTACGGAAAAATCTAACTTGCAGCTTCTGAATGAAGTAGAAGCAATGCTAAGTGTACCTGCGGAGGAGATGGATACGGACAGGATTGAGGAATATCTGTCACTATTGCAAAAAAAGGCACCAGTCACAGAGCATTATGACCCGGAAGAAAAATGGGCAAAACTCGAAGAATCCCATCCGTTGATTTTTGAAGAAGAACCGAACTCCTGCAAGTCTGATCTTGCGGCAGAAGCAAGGAATCGACATGGGAACCGAACTCGTCGATCCTTTTCCCGCGTTTTCCGTGCGGCAGCTATTGCCGCAGCCGCGGCATTTTGCTTTATTATAACCGCCAGCGCTATGGGATTCCAACCTGTTCAGGCTGTCCTGCGATGGGCCGAAGGAATCATTCAGATCTATACCAATCCTTCCGGCATCATGGAATTGCCTGACGACGATCCCAGCGAGTATCATTCCCTGTATGAGGCTCTGGCGGCAAACGGGATCAGTACAGAAGGTCTGCCCACATGGGTACCGAGAGATTATGCGGTTTCGGCTATTGCAGTTAAGTTGTCAGATGGTGTGCTTAAATGTTCTGCCATTTATGATTCGACCCGTGGAGGTTTAGTGATTCGCGTAATAGAGCATACGATGGCACTATCAACCGAAGCGAAAGAGCTTGATTCATTGGGAAGTGTTTATACGCACAATCAAACCGAATACTACATTTTGACGGACGACGGAGTGACAAAAGCAGGATGGCAAGATGGAATGCTATCTTATGTAATCAGTGGACAGATATCCGAGGCTGAGATTAAAGAGATGATTAACTCAATTCAATAAAATCATATGAGGAGAATGACTATGAAGAGAAGACTCTTTTCCCTTTTTTTGATGCTAATTATGATGTTCAGCGTAGGCATGACTGCATCCGCCGTATATCGTCCGGAAACCGGAATGCCCACAATAAACGGCACCCGCTCCAGCGCCTATTTGGACGGTTACAGTGTTGGAATCGAAGCGAGAGGGAATGGTAAGATTGCGGTAGCCATGACAGTCGAGGCCCGCAGCAAAATGGAAAAGCTCGGTGTGCACGAAGTGGAAATCGAGCAGAAAATAAACGGGAAATGGACCTACTATGATTCTCAGTATGGTGCCGAACACCCTGAATTTTATGATTACAATACATGGGATTATGTTGGAACAACCTACTTTCAAGGGACACCCGGTGTCAGCTACCGCGTAACGCTGACAGTCTATGCGCGAAACAGCAAAGGCTCAGACACAGGGTATATCACTTCCTATACTGTGGTTTGCAGGTAAATACTAAGTATACTAAAGAAGCAGGAAGCCTCTGCCGCGGTAGAGGCTTCCTGCTTGTTAACTTTATGACCGCGTTATCGGACATTCAGCCTTGCTTTTCTCCCTGGGTGCGGACACCGAAGCCGTTGACCTCGATTTCCTCTTCGACGGGGATCGTCAGATATTTGCGCCCATCGATCACACGAGTCTCCAGCAGATAACTCTGCTCGGGCGCGACAAAGATAGTCGCGGTGGCCGTTTTTACTTCAAAACGGCCACCGTCGATCAGATTCAACGGGTTTAAGGTAACGCCAGCGCCAAAGCACTCATTACAGCAGCTTTGGAACGCTTCGGCTTTTTCTTCACTGATCGCGGCATCCACCAGAATGGCGGCAATGTCTTTTGCTGTGATCTCCAACGGCTCCGGATTGCGGCTTTCCTGATGCTGTTCAATCTTTGCATCTCCGGCCTGCCTCTCTTTGAATTGACCACACTGGCTAACACAACCGATGCATCAGTTGTTCCGGACATTCTTCGTCCTGCCAATGCCGTTTTGTTCCTTCGCGAGTGTACCTTCCTCGGCGATAAGGGCTACGATGTGAAAACCGTCTACAACTTGGTGAAGGACGCCTATGAGGGAGAGGCTGTGATCCCGTTAAACAAGCGCGGTACAAAGAGCCCTGAAAAACTGTCCGTTGGCAATCCTATCTGTGAAGCTGGTCTCGCCATAAGAAAGGATGGCAAGACCACCGATGGCGGAGGGGGGGATTCGGCAGAAATACCGCTGCCCCCTTCCGCCAGTCCAAAACCGGTGTTTGCCCCTGCAATCACAATAACTGGAATAACGGCAAGAAGAACCGTGGCTGTACCAAGTATAAGGCCATTCCAACAGACTACAGACTTTCCATTGACAGGGAATGCCTGCGTTTTAAGCGTGTCTATGCTTTGCGTACAGAATGTGAGCGTTACAATGCTGCTAATCTCAACACAGTAGCCCACATCTCCGCTTTAGCGGTTGCGCTGGCCGCCGTTCTGCATGGTTCTCACTCCTACCGTTCTGTCAAACAGCTTCGGCGTTCCGTCTGATCTGCACTTTTCCATATCGTTTTCAGGTGCGGGGACTACCGCGCTGTGGTTTTTGCGCCCTTGAGCTGCCCTAAACTCTTTTGATTCCCATTCGCCTTGTTTGCGGGTTGCTCTTTCCACCTGTTTTGCTCGTCTCTTTATCACTATTTTAATTGGAACCGCGCTTCTAATAAATGCCGTTTCACTTCTAATAATTAGAAAGATAGTACAAATTATCTGCATAATGAGGGTGAAGCAAACCATGAAAAATGAGGTAAGCAAGCTGGAGGGTCGCTAAGAAGATCCTTGTACTAGAGGAAAAGAACAGATGCCGTCCAAGCAGCCAAAGGGACTCTGGAAGCATAACACTTTATGCCCTGCAGCTTGAAGTTCTTCTCTATTCGTGCGAAGGAAACTTCTATTTTCTGGATGATGGATACGTCCCCGATATAGCGGGGCAGATAAGGAAAAAGAGAAACGTACAGCATTGTCTGCTGTGCGCTTCTCTTTTACTTTGTCGGAATTTAGCAAGCGAGCGATATCGCTGTCGAAGTCCCCCGTTTCTGAAATTTTCCCAAAAAATCAGAAACGGAGGAACGAAGATGTATATAAGAAACGATGGAAAAGGGGAAAGCAACATTACCCAGAATGGATTTACCGCCTATTTGCTCTCGGCGGTTGCACACAGGAAGGCAGACTATCTTCACGCCAAACAGCGCCGACAGGCGAGAGAGGTATTGACAGATCCGGATGATCTGTCAACTGAGGAAGCACCCGGCATTTCTGATCCGACCGATTTGCTTTGCTGCATTGAAAATGCCGCGCTTGAGGAGGCTTTGAATCGCATCAGCGAGAGAGACCGCTATATCTTCTTTTCCCGTGCTTTGCATGGACGCAGCTTCCATGAACTCGCTTTAGAGCTTGACCTTGGGTATCAGGGAGTTGCGGCTGCATATCATCGTGTCTGCAAAAAAGTCAAGGAAGCTACAGGGAGGGATGTAAAGTGAACTTCAAGGATCTATTGCTCCGTGCAAAAGACGGTGACCAAAAGGCGAAGGAAGAGATATTTTTGATGTATCGTCCGCTGCTATTCAAGGAGTCCTGCGTGAACGGCATCTTTGACGAGGATCTCTTCCAGGAGCTTAGTGCAACGCTGATTCATTGTATCAGGATGTTCAAGCTCTAATGGGGGGCAACCGCAGTTCATTACCTAAAAAAGCTGGGCGGCGAGGAAATTCGCTGCCCAGCTTTTGCACTATAATTACCGTCAAATATTCTCTGGATACGCTCTTTCTTTTACCACAGCCTTATAATTTGCTTTTCACCGCAGTACCCCAAGTTCTCTGTATAGTTGAAGCGGGAGACTGTATGCCAGTCTCCCGCTATATCCTTATGCACTTTCTCCAGCCATGCGGAAGAACTCATCTGGCGACAGAATCTTGATTCCAAGCTCCCGTGCCTTTGCCAGCTTGCTTCCGGCGTTCTCGCCGCAGATCAGATAATCTGTCTTGCTGCTCACCGAACTGCCGGCATGAGCGCCCAGAGATTCGATTTTTGTGTTGATCCCATCCCGTGTGTACGGCTCCACCTTGCCGGTCACCACAAGGGTCTTGCCGACAAAGGGATTGCTCATACCGGCGCTGGCCGCAGGCGGCTGATAGGTCTTAACGCACACCAGCCGCCGCAGCTCTGTCCAAATCGTCCAGTTTTCCTCGCTGCGGAACCACTGACAGATATTCCTGTGCAGTGTCTCTCCGAAGTCCGGGAGCTGTGTGAAATCAAAGCCCATGCATACAGCCGTTTCAAATTCCGAAAGATTTCCGCGGAACCTTTGGCAGATGGCCTTGCTGGCGGTGCTGCCCACCATGGGGATATCCATAGCGGTCAGATACTGCTCAAAGGTGGTAATGCGGCTGTGCTGGATGGCATCCCAAAGATTTTGCCAGGATTTCTCTCCAAACCCCTCCATCTGAACGATCTCCGACCTGTGCTTGTCCAGAGCGAAGATGTCCATATAGGAGTGAAGCCAACCCTTTCCAATGAACTTTTCCAGGATCGACTCAGATAGTCCCATAATATTCAGCGCCTTCGGGCTTGCGAAGTGAACGAATTTGCGCAGCTTTCGCGTTTCACAATGCTCGTTGTCGCAGAACAGCGCCGCCGTGACCTTTTCCACCCCGTTTACGGTGTTTTTGGTCATGTGAATGCGAGTGGGCTGTCCGCAGCACGGGCATCTGGCCGGAACGACTTTGTCTCTGGAGTAGCAGTTTCGATCCAGATTCTCCTCCACATGGGGAATGATCTGATTGCGCTTGCTCACCTTGATGCGGCACCCCGGCGCCAGCTCCAAATTCTCAATGAAAGAGAGGTTATGGAGACTCGCTCTGGATACCGCACAGCCGTCGATCTCCACCGTGTCAAAGATGGCTACCGGAGCAATTTCCCCTGTGCGGCTGGGTGTCCATTCAATCGAGCGCAGGACGGTTTCATAGGTGTCATCCTCAAACTTGAACGCAAGCCCGTCCTTATAGTGATGCCCGGTTCGACCGCAGGATCTCGCATAGGCGGCGTCGTTGTAGGTGACCACAATGCCATCGATAGGTATGTCGTTTTCCTGCGCGTATTTCCGCAGGTGCCGGATACCGGCGTCCATATCGAACTGCGTCAACGCCTGCTTGCTCGCCAGATACTTGCAAATGGGAAAGCCGAGCTGTTCGATGGCCCGAAGCCGCTGCGACTTCCAAGCGTATTCTGTAAAGCCCTCCAGCACGTTGAAAGCCATAAAGGTCACACGGCGATCCTTGCAGGCGCCGCAGTCCAGCAGACGGACAGAGCCAGCGGCCAGATTGCGCCCGTTTTTATAAGGTTCGCCATTTCCGTCCCGCAGCGTGTCCTTTAACGCCTCAAAATCGCTGGGACGGATAAATGCCTCGCCGGTAACGACCAACCGTTCCTTGTACGGGATCTTATCCGGGATGCCGGAGATCCCCAGCACATTGTGAGTAATGTTCTCACCGGTATCTCCATCGCCGCGGGTAGCGGCCTCCATCAAAAGGCCATTTTCATAGGTCAGCTTTACCGTCAGGCCGTCCAGCTTGAGCATCAGCATGACCATCTGTTCTCCCGCGAAACGCAGCAGCTCTGCGCTGCTCTTGGTCTTATCCAAGGACAGCAGCGGGATCAGGTGCCTTGTTTTCGCCAACGTACTGACGGCGGGATAGCAGCCAACGGTCTGTGTGGGGGAGTTGGTCAGATTAAATCCCGTTTCCTTTTCCA
>ERZ839767.4219-NODE-4219-length-14933-cov-17.368800_pt1 | contig 14933 bp, 20 predicted proteins | sample MGYA00519879_ERZ839767 | MGnify/ENA primary metagenome ERZ839767 (study PRJEB31850, sample SAMEA3708852) | human gut metagenome | biome: human gut; feature: human-associated habitat; material: faeces | place: China | collected 2014 ...
AAGCACGCAAGCTCTCCTCTGACGAAACAAAAAATCTCACGGCGCTGGAAAGCATCTGGTATGAAGGGAATATCTCTGACCGAGAACACTATAACTGGACCCGCTATTATGCCCTGAATCTGCACTCTGTGTTTTATAGAGGAACCGTTGAGTGGCGTTGTTTCAACTCTACGCTTCATGCCGGAAAGGTCGCGGCCTATGTGAATTTATGCCTTGCCATGTCTGCTCAAGCCATTAACCAGCGCAGCACCGTCATGCGGAAAACCTATAGTGACAACGAACTGTTCACCTTCCGTGTCTGGCTGGTGCGGCTGGGACTCAACGGTGACGAGTTCAAGAATACCCGTAATCATCTGCTGGCCAATCTGGAGGGTGATCGGGCATGGCGCTATGACAAGGATACTTATGAAGCCAATAAAAAGAAGAAAAAATCCAGAGAAATGGAGAGGTGAAGCCATTGAAGATACAGATCGAAGAAACCGTCTATGAGGGAACGGCCACGGAGATCATGGGCCGTCTGCGGGACCAGACCTTTGATCCCACAGAGTTCCCGGACATCGAGAGCTACATCTGGTTTTTACAGAGCAATGTCATCCGCACCACAGGAATGGACTGCCCACTGCCGGATGGAGATACGGAAACGCAGGCGCAGGCCATGTTCCGCCATCTGGACAGAATCGGCGGACTCAGACTGCTGGTGGACTAAGATGGAAGAAACTCTGTATTTCGCCTACGGCAGCAATATCAATTTAGAACAGATGGAGCATCGCTGTCCAGACGCCCAGCTCGTTGGGCCGGTGACGCTGCAGAACTATGAGTTGCAGTTCCGCGGCAGCGGCTTTGCCACTGTCTCTCCCAAGAAAGGCAGCGTCGTCCACGGTCTGCTATGGAAGCTCACACCGAAGTCTGAACAGGCGCTGGACCGCTACGAAGGCTATCCTCGCCACTACACCAAGGAGCAGGTATCTGTGCGGACCACAGATGACGCAGCCGTTTCCGTCATGGCTTATATCATGGCAGAACCGATGAGCCGCCAGCCCGCACTGCCTTCTCCGTATTATTACCGTGCGATCCAGCAAGGCTTCGAGGCCAATGGCTTGCCGGTGGAATCGCTGGAGGAAGCGTGGAACAGGACCATCGACGAGATCTGGTTAGGAAAAGTGGAGAGGCTGAAGAATGGGAAAAATCTACAAACCAGAAAACCGGAGAGGTAACTTCGTAAGATGGGCATAAAATCGTCGGGCGATGCAACGTTTGAGTCGCCCAAATCACACAAAGTTCATACCTCGATTACCCGGACCTCCTTCTCCAGCGTATGGGCATAGCGCATGGTGTAAAGCGTTCCACCACGATCTCGCCCATCATAAACGGCAATCACACGCTGGGACTTCACGGCCATATACCGGTTTCTCCGCATAAAGCATGAAGGGGTATATTCTTGGCATACGACCGTGACCTCATCGCAGATTCGCAGCAAATCGTGAAATTGCTTGTTTTTTGTTTTAATCCTGCCCGCATAGGGCAAAGCCGCTTCTAAATACAGATTGGGGATGTATTCCTTTTGCTCGGCAACGATGGCCGCAAACATGAGATCCGTTCCTTCAGCAAAACCAGAGATGAAGCGGGTATATCCATCCTCAATCGCTGCCAGGACTTCACGTCGAAGCGCTTGCTCTACGTAGACGGCCCGATCTATTGGAATATCCCGATGTCCCGTAACACAACATACTTTTGTTTCCATTATGGTTCCTCCCATTGCGGTTCAAGTTTAGAACGTCCTGATATGGGCAATATTGCCTATAACGCTATATGTTCATTATAGGCAATAATGAAGATATGTAAAGCGCGAAACGGAGGGAGGAACCGGGATGATCTCATACGCCCCATTATGGGAAACGATGGAAAAGCGTGGAGCGACCACATATACGCTGCAATGTAAAGGTGGGATCAGTAGTTCTACGATCCGGAGGCTGAAAGCGAATGAATCCGTTTCGACCAACACTTTGGACGCGCTATGTAAAATACTGGATTGTACTTTGGCTGATATAGTGACTTATCTGCCAGACAAGGAATAACGAGGAATGGAGGGGAATTCCATTCCTCGTTTTTGGAATCGTTTTGCCCTAAAAGCGAAAGGTGGGGAACACATAAGGACATTCTTCGGCTGGTCATTCCCACTGCGGAGATGCGCAGATTGGCGCGCTTGACTATGGAAATCGTGATAGGGCTTCTATTATCCCTTCGTATGTGCTACAATGATGCCTGTTTGTGTGAAAGGGGTGTCGTAGTGTTTTATACGATGGAGGAAGCGGCTGTCCTTTGTGGGTTTCTGGAACTGTATTTAAACCGGGACAGCGTAGATGCAGCAGTACGAAAGAACTACGAAAAGTTCCGACTTGGACTCGTGCAGGAGTCCCTGGGGCGGGATGACTACATCTGGGCCGCCAAAGCACTGAGCTTTCTGCGCCCCCACTGGTGGCAGGATCACGAGGACCATAGAGCGCTGGAGAATGCTTTGCTGAAAACGCAAACACTGGCTCTGAAACCAAAAAAATAATCAAACCATTTCGCGGCAACAGCGGTCTCAGACTGCTGCTGCCGCTTATTTTTTAGGAGGCGATCCTATCAATCATCCAAAAATGACCATTCTTGTGGTGGAGCCGATGAAAAAGCCCACTATACAGGAGATCGACGGCAGCCTGGAATCCATGCAGCGGATCGTAGGTGGAGATATTGAGGCTGTTTACCCGTTCGATGACCCGGTCGTGCTCGTCTGTCACGGAGAGGGCAAGCTTCTGGGATTGCCTATGAACCGTGCCCTGACAGATGAATCCGGAGTACCGTATGACATTGTCTGCGGCACCTTTTTTGTAGTCGGAATTGGAGATGAGAATTTTACATCCCTGACGGAGCAGCAGATCGAAAAGTATCGGAAGAAATACGCCAATGAGATGGTGTTTTCTGTTCCTGTGCCGTCCGGAAACCATAAAAAACAATGCAATAAGGAGAAAAACGAACATGAAAGATAAGTATGTCTTAACCGCGGAGTCTGTCACTGCGGGCCACCCGGACAAGCTCTGCGACACCATTGCCGACGCCGTAGTGGATGCCTGTCTGGAGCATGACCCCACCGCCCATGTAGCCTGTGAGGTCATGGCTACCGCAGGTAAGATCATCGCGGCTGGCGAGATCACGGCGGCACGGTTCCCAGACATCCCTGCCGTTATCTGCCGCACCGTGCGGGAAGCCGGATATGGCGGCAGCGATTATGAGGTGGAGGTGATCACCCACGAGCAAAGTCCCGACATCGCCGGAGCGGTCAATAATGGCGCAGAGACCGGAGCAGGCGACCAGGGTATCGTGTACGGCTACGCCTGCGATGAAACGCCTGAGCTTCTTCCGCTGCCGGTAGTGCTGGCACATAAACTCACCCGCCTGCTGACCCAGGCGAGAAAACTGCACACGATCCCCAGCTTGAAGCCGGACGGTAAGGCGCAGGTGTCTGTGGAGTATCAGTTCGGCGTTCCCAAGCGTGTCTCTGCCGTAGTGGTCTCCTGCCAGCATGAGGATGGTGTGGAGCTGGCAGAGCTTCGCCATGCGGTCATGCGCCATATTATCCAGCCCGCTTTTCAGGACTTCCCGCTGGATGCCGAAACGGAGATCCTCATCAATCCTTCCGGCAGATTTGTGGAGGGCGGCTTTGAAGCGGATACCGGACTCACGGGCCGTAAGCTGATGGTGGATACCTACGGCGGCCTCGCACCACATGGCGGCGGCGCGTTGTCCGGCAAGGATGGCACCAAGGTGGATCGCAGCGGCGCTTACATGGCCCGCTACATCGCAAAAAACATTGTGGCGGCGGGACTTGCTGAACGCTGCACCGTCAGTCTGGCCTACGCCATCGGCAAGGCGAAGCCTGTCATGGTGGAGGTGGATGCCCACGGCACTGGCAAGTATTCCGATACTGCGCTGGAGCAGGCCGTTCGCACGGTGTGCAAGCTGACGCCGAACGGCATGATCGATACGCTGGGTTTGGACAAACCTATTTTCCGTAAATTCTGCAACTACGGACACTTCACCCACGCGGATGCCCCGTGGGAGCAGACGGATATGACGGAGGTGCTGGAAAGCGCCTGCCACGCCAAGGAGACAGGGGTTTCCGCCCGCTGATAAAAAACAGCGAGAGGACTCGCCTCTCGCTGTCAGGTGTTACTGAATGCTGTCCTTGAACGCCTTGCCGGCCTTAAAGACCGGAGCCTTGGAAGCGGCGATTTCAATGGTCGCACCGGTGGCCGGGTTTTTACCGGAGCGGGCAGCACGCTCTTTTGCCTCAAAGGTGCCGAAGCCAACCAGTTGGACCTTGTCTCCAGACTTCAGTGCAGCTTCCACGGTATCAATGAATGCACTCAGTGCGGCGTCGCAGTCCTTTTTAGCAAGTCCGCTGGCCTCTGCCATAGCGGTGAGAAGTTCCGTCTTGTTCATGTTGTTTTCTCCTTTGGTTAGATAGTAGCTGAAAATAATATTTTATATTATACCAAAAAATCACCCGGCTGACAATATAGCCGGAACAATAAGAAAAACGAGGAGTGATACCATTTCAAAAGAAAGATCAAAACCTCTTCATATTGCCAGCTGCAGCTTTGGTAAGGACAGTCTTGCCACTATTTTGCTGGCGCTGGAGCATGGGGAGCCGCTGGACGAAGCTGTTTACTGTGAGGTGATGTTTGATAAAACCATTTCAGGTGAGGTGCCGGAACACCGGGACTTTATCTATCATACCGCCATTCCAAAGCTGGAGCGGATGGGGGTGAAGGTGCGTGTCCTGTGCGCGGAGAAAACCTATGTAGATCTGTTCACAGGGACGGTCACCCGCGGCCCAAAGAAAGGGATGCTGCGGGCGTTTCCCATCTGCGGAAGGTGTTATGTTCAGCGGGATTGTAAGATCCGCCCCTTTCGCCAATACCAGAGGACCCTGCCGCCGGATACAGTACAGTATATCGGCATCGCCTATGATGAGTGGGAACGGCTGCTGCGCCTGACCGGGCAGCAGGTGTCCCTTTTGGAAAAGTATCATTTTACAGAAGAAGATGCCAAGCAGCTCTGCCGCAAGGCAGGGCTGCTGTCGCCTGTCTATGAATTTACAGACCGGGGCGGGTGCTGGTTTTGTCCCAATGGCAAAAAGAAGGAACTGCGCCATCTTTATGACCATCACCCGGACCTCTGGGCAAGGATGCTGGAATTACAGGCGCTTCCTGGAAAGGTGTCTGAAAAGTTCAACCGAACGGAATCATTCTCGGATATTGACGAACGGTTCCGTATGGAGGACGCACAAAAAAGTCCCTGTGAAAAGGCGGCATAAAGAAGGAGTTGATGAAAACGAGCAACAAAAAATATGAGATCACCGATATTGCTCATGAAACTTATCCGTTTCTCCACCGCATCCGGGCGCTGCGGGATATTGGGGAAAATGTAAAAGCTGGGGATCTGGGCGGCTTCGTGGAGGGAGAACACAATCTGGAAACAGAACTGTCTGACAGCGCATGGATCTTCGATGATGCCATTGCCTGCGGCAGCGCCTATGTGAATCAGGACTCCAGCCTGCACAATACCGCCATTGCCTGCGATCATGCCTATGTGTCCTGCGGGTCTGCTCTGTATGGACAAGCCCGTGCGGAGGATGATGCTTACCTGCGCGGGGCTGTGATGTGTGGGAATGCATACGCATCCGGTTTTGCGCAGATCATTTGCGGCCCAGACAAATTTAAACCACCGATTCTATCCGGCCACTGTAAGGTGTGCGGGAGTGTGCGGGGGAATGTAAAGGTCTGTGGGGCCGGTGCTGTTCTGCCCGGTGAAGAGATCCTCAATGATTTGAAAGACATTACTGTTCTTATCTCCGATAGCGGCCGCCGCATTCTGCGCGGCACGGTTAAAGACACCCTCAGACCCAGAAAGGAGCATGCTCCACAAAAAGAAAAATCCAAGAAGCGAGGGATGGAACGATGACTGGCTACGAACAGGAGCTCCGCAAGCTGTTCGAAAACAGCGGTTTGATAGATCGCCCGCAATTCTCCGGGCGTGTCTGCGTAGGCGAACTTGGGAAGGACCTGCGTGTGCGGGCTGAACTCTTCTCCGCCCATGTTGCTGCCGATTATGATGCAATACGTCTCGCGGTACTCAACCGCACAGAGGGCGTGGTGGACAAGACCCTGGTACGCTTCGAGGATGTATGGGGAAAAAGGATCGTTCCCGGCAATCCAAACTTCCGTAGTGGAGTCATACCGCACCTGCGGAGCGATTATGGAGAGTTAGACTGGTACGTCTACCATCCAGATGCCGCGGATTATGACATACTCAGGCAGGCTATTGGGCAATACCTGTCCGCATTCCGGGAACGTGTACCGGAACGGAGTCTGGTTGGCTCCAAACTGGTATATATCTGTGCGCCGCTGCAGGGCAATGTAAAAAAGAACATCGAATTTGCCCGGCAAAAGGCGCTGGAGGTGTTTGCAGATGGTGATGTCCCCATCTGCCCGCACATACTGTTTTCATACGCCGCAAATCCGAATCACCCGGAGCAAGACGCTAAAACCAAGGAGATGTCCCTGCGTCTGCTGGAAGCCTGCCAGCAGGTCAACGTCTACGGTTCCGTCTGGACAGACGAGATGTGGGATGAGATCCATCATGCCAGTAAGCTGGGAATTCCGATGATGACGGACCAGAAAACCATTGGCCGGACGCCGCCCAGGCGTTCCGGCAGAAAGGAGCGGTAAGCCTTCATGGAGCAGGAACGCAAAAAGCCGTCCTGCCCCCTTGTCGGGCAGAACGGCAATATTTTCAATCTCATCGGTCTTGCAAGCCGGACACTGCGGCAAAACGGTATGACAGCCGAGGCAAAAGAGATGCAAAACCGTATCATGGGCGGAGACTGCCACAGCTATGAGGAAGCCTTGGGAATCATCAGCGAGTATGTAGAGACGGAGTTATCCGGCAGTATTCCCGCAAAAAACAAAAACAAGGAGGACCACACACATGAACGATAACCAGAAATGGGAGATCATTCAAGGTGACGCGCTGAAGGTGCTGAGCGGGTTCGCCCCCAACACCTTCGATGCTGTTATCACCGATCCCCCGTATGCTTCCGGAGGCCGGACACAATCCGAGAAAAACAAGTCTACCGCCAAGAAGTATTCCAGCATGGGGGAGAACGCGCCGCCTCCCTTTGATGGGGACGCCAAGGACCAGCGCTCCTGGACCCGCTGGGCGGCAGAGTGGCTGTATGAGGCGAGGAAAGCCAGCAAGCCCGGTGCGCCGGTGTGTATGTTCATCGACTGGCGGCAGCTGCCCGCAGCCACCGATGCCCTTCAATGGGCGGGATGGATCTGGCGGGGTACCGCTGTCTGGGATAAGGGCAACAGCCGTCCTCAGAAGGGCCGCTTCCGCCAGCAGGCGGAGTACATTGTCTGGGGTTCCAACGGAGATATGCCTATCAGCCGTCCAGTGCCCTGCCTGCCAGGAGTGTTCAAATATGGTAATCCACAGAGCCGCATTCATCTTACGGAGAAACCCTTGCAGCTTATGCGGGACATTGTGAAGATCACGGAACCGGGCGGCCATATTCTGGACCCCTTCGCCGGTTCCGGCACCACGGTGCTGGCGGCTGTTCTGGAGGGTTATTCCGCCACCGGCATTGAGGTGACCGACACCTATGCCAAGCTGGCAAGAGAAAGAATCTGTTCAGAACTGGAGGAAGCTGCGTGACCTGATGCGCTGTCTGGCAAAGGGACTTGCTATAATGCCGGAAAATCGGTATAATAAAAACGATTCAGTAAGAGAGCATTGTGAGGAATTAGTTATGAATCACGCACAATATGATCAGGAAACCGGAAAGCCGTTGGATCAGTCGTATCTTGAATGCGGACTTCCCGATGATTTGCGGGCTTCTATTCAGGAGATGCAAAAATCTTGGGTCATTATAGACAGCGGAAGCCGAGATCCTCATTGGGACATCTACTGGTGTAATCTGAATGCGGACATTAACTCAGCCGAAGTCGAACGGATTATTTCTCCCGAGCAGGCATGGTATTTGCGTGAAAAGTATCTTCGCATGGAAAGAGAGTGATACCTCTTGATAAATTTTACAAACCTCCCCACTCGCAATAAATTCTATGCAGGGGCAAACGGCGCAAAGCGGGCTGTAATTTATCAAGGCGAACAGTATATGCTGAAGTTCCCCGCACAAGCCCCCAAGAATAAAGACTTGAGTTATGCCAACAGTTGCGTTACCGAGTATATCGGCTGCCATATTTTCAACAGCGTTGGGATCAACGCTCAGGAAACTCTCCTTGGCACTTATGAAAAAAATGGCGTAAAAAAGATTGTTGTTGCTTGCAAGGATTTTACCTCTCCCGGAATTGTGCTGCAGGACTTTGCCTCGCTGAAAAACACGGTGATCGATTCCGGTCACAGCGGGTATGGTACAGAACTGTCTGACATCATGCGGGCCATGGAGGATCAGACAGCATTCCCTCCCGCATTGTTGCAGCAGCATTTTTGGAATGTATTCATTGTAGATGCGCTGATCGGAAATTGGGATCGGCACAACGGAAACTGGGGTTTTCTTTATAATACCACGACAGACGAAATTGCCATTGCCCCTGTGTATGACTGCGGGAGCTGCCTGTATCCCCAGGCTGATGAAGCCATCATGCGAGACACCATAGATAAGCAGCCAGAACGAGATTTGCGCACTTTCTCAATCCCTCTTTCCAGCATTAAGGTCAATGGCAGAAAAATCAACTACTTTGATTTTATTTCCTCTTTGGAGAATGCGGATTGCAACAAAGCATTGAAGCGGATACTGCCCAAAATCAACATGGATGCAATTTTCCGTATCGTGGATGAGACCCCATTCATTTCGGATCTGCAAAAGCAGTTCTATAAGACAATGCTGCAGACACGGAAAGAACGCATCCTTGATTTTGCAATGGAAAAACTGCGGAAAAGGGAAAAGGCCAAAGAACTTGACGCACGGTAATAAATAAACAAAAACGTTTTTTCAAGAGCAGGGTGTTTACAAAACACCCTGCTTTTTCTATAAGGGTGTTCACAAAACACCCTGCCACAAGGAGAGAAGTATGTCAGAAAATTTTGCGAGTTTTTATCGGAAAGCAAGCAGTGTGCGGGAGTTAGTAGGGAAAGCGCCCTTTCCTGAAAAAGCGCGGTTTCAGATCACAAAGGTGATTGAACTGCCAGCCAATCAGTACCGCCGCTACATGAACGAGCTTTTGCGGGATGTTTCCTTCATATCCCGGAACGTGACGGATATGAGGTTCGATGGGAAAACAGAAACATTTCTCTGCCTGTTCGTGACCTGCCGAGATGCGAACACCGGCCTGCTGGTGGAGTCCGAAGGCTTTGGATATGCCAGGTACGCGGCATTTATTCCTGAAAAGAGAGCTCTCTCATTGGATGGTATTCCGATGGAACGCGCAAGCGAAAAGTGTCTTTGCCGGCATCCGCTCCCGGAGAGATGATTTCTTTTTTTACGAGGAAGCGGGCAGTGCCCGCCCAATATTGCAATTACCATACCGCTTGAAAACAAAGCCCCGCGCAGCGGGGCGAAAGCCAACGCCGCCGTGGCGGCGCTGGCGCAAGCATAGCGTTTGTATGACAAACGCGCTTGCTGGGGCTCGCCCCAGTCCCCAATGCCGCCTGCGGGCGGAAAGTTTTGCGGCAAAGACCGCGGAAAGGAGCGTGAGCGAACGAACAAAGAACACATGGTGTCCGTGCGGCTCACCGAAGTGGAGCGTGAGAGGCTCCGGCAACTCTGCACCATTTCCGGCCTGCCGGTCAGCGCTATGTTGCGGCAGCTCATTTCCGGCGTGACGATCCGCCAGCGTCCACCCAAAGAACTGCATGACTTATATGCGGAGATCAACCGCATCGGTACGAATATCAACCAGATCGCCCGAAAGGCCAACGCCGGTTTTGCGACGAAAGACGATATGAGAGAGCTGCTGTTTTTGATGAAAGCCATTGAACAGAAAATGGCAAAGGTGGCAGATCAGTAATGGCTGTTACGAAGATCCTCGCCCGCCGCGGTGGACTCCAGCAGGCCATTGCGTATGTTCTCAACGGGGATAAGACGGAAGGACAGATCCTCACAGCGGCGCAGGGGTGTCTCACGGCAACGGCCTGCCATGACATGGCCGCGGTCAAACAGCGCTGGAATAAGACGGACGGAGTGCAGCTTTACCATGTCATCCAATCCTTTCGCCCCGGTGAGCTGTCACCGGAACTGGCGCTGGAGATCGCACGGGAATTTGCGCGGGAACACCTACCGGGGTATCAGGCCATCATCGGTGTCCACACGGATCGGGAACACATCCACGCCCATATCGTATTCAATTCCGTCAATCAATTTACCGGCGAAAAATACCACAGTAACGCGCAAAGCTACTATCAGCAGATCCGCGGCATCTCAGACCGGCTCTGCCGGGAGCATGGCCTGTCCGTTATCATGGCGGGAGAGTCTGTCAAAGCCATCAGCTATGTGGAGTGGCTGCGGCGGTCTAAGGGCCAGCCGACCTTTCGCTCCATGCTGGAATCGGATCTGCGGACGGCCATCCAGGACGCCAACGATCTCGGACACTTCTTCCTGCTCATGGAACACATGGGATATGAGATCCGCCACGGTGATCGGCTGGGTTTTCGTCTGCGGGGACAGGAGAGATTCCAGTATCCCGGCAGACGCAATACGCTGTTCACGGAGGATGGTATCCGTGCTGCTATTCAAGGAAATCTTGCGGAAATTGAAGCAGGCAGCCGTCCCGCTGTGCTCTCACGGCCTAAGTATCGGCCATACCTGGCGCATCCGAAATACACCGGCTTCCTTGCCCTCTATGTGCATTATCTCTATTTGCTGGGTAAGATCGGGCAGCGGCAGTACCCGCCCCGCATGACGCCTCATCTTAGGCGGGATGTCATGCGCTTTGAGCAATACCGCACACAGTTTGACTTTCTGCGGGAAAATGAGATCGTCACCCAGGCGGATATGGATGTCTTCCGGACCCGCACAGAGAAATCGCTGGCCAAACTCATCAAGCAGCGTACCATCCTCAATGTGCGGAAAAAGAAACGGCAAAAACTGTATACGGCTTTGGCGGATGTTGAAGCGTTGGCTCCCAGCAAAGCGCTCTATGAAGAAGGCCTGACCGGCATGGAGGCGGAATTTGAACGGTACATGGAAGCGGTGGCGCTGCTGGAGAGCAGCGGTGTTCCCAGGAAACGGCTGACGGAAGAAAAGGCGGAGATATATGAACAGTTGGCGGAGCTGAACCGCGAGATCCGCACGGAGCGGCAAAAGCTGAAGCTCTGCCATGAGATACAAAACCAAGTGCCTGTCATGGAACAGGACATTCAAAGAACAGAAGAACACCAGAAGGAGGTGCGGGAACATGAACATCGGAGGCGGTGAAGCGGCGGACCAATTGGTGCGCATGATGCTCTCCGGCGGTGAGGTAGCTGTCCGGCTGAGCGGTTCCGGCCTTAAAAATATGCTGGCGCTGACGCTGGCACTGGCAAAAAACCATAAGACGATCTCCGGCAAAGTCAACCTCGTGAAGATGCTGAAAGAGACCCGCGACGTGCGCCGGTTCGCCATGTCTCCGGAGCAGTATCAGGCATTCAAAAAGAAGGCTGGAAAACAGAAAATCTTATTCTCTGCCATTCGGGATACGGATGGTCACGGCAAGGTGGTGGACGTCATCATGCCGGTAACGGAGATCGACAGAGCGAATATGATCTTCGAGCGCATCCATTACCTCGGTCAACCAGAGCAGGCACAGCAGCCTCCACGGGAGCAAGCCCTGTCCAAGGCCAGAGAAGCCCGTGAAAGGCAGGCTGCAACCCAAGTCGAGCAGGATCAGCGCCCTCAAGAGCACACCCCTGTGACACCGCCTGTGGGCCAACGTCAGGAGGTGGAGCCAAAAAAAGGATCTCGGTCGGGACAAGACTTGCCCGCTACCGTGCCCAGCTCGACCTCGTCCAAAGACGGGAGCCGGATGACGAGTGAGGAACGCCCCTCCGTGCTGGAACGTCTGAAGGGCTATAAGGCGCAGTTGGACCAGCAGCAGAAGCCTGCCCCGGCCAGAACGAAGGATCGGCAAAAAAGCAAAACCGGAAAAGTGAAATAACAGACGCCATATTTAAGGCGGCCCCAACAGCAATTTATTTGCCGTTGGGGCCGCCCTTTTAAATTTTCGCAGGAGGTGATGTGCCTGAATCGTACTAACAGGACAGACGGGATACTGTACCGGCTGTTCTTTTATCTCCCTGTGATCTGGGCGGCGCTGCTCATTGCACAATCCCTTGGCGGCGGTTTGCCGGATCTGTTCTCTAATCTGACCGCCGCGCTGGAGCATCCATTCCAGATCCAATGGACGGACAAGAGTCTGTTGACCATCCTGATTTGTACCGGCGTTTACATTATGGGGCTGTGCATCTATGACGCAGAGAGCGGCAGGACGCGGGACGGTGAGGAACACGGCTCCGCCATGTGGGGCTCCCCCAGGCAGGTCAACGCGCAATTTTGTCAAAAGCAGAATAAGATCCTGACCCGTCATGTGCGGCTGGGATTGGATACCCATAAGCACCGGCGATCCTTGAATGTGCTGGTCATCGGCGGCAGCGGCGCGGCCAAGACCCGCGGCTATGTGAAGCCAAACATTTTAGAGGCCAATACCAATTATGTGATCACGGACCCGAAAATGGAAGTCCTGACCGACACGGGCGGATACCTGAAAAAGAAGGGCTATGACGTCCGCGTGCTGAATCTCGTGAATTTGGAACAGTCTGACGGCTATAACCCCTTCTGCTACCTGCGGGATGAGAAAGATGCTCTGAAGCTGGTGAATACGCTGATCCAGGCGACCACGCCCAAGGGCAGTCATGAGTCCGACCCGTTCTGGACGAAGTCCGAAACAGCTCTGCTCCAAGCTATCATCCTCATGCTGCACCAGGAAGCGCCGGAGTATGAACAGAACTTTTCCATGGTCATGCGCGTGTTGGAATACGCTGAAGTCCGGGAGGATGATGACGAATACATCTCGCCGTTGGACCTGCTGTTTAAGGCGATGGAACATGAGCATCCGGAAAGTGTAGCCCTGCGGCAGTATAAGGTATTCAAGCAGGCGGCGGGCAAGACAGCGAAAAGTATTTTGGTAAGCGCCGCTGTGCGGCTGGCCCCATTCAATCTGCCGCAGATCAAGGCCATCACCGACCATGATGACATGGACTTGTATACCCTGGGAGAGAAAAAATGCGCCCTCTATGCCGTGATCCCGGATAATGACACGACCTTCAATTTCCTCGTTAGCCTGCTGTATTCCCAGATATTCCAAGCGCTGTACTACTGCGCCGACCAGATCCACCATGGGGCGCTGCCATGCCATGTCCACTTTATTTTGGACGAGGCTCCATCGGTCAATCTGCCCGGTCTGCCGCGGGAATTGGCAACCATGCGCTCCCGAAATATTTCGTGCAGCACCATCATCCAGAACATGGCGCAGATCAAGGAACTGTACAAGGATTCGTGGGAAACCATCCCCGGCAACTCGGACACGCTGCTCTATCTCGGCGGCAACGAGGCAAGCACCCACAAGTACATTTCGGAGGCCCTGGGCAAGTCCACCATCGACACCAAGACCCACGGGCAGACCAAAGGGCGGTCCGGGTCTTACTCCACCAACTTCCAGATCAGTGGGCGGGAACTGCTGACCCCAGATGAGGTACGGATGTTGGACAACCGGTACTGCATCCTGTTCATCCGCGGGGCCAGACCGGTGCTGGATCTGAAATACGAGCTCATGGAGCATCCTGCCATCCGCTACACTATGGACGACGGCGCGCCGCCCTATATCCACCACCACGGGACAGCGACACCGACCCTGCCGGGAGAACCGCTGTTCCGATTTGATCAAAACGATGAAAAGGAGATTGCTGCATAATGAAACATGATCTGAAAACCAACAACTTTGAACGAAAGGTAAAGCGCATCTACGCCATCCTTGCCTGTACAGCCATGGTGATGATGGTCACCGCAGTTCCCGCGCTGGCTGCGGACGACCCGCTGACGGTGGTCAACAATCTGAGTGAGTTTATTTTCTCTCTCATCCGCGCCATTGGCCTTATCCTGCTGGGCTTTGGCATCCTGCAGGTGGGTCTGTCCCTCAAGAGTCACGATCCCTCCCAGCGCGCCAATGGTATGCTCACCGTTGCAGGCGGCATTGTGATCACCTTTACCAAGGAAATCCTTACCCTTATCACCGGTTGAAAATCGAATAAGGGGAGCAGCGTTTAGACTGCTCCCCTTATTTCTTCCCGCAGGAGGTGATTTTGAATGGGAAGTGGAAACTGGATCATTGACAACCTGAACTCTGCGCTGGAGATGTGGAACGGCAGGCTGGAGGAAATCTGGCAGCTCATCACCACATCACCGGAGAATTTCAAGGGCGGCGGTATCTGGAATGTCATCGTCGGTATCAACGGCGGATTGAAAGCGGTGGGATATGCGCTGCTGGTGCTGTTTTTTGTTATGGGCATTGTAAAAACCTGCGGCAGCTTTGCGGAGATGAAGAAGCCGGAACTGGCGTTCAAGTGCTTCATCCGCTTTGCGCTGGCGCAGGCGGCAGTGACCTGGGGCATGGAATTGATGACAGGGGCCTTCCGGGTAGCCCAGGGCATGGTGACAACGATCATCGACTCGTCCGGCCTGACGGCCATGTCGGCTACGGCACTGCCGGACGAGATGGCGAGTATCATCGAGGATGTGGGCTTTATCGATTCTATCCCCTTATGGGCGGTGACGCTGCTGGGCTCCCTTTTTATCTGGGTTCTGTCCCTCGTGATGATCCTGACGGTGTATAGCCGTT
>ERZ839767.4233-NODE-4233-length-14905-cov-3.753939_pt1 | contig 14905 bp, 10 predicted proteins | sample MGYA00519879_ERZ839767 | MGnify/ENA primary metagenome ERZ839767 (study PRJEB31850, sample SAMEA3708852) | human gut metagenome | biome: human gut; feature: human-associated habitat; material: faeces | place: China | collected 2014 ...
TGGCCTTCATCTGCGTGCCGAGCTTGTTCGACGCGTCGGAGAACTTGTCGAAGGGGAAACGCGCCACCTTCGTCACCACGTAGTCGAGCGCAGGCTCGAACGAGGCGGGAGTGTTGGCCAGCCGGATCTCGTCGAGCGTCAGCCCCATGGCCACCTTGGCCGTAACGCGGGCGATCGGATAGCCGCTCGCCTTCGACGCCAGCGCCGACGAGCGCGACACACGGGGGTTGACCTCGATCAGGTAGTATTTGAACGACAGCGGGTCGAGCGCGAACTGCACGTTGCAGCCGCCTTCGATTTTGAGCGCACGGATGATTTTGAGCGCACTGTCGCGCAACATCTGGAATTCTCGGTTGGTGAGCGTCTGGCACGGTGCCACCACGATCGAATCGCCCGTATGGATACCCACCGGATCGATGTTCTCCATGCAACAGATCGAGATGGCCGTATCGTTGGCGTCGCGCATCACCTCGTATTCGATCTCCTTATACCCCTTGATGCTCTTTTCGACGAGCACCTGATGCACCGGCGAGAGGATCAGCGCGTTGCGCATCAGCTCCTCCAGCTCCTCGCGGTTGTCGGCGAAGCCGCCGCCCGTACCGCCCAGCGTGAAGGCCGGACGCAGCACCACCGGATAGCCGATCCGCTCGGCGGCGGCGATGCCCTCCTCCATGTTGTTGGCGATATGCGACGGCAGCACCGGTTCGCCCAGCCGCTCGCACAGCTCCTTGAACAGCTCGCGGTCTTCGGCCTGCTCGATGCTCTCGAACGACGTACCCAGAATCTCGACCTGGCACTCCTGCAACACGCCCTTCTTGGCCAGCTGCACGGCCAGATTCAGGCCCGTCTGGCCGCCCAGCCCCGGCACGATGGCATCGGGACGCTCGTAACGGATGATCTTGGCCACGTATTCGAGCGTCAGCGGCTCCATATAGACCTTGTCGGCGATATGCGTGTCGGTCATGATCGTCGCCGGATTGGAATTCACCAGGATCACCTCGTACCCCTCCTCTTTCAGCGCGAGGCAGGCCTGCGTCCCCGCATAGTCGAACTCGGCGGCCTGACCGATCACGATCGGCCCCGAGCCGATCACCATTACTTTCTTGATATCCGTTCTCTTAGGCATTTTTCCAATCCTCCATCATTTTAGTGAACTTATCGAACAAATAGGCGCTGTCCTGCGGCCCCGAAGCGCTCTCGGGATGATACTGCATCGAGAAGACCCCGTCCTTGTAGCAGGCGACGCCTTCGGCCGTACCGTCCAGCAGATTGACGTGCGTGAGCTCCAACCCCGTGCCTTCGAGCGACGCCACGTCGACGGCGAAACTGTGGTTCTGGCTCGTGATCTCGATCTTGCCCGTCTGGAGGTTCTTCACCGGATGGTTCGCGCCGCGGTGGCCGAACTTCATCTTGAAGGTCTTCGCTCCGTAGGCCAGCGAGATGAGCTGATGTCCCATGCAGATGCCGAAGATCGGCAGCCGCCCGCGCAGCTGGCGCACCAGTTCGATCACCCCCTGCACGTCATTCGGGTCGCCCGGGCCGTTCGAAAGCACCAGCCCGTCGGGACGGAACGCGAGAATCTGCTCCGCCGTAGCGTCGTAGGGCACCACCGTCACGTTGCATCCCACGCGGTTCAGCAGGCGGATGATGTTGTATTTGATGCCGCAGTCGACGGCCACCACGTCGTACTTGTGGTTGGGCACGCGCGACATCCACCGCTTGCGGCAACTCACGCGCGACACCATGTCGTGCGGCCACGGCGTCGCGGCCATGCGTGCGAGCGCCTCCTCGCGGGGCGTTTCGACCGAAGTAATCATCACCCGCTGGCTGCCCTCGTTGCGGATGATGCGTGTCAGCATCCGCGTGTCGACCCCCTCGATGCCGGGGATGGCGTGCTCCTCGAAGACCTCGCTGAGCGTCTTCGTGTAACGGAAATTCGAGGGCGAATCGTTGTACTCGCGCACGATCATGCCGCCGATGGTCGGGTTTTTCGTTTCATAGTCTTCGTCGGTCATACCGTAGTTGCCGATCAGCGGGTAGGTCATCACGACCATCTGGTCCGTGTAGGACGGATCGGACATGATCTCCTGGTAACCGACCATCGAGGTGTTGAACACGATCTCGCAGATCGCCTCCTTGTCCGCCCCGAAGCCGTATCCGTAGAACTCCTGTCCGTTTTCCAGAACGATTTTCTTCGTATAAGGTTTCATATTCATAGTATTGTGTTATCTTTTCAAATCCCCGTTGCGATAGGCTTCGCGGCCCCCGACCAGCGTCAGCATCACCTCGCCCCGCACCGCCATTCCGGCGAAGGGGGTGCTGCGCCCCATCGACAGGAAGCGGTCGGGATCGACCGTCCCCGCCCGCTCGGTGTCCACCGCCGTCAGGTCGGCCGGCTCGCCCGCAGCGATCGTGCCGCCGCCGAGCGAGAAGATGCGGCGCGGCGCGACGGCCATCGCCTCCACCAGCCGCGCGAAGGAGATGATCCCCCGCCCGACGAGCGCCGTATTGAGCACCGCGAAGGCGCATTCCAACCCCACGACGCCCATGGCGCTGCCCGCCAGCCCGCGGGCCTTCTCGGCGGCGGTGTGGGGCGCATGGTCGGTGGCGATCACCTCGATCGTCCCGTCCTGCAAGCCGGCCACGAGCGCCTCGCGGTCGGCACGGCTGCGCAGCGGCGGGTTCATCTTGAAGCGTCCCTCCTCGCGCAGATCCTCGTCGCACAGCACCAGATAGTGCGGCGCCGTCTCGCAACTCACGGGCAGTCCGGCCGCTTTGGCACGGCGCACCAGCTCGACGCTCTCCTTCGTGGAGACGTGGCAGACATGGTAGCGGCACCCCGTCTCGGCCGCAAGCCGGATGTCGCGCTCGACCTGCCGCCACTCGCTCTCGGACGAGATGCCCCGATGACCGTGCGCGCGGCAATAGCCGCCGTCGTGGATATATCCCTTGTCGAGCAGGGCCTCGACCTCGCAGTGGGCGACCACGGGACGCCCCGTGCGGGCTACCCTGCGCATCGCTTCGCGCATGAGCGCCTCCTCCTGCACGCCGCGGCCGTCGTCCGAGAAGCCGACGACGTCGGGTGCCAGCGCGTCGAAATCGACCAGCTCGCCGCGCCCCTTCTGCCCGCGGGTGATGCAGCCGTAGGGAACGACCCGCACCGCGGCGTCGCGCCGGATCGCCTCCAACTCGACGGCCAGATGCTCCGGCGAATCGGGCGCAGGCGAAAGATTGGGCATCGGACAAACGGTCGTATAACCGCCGTGAGCAGCCGCGCGCGTTCCCGTGGCAATGGTCTCCTTGGCCGTAAAGCCGGGTTCGCGCAAGTGTACGTGCACATCGACCAGCCCCGGCAGAATCTTCATTCCTCCGAGCGGCACGACCTCGCACCCTTCGGCCGGCAACCCGAGCCCCACGGCCGCGATCCGGTCGCCGTCGACGAGCACGTCGGCCCGCACGAACCCTCCGTCACGCCACACTTCGGCGCCCTGCAACAATCTCTTCATCTGCGTACATAAAAAAAGAGTAACTGAAAAACAGTTACCCTTTAAATTGGAAAATAAGAAGCCCGCAAGTATCGTAATCCGACGGATTACCCTTCGTTCGCCGAAACGCGAAAGAGGCGGATATGTTCGGATGGTCTTTGTACATGGCTTCCCGATATCGGGGACAAAGGTACAACATTTTTTTCGGAATCCGCGACCGTCCCGACCATTTTTTACGAAATTTTCATCCGCCGCATTTTCTCCCTCAGCGCGCCGGTTCGATGCAGACGGCGCCGAACCGGCCGCGCCGGCCGAAGGTTTCGACCGCTTCGACGGGCAGCAGGTAATAATAGTACATCGGAACCTCCGCCTCCAACGAGAAGACGTTCGCCCGACACATCCGCAGCCACTCTCCGACATCCGACGGCATTCCGTCGATCTCGACCAGCGGCGCACGGTCGGCATAGGTTCTCCCGACGACGAGCGGACGTCCGTCGATCGTCGCCGAATCGGTACGAATGTCGAGCGAACGGAGGATCAATCCGTCGATGAACTGGAAAACCCTGCCCGGTACTTCGATCCCGTCGAGCAAATAACGGGCGTCGTGCGGCAGCGGATGCCATAATCCGTCGGGAATGCGACCCGACCGGTCGATGCCACCGGCACGGCGCAGCGAATCGTATTCCGCACGCAGCGTATAGGTGCGGATATGCACTGCCTGCCTGCGCTGCCGTGCGCCTTCCAGACTCGTCGCACTCCACCTGTACCCCGCGACGTTACCTTGCAGATGCGGCCGCACGCCCTTGCGGCGGTCGCGTTCGACGAAGAATTTCAACAGTCGCACCCGTTCGCGCCGTGTCGTATCGGCAAGTCGCATACGACGGTTCTTGACCCGCACGCGGCGGACGTTCCACAATGTAACCCGCCCGTAAGCCTCTTCGCGGGTTACGCGGCGGCGGTTGAGTTTGTAGGCGAACGGCCGCCCGGCAGCGGCCGGCAGAGTTTCCTCCGTCGCCGACAGCACGTCGGCCAGCGTATCGCGCCTAGCCTCGTCGAAACGCAGCACGACACCCTCCTCCTGCGGTCCTTGCCGCAGCGGCTCCTGTGCCGCAACCTCCCCGCCGCCAACGACGAATCCCACCGTCATGATCCACCCGAAAATCCGATTACGCATAACTCTTCCGTTTTTGCAAAGATGAACTTTTCAAATCATAATTCAAACTTTTTCACGCTATTTTTCAAAACGAATATCCTCCCGCGACGCATACATGCGCCGCCGTCGGAAGACCAGCCGCAAAACAGACTCCCGAGCTCCGCAACTGCGGAAACAGACCGACCGCGCGAAGCCCGCCTCTACATGGAGGTCTTCGATATTGGAACACGATGAAAACCTAATTCCGGAGGAGTCGAATGGGACAAGGGAAAAGGCATTTATCGAACTTTTTCGGAGAACAAGGTGTTTGAAATATTCCGTGATATGGCATCCGATTACGGAAATCCGAAACCATCCCTTTTCGTATCGGAACATCTCAGTCCGCAGTCAAAGGAGGATGCGAGCGAACTGTTGCGAACAGAGCAGCGCTTCATTGCGGGTGGCAGGGCTGCGTCTTTCCGGCAAGGTCGAAAGACCCTAAGCACAGCAACAATATGAAAAGGGATCGTCCCGCAGAAATTCATGAAAACAAAAAACAGACAACCCTTTCAAGTTGTCTGCTTTGGTAGCGGGAGGAGGACTCGAACCTCCGACCTCCGGGTTATGAGCCCGACGAGCTGCCAACTGCTCTATCCCGCGATGTATCGTTCGATGCGGTGCCGCGGCACCCGATCTATCGCTTTTGTGAATGCAAAGATAAGGCAAATTTTCGAATCTGCCAAATAAAATCGCAACTTTCCCGTTCTCGCAGACCCTTTCGACTGCCGTACAGCCGTTTACGAACCGACCGCACGAGCGGGTATTCTCCGTATCTCCGCACTCTTCCGCCCGACAGCGGAAGAACGGCGGGCGACAGACAGACGAATGGCAGTCGGCCGTCCGGCGGGTCGTCAGGCTTTCAGGCCGGCGGACAGGCGGATTCAGCGAATCCGTTTGGCCACGATCTCGGCCAGATCGCACACCTCCGTCGTCGTGCCGCGCACGAGCGCCTTCTTGCACAACGGGCAGGCCGTGACGATCGCATCGGCGCCCGTGGCCGTCAGTTCGTCGGCCACCGACGTGGCGATGCGCACCTGATCGCCGTCCGAAATGACCGTATTGGCCACCGACGACCCGCAGCAGAGCGCATCTTCGCGCGTATGCGCCGGTTCGAGCAGCGTGCCGACCGCCTCGATCACGCGGCGCGGTTCGTCGTAGATGCCGCTGCCGCGCCCCAGTTCGCAGGGGTCGTGATAGGCATAGCTCGCCGCGCCGCGTTCCAGCCTCAGCCGGCCGGCGGACAGCAGTTCGAGGATATACTGCGAATGGTGGATGACGCGGATACCGTCGAGCCGGTACTCCTCGCGGAAGACTTTCAGACAGATCGGGCACGAGGTGACGAGCGTGCGGATGCCGTGCCTGCGGAAGAGCTGCGTGTTGTACTCCATCATGCGGCGCGCCGAGTCGGTTTCGCCCGAAAGTTTGAGCGGCCGGCCGCAGCAGACCCCGCCGTTGCGGTCGGCCCACCACACCTCCTCGCCGGCAGCCGTGAAGATGCGCTCCATGGCCGTCATCGTGCGCGGCGTGAGCAGCGTCATGCAGCCCGCGAAATAGCCGACCTTCCCTTCGCCTTCCGAGCGGTCGAGTCCCTTGAAGTAGTCGTAGCGCCGTTCGTCGGGGGTGTTGCGCATCGTGTCGCGCGAATTGAGCCGCAGGGTGTTGAGATCGATCCCCACCGGACATTTCGTCTGGCAGCGGCCGCACATCAGGCAGTTCTGCGCCACTTCGCGCGTCAGCATCCCGTAGCGGCGGTCGCGCAGAAAGTAAACCGACTGCACGTCGTCGACGCCCAGCACGCTCTGCAACTGGCAGGGGTCGATGCAGATGCCGCACCGCGAGCAGGCTTCGATCTGGAAGCGGTCGGCCGACGACTCCTTCTCACGCGGGCGCACGCCGTAACGACGCAGGAAGATGAGCGGGATCTCGGTGAAGATATGCATGTAGCGCGAAAACGGCAGCGCGACGAAGAAGACGCCGAGCGCGATCGAATAGAACCACCACGCCCCCTGTTCGAGCACGACGAGCGTCGACCGGCCGAGATGCTCGGCCATGAACGCCCCCAGCCCTCCGGTCAGGAAGCCTCCCATGCCGTAGATGCCGCAGGTGATGCTTTCGGCCGCGAGCCGCGCCGGAAAGACGAACCACAGTGCCGTGAGGGCGATCCGGTCGCCCGGCACGTGTCGGGTCGTGCGGCGCATTCCCATCGCCCGCGAGCAGAAACGTTTGGCCCATGCCAGCGCCACGCCCGACAGGACGAAGAGCAGCAGCAAGTCCATCACGAAATCGAAGAAGGGCTTCTCGCGCAGCATCAGCGTCGGCGCGAAGTACTTGAAGAAGACATGTCCCTGCAACGGCACCCAGCGCAGGCCGAGGTAGGCCACCGTTTCGATCCACCCCACCACGATGAGCAGGAACCAGCCGAAGGCCAGCGACATGTGCATGTATCCCAGCAGCGGATTGACGCGGAAGATACGGCGATGGAGCAGGCATTCGCCGATCACCTCCCCGACGGCTCCGAGCGTCCGCGGCGTCGGGATGCCGAACAGCACCCGCTTCTTGTCCGCGCGCGGCAGTTCGGCGAACCACACGACGTATTTCCACGCGATGACGGCGGCCATCACCAGAGCGCCGACGAGAAACGGCAGGCAGAAGGGTGCGTAAAACTTCATCGTCAGAAATCCCCCAGTTTACGTTTGATAAGCATCACCACGCCGCGCGTGTTGATCCCCCGCGGGCAGGCCAGCCGGCACTTGCCGCACAACATGCATTTGTTCATCTCCTCGTAGGCACCCTCGTACTCGCCGCGCCGCACCAGCGTATGCACCTTGCGGAAGTTGAACGACGTCAGGTTGCCCGCCGTACAGAGCGCCGTGCAGGCCCCGCAGCCGATGCAGGTCTGCAACTCGGGCATCTCGCGCAGGATCTCGTCGCTCTTGCGCAGATTGTTGCGATCCAGATCGATCACGCGCGGCTTGTTGATGCCGAATCCGAAATTCACCGTCGCCATCGTCCTATGCACGTTTGAGATATTCCGCCGCACGGTCGGCCGCCACGACCGCCTCCGACAACGACTCGCCGATATTCTTGGGCGCAGTGACCGCTCCGGCGTAGAAGATTCCGTCGACGCCGCTCTCGACATTGTGAAGAAAGGCGTCGCGGGGCGCCAGAACCCCGCTCGGCTGCACGCCGAGCCCCGCTCCGGCCGCGAAACGGGCGTTCGACGCATTGCTGCGCATCCCGACGATGAGCACCAGCATGTCGACCGACATTTTCAGCGGACGCCCCGTGAGCGTGTCCTCGGCCTTGATCTGCACGCGGCCGTCGAGCGTCGGGCTGGCCTCCGAAATGCGGCCGCGTACGAAGTGGATGTTGAGCCGCTGCTGGGCGTCGCGGTACATCTCCTCGTAGCCGGGCCCGAACATGCGGATGTCCATATAGAAATTGAAGACGTCGGCCGCGGGGAACATCTCCTTGAGCTCCATGGCCTGTTTGACGCCCGTGATGCAGCACACCTTCGAGCAGTGCTGCTGGCAGACCTTCTCGTCGCGCGAACCCACGCAGTGCAGGAAGGCGATGCGGCGCGGCGCCGTGCCGTCCTTCAACGCCACGCGCCCCTCGTTGAGCATCCGCTCGATGTCGACGGTCGTGTAGACGTTGTCGTAGATGCCGTAACCGTACTCCTCCTTGATGCGGGCGTCGAAAAGGGTGAAGCCCGTAGCGACCACCACGGCGTCGGCTTCCAGCCGTTCGCCCGTCGAAAGCGTCACGCCGTCGCGCGCCACTTCCGCGACCTCGCACCGCGTGCGCACCTCGACGTCGCTGGCGGCGAGCCGACGGCGCAGTTCGTCCAGCACCTCGTGCGCCGGCGTGAACGAAGGAAAGAGTTTGTGCCAGCCCGTGAGTTTTCCGCCCAGGTCGGCGTCGCACTCCAACAGGAGCGCAGAGACGCCTCCGGCGGAGAGTTTCAATGCCGTCTGCATGCCGGCGATTCCCCCGCCGACGACGATTACGCGTTTTCCCATCACTGTTTGATATTGTAGACCGTATCCTGCGAACCGCAATTGACGATGGCGGAGGCGGGTTGTCCGATATATTTTCCGTTCATTCCCAGATATTTGGCTGCCGGATCGTATTCGATGCCCATCTTGTCCAGCAGCGGTTCGACGTCGACCTGGTGCATCTGCATCCCCAGCGCCCACGGATCGTAGCCGAGCACCAGTCCGGCCATCTCCTCGTAGGTGAGCACCGGAATGCCGTGCCCGTTCTCGCCGTAGGTACGGCCCTCCATCTCGGCGATCGTATACTGCCACTTGTCGATGAACATCGCGCAGCCGGGACAGTTGGCCACGATGAAATCGGGCTTGTAGGGGGCCATGCTTTCGAGTTTCTTCTGCGTGTTGGCCACCGAATAGCCCCGGTTGGCCTGCACCAGATAGTTGCGGAACCCGAAGCCGCAGCAGTGGCGCCGCTCGGGATAGTCGACGCACTGGCCGCCCCACGACTCGACCATGCCGGAGAGCACGTAGGGGAACTCCGAACCGCCGACACCCGACTTGGGAAAGATCTTGGCGTAGTGGCAGCCGATATGCTCCACCACGCGCAGCGGCTCGCCCGTGAGCACATTCACCAGCCGGTGCCTGGCGCGTGCGGCGATGGCCTCGCGGTGGTGGAAGACGACGTCCGACGTGTGCGCCAGATTCTTGGGCTTGACCAGCGTGCGGCCCGTGGCCTTGTAGAGCGCCTCGCGCGCCCGCTCCTCGGTCTCGGGAAACTCCTCCCACGTGGCCAGTATCTCGGTGTAGATGCCGAACGAAGTGATGCACGACGAGATGAAGTTCTCGTAGCCCGCCTCGCCCATCAGCGCGAACTGCCGCGCCACGACGGTCATGATCGTCTCCAACGGCACGATATCGGCGTGATAGCCGATGCCCGTGCAGGAGGTGTGGAGCGGATCGTCGAAGCAGTCGCGACCCAGATCGTCGTGCATGATATCCAAAAAAGCCTTCTCGCTGCCCGGGAAAAAGTTCTGCCGGATGCAGCTGCGCACGTAGTAATAGCGGTCGTCGGCGATCTCCTTCTGGTAGTCTTGCCAATTTCTATTCATCCTCGTTCTGTGAATTGCGGGTGTATACATCCATGAAATAACGCTCGTCGGCACCGTCGTATCCCAACTCGCGCGCCTTGCGCTCGGAACAGCGTTCGATGTTCTCGAAGAAGGCCGTACCGCCCGTTTCGTCGAAGATGCGGTGCAGCTCGCCGAGCGTGGCGTCGTCGATTCGGCGCACGGCGCCCGGCCCCGGACGGTCGTAGGTGGGGTTGAACTGGCAGTAGATTTCGCGGTCGTTGCGGTAGACCCAACTCCAGACCGGCCCCTGTTCGGGATGCAGGTCGGGAGCGACGAGCTTGGGCGTCACGCAATACCCCGTGCGCAGGATATTCTCGCCGATCGTGCGTTTGAGCGCGAGTTGCTGGCGCCCCTTCTCGCTCTCGACGAAAAAGCCCAGCTTTTGGGACAGCGTACGCAGCGCCTGAATGACATATCCCGGCGTATTGCCGCGCGGACAGCGCGGACGGCACGACATGCACTCGCCGCAGAACCAGATCGTGTCGCCCTTCAACAGACGCTCGATCTGCTCCTCGTCGCGCGTCTGGACGATCGCCACGATCTGGCGCGGATCGTAGTCGTAGAACTCGGCCGCAGGGCAGACTCCCGTACAGATCCCGCAGTTCATGCACGACTTCAACCCCTCGCGGAAGCGAACGTCCTCCATCAGCATTTCGAAATAACGACTCATAACCTACAACTTTGCATCAGGCAAAGTTACCGGTAACGTATCGGACGGGAAACAGTATAAATACCTATTTTCAAACGCCGTTGCGCCGAAACGGCCTCCTTCCCCGCATCCGGCGCACGCAACCGGAGAGAGGGGCGAACGGCCTCCCGCGCACCGGACGCGGCGTTCCGAAGCGCAATTTTTCCGTTCCGGCCATGCAGTAAACCGGCATGCGCCTTGTTTTACTTAAAAAATTGAAAAATACGAACGTCGCCTGCCGACGGCTTCGTCACTTCCAAATTTTCAGAAAAACATGAAAACGAATTTCCGATTCCCGTCCGGAACCGGCTGCTCCGGACGCCTGCTGCACGGCGCGCTGCACACGCTCGCCGCCGCACTGCTGCTCTTCGCGGGGAGTGCCTGCGAAAACGAAGACCCCGATGTCTACACGCCGCCCGCCCCCGAGCCTCTCGCCCCGCTGACGCTCGTGCCGAACATGGATCCCCGCGTACAGAACGACATCGAAATCGAAGAAGAGACGACGGGTGTCTACCGCATCCATACTACCGGAGAAGATCCCTATTTCTGCACCGTTCCCTTCGACGGAAACGTCCCCGCCGACCTCAACGTACTGGCCTTCGAATATCAAACCGACCGTCGCACGGACCACATACAGCTCTTCTTTTGGACGGAAGTCGACGGCGAAGTGATTCCCGACGTCGAACGGACGATCGTCACCACGCCGTTCGAGGCCGCCGACACATGGAAGGAGTATAGCGTGCGCATCCGCAAATGCCGCGAAGAGTTCTTCTGGGGCGAAGCGGGCAACCTGCTGCGTATCGACTTCGGCACGGTGAAGGACGCCGACATCCGCCTGCGCAACCTGCGGCTGCGCGAAATGACCGACGCCGAACGTGCCGAAGACGCGGCCGAAAACGAGAACGACCAGAATGCATCGGTCTACGAGGAACGGCTCAAAGAGTACCTCCACGCATCGTACACGAGCAAAGTAGACCGCGTCGAGGCGACCGCCGACAAAATCCGCATCACGGGCAGCTATGCGGGCGAAGGGAGCTTCCTGCTCTACGAACTGCCGCCCTACGCCGACATCACCCGCATCGAGACCGCCTACCAGAAATACGCCACACCGCTCACGCAGAGTCCGTTCGACGTCACGCTCGACCGCATGGCCTCGCCCGAAGGATTTCCCTACGACCGGCTGCTGTCGCAATGGGCCGTCGTATGCTGCACGGCCGAGGGCGACCGCATCGTCTCGCACGGCCGCTACGCCGACGAGGTCGCCGCGCTGCGTAACCTGCCGCCCGTACCGATGCGGTCGAAGAAGGGACTGGGCGGATTCTACGCCGGCGACTACACGAGCGATCTGGACGACCTGGGCATCACCAGCGCCACGGTCAACGTCAGTCCGTTGCAATTCATGTACCTGTCGCCCGCAAAGGCCGGCATGGTCGAACACGCCTACTGCGGCGAAACCTACTATTTCGACTCCGAAAAGCTCGATGCGCTCGACGCCACGCTCCGCGAAACCGCCGCACGCGACATTACCGTCGCGGCGATCCTGCTGGTCGATCCCGCCGCAGAGGCGCGCGACGCCGAACTCGGCGCCCTGCTGCAACACCCCGACTACACGCGGGGAACCTACACCATGCCCAACATGACCACCCCCAAGGCCGTGCGCGCCTACGCGGCGATGATCGATTTCCTCGCGCAGCGCTACTGCCGCGAGGACGACGCCTACGGCCGCATCGCGCACTGGATCGTCCACAACGAAGTCGACGGCGGCGTCGACTGGACCAACATGGGCGACGACAAGCTCGTTACGACCTATACGAACGCCTACGTCAAATCGATGCGCCTGTGCGCCTCGATCGTCCACCAATACGACGCCAACGCCGAATTCTTCGCCTCGTTCTCCCATTCGTGGAGCCGCGCTTCGAACCCGGGCTGGTATCCCGTGCGCGACATGGTCGGGCTGCTCGGCGATTTCAGTCGCGCGGAAGGCGACTTCCGCTGGGCGCTCGCCTGCCACAGTTACCCCGAGACGATCTCCGACCCCTGTACGTGGCGCGAACCGAATGCGACTTTCGCGATGAACACCCCCTTCGTCACGCTCAAAAATCTCGAAGTGCTCAGCAAATGGGCCCTGACGCCGGCCAACCTCTTCCGCGGCACGACGCGCCGCTCGGTATGGCTCTCCGAAGCGGGAACCAACTCCCCCACCTACGCCGAAGCCGATCTGCGCAACCAGTGCGCGGGCTTCGCCTACGGCTGGAAGAAAATCGCCGCCCTGCCCGGCATCGACGGCATCCAGTGGCACAACTGGTTCGACCACCGCAACGAGGGGACGCTGCGCATCGGCCTGCGCCGCTATCCCGACGACGCCGAAGACCCCGGCGGCAAGAAACCGATCTGGGAGACCTACCGCGACGCGGGCACCGACCGCGAGGAGGAGGCCTTCGCGCCCTTCCTCTCCGTCATCGGCATCCCCGACTGGAACATTCTGCAACCCGTCGCAGACTGAAACGGACGAAAAACGGCATCGGGGCGTTCGAGCAATCTCGAACGCCCCGATGCCGTTTCCTGCCCGCAGAACGGACTACCGCTCCGCTGCCGCCGTCAGTGCAACCGGATATTCCCATCGGCAGGATCGTCGACGACGAACTCGCTGCTAAAACCGGTCGGCGTGACATCGACCACGTTGATGCCCGTCGAGGCCCCGTAGAGCGGATAGCTCGACGCTCCCGCGATAATCATCGGAATACCGGCCACCTCGGTCAGCCCCGTGATGTGGGTGTGGCCGGCGAAGACCGCACGCACGCCGTATCTCTTCATCAGCGCGGCGTACTCCGTGCGGAAAGGTTCGTCGTAGGCCGATTTGTGCGTGACCCGGCTGTCAGGACTCAAAACGAGCGGGTGATGCGTGAAGACGAAGATGTGATTGCACTTGCGATAGCGCTCCAACTGCTTCCCGAACCACTCCAACTGGGCGCGGGCATCGGCCGCCGCACGTTCGCTGTCGCAGACCATCGCATTGCTGTTCAGCCCGATGAATGCAGAACCGTTGTAGGAGAACGAGAAGCGGTCGTAACCGAATTCGTCGAGGTACTGCGCCAGGGCTTCGGCCCCGTACTTGGGAATGTCGTGGTTGCCGGGAATATGGAATACGGGGATCGACGCATCGATCAGAGCGATGTTCTCACGGTAGGCCCGGGCCTGCTCGGCGTTCTTATGGTTGTGTATCAGGTCGCCCGTCACGATCACGAAGGCCGGTTTAAGCTCGTTGACACGTGCGACGGTCGCTTTCAGATTGTCGACCGTCCACCGCCAGTCCTGCCCCTTGTCGCAGAAGCCCAGCTGCGGATCGGCGATCTGTACGAACGTGAAAGGCTCCTTCTTCGAGCCCTGTTTTTCGATCACGGGCTGCGCATCGGCCGCAAGCGACCACAGGCATCCCGCCAAAAGCAACAAAAACAACTTTTTCATCTTATTCGGTTTTAAGATTGAATTTCATTCTTCCATTTCTCGCCTCGGCAGAGTCCGAACAAGCCCGGCTTAACGAAAAAGGCTCTTCTCCCTACCGCTTCCGTTCGTAGGTCTCGAACGTGAAGGGATACTCGTACCGTTCGCCGCAGGGGAACGACTCGCTCCCGACGAGCCGCCACTCGGCGGCGTCCCACTCCGGAAAGCGTGTATCACCCTCGTAGGCGCGGTGCACGCGCGTGAGGTAGAATCGGTCGGCCGCAGGCAGCGCCTCGCCGTAGATCTGCGCGCCGCCGATGACGAACACCTCCTCCTCCGGCGGGAAGAGCGCGTATGCCTCGTCGAGCGAATGCACCGTCCGCGCACCGTCGAACGACAGTTCCCGCCGCGTGACGACGACGTTTTCCCGCCCCGGCAGCGGCCGGCCCAGCGACTCCCACGTCTTGCGGCCCATCACCACGGGATGCCCCGTCGTGATGCGTTTGAATCGGCGCAGATCCTCGGATATGTGCCACAGCAATCGGTTGTTATCCCCGATGACGCCGTTTTCGGCAACGGCTACGATAATCGAAATCATGTCAGTTTCAACTTTTAACGGTCGTTCCGGCGCCTTAGAACGACATGGGAGCCTTGATCGCCGGCCACGGGTCATAGCCTTCGAGCGTAAAATCCTCGTAATGGAAATCGAAGATCGACCGCACGGCGGGGTTGAGCCGCATCGAAGGCAACTTGCGCGGCGTGCGCGACAACTGCTCGGCCACCTGCTCCATGTGGTTCAGGTAGAGGTGCGTATCGCCCAGCGTATGGACGAAATCACCCGGACGAAGGTCGCACACCTGCGCCATCATCAGCGTCAGCAGGGCATAGGAGGCGATATTGAACGGCACGCCCAGAAACGTGTCGGCACTGCGCTGGTACAACTGGCACGACAGCCGCCCGTCGGCCACATAGAA
>ERZ839767.4252-NODE-4252-length-14817-cov-3.154315_pt1 | contig 14817 bp, 10 predicted proteins | sample MGYA00519879_ERZ839767 | MGnify/ENA primary metagenome ERZ839767 (study PRJEB31850, sample SAMEA3708852) | human gut metagenome | biome: human gut; feature: human-associated habitat; material: faeces | place: China | collected 2014 ...
GATCGATCGCCGTAACAATATTCCGGTTACCCATTTTCAGCCAGACCATACCGCCCAGCACAATGGCATTTTTTTTCTGGTTCAGCTCATAAGCCTGTTCCAGAGATTCTGCTTTCACATAATTTTTTATTTTGAGCATGTTCAATTCCTTTCTCATATTGTATAAAACATGGGCCTGAAATGATATATGGCCATATACAGGTTTCACCCTCTATTAAATTTTCTTGTTCCGTTTTCGCATGGATCTTATTATTATGTTCAATGTCTCTCTTGGATACAAAGACAATTGCCCTTTCCTCTTCATCCCTGTTAAACGGATAATAATAATCTCTGAAATCAGAATATTCACCATAATGCATCGTACGCATGATCGGACTGGCTCCATCTGCAAGAATTCCCACTATCTTAGCCTGAACCGGTTGTGATAACTTGTATTCTCTCGAATCTTTTACCACATCAGAAGTTGTCAAAGTTATAACCTCTCCCACTTTATGAGTGTCATCTTTTTGCGCCAACACGATCTCGATCACATCCGTATCTGCATCCTCTGTTCTAAGCCAGCGTCCTGATTCTATCTCAGGAGTATATGCTGCGATCAACTCATCATCATAACCAATAACCGGAGACCATGTTCCCAATTCTTCCTTTTTATTGTCAATGTCAAATGTCATCTGTACATCATAGGAGCTTACCATATGTGCTTTTTTTAAGCTTTTTTCTACATCAGAAGATTCTGTAAACGGAAGATACCGCTGCCCGTTTCTGCCTAGCAGATCATTTATATGCATATTCAAACCATCGCCCTGAAAGAAGCATTCCAACGGCTTATATTTTTCATACCTCGATGTAATTGCAGAGATAATGCTGACGAGCATGATGAACACAATTACTATTTGGAAAAAAATCAGCACCGTCATAAGTTTATTTTTTTTCTGTTCAAACATTGCATATTTCAATTTCATCGGGCCCCTCCTTTCACATCTAACTCTTTGTCTGTTTTTAATGCATATATGATCATAAAAAGTAATATTAACAAAGACAGTATAAAATAAATAGCAAATAAAACCATATAAACATAACTGCTATAGCTATTACTCATATAGTCATAATATTTTGATACTTTTTTCAAAATTACATGCTCAAACAACAAAACACCGATAACATAAGCTGGTACCGTCAAAACCACACATTCTCCCAAATACAATAATACTACTCTCGCAAAACTCATTCCGCAAATCCGGTAAACCATAAGTGACTGTTTTCTGCTGGAAAGAATATAACGATACAAAATCGCAAAATTTATTGCCGAGACAATGGTAATAAAAATCGTCACCATAATAATCGTATTATAAAGATACACTGCATCATCATCCGGAAGATTTGCCGGCTCAACTACTGCCCTGTCTCCCAAAATTTTATTTGTTTTTTCTACTACAAGATTGTACTGTTCCTGTCGAATTGGTTTCTTAAAATGGAATACTAATCTCTGGTGAAAAAGGGTTGTATCCTCTAAAGAGGTGACCGGTATAGTAGGTCTATCAACATCAATAATGCCATAGGCAATAATTTTATAATCCTTCCCCTGAATATGCAGCGTATTTTTATCGACTGCCATCCGACTACTGACAGGAGATGACATCGTATTCCAATGAAGATAATCCCAACAAATAGCAACTTTCTCCCCGTTCCGATATTCTTTGTCTGTAAAATACCTCCCACTTTCCAGCATGGCGTTATTCTCTATTTCTTTTTCATATTCATCACTATTAATGATCGTCCCATCCTTCACCGAAAAGTTCATACGAAACGGTAATTGATCTACGATCGCTGTTGCTTCAATATATTTCAATTTATCTGTAAAAGAATTATTAAATTCAGCCACATATTTCTTTAACAAATTCATTGTTATATAATTGTCTACAGAATCAACCGGTTTGAAATAACTTTCATCATCATTTAATTCCTTATCGGATTCTTCATCAAAATCCCCTTGCAAACTCAATGCAATTTCTCTCTCATCTGACAGATCATATTCTTTCTTTAACTGATAGTTCTGATATAATCCATACGAAAAATGAATCATAATACAAGAACAAATGACAGAAAAAACCGTCAAAATAAATATGAGTTTTTTATGTTTAAAAAAGTTCTTTATGTTGCACCAAATATATTTCATGGAGTACCCCCTACAAAAAAGCAACGCCAGCGCTTTGCTTTGCAAGAATTGCTAAAGCAATTCTTGGTGGCATAACACCACGTTGTGAAGTAAAATAGATAGGGAGTATCATTTTTATACAAATGACACTCCCTATCCATCTAAAGTATAATGTGTTTGCTACTGTTCCACCATTATAATCAAAGTCCCCAGACGCAGCTTGACCCCTGTTTACAATGCAATAGATGTCGGTTATCGAGCATACAATTTGCACATTTTGCGAAGCATCTTAATCTTTTTCCCATCAAAGGCTCCTGGCTGCATACGCCAGCGCCAATTGGTTCCTACTGTGGACGGTTCATTCATTCTTGCCGTATCGTCCAATTCCAAAATATCCTGCATCTGGAATATAACAGTATCCGCAATGCTTGCGTACGCTGCACGCAACATCGCCTTTGGAATCTGTGAAACCCGCTTAATATGAAGATAATTCATCATAAATTTTAATTCTTTGTCCGATTTGTTTCCATAATAACCAAGCAATGTCTGATTATCATGCGTACCACCATATACGAGACAATTCGTGTTCTTATATTGATGTGGCAGATACTCATTAGAAGCATCTCCATCAAACGCAAACTCTAAAATCTTCATCCCCGGCCAACCGGTTTCATTGATCAAGGCACGAACCTTATCACTGACAATTCCAAGATCTTCTGCAATAATATCCGAACCTTTCGTTGCCTTACGAATCACTTTCGTCAAATGTCTGCCCGGTCCCTTGCGCCACTCACCTTCTACAGCAGTAGGACAAGAAGCAGGTATTGACCAGTAATTAACAATACCAATAAAATGATCAATACGAATCACATCATACAAGGCTGCATTGGCTTTCATTCGCTGATACCACCATGCATAATGATCTCTTTTCATTCGTTTCCAACGATATAATGGGTTACCCCAGCGCTGTCCATCCTCCGAAAAACAATCCGGCGGTACCCCTGCAACGTGAATCGGTTTCTTACGCTCATCCAGCTCAAACAGATCTGAATGTGTCCATACATCTGCACTATCCATGGCAACGTATAACGGAATATCTCCAATAATACGGATGCCTTTGCTATTAGCATACCGTTTCAACCGACTCCATTGCATGAAAAACTGATACTGACAAAACTTCCAAAAATCAATTTCTTCTGCCAGCAGATCTTCAAATTTGCGGAGGGTTTCTTTGTGACGGAATTTCAGACCATCCTCCCACAACGACCACTCCTGTCCATGAAAGTGAAATTTAAGTGCCATATAAAAACTATAGTCTTCCAGCCAATAGCTGCTCTTCGCCAAAAATGCCTGATAATCTTTCTGTATTTTATGATCACTTCGCGCATATGCCTTATGTAATACCTCAAAACGAGCCTCGTATAACGCTGCATAATCTACCTCTGACACATCGTCTCCCCAATACTGCTCCTCAATCTCTTCCGAAAGAAGAAGCCCATCCTCTTTCAACGTGTCAAGATCAATAAAATAAGGGTTTCCCGCAAATGCTGAAAATGACTGGTAGGGACTATCACCAAAGCTTGTCGGTCCTACCGGAAGCACTTGCCAATAGCTCTGCTTTGCCTCTGCCAACTGATCAACGAAGGCATACGCCTCTGCTCCCAATGTTCCAATTCCATACGGTGACGGCAGGCTGCTGATTGGCAGTAAAATCCCCGCTCCACGTTTCTTTTTCATATTTTTCCTCCATAGGTACTGCCCTCTCCGAGGGATACTTCATTAAGTGTACCTTTTCCATAGGTTAATCCGGCATAAAGCTGCTGTGAATGCTCCATAACCGGTCCTGAATGATCCTCTTTGGCCACTTGTTCAAAGCTCTCCATCAATCCACGGATCACTTCACACGCCGCATCTAAATGAATCGGTCTGCGTTGTACCAAAGTTGCGATTAGCTGTTCGTTGACATAACGATACAACTGTCGTAATTGCAGCGCAATTTCATAGCGAAAGTCCAGACTTCCGAGAAGTTCTTGTAAATATCCCTGCGCTTTGCGGATCTGTTTTTCCCCCGCATCCGTATTTCCCGCCTGATATTGTTTGTTACCCTCTTGTATTTCATCCAGCAAAAGTTCATATATAATAACGACTAATTCTGTCCGGTTTGCCTGTGCAACCCGTGCGGTATACTCCTTAATCTGTTCCTTCGTCATGCTTAACCTCCATGCCCATACTTGATCGACACATTACAATTAATCTCAGCATATCTACCTAATCCTGTCCACGCACCAATCTTGGCATATCTATCTGATCCTGTCCACGCACCAATCTTGGCATATCTACCTGATCCTGTCCACACACCAATCTTGGCAATTCTGCGATACCTATAATTAGCTCTGCAGCAAACTCATAATCTGCTGTGGACGATTATTGGCTTGTGACAGCATTGATGTTGCTGCCTGTGATAATACATTGTTGGATGTATATTCTGTCATTTCAGAAGCCATATCTGTGTCCATAATTCTGGACATTGCATCCGTAAGATTCTCTTCACTTACATCCAAACTCTCTCTTGTTGCATCCAAACGGTTCTGATATGCACCAAGCGTGGATCTTGCTGCAGAAATCTTATCAATAGCATCATCCAACACTTTGAGAAGCTCCGTAGCACCTTCCTGTGTACATGCGTTAATCTGATTAACACCTTCTTTATTGCGTAAGAACAGGCTTTGGCAAGATACTTCCTTAAAGTCCATCTCCAACGTCTGATGCTCGTTGGCACCAATCTGAAGCACCATATAGCCGGCATCTTCTACGCGAACAATACCACTATCACCCGCTTTGGCATCCGTAACATCGATCTGCATTTCAAATCCATCATTTCCAATGATCACAATACCGGCACCATTTGCTTTATAGCTAAAACCATCGGCCGGGGTAAACTGTGTTCCCAAGGTGATCTTTGCATCTTTGCCGTAAATAACCGTCTCATCATTGGCACCGGCAGAGCGTACTGAAATCTTCTGGTTTGCACCGGTTGCACGTGTCGTCAGTGTCAGTGATCCATCCGGACCGGAAACATCAATATTCATGGCGTCACACATATCTATAATCTTCTTTCTAACACTGGTATCATCGTACTCATCCGTAATCTCCAAACTATACCCATTAATACTGATCGTAGATGGGATCGTATAGTCAAGCTGTGCTTTTGCAGCTTCCGGCATAGCATCGATCGTGATCTCATAATCATTTCTTGGTACATCCATAGACGCCGAAATTGCATGAATGGATAACGTATTCGTCATTACGGTACGTGATGCGGAACCATCAAGCAGTCCCTTACCATTAAACTGGGTTGTGTCCGCAATACGATCAACCTCGTCCATCAGCTCATCAACCTCATCCTGCACGGCCTTACGGTCTTCCAAAGCAAGCGTACCATTGGCTGCCTGTACACCCAATTCACGGATTCTCTGCAAAATATTCTCAATCTCTGACATCGCACCCTCTGCCGTCTGAATGATCGAATCTCCATCAGCAGAATTGCGGGACGCCTGATCCAACGCACGGATCTGGGTTCGCATCTTATTCGAAATCGCCATACCTGCAGAATCATCTGCTGCTTTGTTAATCTTATAGCCTGTACTTAATCTTTCCAAACTGGCCGAAACTTTATTGTCAACCTTTTTTAAGCTGACATTTGTAAGCTGCGCTGAAATATTGTGGTTAATTCTCATTGTAATCCTCCATTCTCTGTTGCTACTACCTCTGAAATATACTGTACCAGCACTTTTGCTGTCTGATACAGTGCTTTTGTATCAACTGCATTATCGTTCTCCGATGCAGCAGAATAATCATTCTGCGCACGAAAATCCATTCCATAAGAGATCGTTTTCACCGGACACACATTCTGCTCCAAAGTTTCCTGCAAGGCTCCTGCCTGCTGCTTCAATTTCTCGTATCCGGCTCTGTCATCACAGAGTACCAGTCCCTTAAGACTGCCCCCGGAAATCTGCATCTCCATAGAAATGCGATACGGCTGCCAAATGGTTACCTGTACCTTGCCCGCCTGTTCTTCATCCTCACGGAATGTAAGATTCATCTGCGTAACGCCGTCTGCCGTTTGAATCGGTACTGCATAACTGCGATTATTTCTAAGTCCCTGCTGTAACCGCATCAAACCACGCGTTGCTCTGATCTCTTGAAATTCACTATATGTAATATCGGCACGCTGCTTTGTTTTCTCAAGAATATTTTCCAAAAAATGATCTATTCCGGCACAATATTCTGCAAGTGCTGCCTCATCTTCCTCACCATCTGCAATGGCTTCCATAACATCCTTTAATCCATCCGTTAGTTCCGTCAAATCACGTCTACGCTCTGCAAACGTCTCTTTCTCGGATGACGCCTCACTTGCAGCCACTCCCTGCGGAACCACATGATCCATGGCAGTCTCCAAAACCGCTGCATTGGCTGTCTCCGATGCCAACTGTCCAACCACATCCTGCTCCGACTGTGACTCTCTAGCAAGTTCCAGTACTGTATCTAAAGCGGTCTCTCCATCCAGTAATCTCAGCGCCGCCTGCATATTGCCAACTGTGTCCGGCAGCCCTGCCTCCTCCAAAAATCCATCTGCTTTCTGTGACTGTTTCGCCATATCTCTTAGTTCCCCGGCACGCTCCTCATAATAAGCTGTCATGATCTGATCCGTGATCGTCTGATTGCCGGCTGCCGCCTGAATAATATTTTCAGTGTCATCCACGGTATGATCCATCCCCTGTGCATTTCTGGAACGAACCGCCGTCAGCAAATTAGACAGATCCATCTGCTGACCGGATTGAACCACCGCACCAACCGCCGCATGATCTTCTTTCTGCACTTGATGCAACAAACGATAAATTCCAATATAACTTTGTCTTTCTTCCGCAGTAATACCGTTCGTCTTATCTAATCGCCACAAAAACTTACTGTAACTTTCCTCTTCCTGCGCCGCAGTCATTCCACGATCGGCAAGCATTTCATTCAATTCCGTTACGGTATGTTCTAATGGATTAATACCATCTCGAATCATTCCAAGTACCGTGGCAGGTTTCATCCGGTCGATCAAAGCATTCACTTCTGCATCCCAATCTTTGATCTGCGCAATACTCTCCTCTGTGATTTCCATGCGGTTATAACCAAGAATGCGTACTGCTCTTTCATTCTCCGGTGTGCTCTCCAGCCCCATCTCCTGCAGCATAGTCGGAATACCCGCAAACGCTTTCTTAATACTATCTCCCAGATCCGTGCGCACCTGTGTACCAACCGCCTCATAATCCTGTTGATACTGCCATGCGCTCTTGGTCGCACTGATCGCAGCTCCATGCAGTTCCCGCACCGTCATTAATTCATGCTGGCGCAGACTACTGCCCAAAAGTTCTGCCGGAGCTTCGGCAATCTCACGCACTGCCGTTACGGCATCCTGCATCGCATGAATCTGTGCGTCTTCTGTAACTGCCGCCTCGCCCGTCTGATCCGTCCGATAATAACTCATCTCTATTTCCCGCAAACGATCCACAAGTTCAGCCAAGCTCTCTGTCTCCACAGATATCCCCTGCGCACGCATAGACATCACCGCCGGGATTGTCATTTTTAATCGTATTTCCTCAAGTTGTCGCCAAGCTGTAAACTGCGGCAAAGGCATGACTTCTGCCGTCTCCTGTCCCGACCAGCCATTACGGTTGTTTCCTGTCCAACTTTTCGGTCAGATGTATTTACTGCTTCTTGTCCAACTTTACGGTCAGATACATTCATTGCTCCCTGTCCCGTTTTGCGGTCAGAGGGCACTCCTGCGCTCTGTCCTACTTCACGGCCAGATGATGTTCCTGCGGTCTGTCCCACTTCATGATCAGAAGCGCCTTGCTCTGTCTGATGTGCGTCAAGATAATCCTGCAGCACCGGATCTGCCTTTTCTGTTGTTACCTGTTCCACATCCTGCGCCGTGATCTCTTTTACCTGCTGTATCAAATCCCCGGCAAGCCAAATTCCTTTGTCCCCCGGAACTGTCTGCTCTGCCGGCAATCCCATTGCCATCGTCTGCACGATCTGCTGCAGCGTTATCTCCAAACAGGTACTCTGCTGCATCTGATCTAACATCTCTAATGTCTGTATATTCTCAGCCGTGATCGGCAGTTCATTCGCAAACAGCCACTTTGCCATCGCTTGATCCGAAGCTCCCCCTCGTCCGATCTGCTGCAAGAGATGTTCGATCTGTGGTGCATACGCCGCCATATCTTTCTCAGTGATCGATGCGTTGTCAACTGCCGTACTACCGGAATGCATTCCTTGATATACCGCTTCTATCGTCGGCTGGGTTCCATTTTGTATGACGTAAACTTTCGCCGCATCTGTCATTTCATTGATCGACATACTCATCTGCAGCGTTCCCGCTACCTTATCCACAAATTCTTTGGTTGCAGGCAGATTTGCTTCCTGCAGCGCGTCACGGATCTGTGCCTCGCTCTTTTGCGCCAAAAATCCCTGCTGCTGCATTTTTTCCAAATCGTTCGCCAACTGCTCGCGAAGTTCTTTATTTTCTTCCATCCGGTCTGCTTTCCACTCACGCTCCTCACGGATACGCTTAACGGCGCGCTCCAAACTGGATTTTTGGTATTCTTCCAAAGCACTATCCTCATCCTCAAGTGCGGCACAATCCTCTCCGGTCACAACCTTAAGATTGCGACTGGCAGCATTATCATTTTGCACACGATCCGCTGCGATCTCCGTTGCCTGTCTACCCGTATAATTCTCCGAACCGGACTCACGAAGTCCCTGTAGCTGTGGCATCATAAAATCAGTCTGAACGGCTTTACTACGAATCCCCAAACAACCCGCATCAGCAGTTGCCACATTATTTTTCCCGACGTTATAGTACTTAGAGGATGCCTCCGTCGTTCCGGATCCCGCATCTCCCTGTAACATGATATCATTTATATTCATTAGCTACCTCTCTTTATCAGTGCCGAAAGATCATGAGATCCTTATTAAAGAAATTCAAACCTTTTCGGCACCTGAATCCTATAAAGTAAAAAAAGAGTGCCAAACATGAACTTTGACACTCACATCCTATAAATATATTCGACCAAAAGGGCTAATTTCTTTACCCTATAAATTCAGTCTGTTTAACGTCATGCCCTCTATGAGCTCCCCCTTGTTGAAGCAGCTCGCTCAGACCTTCTTCGCCGTTTCAAACGCTTTCTGATAACTCAATACTTTCTTTATGTAAGAACGACACTGTGATGGTATACCGCCCACACGCCGTACCGTTCCACTTCCGGCATTATACGCCGCCAGCGCTAACTTTACATCTCCGTTATATTCCTTTAACTTGCTGGCGATGCACTTCGCTCCACCCATAATATTTTGCTCCGGATCAAAGGGATCCTCTACGCCAAGTCCACGCGCCGTATCCGGCATCAACTGCATAACGCCCATTGCCCCCGAACTAGACACATCCCTCTCATTGAAATTAGATTCTGCTTTGGCAATTGCCTTAAGCAAACTTTCGGATACTCTGTATTTTTTGGCTGCTTTCTTAAAATAGCTGTCATAAGGCGTTGTCTTCATAGACGATGCTGATGTCGTTTTCTTAGTGCTTGTACTTCCGGTTGACACTGTACGATTCGTTTTCTGACTCTGACCGGTCGACGTCCCAGACGCAGATGAGGTTGTTCTGGAACTTCCCGTGCGGTCTAACTTTGACGTGTCCGCAGAATAGTCCAGATGTTTCACCGCACTCGTCTTCGTAGACTTCGTGCGTCCCTGTGCTTTCAGCATATCGTCAAAACTGGTAATAGAACTCCTGCGGCCAGCTTCACCCGCATGCGTCTTCAACGGTTTGATCGGCAAAGTCTGCACTTTCCCATCCGTAATATTATTCGCCGTCATATACCTCTCCTTTCTGCAAACATCTCCTGCAATGTCATATCCAACTTCCCCTGTCTCGGATTCGCCACAGACACTTCCGAAAGCGTGACAGCCATCTCTGCTGCAGCTTGATTTACAACTTTTTCCTCAGGCTCTATTGGCACAATCTGCTGTAATCTCGGCTCTCTGGCATTCGATACCACCGCCCTCACATTAGCAGGCGACTTCACATTCATCTCGCAAAAGTCTATCTTCTTTGGCGACAGTGGCTTCGCATTCGCTCCACAAGTCTCAATCTCTCTCGGTGACAGTGGCTTCGCATTCGCTCCATAGGTTTCAACCTCACGAACGGCTATCGTTTTCCCCTGTATCACGTTCATCGAATGCACCCCCTCGCCATCGTCTCATTTTGCTTTTTATTTTAACAACTTGTCCGGTTTAAATCAATACTTTCCCGTTTCTTCCAATAATGCTGTGGAAAGAGATCGGCAATGACACATATTTCTCACAATTCCATTGGTGATTCGATCAGTTCCTCACATTTTTAGCCGGTTCCATATTCACCCTGCGTCCCTTGATCTTACTGTGATTCATTGCTTCTAATACAGCCGCCGCATATTCCTGCGGAACCTCTACAAACGAAAAATTATCGTACATATCGATTGTTCCAACGAGAGCACCTTCCATTCCGCTCTCCCCGGCAACCGCACCCAAAATGTCACCAATGCGTACACGATCTTTTTTGCCGATATTCATAAACATACGCACCATACCCGGCTCTGCACCGGTATCTCCAAACTCTTCTTTTGGAAGCGTCTGTGTGCTTGTCTCTCCTAACTGCATTGCCAACAAAGCTGCTGCCATTTCCGTTGCCGAATAATCACTGCCATCCAAATATTCCTCTAACAGATCCATCATTCTGCCCAAACCATCTGTAGCGATCAACTCTCCTGCCTGCTCCAACAGTTTCTCCACTTTAATGGCAGCCACATCATTCACCGAAGGGATCGGCTGTCTGCGGATCTTTGTCTTGCAATATCTCTGAATATCTTTTAGTTTGTATATTTCCTTGCCAACGACCAGCGTAAATGCTCTTCCTTCACGTCCGGCACGTCCCGTTCTTCCGATACGATGCACATAGTACTCATCGTCCTGTGGAACGTCATAATTAAAAACCGCTTCCACATCATCAACGTCAATACCACGCGCCGCCACGTCTGTGGCAACCAAAATATCGGTACGTCCATTGCGAAAGCCATTCATCACGCGGTCTCTCTGGCTCTGTTTCATATCACCATGCAGTCCCTCTGCAAAATATCCTCTACCCTTTAAATCTGCAACCAACTCATCCACTTTTCGCTTCGTATTGCAAAATACCAACGACAAACTCGGATCATACATGTCCAATAATCGGGATAGCACGTCATTCTTTTTTCGCGGATTAACTTCATAATAATACTGTTCGATTTTTGGGACAGTAAGTTCTTTCTGAATCACTTTCACAATCTCCGGCTCATGCAGGTAACGCTTCGCAATTTCCAAGATTGGCTTTGGCATTGTTGCAGAAAAAAGCATCGTTTGACGCTCCTCTGGCAGTTGTCCCAAAATAGTTTCTATATCCTCTCGAAATCCCATATTTAACATTTCATCCGCTTCATCCAAAACCACAATATCTACCGTTTGTGGTTTTAGCGTATGACGGCGCAAATGATCCATCACTCGTCCCGGTGTACCAATCACGATCTGTACACCACCTTTTAAGGAACGGATCTGTTTGCTGATCTCCTGTCCTCCGTATATCGGAAGCACTTTGATCCCATGCAAAAACTTTGCTAATTTGCGAATTTCATTGGCGGACTGAATTGCAAGTTCTCGCGTTGGGCACAAGACGATTGCCTGCAAATTTTTGTCTTTCGGATTGATCCGCTGCAACATCGGTATTCCAAACGATGCTGTCTTACCCGTTCCGGTACGCGCTTGTCCGATCATATCCTTTCCCTCTACCGCAATCGGTATCGACTGCGCCTGAATCGGACTTGGCTGCTCAAAACCCATTTCCGCAATTGCACGCATTATTCTTGTATCCAAACACATTTCTTCAAACGTCATTTATATCTCCATTTCTAATCTGCTTTATTTTGCAGCACAGTTCCCCTGCAAAATCTTTCGCTGTATTAATGCAACTTTCCTATTATAGCAGATTCTCGGAGCATGAGCAACATCGGCACTGCATTAGATGTTGGCTCTGGCAAAAGATCTCTGATACCAAAAGTGGGCAGCTATCCAAGTTTTGATAGCTGCCCCTATGGATCTCTCTCTATTGATGGCCGGCGCACTGTTTATGATCTGGCAATGGGTCTTCGATGGATTTATGACTAGAATGCCTCCTTGCCAACTTCAACGTCATCGAACGAACCGTCTAAGACAATGCCATCCTTTTTGATCGCACCACGAAATGCCTGTGTGCCAATCTTTTTGACAGTTCCACCACAAACAAATTTCTCTAATTTATGACACTTATAGAAAGCTTGTGCATCGATCGTGTCAATGTTTCCTTTGACTTCAAATTTCTTACAATGCCAGTTATGCATAAACACGCCGCTTCCAATGGTTGTAAGATTACCAAGTGCCGTTACTTTCTTTAATTTGGTATTTCTAAAAGCATTGCGTGTAATGACTTTCACATTTTTATCCAATGTCAGTGTAGATTTTTTATAATCTTTGCTCACACCATACACCGTCTTGCCATCTCCGCTGTAAATCACATTGTCACGGACTTTATAATTTTTATTTCCCGCAGGAATTCGAATATCAAAGCAATCCGTTGACTTGTTATCCGGCAGCAAAAATCCATTTTCATCACAGTAGTTGACAGGATTGATCTGTCCCGCAAATCCGGTTCCAAGCGTAATCTTTTTTAAGCAAAGACATTTATAAAAAGTGCTGTAACCGGCATATTTTAAGGAATCCGGCAATTGAATCTCTTTTAGATTCGTACCGGCAAACGTACCTAACAGAGCAATTTCTTTCAAATACTTTGCAGATCCATCCGGCTCGCTCACGAGATCTTTTTCATCATTTATGACATCTTCGTCCCCTTCATCAGAGACTTCTCCTGCATCAGCCGGCGCACCAACATCATAATAAGATAGCTTTGCTTTGACTCCGTCAAAGTCACTTAATTTTTTCACGTTCACAGCCTGCGCTAAATTAATGTCACTAAGCTTACTGTCACCATAAAACGCTCCGGCACCGATATCTGTAATTCCTGTTGGCAATACGACTTTCTTTAAGAATGGATTGCGCGAAAATGCGAGTGCTTCCACTTTGGTTACAGACTTCGGTATACGATATGACTGTTCTGTCTTTTCAACCGGATAATAGACAAGTGTTTTTTTATCCTTGGTAAAAAGTACATTATTTTCTGTCATATAATATGGATTCTTACTGTCTACCGTTATCGTTAAATTTTCATTGAACGTATCTGACGTATCCGTGGCACCAAGTCCCCAAAATGCACCACCTTCAATATATCGTACATTGCGTGGCAGATGAATCGTGCGGATATAAGCTGCATCTGTCGTTGGCGCAAATGTATTTGCATTAATTCTTTCTAGAGAGTCCGGTAAAGAAAGCTTAATTTCCTCAGCATCTTCGTCCTTGGAAACATTTCCAAATAAATTACTCACCGCTAATGCAGTAATTCCTTCTTCAATCTTAATCTCTTTTACCGAACAGGTTATTCTTTCCTTGACTTCATATGGTTCTGCAAGTCCCTCGATCTTTTGCTTGGAAGTGTCTGAATCCACAGCGCGATCCACAGCACCGGAACCACTAATTGTCAATACTTTCGTACCTGTATTGTACGACCATTCTGCATTGTCCCCACATTTGCCCGAAATCGTCCGTGGCTCGTCATCGACGGAAGCATAATACTGGAACGGTGTACTGGTCGGCGTTGCCTGTGCTTCCTTTGCCTGTTTCGTTGATGTCGTGTCAGTAGATTTTTGTGCGCAGCCGGAAAGCCCTACGATCATTGGTACGGCCAACAAACATACTGCTGCCTTTCTCGTTAATTTTGCCCCTGTTTTTTTCACACTAACCCCCATTCCGCAGACGCTTCGCGTCGAAGGATTGCGAGCAAAATGTCAAATTTTGCTCTGCGATCAAGGCTACTTTGTGACGCCTGCGGCACAAATAGCCCGTGCGAAAAATACTGCATTAGCGGTATTTTTCACACTAACCCCCTCCTTCGTATAAATATCTTACGCTGTTATTTTTACTCTTATCCGTAAAAACAACCTTGTTCTTAACTGTATAAATCCGTTCCTTAAATTACTTGAAATCAGCATACCCTATACACAAAATTTTGTCAATAAAACCACAAAAAATCACGCTGCACAACTGCGATTTCCTATAAGGATTAGGGTGTCAATAAGAAAAAAAGGACTGTCTATCCACGAAATAACATTGCGAATAGAACAGTCCTTTTATACTTTTTGATTCTTTCAAAAGCCACATATTTATGCGTACTTTCGCGCTTCATCGTAAGCACAGGTCATACATACTATTTACTGTTTCAAACTTCCCATACCTCATTATCTCACACAACCACATATTACTTATTATGTCAGTAAAATTATGTCTATTTTGCAGCCGGTAAAGTAAATTATCCTGCCATCAACAAACTAAGACAATTGCAGCAGAACGCAGAGTTTTTACGTGATTTCTTATTTTGTTAAGTCTCTGATGAATAC
>ERZ839767.4259-NODE-4259-length-14784-cov-13.955190_pt1 | contig 14784 bp, 12 predicted proteins | sample MGYA00519879_ERZ839767 | MGnify/ENA primary metagenome ERZ839767 (study PRJEB31850, sample SAMEA3708852) | human gut metagenome | biome: human gut; feature: human-associated habitat; material: faeces | place: China | collected 2014 ...
ATTCCGATGGGATAAAGGAATGCGGAAAAACTGAAGGATTCCTTTCCGGACATAAACAAAAGGGGCTGTTGCACTAAGAAAATGAACGTAGTGCGACAGCCCCTTTTTTCGCATTATTTTTTCAGGAGTGCTGCTGAATGCTCTTTAATCAGAACAACTCTGCAATCGCCGCGATCTTCTCACAGTTTTCCGGCAGCGGACCATTGATTTTCGGTGACTGGCGCGTTGCCACGTAACGGCTTGCAATTCCGGCAGAGGCTGCACCGTGGCAGTCAGCGATATCGTCATTTCCTGTCATCAGGCATTCTGCCGGATCGAGGTGATACTGCTTCAGCAGCATCTCATAAAACGCCGGATCCGGTTTTTTCACACCGGCATCCGATGAGAGCAGGATTCCATCAAAGTATTTCGTAAGGCCGAGCAGGGAAATTTCCGGCGCGGTGAAAAGCGCCTGTGCGTTGGACAGCAGAAAAACCTTCTTTCCTGCGTCTTTTAAACGCTGCAGCATTTCCGGCACGCCGGGGAACAGTTTCAGTTCTTCTATCGAAATCGCACGGAACATTTTCGCCAGATCTGCAATTTCTTTTTCCGTTACCGAAACAGCTTGATCCTCAAACAGTTGCCGGAACACATCCGCAATGTCGATTTCCGGTACATGGCTGCCGCGGCATTCCATTTTAAGCGCAGCTTCCTGCTCTTTGATTTTTGTCTCATACGCCATCCGGAGTTCTTTCGGCTCATAGGCGGCCCCTTTCATGCCGAAGAACAGGCTCATTTTTTTCCAGAGATACGCTTTCTTTTCATTCGTATGTATATCTACCAGAGTTCCATATAAATCAAAAATATAATTCTGATACATCCTTCATCATCCTTTCTTACGGAAAGTTTTCCACACGACACGTATTCTACCAGACTTTTCTCCACAATTCCATGTCTTTTTTCCAGACTTCCTATCTTTTTTTCTCCACCCAGACTGTCCATCAAACCAGATCGTTGAAACCTGTTTTGTCTTGCTCTCTGTAAGAAAGAATCCTGCCCGGAGGGCTTTTTACTTTATCGGAAAATTCAACGAAGTTTCCGGTAACGTAAAAAAATTCCCCCGTACAGATTTTGTCCGCAACAGGGGAATTCATTACATCTCACAGTTTCCTGCGAATTGTAATCTTTGATTTACTTTCTCGCATCCAGCATTTCTTTCACCAGACGAATATACTCCGGTGTTGTTCCGCAGCAGCCGCCGACAATGCCTGCACCCGCGTCTACCAGAATGTTCATATATCTTGCAAACGTCGGCGCATCCATGCTGTAGATTGCCTCACCGGTCGGCGTGATTTTCGGCAGGCCGGCATTCGGTTTTACGATAACCGGTACTCTTGCCACTTTTTTCATGGAATTTACGACTGCCTCAAGCTGATCCGGTCCGACCGAGCAGTTCAGTCCTACGGCGGATGCTCCCATTTCCTGCAGTGTCTCAACTGCTTCCACAGCGTTTCCGCCGAACAGGGCAGAACCGTCTGCTTCCAGCGTCAGAGAACACATAATCGGCAGATCGCAGACAGAAAGTGCAGCATCCATAAAGACACACGTTTCGTCTACGCTCAGCATCGTCTCCGCTACCAGAAGATCAACGCCCGCATTTGCTACCGCTGTTACCTGCTCTGTGTAGGATTCCAGCAGCTCTTCATAAGAGAGATCGCCTTTTGGCTGCAGCATTCTTCCCGGTGTGGAAAAATCTCCCGCAATCAGCGCACCTGTTCCGACAAGCGCTTTTTTCGAGATATCCACCAGGCGTGCATTCAGCTCCTCCACCTCGTTTTCTCTTCCATAATCCGCTAATTTCAATCTGTTTGCACCAAAGGTCGGCGCATAGACAATCTGGCTTCCCGCCTCCACGTAAGCCTTCTGTAAATTTGCCAGAATATCAGGATGCTCCAGAACCCAAAGTTCTGTACTGACTCCTTTTGGCATTCCCGCTTTTGTCAGATTTGATCCGGTTGCGCCATCCAATAAAATGACACCTGCTCCGGCAAGCTGTTCAAATTCTTCTCTTGTCATTTTCTTTTCTCCATTCTGCCCGAGTTACCTGCAGCACATGTCCGCGTATACTGACAAATCCCGGCTGTTTTTTCTGAACCTGCCGCACTTTTCGCGTCAAATTCATGTTCAGTATAGCATTGTATTGTTTTCCCGACAAGTAGAAAAGAGGTATCCGTTTTGGATACCCCTTCGTCTGTTTCTGTTCACGGATGTTCAGCAAACCCCGACATTCTCAATCATGATGCGCGTCTGAATGATGTGTCTCCGAATGATGCGTCTCCGAATGATGTGTCCTGCCCGAGCTGTTCCCCCCACCGGACGGGATATTCTTCGGTGACCCCGGAGACAAATTTGTTCCCTGGTTCACACGGGTTGCTTTCTGTCCATTTTCCACCTGCGAGGATGCCGATACCGTTGAAACACCCGAATCGGAACTGTTTTCCGTTGCAGCATTTTTTCCACACGCAACGAAAGCCAGTACTGCTGTACCGACAAGTACGGAAATTACTGCCTTCTTCATTTCTCCACCTTCTTTCCTGGTACATCGTTTTCGCCTGAACATTAGAGCGTGTCTGAAAAATTATTTCCGCAATTTGCGAGATACACTCTGGTTGTAATTTCATTTTAAATGAACTTCTTACTATTGTCAATTTACTCTACAAATTCCCTATTATTTTCTTTTTTTTGTTCAAAAATATTTTCAGACACAAACAGCAGCCGGACCCCTCTCCCGGATCCGGCTGCCGTTTGTCCTGTATCGTATGCTTTTATTCTGCAGTGCTTGAAGACGTCGAATCAGTGCCTGTGCTGCTTGTCGATGTCGTTTCGGTACTGCCTGATGTCGTGCTGTCAGACGTTGTACTGTCCGTTGCGGTACTGTCCGTTGTTGTGCTGTCGGTTGTGGTTCCATCTGTGGAATCTGTAGAAGCGCTGTCAACTGTCATCGTATACAGATCTGCGTCCGTTACTTCAAGTTTTTTCCAGTTGGATGCGACCTTGATATCGCTCTCCTTTACCCATCCATCCAATGTATCGTTGTACTTATCCGATTTGCGGTTGGAAATGATAGTCTGTCTTCTGGACTCGGTTTTGTCCTCGTCGAATGCTTTATCTACACGGATCACATAATATGCATCGTCGCCTTCGATGACACCGTCATAATACTCGCCATCCTTCAGCTTTGCTGCTTCTTCCGCTACTTTATCTCCAAGAGAACAGGTATCGTCATCGTCTTTCTCCGATCCGGTTCCAAAGGATGTCTCGGAAGAGGTCAGATAAGAAACCTCAGAGGAGGAATCGCTGGCGGAACTGCTCGATGTGCTCGCGCTTGAAGCGTCGGATGCGCTTGTGTCGGAAGCATCGGAAGAAGAGCTGCTCTCATCGGAGCTGTCGGCAGAATCGGTGGAATCTGCGGTATTCTCCGCATTTAACTGATCGTTCAGCTCCTTGCGCAGATCGGTAAACGATGCGGCTGCAGGATCCTCAGACTCTTTTAAGAGATCCAGGAATCTCTGTGCGATTTCTTTCTTTGCCGCTTTTTCCTCGTCCGTCAAATCAATCGTTTTTCCATCGTCATCCTTCTCGGTTCCTGCTGTGGATACCGTGATGTAGCTGATGGAGGTCTGCTTTGCCTCTTCATCGGATACCTCGGTATCTACATCTGCGATGATCGGATCATAAATTCTGGTTTGAATAACATACAGCTCCAGTGCATCCTGGATGTCCTCAACGGTTGCGTGCAGCTTTTTCATCACATCGTCACCGTTCTTATCTGCGAATGCCTGTGCAGCCTCTTTCGCCTGCTGTTTTTCCTCGTCTGTCAGGGAAATTCCGTATTCCTCTGCGTGCTGCCGCATCAGAAGCTCTTTTTCGATCGTATCAAGAGACTGCTCCTTGAACGTTTCCCCGGTAGTCTTTCCATCGTCGCCTTCCTTGTCGTACATCTCAGACGGCATCTGCATTCCGTACATCGAGTACATCTTGGAATAATAATTGTACATGGTTGCCTGCTGATATCTCAGCATGAAATTTGCCTGTCCGAGTGTAATCGACTCGTCATTTACAGTAATTGCCGTTTTTGTTCCGTCCACATTGTCGGAACCGCAGCCAGTCAGTCCCATCGCTGCCATCGAAGCACTCAGCATAACGCAGACTGCTTTTGCTTTTAAATTTTTCATTACTTCCTCCTCATGCAGGGCGAAATGTATGCTCAAAAAGAGTTTTTCTTTTTACACGTTCGAATTTCCGGTCCTGCATCGATTTTTATAAACGCTTTTCCTATTATACCCTTTTTGTTGATACAGGGCAACTTTTTTCTTCCCTGTTCACGCCTTTTTCACACGATTTTGTGGTTATGTGAGTATTTCACTCCTGTGTGATCTGCAGCAGATCTTCCACCAGTGCATGGCTCTTCTCCAGCAGATCGATCTTTTCCTTTGAATTTCTCCGCCGCGGCGTGTAGACAAACGCCAGCGACTCCATCTGGAATTTCAGTTCGTCTCGGTATTTCTGCAGCAGCTCCGGAATCCGCGCCACATCGATTTTTGCATGCTGCTGTAAGGTGACTCGTACCGAATCGCCCATCTGTTTCAGCTCCGTCACATACGCACAGTGCGCCAGCGCTTTCAGTTCTGCAACAGCCAGAAGATTCTGTACATTTTTCGGCGGTTCCCCGAAGCGGTCGGTCAGCTCCTCCGTCATGTCCTCATACTCTTCCTTATTTTCAATCGCCGCAATTCGCTTATAGGTGTCAAGCTTCAGAGACTCGTTGCTGATGTAGCTGTCCGGAATATAGGCACTGACATTCAGATCAATCGTTGTCTCGAACGCTTCTGCCGGTGCGATGCCCTTCGCCTCCTGGACAGCCTCTGCGAGCATTTTACAATAGAGATCGTATCCAACCGATTCCATATGGCCCGACTGCTCTGCGCCCAGCAGATTTCCGGCGCCTCGGATCTCAAGATCACGCATTGCAATTTTAAAGCCGCTTGCCATCTCCGTAAATTCACGGATCGCATGGAGACGCTTCTCCGCCACTTCCTTCAACATCTTGTTTCTGCGGTACATCAGAAATGCGTAGGAAGTCCGGTTCGACCGTCCGACGCGGCCGCGGAGCTGATAGAGCTGCGACAGTCCCATCTGGTCGGAATCATGGATAATCATGGTATTAACATTCGAAATATCGAGTCCTGTCTCAATGATCGTTGTTGACACGAGCACATCAATCTCTCCGTTGATAAAGCCGTACATGATCTTTTCCAGCTCACGCTCTTTCATCTGTCCGTGCGCAAAGCCTACATTTGCATCCGGCACGAGCTTCTGGATCGTGTTCGCCATATCCGCAATCGACTGGACACGGTTATAGACATAGTAAACCTGCCCGCCCCGCGCAAGTTCACGGTTAATCGCCTCGCGGACCATTTCTTCATTGTATTCACAGACAAAGGTCTGGATCGGCTGGCGATCCTGCGGTGCTTCCTCGAGCACACTCATATCCCGGATGCCAATCAGGCTCATATGCATGGTACGCGGAATCGGTGTCGCCGTCAGTGTCAGAACATCCACATTTTTTTGCAGCTGTTTGATTTTTTCTTTATGCGTCACGCCGAACCGCTGCTCCTCATCGACAATCAGAAGGCCAAGATCTTTGAACTTTACGTCCTTCGACAGAACGCGGTGTGTTCCGATGACAATATCCACGAGTCCTTTTTTCAGATCCTCCAGCGTTTTTTTCTGCTCTGCCGGCGTGCGGAACCGGCACAGAAGATCAACGCGCACCGGAAAGTCCTTCATGCGCTCAACGAACGTATTGTAATGCTGCTGTGCCAGAATGGTGGTCGGAACGAGGTAGACGACCTGTTTGCTCTCCTGCACTGCCTTAAACGCTGCACGGATCGCAACCTCGGTTTTGCCGTATCCGACATCGCCGCAGATCAGGCGGTCCATAATCTTTTTGCTCTCCATGTCCGCCTTTGTCGCCTCGATCGCCGCAAGCTGATCGTCCGTCTCCTCAAATGGAAACAGTTCCTCAAATTCCTTCTGCCAGATCGTATCCTTTCCGAACTGATAGCCGGATGACGCCTGCCGCTCGGCATACAGCTTCACGAGATCCTGTGCGATATTTTTTACCGCATGGCGAACCCGTGTTTTCGTCTTATTCCATTCCTGACCGCCGATTTTATTCAGCTTCGGCACCTTTGCAGCTTCGCCGGACGCATACTTCTGCAGCGTATCGAGCTGGGTGGCCAGCACATAGAGGTTCGATCCGCCCGCATACTCGATTTTCATGTAATCACGCGTTACGCGGTCCATCTCAATTTTCTCGATACCGCGGTAAATACCAAGACCGTGGCTCTCGTGCACGACATAGTCACCGATCGATAGATCCGCAAAATTCTGGATTTTCTGACCGGAATACTCCGATTTCTTCCGGTTTTTCTTCTTCTCTTTTCCAAAAATATCCGTCTCTGTGATCAGCACAAATTTCTGCATCGGATATTCAAAGCCTCTGCGGGCCGCGCCGTGGATCAGCATGACCTCGCCCGGTTTCAGAACACGCTCCTCATTCTCGCTGTAGAAGGCCGGAATCTCCTCATTCTGCAGGTCCTCCGCCAGATGCTGCGCCCTCGTCCGCGACGGACTCGCCAGTACAATACGGTAACCCGCTTTTTTCCAGGATTTCAGATCTTTTACCAGAAGCGGGAACTGATTGTTATACGAATTGACCGATTTCACCGTCACACTGAACTCGTCACGGATATTCCACTCGCCCTTCTGCGGCTCCATCAGCGACACGGCAACACAGCCGCGGCGGTTCAGTTTTGCCACAAGCTCCGCCGTACTGCACATCAGCTTCGCCTGTCCCGGCAGGAGGTATCCCTTTTCGAGACGGTGGCTCACGCTCTCCTGAAATTCTGCTTCCAGCGCATCGGCACACTCGATGATGCGGTTCGGCTCATCTAGGAAAATGCGGCTGTTCTCCGGCAGATACTCAAGAAACGAGACGGTCTCCGGATAAAAATAATGAAGATACTGCTCCGCTCCCTGCAGAATTTCGCCCTCGCCGATCTGATCGCAGATTTCCTCTGCCGCATGGCGGATACGCGCCGCTTCCTCCGTCATCATCTTGTCGCGGAACTTTGTGCTCTGCGCTTTTGCCTCTTTTTTAATCGCTTTCACACCGCGCGCAATCGTATTCTCTGTTAAAATCAGCTCCGATGCCGGATAGATTGTGATTTCCTCGAGGTTTTCAATCGACCGCTGGCTCTCCGCATCGAAGCTTCGGATGGAATCTATCTCATCGCCCCAGAGCTCAATCCGGATCGGGTTCTGTTCCGTCAGCGGATAAATATCGAGAATGCCGCCGCGGACGGAAAACTGGCCGGTCGACTCCACCTGAAAGGTACTCTCATAGCCGAGCCGCACCAGCTCTTTTCTTATTTTATCCAGATCGAATTCGCTGTCATTGCGCAGATGGATGCAATGTTTTTCGAACACGCCAAGAGGCAGAAGAAAGTCCATACATCCCCCTACACTGGTGATGATGGTAACTTCCTTCCGCTCAAGAAGTGCCTGGATCACCTGAAGCCGCTGCCGGATCAGCAGATTTCCGTGAATGTCTGCCTGATAGAAAATCAGGTCCTTCGCCGGATAATACAGCGTCTCCGCATCGTACAGCCGGTAATCCTCATATAATTCTTTTGCTTTTAATTCATTTTCCGCGATCAGAAGCCGCACCGGGGCATCCTCGGAGAGGCCTGCGATCATGTGGGCTTTCTGGCTTTCCAGACAGCCCGAGATCACCGTCACACCTGCGGTTCCTTTTTTCAGATCACGGAACAGCTCGTCAAAACGGGCAATTTCTTTGATCGGTTCTAATAACGCTTTCATTTTCCTTACTCTGCCGGGTTTGCAGATTTGCGGTTATACTCATTCATAGCTGCGTCCACATCCCCGTTCAGCATCTGCTCGATTGCTTTTGCCGCATGCTCGATCGCCAGATTTACAAGGGGACGTTCGTCTTTCGTAAACGGACTTAACACGTAGTCCGCCAGATCCCAGTTTTTCGGTTTCTCACCGACACCGACTTTCACACGCATAAAACGGTCGGTACCGAGATTGGCGATGATGTTTTTGATGCCATTGTGGCCGCCCGCGCTTCCTTTTTTGCGGATACGGATCTGTCCCGGCGCCAGGCTGATATCATCGTAAACCACGATCAGCTCGCTCTCCGGATCCACTTTGTAATAGTTCACCAGCTCCCGCACGGACTCACCGCTCAGGTTCATATATGTCATCGGCTTTGCAACGATAACCTTCTGACCTGCGATCATGCCTTTTCCGAACAGAGCCTTGTGGCCTGTACCGGAGGAAGGGATCTGATATTCATCGATCAGATAATCGATGGTATCAAATCCGACATTGTGCTTCGTCCCTTCGTACTGGCGCGTTGGATTTCCCAGACCTACTATAATATACATAAATTCTCCTGTCATCAGACCATTTTCCGGCGCAGTTTTTGTTCACGTCACGGTCAAAACTGATATTCTCCATCCACTTCGCTACTTGCGCATAACCGAATAGCTGCTTCGCCGCACCGAAAAATGATATATTGTTTTTCCATCTGTCATAAAGAAAGAACACGAACAAAAGAGCAGCCTTTTTCCTGCTCTTTTATTCGCTGAAATGCTTCGGCAATGTTTAGTTAAAGTATACCAGCTCGCTCTCCGGCTTTTTGGCCGGTTTGATTTCTTTTGCATACAGAACCGGGCCTTCGCCATCGTAAACCTTCATATAGCCCCATTTTACCGTTGCAGTCACGTCAACCCAGGAACCCATTACGAGAGATTTGGCGCTTGCGCATTTGCAGACATAGCCGATAAAAGAAGTATCATCTGCACAGCAGGTCATTGCCATACGGCCCGGAACAAAGAAATCGGCTCCGACATCCTTGCTCTTTAATACCATACCGCGGAAATGAACAGTCTTGCCCTCGTAACGCTCCGGGTTGTCGCCCATATCGACATACCAGATCCCGTAATCGGCGTCATCAATCTCGATCACATCGGCATCGGTATCAAACGGCATCTGATCCTCAAAAATGTTGTCAATTTCGCCTTCTTCGTTCTCAAACAGAACGTCGCATGCCTGATTGACTACTTTGATGCTGCGGCGGAATGCCGGAAGCGGATCTTCCGGACGACAGCGGTTGAACATAACCATATCCGCATTTTTTGCCATCTCCATGAAAACAGATTTCATATTCTGCATATAAATCTGGAAGCAGCTTGCATCGACCGTCACAATCTCCTGTACAATGCCCCAGCCGCGCGGCAGCTCCATTTCTTCCAGTTTTTTTACACTCCAGAGCGGATTGTATTCCAGAATAATACGCTCCGGGCGATATTTACGGTTCAGTTTTTTCAGGTAATCTAAGGTAAACTGCTCCGGTCCTTCTACGATTTCCAGTACTGTATTGTGTTTGAGCAGTTCTTTTTCGTCATACTCTACCTCACCCTCTTCGGTTGTGATCAAAAGGGTCGGCCCGTCAATCTGGAAATATTCCTGTGCTACGGTAAAATTGATAAAAGAGGTTTTTCCACTCTCCAGAAATCCTGTTATGAGATAAATCGGAATTTCTACTTCGTCTTCTTCGTACATTTTGTACCTCCGTTGTCTTTGACGTACTCCCGGAATCTTTCTGCACTTGCTTTTGCGGCTGAGATTCCGGGCGTGCCTTTTGCTTTGTCTCTAAATCAAGAAAAAAGCTGCCACATCGGATTTTGTTTCTGATGCGGCAGCTTCACTACAGTTCACAGGTACCCTGCGGACCGTAATTTTCGCAGCTACTTTGTATTTTTACAGTCCGAACAGCTCTGCCAGCTTATCTTCTGCTAATTTGGAACCGATGACACAGATTCTTCCGGTGAATTCCGGTGCTCCGTCACGTACTTCGTACTCTTCCGGAACCATATCGAAATAGATCCACTGTCCATCGGCGCCTGCTACCATACCTTTGGCCCGAAGAACCATACCATAAGCGGTATCCTCGGAAAGTTTCTTTAAGATGCCTTCGATCTGCTCTTTGGTGAAGGTCTTCACAGTCTCCTGACCCCAGCTTGTGAAAACTTCGTCTGCGTGGTGATGATGGTGATGCTCATGGTCGTGATCGTGACCGCAGCAGCATTCGTCATCATGGTCATGATGGTGATGCTCGTGTTCCTCGTGATCGTGACCGCAGCAGCATTCGTCATCATGGTCGTGATGATGGTGCTCGTGCTCCTCGTGATCGTGACCGCAGCAGCACTCGTCATCATGATCGTGATGATGGTGCTCATGCTCCTCATCGTGGTCATGGCCGCAGCAGCACTCGTCGTGGTCATGATGATGGTGATGATGCTCTTCCTCTTCTACCTGCGCAAGGTTGATGATGGCACCTTCCATCGTATCGAGTACTTTCTTACCACCCAGTACTTCAACCGGTGTGGTAATAATGTGTGCTTCCGGATTCAGTTCGCGGAGCATCTTTACTGCTGCCTCTACTTTTTCCGTATCGGCTTTATCGGTACGGCTCAGGATGATGGTTCCTGCGCTCTTTACCTGATTCTCGAAGAATTCGCCGAAGTTTCTGAGATACATTTTGCATTTCATAACGTCGACTACGGTTGTTGCGGAATTCAGGGCTACGCCTGCTTCTTTTTCTACACCGTCTACAGCCTTGATGACGTCGGAGAGTTTACCTACGCCGGACGGCTCGATGATGATGCGGTCCGGGTGATATTTGGTGATAACATCTTTTAATGCTGCGCCGAAGTCTCCCACAAGAGAGCAGCAGATGCAGCCGGAGTTCATTTCACGGATTTCGATACCGGCATCTTTTAAGAAGCCTCCGTCGATTCCGATTTCACCGAATTCGTTCTCGATCAGGACAACCTGCTGGCCTTTCAGTGCGTCTCCGAGGAGTTTTTTGATCAGGGTTGTTTTTCCTGCGCCCAGGAAACCTGAAATAATGTCTATTCTTGTCATTGATTTAACCTCTTTATCTTGTTGATTCCGTTTATAGTTAGCTGCAAAAGGGCCGAAGTTTATCCTCCGCCCCACACTCACGCTTATTATAGCAACCATAGAACAAAAAATCAAGAGAATTTCCCTTGCTTTTTCTGCATTTCACCATTATAATATATTACATGTCTTTTCTACTTTAACGCGTTGAATGGGCAAATCATTTTACCTATGAATGGGGGATTTTTTTATGAGTGGAACGAAAGAAAAAAAACTCAATCTGCCACAGTCACTGCTTTTGCTGCTGCTGATCATCGTATCCGTCGCAGTCTGTATCCGCCTGAAAACCGGCGGTCCTATGATCGGCCTGTTTGCAAGCTGGATTTTTATCTATCTGTTTTGTAAGATTTTCGGTATTTCTTACGCCAACATTGTTGCCGGCGCATACGATGCCATCCGTATGGTCGTCCCGACGCTCTGCCTTCTGATGGCCATCGGTGTCATGATCGGCACCTGGCTGCAGAGTGGCACCATTGCCACCATCATTTCCTGGGGCTTAAAAATGATTAACCCGTCCTGGCTGCTGCCTCTGACGCTGCTGTTCTGCTCCATTTTGAGTATTGTAACCGGTACTTCCTATGGTTCCGTCGGAAGCGCAGGTGTTGCCATGATGGCGATCGGAAACGCCATGGGTATCCATCCTGGCATGGTAGCCGGTGCTGTCATCTGCGGTGCCATGTTCGGTGACAAATTAAGTCCTCTTTCCGATACCACAAACCTTGCTCCGGCCGTTGCAGATGCCAAACTTGGCGATCATATCCGCTCGATGCTCTGGACCACCCTTCCAACGTATGTAATTACCTTAATTCTTTTTACTATTCTCGGTTTCCAGCAGACCAGCGGAAGCTATACCGAGGGAAGCATTACCGTTTACATCGATGCTTTAAACGGTGAATTCCAGCTCGGATGGATTACCATGATCCCTGCCATCCTGATTATTGTATTGCTCCTCTGCAAAGTAAATGCGATCTCTGCACTTGGTCTTTCCAGCTTCGCTGCCGGATTTGTTTCCTATTTTGTGCAGCACGATACTCTGCAGGGCATCATCCGCACAGCTTACAACGGTTACACAACCACAATCGAAGAACCGGTATTACAATCCATCTTAAACCGCGGCGGCATGGGAAGCATGCTCCAGTACGTAGCCATTATCTGCTTTGCTGTCGGCATGGGCGGCATGCTGGAAAAACTCGGTGTACTGGATCACATTCTTCAGGCGATTGTAAAGAGAATCAATAGCGATGGAAGTATGATCCTGGCAACGATGATTGTCGGTTACGTGACCAGCCTCATCAGCTGCTCCCAGCCGATGGCACACGTTCTGACCGGCCGTCTGATGGCACCTGTCTTTCAAGAGCGCAAGGTTGCACCGGAAATTCTTTCCCGCTGCCTCGAAGACTCCGGAACTATGGCTGGTCCTATGATTCCATGGCATGGCTACGGCGTATACATGGCCGGCACACTTGGTGTTGCATGGTCGGCATTTTTCCCGTACTTATTCCTGCTTTACCTGACCCCGGTTTTCAGTATTTTCTATGGATTTACCGGAATTTCCATTAAGCATCTTCCGGAAACCCAAAACAATGAATCAAAAGAAGAGAAATAAGGCAAAAGCAGAAATCGTAACAGAAAATCATAAACAGAAACAGAAACAAAAAAGAAAAGGAAAAGAGAAAGAATGCAGACAAAACTTGTTCTTCTCGGAACCGGCACACCAAATGCGTGTCCGAATGCCAACGGACCTTCCTCCGCTGTCGTGGTCGGTGACCGTGCTTATCTGGTAGATTTTGGCCCTGGCGTTGTCCGCCAGGCCTCAGCCGCCTATTTTAACGGCGTAGATGCCCTGCGGCCGGATCTTCTGACCGTTGCCTTCTGTACGCACCTTCACACAGACCATACCGCAGGATACCCGGATCTGATTTTTACTCCGTGGGTGCTGGAGCGCCCGGTTCCATTGAAAGTTTTCGGGCCAAAGGGCTTACAGCACATGACCGATCATATCTTACAGGCCTATGAAACCGACATTGATTTCCGAATTCACGGTTTCGAAAAAGCAAACGAATCCGGCTACCGCGTTGAGGTAACAGAAATTGAATCCGGCATTATCTACCGGGATGACCTGGTTACGGTGGAGGCTTTTCCGGTCAGCCACGGAACACTGGAATGCTACGGCTATAAATTCACCACACCGGACCGCACGATCGTCATCACCGGCGATACCGCTCCGCTGGATCTCGTGGCAGAAAAAGCGAAAGGCTGTGATATCCTGCTGCACGAAGTGGAATACGCCGCCGGAATTTCCTGCCGCGAACCAAAATGGCAGAAATACCACCGGGAAGTGCATACGTTAAGCACGGATCTTGCCGGTGTTGCAAAAAAGGCAAATCCGAAGCTGCTCGTTACGTATCACCGGATTTACCATATGAATGTACAGGATAACCACAAAAACCTTGCCGCCGAGATGGCATGGCGCGATGCCGCGATTCTGGATGAAATCCGGGATGCAGGGTATGACGGATATGTCGTGAACGGAAAAGACCTGGATGTATTTTAAAATACGGGGCAGCGTACCAATTCTGGTTTACGAATTAGTACGCTGCCCCGTTCGTTTTGGGATGAGCCCGGAGACGCTTTCTATTTTCATTTACCCGACTGGCAGATTCTACCATACTCTGCGTTATTTCAGAACTGTTTTTTCTGTCTCTGCCTGTGATTTACCACAGGACGCAGAAGAAAATACGCAAAAACAGCCAGTGATGAAAACCATTTATTTCTTTGACATTAACCTCCTCAGAACGTATAATCATAGTATTACAACTCTGGCAAAACAGCAGGATTTTCTGCTGTTTGTCGTTACAGGAACCTGATCCGCAGACGGCTTGCACAGTCTGCCTTTCGTTTGCGTTCCAGAAAGGATGTTTTATATGGCAGCTACTACTGCGAAACCCGTAAAAAGCGCCGGTAAAATTCCCGGCAGTACCTTGAAAATCATTGCGATGGTCTGTATGCTGATCGACCACACTGCAGCTGTACTTTTCGACCGAATCCTGATTTCCCGCGGTCTTCTGAATGCGGTGAACGCTTCGGACGGAGGCGCATCATTTCTCTCTACCGGAAACACAGCTGTGATTTATTATGCGGATATGATTATGCGCGCAATCGGAAGGATCAGTTTTCCGATTTTCTGTTTTCTGTTGATTGAAGGGTTCATGCATACGCATGATGTGAAAAAGTATGCGCTGAATCTTGGGATTTTTGCACTGGTTTCGGAGATCCCGTTCGATCTGGCATTTGCGGGAAAACCGTTTTATCTGGATTATCAGAATGTCTTTTTCACTTTATTTATCGGCCTTGTGATGATGATTTTTCTGCAGAAAATCGATTCAAAAGCGCAAAAAGATGCCGGTGCATGGCAGAGGGCGAACTGGAAGGTTTCGGTTGGCAAGCTGCTGGTGATTGTGGCAGCCTGTGCAGTGGCCACGCTGTTGAAGACAGATTACAGTGCAATGGGAATTCTGACGATTGTGCTGATGTATAATATGAGAAAGAATAAAATGTACTGTATCGGAATCGGGTGTGCGGTGCTTACGCTGTTGAGTCTGAATGAAATCACCTGTTTTCTGGCTATGATTCCGGTGCATTTTTATAACGGAAAACGGGGATTGAATCTGAAGTATCCGTTTTATG
>ERZ839767.4261-NODE-4261-length-14774-cov-12.001563_pt1 | contig 14774 bp, 10 predicted proteins | sample MGYA00519879_ERZ839767 | MGnify/ENA primary metagenome ERZ839767 (study PRJEB31850, sample SAMEA3708852) | human gut metagenome | biome: human gut; feature: human-associated habitat; material: faeces | place: China | collected 2014 ...
TGCCGAGTTCCTCCGCCGCCTGCCGGGCGGCGGCAAAGGCGCTGTCACAGCCGGCCAGCGGTTCCAGGGAACGCTCAGTCTGGGCCAGATCGACCTGGGCCTGGGCCAGGTCCCAGGATGCCTGTTGGTCGTCGGCCCGGGCCTTTCGAAGGGTCTGCCGGGCTTCATCCAGCCGTTTTGCTTTGTCCCCGGCGATGGTGTAGAGAAGGCCCATGGGCCCCTTGGATTCCAGGGTGGCCACCTCCTGTTCCGCGGCTTGCCTGGCCTTCCGGCAGGCTTCCGCCTGGACGGAGAGGACCTGGCACCGGTCTGTCAGGGCAGCCCGCTGGGTCTCCAGCTGCTTTTTCCGGGCCGCTTGGGCCCGCAGCTGCCGGAAAGCAAGAAGGTCATCGTTTTGGTATGCCATAATGGGTTCCTTTCCCGATGGGCTGGAGCGGAAAAAAGGGACCCGTCCAGAGGGCGGGTCCCTTTCGAGAGAACATAGCGGGGTGAAATTAGAAGATGCCCTGCTCCATCATAGCCTCAGCAACCTTCTTGAAGCCCGCGATGTTCGCACCGGCGACCAGGTTGTAGCCCAGGCCATACTCCTCAGCAGCCTCAGCGGAGACCTTGTGGATGTTGACCATCATCTTATGGAGCTGTGCATCGACCTCTTCCGCCGTCCAGACGAGACGCTCGGAGTTCTGGCTCATTTCCAGAGCAGAGACGCCGACGCCGCCTGCGTTGACAGCCTTGGACGGAGCAACGACCATGTTCTTCTGGCTCATCAGATAGTACAGGGCGTCGTTCGTCGTGGGCATGTTGGCGACTTCGATGTAATACTTCACGCCGTTGGCGACGATCTTCTGGGCAGACTCCATGTTGACGTCGTTCTGCATGGCAGACGGCATGATCACGTCGGCCTTGACGCCCCACGGCTTCTCGCCGGGGAAGAACGGGACACCGAACTTGTCGGCATAGTCCTGCACGCGGTTGCGGCCGGAGGCGCGCATCTCGAGCAGGTAGTTGACCTTCTCCTCGCTGGAGGAGACGCCCTCTTCGTCGTAGATGTAGCCGTCAGGACCGGACAGAGTAACGACCTTCGCGCCCAGATGCAGGGCCTTCTTGCAGATGCCCCACGTCACGTTGCCGAAGCCAGCGCAGGCGATGGTCTTGCCCTGGATCTCTTCGCCTTCGTGCTTGAGGACTTCCTGCAGATAATACATGGCGCCGTAGCCGGTCGCCTCCGGACGGGTCAGGCTGCCGCCGTAGCTGAAGCCCTTGCCGGTGAGGACACCGTTCTCGAACGTGCCCTTCAGGCGGCGATACTGGCCGAACAGGTAGCCGATCTCGCGGCCGCCAACGCCCATATCACCGGCGGGAACGTCGATGTCCGGCCCGATGTAGCGGTACAGAGCCGTCATATAGCTCTGGCAGAAACGCATAACCTCGGCATCGGACTTGCCGGCCGGATCAAAGTCGGAACCGCCCTTGCCGCCGCCGATGGGCAGGCCGGTCAGGGAGTTCTTGAAGATCTGCTCAAAGCCGAGGAACTTGATGATGCCGGGATAAACGTTCTTCTGGAAGCGCAGGCCGCCCTTGTACGGACCGATCGCGCCGTTGAACTGGCAGCGATAGCCGATGTTGGTGTGATATGCGCCATTGTCGTCCATCCAGACCACGCGGAAGGTGAACATACGCTCCGGCTCGACGATGCGGCCCAGCAGGTCAGCCTTCTCATACTCGGGATGCTTATCGATCACAGGGGAAAGCGAGGAGAGCACTTCCTCAACGGTCTGAACAAATTCGGGCTCATTGCCGTGCTTCTGGCGAACAGATTCGATGACGCGCTCAACATAGGCATTCATGTGCATTCATACTCCCTTAAATATTTTAATTTAGCGGGCTTCCGGCCCGGGGGTCACAGATTATCGATGATGGAGACGATCTCCATGCCGATGCGCTTCTGCGCTTCCTTCGTGGCAGCGCCGATGTGCGGCGTGCAGGAGACGTTCGGATGGTTCAGCAGGGCCTCGTTCTTCGCTGGCTCCTCGGCATAGACATCCAGACCGGCGCCGCGGATCTTGCCGGAGTTCAGGCCCTCCAGCAGGGCCTCCTCATCGACATTGTTGCCGCGGGACGTGTTGACAAAGATGACGCCGTCCTTCATCTTCGCGATGTTCTCGCGGTTGATGAGGGGCTTGCCGTCGATGGCGGGCGTGTGCAGCGAAATAAAGTCGGACTGCGCCAGCAGCTCGTCCATCGTGACATAGTGCATGGTCTCGCACTCGATGCCTTCGACATGGTAGATATCATAGGCAACGACATTCATGCCGAGGCCCTGCGCCATGCGGCCCAGCGCCTGACCGATGCGGCCGTAGCCGATGACGCCGAGAGTCTTGCCGCCCAGCTCGACGCCCTTGCCATAGGCCTTCTTCTCCCACTTGCCCTCGCGCATGGTGTGACCGGCGATGGACAGATACCGGGCGCAGGCAAACATATGACCCATGGCCAGCTCGGCCACGGACTGGGAGGAAGCGCGGGGGGTGTTCTTCACGGTGATGCCGTTCTCCTCGGCATACTTCACGTCGATGTTGTCCACACCCACGCCGCCGCGGATGATCATCTTCAGCTTGCCGCCCTTGGCCGCATCAATGTGCTCCTTGCGGATCTTGGTCTTGGAGCGGACCACGGCCACGTCGAAATCCCGCAGAGCAGCGCCCAGCTGATCGGGCTCATAGAACTGCTCCACCACCTCGTGGCCCTGCTCCCGCAGCTGCGCCATAGCGGTCTTGTCCATACCGTCAGTAACCAGAATACGCATCGTAATAATCTCCTTCCATAATACAGCTTGTTGTCGAATTTCGGGGGACAGGGGAGAACCCTGTCCCCCGGCTGGTGCAGATTTTGCGTCTTTTACTTGTGCTCGGCCTCGAACTTGGTCAAAAAGTCCACCAGGGCCTGTGCGCCTTCGATGGGCATGGCGTTGTACACGGAGGCCCGCAGACCGCCCACGGACTTGTGGCCCTTCAGGTTGTCGAACCCGGCCTCCTTGGAGGCGGCCACCACGGCGGCGTCCAGCTCCTTGTCGCCGGTGACGAAGGGGATGTTCATCAGGCTGCGGTCCTGGGGCACCACGGCGCCCTTGAACAGCTTGGAGGAATCCAGGAAGTCATAGATGACCTTGGCCTTGGCGATGTTGCGCTTCTCCATCTCCTCCAGGCCGCCGATGCTCAGCAGATACTTGAACACCTTGCCGCAGCAGTAGATGGCCCAGCAGTTGGGGGTGTTGTACATACTGTCGTTGTCGGCATGGGTCTTATACTTCATATAGATGGGGGTCTTGGGATCCAGGTCGTCCCGGATCAGGTCCTCCCGGATGATGACCACGGCCATACCGGCGGGGCCCACGTTCTTCTGCACACCGGCCCAGATCAGGCCGTAATCGGCCACGTTGCAGGGGCGGGACAGGAACATGGAGGACTGGTCGGACACCAGAATGTGGCCCTTGGTGTTGGGGAGCTTATTCCAGGTGGTGCCGTTGATGGTCTCGTTCTCGCAGATGTAGACATAGTCGGCATCCTCGGGGATGTCCAGATCGGAGCAGTCGGGGATATAGGAGAAGTTCTTGTCGGCGGAGGAGGCAACCACCTGCACCTCGCCATACTTCTTGGCCTCGGCAATGGCCTTCTTGGACCATGCGCCGGTCTCCACATAGCAGGCCTTGCCGTTCTTCATCAGGTTCATGGCCACCATGGCAAACTGCAGGGTGCCGCCGCCCTGGATGAACAGGACCTTGTAGTTATCGGGGATGTTCATCAGCTTGCGCAGGTCGGCCTGGGCCTCGTCGGCGATCTGCTGGAACACCTTGGAGCGGTGGCTCATTTCCATGACGCACATGCCGCTGCCCCGATAGTTCATCATCTCGTCGCGGATCTCCTCCAGAACAGGCTCCGGCATCATGGCAGGACCTGCGGAGAAATTGAAAGTACGACCGTATTTCATCTTGCTTTTCCTCCTGATTGTTGTAATAGGTGATAGCACTTGGGATCTTTTTGCTTCCATCTCATAGTATACGGCAAATGTTCTCCGGAATCAACAGGGAAAATCATAGAAAATCAGCTTCCCTGAAAATTTTTCAGCTTCTCAGAAAAAACGAGAGAAAGGGGAGAGGCGGCAGCGTCCGGTCCCGGGTTGACAGGACCGCGCGACAGTGGTATCATGACAAAGCAATCGACTTTTATTCCAGAAAGAGGTGAGCAAAGTGAGCTTAGGTGACAGTTACGGGCGAAGTATTCAATGTGCCGCTGTGTCCGGCGCTTGCTTTGCGTCGGCTCGTACAGGTAAATAAAGGCCGGATATGACAGCACATTGCCCGGCTTCACTTTCAATTAGGAACACGATGCGATTTTAATTGAAAGGCGGTAATACCATGGCAATGTTCAACGAAGACAAGAACCTCAAAAGCGGAGGCTGCGCGGATGAGATCGCGGCGCTGATAAGGGATGACCTTTCGCCGAAGATGATCCAGGAGCAGCTGGAGAACTATCATAACAGTGATATTGCCAAGTCCATGGAGCAGATGGACCGGCTTGGAAGGATGCGGCTGATCCGCTCCATTGAGCCGGACAAGCTGGCCGGTATTTTCAAGTATGTCGAGCCCCAGGAGGCGGCTGCCTTCCTGAAGGACATCGACACGGCAAGAGCTGTTTTCATTCTGGAAAAGATTGACCCGGATGCTGCGGCGGACATTCTGCGGGAACTGCCCGGCAGCGACAGGTCAGCGATGATCGGGCTGCTCAACGGAGCGCTTCGGAAAAAGATTGAGCTGCTGGTGTCGTTTGACGAGGACGAGATCGGCAGCAGAATGAGCGCCAATTTCATTTCGCTGGATTCGGAAATGACGGTGGGCCAGGCCACCCGGGCGCTTATGGACCAGGCGAAGGAAAACGATAATATCCAAATGCTCTTTGTGACGGCGGAAAACGGCTTTTTCTGCGGCACGGTGGAGCTGCGCGCTCTGCTTATTGCGGAAAAGAACGCGGCTATCGCGCCTCTTATCCAGCACAGGTTCCCGTATGTCTACTGCAGCGAGCGCACGGAGGACTGTATCGAGCGGCTGAAAAGCTACTCGGAAAGCGCCATTCCCGTGCTGGATGCCTCCAACTGCATTCTCGGCGTCATCACCCTGAAGGACCTGGTGGAAGCGGTGGACGACGAGATGAGCGACGACTATGCGAAGCTGGGCGGCCTTTCCGCGGAGGAGGATCTGCACGAGCCGCTGCGGGCAAGCCTGAAAAAGCGGATGCCCTGGCTGCTGGTGCTGCTGGTGCTGGGAATGGTTGTTTCAGGCGTTGTGGGCGCATTCGAGAAGGTCGTGTCCCGGCTGACGATCATTATGGCGTTCCAGTCGCTGATCCTGGATATGGCGGGAAATGTGGGAACGCAGTCGCTGGCTGTCACCATCCGTGTGCTGATGGACAAGGAGATCACCGCCCGGAAAAAGCTGGGCCTCGTCTGCAAGGAGATGCGGGTGGGGCTGTTCAGCGGGCTGATTCTGGGCAGCCTTTCCGTGCTGCTTGTGGGCGCTTACATCATGCTGGGCAAGGGATATCCCGCCCAATATGCGTTTGCGGTTTCGGTGTGCATCGGTGCGGCGCTTCTGCTGGCCATGTTTATCTCCAGCGCCGTGGGAACGCTGATTCCCATGTTTTTCAAGCGAATCGGGGTGGACCCTGCCGTGGCCTCCGGGCCGCTGATTACCACCGTGAACGATCTGGTGGCTGTGGTCACCTACTATGGGCTCAGCTGGCTTCTGCTTCTCCAGGTGCTTCATCTGGGCAGCTGAAGCAAAATGAAACAGGACGGGGGCTTTGCTTTTCGGGAGGCAGGCCCCTGTTTTTGCGGAAACAGGGAATGGCTGATATGCCGGATTGACACCAAACCGTAAAGATGCTATAAAGAGACTGTCGAAAAAAGCTGGCTATAAAAGGAAGAAGATTTTTTGGGGGAACGGGCGGAAAGGACGGCGGCAAGCGGTGGATAAGTGGAAAAAGACCATAATGCATATGGGAGCATACCCGGCGGCGCTGGGAAAATGGGTGCTGCTGGGCGGCATCATCGGTGTGGCCGGCGGCGTGATCGGCTCCCTGTTTCATATCGGCGTCAATTACGCCACGGCCATCCGGGGGGCGCACCCCTGGATTCTGTACCTGCTGCCGGTGGGGGGCCTTGCCATCGTGGGGCTGTATAAGCTCTGCCATCTGGAGGGCAAGGGCACCAACGCCATCATCGAGTCGGTGCATTTCGGCGAAAGCGTGCCCATTCTCCTGGTGCCGGTGATCTTTGTGTCCACGGTGATCACCCACCTGTGCGGCGGCAGCGCCGGCCGGGAGGGCGCGGCCCTGCAGATCGGCGGCGGCCTGGGCTACGAGGCCGGGAAGCTGCTGCACCTGGGGGAAAAGGACCTGCCCCTTGCCACCCTGTGCGGCATGAGCGGGGTGTTCTCCGCCCTGTTCGGCACCCCCCTGACCGCCACGGTGTTCGCCCTGGAGGTCATCAGCGTGGGCGTGCTGTATTACGCGGGCCTGGTGCCCTGCATCACCGCCGCCATGGCGGCCTTCGGCGTGTCCACCCTGATGGGGGTGGAGCCCACCCGGTTCGCGGTGGCCATGCCCCCTGTGACGCTGGAGACCATGGTGCCGGTGGTGGCCCTGGCCATTCTGTGCGCCGTGGTCAGCATCCTGTTCTGCAAGGGACTTCACTGGACGGAGCGCCTGCTGGACCGGGGGTTCAGAAGCCCCTGGGTCCGGGTGCTGGCAGGCTCCGTTCTGCTGATCGGCATGAGCCTTCTGACAAACGGCGACTACAACGGCGCGGGCATGGACGTGATCGCCCGGGCCCTGGCGGGGGAGGCCGATGGCTGGGCGTGGCTGCTGAAGATCCTGTTCACCGCCGTCACCATCGGCTGCGGCTTCAAGGGCGGCGAGGTGGTGCCGTCGTTCTTCGTGGGCGCTGCCTTCGGCTGCTTCATGGGGGGCCTGCTGGGCCTGCCCGCCGGGTTCGGCGGGGCCATCGGCCTGGTGGCGGTGTTCTGCGGGGCGGTGAACTGCCCGGTGGCTTCGGTGCTGCTCAGCGTGGAGCTGTTCGGCTCCGCCGGGGCGCCGTATTTTGCCGTGGCCTGCGCCCTGAGCTATCTCCTCTCCGGCTACTGCGGCCTGTACAGCAGCCAGACCATCCTCTATTCCAAGCTCCGTGCGGAGTTCATCAACGTCCGCACCCACGAGTGACAAAAATGTAAGCTCAGACCGGGGAAATGTAAGCCCATTCGATGGCGGCGCATTTCCCCGGCCTGCTATAATAGGCCCTGTCAATAAGGAGGCATCAATATGCAGATTCTGAATGTAACGGGCCTGAAAAAGGTCTATACCACCCGCTTCGGCGGCAGCCAGGTCACGGCCCTGCGGCAGGTGGACTTCTCCGTGGAGGAGGGCGAATATGTGGCCATTATGGGCGAGTCCGGCTCCGGCAAGACCACCCTGCTGAACATCCTGGCGGCTCTGGATAAGCCCACCGCCGGCCGGGTGGAGCTGGACGGCCGGGACATGTCCGCCGTCCGGGAGTCCGACGCTGCGGCCTTCCGCCGGGACAACCTGGGCTTCGTGTTCCAGGAGTTCAACCTGCTGGACACCTTCACCCTGCGGGACAACATCTACCTGCCCCTGGTGCTGGCGGGGCGGCCCTATCGGGAGCTGAAGGCCCGGCTGGACCCCATCGCCCGCCAGCTGGGCATCCTGGAGCTGCTGGACAAGTATCCCTACGAGGTGTCCGGCGGCCAGAAGCAGCGGGCCGCCGTGGCCCGGGCGCTGATCACCCATCCCCGTCTGATCTTGGCCGACGAGCCCACCGGCGCTCTGGACAGCCGCTCCACCGACGAGCTGCTGGACCTGTTCGCCCAGATCAACCGCCAGGGGCAGACCATCCTCATGGTCACCCACTCCGTCAAGGCCGCCAGCCACGCCGGGCGGGTGCTGTTCATCAAGGACGGTCAGGTGTTCCACCAGCTGTACCGCGGCCAGTGCACCGACGAGCAGCTGTATCAGAAGATCGCGGACACCCTGACCATGCTCCAGGCAGGCGGTGACCGGGCATGAAGCTGTACCGTCATCTGGCCTGGGACGGCATCCGGAAAAACAGCCGCCTCTATGTGCCGTATCTGCTGACCGGCGTAGGCGCCGTGTCGTTTTTCTACATTCTTGTGGCCCTGTCCCGGCTGCCGGAGGGAACGCTGCCCGGCAGCGGCTCCGTGCAGGTGATCCTGAATCTGGGCAGCTTTGTGCTGTGGGTGTTTTCTCTGCTGCTGCTGTTTTACACCCATTCCTTCCTGATCCGCCGCCGGAACCGGGAGTTTGCCCTGTATAACGTCCTGGGCATGGGCAAGCGGGATATCGCCCGGATCCTCTGCTGGGAGACCCTGCTCTCCGGCGGCATCTCCCTGGCCGGGGGCCTGGCCCTGGGCATCCTGCTGGGCAAGCTGGCGGAGCTGGGCCTGCTGCGGATGGTGGGCGCGGCCACGGACATGGTGTACCGGGTGTCCGCCGGGGGGTTGCTCCTGACCCTGGGGCTTTACGCCGGCATTTTCCTGCTGATCCTGATCTCCTCCCTGGTGCGGGTGGGCCGCTCCACCGCCGTGCAGCTGATGCGCAGCCAGGCGGAGGGGGAGAAGCCGCCCCGGGCCAACTGGGCCCTGGCGGTGCTGGGCATCCTGCTGCTGGCCGGGGCCTATTACCTGGCCGTCACCATCCGGGAGCCGCTGGCGGCCCTGACCTGGTTCTTCGCCGCCGTGCTGATGGTCATCGCCGCCACCTATCTGCTGTTTATCTCCGGCTCCGTGACCCTGTGCCGCCTGCTGCAAAGGAATCCCCGGTTCTATTACCGGAAGCGGCATTTCGTGTCCGTTTCCTCCCTGGTATACCGCATGAAGCGCAACGGCGCGGGCCTGGCGTCCATCTGCATCCTGGGCACCATGGTGCTGGTGATGCTCTCCTCCACCACCTGCCTGTATTTCGGCGCGGAGGACTCCCTGCACACCCGCTATCCCCGGGATGAAAACATCACCGCCTACTTCCCGGACCGGGCCAGCCAGTCCGGGGACCTGACGTCTCTGCGCACCGCCGTGGCGGACGCCGTCCGCCGCAGCGGTATGTCCGCCGCCAATGTTTGGGAGTACCGCTCCGTGTCCTCGGTGATGACCCTCCGGGACGGGGTGCTCTCCCCGAATGAGGGCTTCGGCGATCCCGTGGATGTGACCCTGATCCCCCTGGCGGACTACAACGCCGCCATGGGCACGGACCTGACCCTGCCCCAGGGGCAGGTGTACGTCTGCCGCAGCCGGACCGGCTATCAGGGGACCTCCCTGACCCTTCAGAACGGCCCCACCTGGCAGGTGGCGGGCCTGCTGGATAACTTTTCTCCCTCCGGCAGCGACTCCGCCAGCGTCGTCACCCAGCTGTGGCTCATCGTTCCGGACCTCTCCGCCGCAGACACCCTGGAGCAGGTGATGAACCGGGCCAATATGGGCGTGTCCCGCAGCTGGTACTATGGTTTTGACCTGGACCGCCAGCTTCCCGACGCCGCGGACCCCGTGGCCGAGGCCATCCGCCGCACGGCCCAGGACGGCGGCCTGATGGAAAACGGCATGCTGGGCGTGGAGTCCCTGGCGGAAAATCGCGGAGATTTCTACGGGTCCTACGGAAGCCTGTTCTTCCTGGGCATCCTCCTCAGCGTGGGCTTCTCCCTGGCGGCGGTGCTGATCATCTATTATAAGCAGATCTCCGAGGGCTACGAGGACCAGGCCCGCTTCGACATCATGCAGAAGGTGGGCATGACCCGCCGGGACATCCGCTCCAGCATCAACAGCCAGCTGCTGCTGGTGTTCTTCCTGCCGCTGCTGCTGGCGGGACTGCACCTGGCCTTCGCCTTCCCCTTTGTCCATAAGCTGCTGCTTCTGTTCAACCTCTGGAACACCCGCCTGCTGGTGGGCACCACCGCCGCCAGCTTCCTGGCCTTTGCGGCGCTGTACACCCTGGTGTACCGGATCACCTCCAACGCCTATTACCACATCGTCAGCGGGGGAGGGGAGCGGTAATGCGCCGGTTTGCCTACCGGGCGGTGCTGTGGTGCGGCGGAGCGGTGACGGTGGCCCTGGCCGCTGCCGCCGCCCTGACCGTGTCCCTCACCGACCGCCTGCTGCACAGGCTGGAGTCATAAAGCATCAAAAGAGACCGTATTCGGAAGAATACGGTCTCTTTTGAGTCTGTTGTAAAAGCCTCGCAGCGTTTGCCGCCCGCAGGCGGCAAATCAATTGTGATCCGTTTTTTGCGGCGGCGTGTACGTCGCAAAAAACACTTTACACGGAGCGCGTGTCGAAGGGGACGACTGCGGCGGCCCGTGAGGCACGAAGCGCGGTGCAGCCTTCTCGAAAAAGCGGCCTGCCGCTTTTTCGAAAGAATTACATCCACATGGCGAAGGGCCGCAGCAGACCCCCCAGCACCCGGTGCAGCAGGGGGCGGTGCTCCCAGTCGGACCGAGTCACCTGCCAGGACTTTTCCATGATGCCGTCCATGTCCTCCAGCAGGGTCTCCAGGGCCGGCGCGCCGTACAGCAGGGTGCCGCACTCGAAGTGCAGCTGGAAACTGCGGTAGTCCATGTTCACGGACCCCACGAACGCCGCCTCCCGGTCCGCCAGAACGGTTTTCCCGTGCAGCAGCCCCGGCGTGAACCGATAGATCTTCACCCCGTGGTCCAGCAGCTCCCCGAAATAGCTCTCCGCCACCATGAAGGCGAATTTGTGGTCCGGGATCCCCGGCATCATCAGCCGCACGTCCACCCCGCTGCCGGCGGCCATGCACAGGGCCTTCTCCATGGACTCGTCAATGGCCAGATAGGGGGAGGTGATATACACCATGTGCTTGGCCCCGCCGATCAGCTGCAAAAACGCGTCCTCGGCGGAGGACACCGGGTTGCTGTCCGGCCCGTCCACAAAGGGCTGCACAAAGCCCTGGCCCGGGGCGTCGCCGTGGGGCCGGTAATAGTCGTGCTCCTGGTGCATGGCGCCGCCCATGCGCTCCCACATATAGATGAACTCCCGGGTCAGGGTCCAGGCCCCCTGGCCCTCCAGCCGGATTCCGTCGTCCTTCCAATAGCCGAACCGCTCCATCAGGTTGGCGTATTCGTCGGCAATATTGGCTCCGCCGGTATAGGCGGTGTCCCCGTCGATGCAGGCGATCTTCCGGTGGTCCCGATAGTTGAAGTACAGGCGGTTGACGTAGTGGTGCACCGGGTTGAAGATCAGCACCTCCGCCCCTATGCGCCGCAGCTCCTCCACGGCCTCCTCGGACATGCGCATCATGCTGCCGAAGTCGTCGAACAGCACCTTGATCTCCACGCCCTGTCCGGCCTTCCGCCGGAAAATATCCATCAGCCGGTCCCACAGCTGCCCCTCGGCCATGATGTAAAACTCCATGAAAATGAAGTGCTCCGCCTGCTCCATGCGCTCCAGCAGGTCCTCCAGATACGCCTCGCCGGTGGGCAGATACACGGCCCCGGTGCCGGTGTACAGGGGGAAGCCCTGCCGGTCCAGATACGCCGCCAGGCGGCCCCATTCCGGGTGCTCCCGCCGCAGGTGCTCCACCTGCAGGCGGCTATGCTCCTGCCGGGCGTCGGACTCCCGGGGCCGGGGCAGTTTTTGCAGGTCCAGCCGCTTCTGGGGATGATCTCCGTTCCACAGCCAGTACAGGATCAGGCCCACCACCGGCACCGTCAGGATCAGCAGGGTCCAGCCCAGCTTGTACGAGCCGCCGCCGGGGCGGCTGTTGATGCGGAAGACGTAGGCCAGGGCCACCAGCTCCAGCAGGGTATAGGCGATGGCCATTCTCTGCCGCAGCAGGTCATTGAGCACCAGCACCAGCGCGATCTGGGCCAGCAGCAGCACCGCCACCAGCACCAGCCGCAGGGCTGCCGATATGCGCCGCTCGGTTTTTTGCTGTACCTTCGGTTTCTTCAACGGAAATCCTTCCTCCTTTCCCGCTGCCCCCGCCGCTCATCGGCGGTGTATGGGTATCTAAGGGTGTCTGTTTTGCGGCCCGCTGAGGGCAGCGAGCTCTACAGCCTTGGCTCTCCCTCTGGGAGAGCTGTCGGCGCAGCCGACTGAGAGGGCCTGTAGGGGCGGACGACTCTGTCCGCCCTTATCCTCCGTCACCGCTGGGACGAACGCAGAAGCTCCTGCTGGATGTCCCACAGCTTCCGGGACAGGTCCACCACATACTTGTGGGGGTTGTCGAAGCGCTTCACCTCGTCCCACAGGGTGTCCACCTGCTGGCGGCAATAGGCCTGGATCTCCGGCAGGGTGGGGCTGTCATACACCCGCTTGCCCTTCAGGAACACCGGCACCAGCAGCTCCCGGGCGGTGAAATTGTACACGGTTTTCTTCTTCCAGGTGGCCATGGGGTCGAAGATCTCCAGGTCCTGGGTGTCGTCCACCTGCTCGTGGTGCAGGGTGATCAGGTCGGCGATGGCCTTGCCGGTGTCCCGGCCATAGAAGCGGTACACCTTCTTGAAATGGGGAATGGTGATCTTCTCCACGTTTTCGCTGACCTTGATCTTGGGGATGATGTTTCCTTCATCGTCCTCCACCGCCGCCAGCTTGTATACGCCGCCGAACACCGGTTCGGAGCGGGCGGTGATCATCCGCTCGCCCACGCCGAACATATCGATCTGTGCCCCCTGCATAAACAGGTCCTGGATCAGATACTCGTCCAGGGAGTTGGACACGCTGATCTTGCACTCGGTCCACCCGGCGTCGTCCAGCATCTTCCGGGCCTTCCGGGTCAGGTAGGCCATGTCGCCGGAGTCCAGCCGGATGCCGCACTTGGTGATGCCCTTGGGCTTGAGCACCTCGTTGAAGGCCCGGATGGCGTTGGGAATGCCGGATTTCAGGGTGTTGTAGGTATCCACCAGCAGGGTGGCGTTGGTGGGATAGATCTCGCAATAGGTCCTGAAGGCCTCGTATTCCGAGTCAAACATCTGCACCCAGGCGTGGGCCATGGTGCCTCCGGCGGGCACGCCGTACAGCTGGTCGGAGATGGTGCAGGCGGTTCCGGCACAGCCGCCGATATAGGCCGCCCGCGCGCCGGTGATGGCGGCGTCGGAGCCCTGGGCCCGGCGGGAGCCGAATTCCAGCACCGTCCGGCCTCTGGCGGCCCGGGTGATGCGGTTGGCCTTGGTGGCGATGAGGCTCTGGTGGTTCACGGTCAGCAGGGTGAAGGTCTCGATGAGCTGTGCCTCGATGGCCGGGGCCCGGACCACCACCAGCGGCTCCTTGGGGAACACCGGGGTTCCCTCCGGCACGGCGTAGATGTCGCCGGTGAACCGGAAGTTCGCCAGATACTCCAGAAATTCCTCGCAGAACAGGTTCCGCCCACGGAGATACGCAATGTCCTCCGGGGTGAAGTGCAGGTCCTCGATGTAACGGATCAGCTGTTCCAGACCGGCGGCAATGGCGAAGCCGCCCTTATCCGGCACCCGGCGGAAGAACACGTCAAAATACGTGATCTTGTCCTTGAAGCCGTTTTCAAAGTATCCGTTGCCCATGGTCAGCTCGTAAAAGTCGCAGAGCATGGTCATGTTCAGCTTTTCTCCAATGTTCATCCTCAAATACCTCAAATTTTCATTATACTTGCGGGGTATCTGTCCATTATAGACCGTTTTCACGGCATATGCAACGTATTATTTTACAATCATTTTACTTTTCCCGGTGAAAATAGTGCTTGGCGCAGAATTCCCGCCGCACCTCCACCTTTCCCTCGTCCGTCAGCCAGTCCACGAAGTTGGCAAAATTCCGCTCCACGATGCTGAACTTGAACTCGTTCCGGGTGCGGACGTTCTCCCGCTGGCAGAAGGCGTAGATCCACTGGTCAAAGGACATGCCGTCCTCCAGGTCCTCCAGAAGCTCCCGGCCCTTGTCATGGATGAAGGCGATGTTCCGGTCGATCAGAGGGCCGATATCCGTCAGCACCTGCTTGTGGGCGATGATGTACGCCGGGCGCCGGAGATTCCGCAGGCTCTCCTTGCTCTCCAGGTCCCGGGCGATGAACATACTGGTGGGGAGCTTGGCGGCGGCGATCTGCTCCTCGTCGATCAGGCAGTCCCCCAGATAGGCAACCCCGTCCGGGGTGACGACGCCGATGTGCCCGGCGGAGTGGCCCGGCAGCTGCAGGATGCCGAACCTGGCCCCGCAGAAGTCCAGATGCTCCGCATCGGCGGGGATGATCACGTCCGCCGGAAAGCACTCCTCCAGCAGATACTCCCGGCTTTTGCCGTAGGTCAGGGCCACATAGTTGGCCCGGTACGCATCGGGATTCACGGAGATGCCCGCCTCGATGATCTGGGCCGCCGCCTGGCAGCCGTACCGCTGCTGCAGGAACCGGACGTTTCCTGTGTGGTCAAAGTGCGCGTGGGAGCACAGAATCCCCCGCAGCCGGAACCCGTTGCCCTCAATGAGGTTCACCAGGGCGCTGCGGTCCAGCCGGGCATAGCCCGTGTCCATCAGTACAATGTCCGTGTCCGTCAGCTTATATACCGGCATCAGCGCCGTGGCCCCCACTGCCGCATAGGTGTTCCCATAAACGTGGCGCAGCTCCATAGCCCCGCCTCCTTTGTATATATTTTGCATTATGACCCGCTTGTCAAAAAAGCCTCGCAGAGTTTGCCGCCCGCAGGCGGCAAATAAAATGGAA
>ERZ839767.4264-NODE-4264-length-14767-cov-3.263798_pt1 | contig 14767 bp, 4 predicted proteins | sample MGYA00519879_ERZ839767 | MGnify/ENA primary metagenome ERZ839767 (study PRJEB31850, sample SAMEA3708852) | human gut metagenome | biome: human gut; feature: human-associated habitat; material: faeces | place: China | collected 2014 ...
TCAACCTGCGCGAGTCTGTTGTCCGTCAGCTTCATGACAACTACTTGGAGTCAAAAGGTATTGTCAAGAAAGTCAATTCTCATCAGCCAAGGACTGAGCAGACACGGCAGTCACCCTCTTCATCGCATCCTTCTATGGATAGTTATGTTGGCTCAAAGGATACCAATCGAGAATACGAGGTCGGAAATGGCATGAATGTGAATGATGTGGATGACGAGAATAGTCAGCAGAGGAAATGGAGAAGATGACCATTTAATAAGAAGTTTCTTGACTTTGGTGTAAGTGAACTTCAAACTTTAGGATGAATCATATCCTTTTCATACAGATAATAGTTGCTATTATTACTTAGTGCTATTCTATATTTTCCCTCATTGTTATAAAAGTAATCGCTAGTGCAATTAAAGCCTACATGTACAACTATAGATGCGTCATCTTTTGTGCATGACATATTCTGTATTGTTCCATATTTAGTTACTGCTTTTAATTGTCCATGCAGATGTTCAAATTCCTCCAACTTCCAAGTCCTCACTATTTCATTTCCCTTTCTTGTAAAATTAGAAGTTATGCAGATTTTACCACCCGATATTATCTTAATATATTTACCGGCTTTTAAGCCAATAATTTCATCTATCTTTAAATATAACATGAAAAGCCATCCAATCAACATTATTCCCAACAACAAGAATCCAAACCAATAAGAAGGATAGTTCATAATCTTATCAGTTTCACCAAAATCATAGCCTCTTCCGTAACCAGTATATCTTTGTGAAAAAGATATTGTTGAAAAAAGCAATATAGAAAAAAAGAAAAATATTCTCTTCATAATTAAGCAAATACTTATGTTGTTTATTTTTAGAGGCATTCTAAATTTTACCTGCTTCATCATTTGCTTTTAAATTAAGATTGGTATGTTGTTTATTTTTAGTTCTTTTTGTATGCCTTTTTTTTCATCTCGTGACACGATAGCCGCTTGCTTAGGTTCGTCCTATCTTCCGTTTTTATAGGTTACAAGTGCTGTCTTAGGCAACATCTGTGTGCAAAAGTAGTTTCTTTAACTTATATTTGTCGTTTTTTTCCGGCAAAGAACCTACCTTTGCAATCTGATGTTATCTGTTGAATAATAGGCTATTAACTATGAAAAGGAACCATGAAGGAGGAGACCGGCCTATCACGCTCCTCAGTTATTACAGTACGTGGATGGAAGACTTCGAACGCCTCGTGGCCGGCGGTCTGAGAGCCGTGAGCACGCTAAGAAAGCACAAAGTGATTTATAAACAAATTTCTAACTTTCTGAAGGAGAGTTTGAACGTTGATGACATCAATCTGGCGGACATCGAACCCTCGTTTATCGTCGACTTCCACCTTTATCTAAAACAGACCTGCCACCTGGCTCACAACACCATCTGGAACTATCTCACGCCCTTGCAGATGCTCCTGCACAAGGCCCATCAACAGGGAATCATCGACAGCTATCCCTTTGCCGACTATCATAACCGCATGGAGGATACCGACCGCAACTTCCTGACGCGTGAGGAGCTTGAGCAGCTGACGATGTTTCCTTTTGGCAACAACCGTAAGCGGGCTTTCTTGCGCGACCTCTTCGTCTTTTGCTGCTACACGGGACTGGCTTACATCGACCTCAAGCAGTTGCAGAAGGACAATATCGTCTGCAACCCCATCGACAACCAGTTGTGGATTCATACCCACCGGCGGAAGACGGGGACGGAAGTCAACGTCAAGCTGCTGCCCGTGCCTTTGGAGATTCTCCAAAGGCAGGCTACTGACGCTAATAATAAATATGTGTTTGAGGTGCCATCCTTAGCGGCCTGTAACAAGATGCTCGGCACCATCGCTAAGAAATGTAATCTGAAGAAGCATATCACGTGGCATGTATCAAGTCACAACAAAATCTTTTATTGATTGAATATCAACGAGTTAAGTGCTTCTAAGAATGTAACTGCTAACGATTTAGAAACGAGCTATATTCTTTTTCTTTCACAACCTTGCAATATACAAAGAACGCCTAAATGTGCGACAAAGATACGATATTTTTCTTAATATCCCATAATTTACAAGAAGAGAAATATAGAAATTAGGACTTTTTTACATGAAATCTCAAACTTGTGAACATAACCACATCATAAAATGAATAGCAAGTATTCCTGCTGAGTTTATCAAATCAGGACCATTGTTGTTGATGACGACTCTACCATCAGCTCATATATACCTTTCCGACACAAGCATATAGTGTTTTTATTTGTACCCCGAGTGTGTACAGTTTCAAACCATGATTCACATTCTAACATAGGAAACTGAAGCCGTGACCATTTGTGTATTTTTGCCAAACTAACTCCAGTACATACTACAGATGTAAAAGATTTCTGCAAAATCGACCGAAATCATAAGAAAAAAACACCAAACCAGCAAATTTCTTAAAGATTATATCCGTTTATTAAGATTATTTTTGTATATTTGCAGCATTATTTTGGTGGTAAAGCCTATTGGCCTGCCACGTGACAATAGGACTTTACGGAGCAAGCCTATATCACAATTCTTCTCCGTAGTAACAGTCCGTTCTCTCTCACTGGTCTCTCCCTGCGCGGCAGAGGCATACGTTTTTATATTTTTCAAACACTCCAAATTGACAGCGCATGAGAAAGTTTACTTCTTTGTTACTGTTAGGCTTCGCTCTCGGCAGTTTCGCACAAACGCCCGGAGGAGTCAGCGGAAGCGAACTGTGGTTCAAGACTGCGCCTTTGAACTCAGACCTGCAAGGTTATTACCGTTGGCAGGATTTCTCTGGGGATTCCATACGGCTGATGCTATTGGACAGCCGTGGCGTCAAGTCTGAACTTACTCTTCCGAACAGTTCAGTCCATTACTTCAACTTCAATCCGAGTCTCTGGCTCGCAGACGGATTCCGTAGTCTGAGTGCCAAACTCAAGCACGGCGACCTCTCACAGGCTACCGTCATCGGTGTCTTTGCACCGGAACTGGCAACCATCGGCAAGGATATGGTTGTCTATGCTCTTGATGGTCGCAAGGGTGACGGAGCCATTCTGAGCAAGGACAAAGCCGTAAGGGGTAGAGGTGTTGAACCACTGGACTATGGTTCAGCATCGGGTGAAGACCTGCTTTATCAATCAAGTGATTCCTTGTCCGAGAACGGTTTTAAGGAAAGCGCTCTGCGCGTTGTGTCCTACTTCAAGGTAAGCAATCCTTCAACAACATTGTGGGGAGACAACTCCAACACCACATTATTCATCGGAACCCCTTCCACCTCTGGCAGTTTCGGTACGGATTTCCCGACCTCGCTCTTCGGTAATGCTTCCATCCGGGGATATGCCCCTGAGCTTATTGTTTTCAGCAGGATGCTTACACCCGATGAGCGCAGAAAAGTGGAGAGCTATCTGGCGGTAAAGTACGGCATCACCCTCAAAGGCTCGTATCTTGACAGCGACGGAAACCTGACTTGGGATATGGCGGAGCACCAAGCCTACCACCATAGGGTCACAGCTGTTGGAACCGACATGGCAGGAAGTCTCTCCCAACCGCTTTCCGCAACATCATATGAGGAAAGTCCGGTGTATGCGGCCTTGAAGGAGAACGGAACTTATCATGACGCAAATCCATACAACCCTTCATCCGCTTCCCGTCTGCTTGTCATGGGACGTGAAAACGGCAATCCGATGCCGGACAGAGGCTTTACTTTCTGGGGCGATGATGATGTGGCACTTGCAACATATACCTCACCTACAGATTCCCTGTGGCATGTCATGAAACGTACATGGATGGTCAAGACCAACGTGCCGTCAAAGCCCGACAGTACAGTGGCAAGATGGACTGCGCAAGGATTTGAAGTGTCAAGGAATGGCTTTACTGACAATATCATCCAAGAGAAAGCCGCTTCCGGAGCTTATGCCACGACCCCAGCCCTTGTTGGAGGTGGCGGTGCTTTTGAGTTCACCTGTCCGACAAGTCACCCGACTTTTGACGTTGGCTTCGGAAGCATCGGTGGCAGCACATGCAAGTATGGATTCCGGTTCACCAATGCTGGAGTTGTTTATCCGATCATCAACGGAGCGGTCTCAAATTCATACATCGCCACGGATGTTGACGGAACGGACATCTCTATCCGCAAGGAAGGCAAAAACATCTATCTGCGTGTTGACGGAACAGGAAGTGCGACAAGAACCATATCCCTTTCGGATGCAACTGACACAGACACAAATGTGGGCATTATCCGAACGGAAGGAGCAGAGTCCGCCTTGAACATGGCAGGCTTGAGGACAGGAGGAATAGATGATGTCGGTTATATGGCAGAGTTGAGCTATGACCTCACACCGGACAGGGAGTTCTCGGACTATTGCCGCAAGCGTACCGTCATGCTCATAGACCCAAGCGGTGAAGGTGATTTCGACATCAACAGCAATAGCAACATAAGATGCTCCAAGCCTGATATGACAAGGGGCAAGACCATATTCCGCAATATCCTATGGGATGCAGACGGAAGCGGAAGCGATGTGTTCACATTCGCCTATTATGACGGCATTTCCTATGATGCCACTCCTACGCCGTCAAGTTGCGAGAATGGAGTTCCACGCAATGACGGGTATATCGACATAGGCATCAACATCGGTACACCAGTCTATTCCTATGTGCTCAGCGTTGACACCGTTGCAGGAAAAGTAAAAGGAGAAACCATTGCCAGAGGAACATTCTTCGGTGACACGCATAGAATCACGAATCTTGCCCCCGGCGCCTATGCGCTGTCTGTATCACAAGGTGGAGGCAACGAGATTTATGCCACTGGCAACGCACTCTACACCTCATACTCACATGACACCAGGACCTATCTGTCTGGTGACATCTCATGGACGGTGAACGATACAAAATCAAACTACCGTGTGGGATTGGAGCCAAGCCTCACGGACGAGATCACCCAATATGGCTTCGACGTGCGGGGCGACAAGGCGCATATCATAACCGGTGGATATACAAGCCTAACCAAATATGTCACCATCAAGCCGGGCGATGTGCTCAGTGTTACAGTCCGCAATATGCAGGTCACATACAAGTTGAACGGACAGACCGTGCATCATGAATATGTCTGGTCACTTCGTGCATGGCGGTTCTGCATCAAGTACGGAAAGGGCGAGACACATATCACCGATCTTACCGTAAACGGTACGCCTGTAACCTCATTCACCACAAGGGGCAACGTGCAGATAGAAACACCCAAGAAGTGTACGACAACGATGACCGTCTATGTCGGCAGCGAGTGTGATGCAAGTATGCCTAACGGAACACAGGCAAGGGAGAACCATGTGGGCAGCTCGGACAGACAGGCTGACAACTCCTTCATTTCTGGAGAAGACGAGAATTTCACTGTCAATGGCAACGGTTCTACGACAGGCATCTACGAGGCTAAACTCACACAGGACAAGCCTTCTGCAGCCACATTGATGGTGTTTGACGTATCAGGCAAACTGGTAGTGTCACGCCAAATGACAGGCGAAAGCGTCAAGCAAGCCGACTTCAAGGTTCCCGCATCGGGTGTGTATGTCGTGAAGGCAATCTCCGAGAATGGGGAGCATACAAGGAAAATCTCAGTAAAGTAACTTAAAGGAAGATACGCATGAAGAATTATATACAGAAGGTGGCGTGGGCATTGGTTTTACTGCTTGCCGCCACACTGTCCCTTTCGGCAAAGGACGGGACAGCCGTGAGAAAACTCTTCAAGAAGGGTGTCTCTGACAGTATCTCTGTAGGAGGTAGCAAACTGGTCGTTCTTCAGAAAGACCTCATTCGGAACAGAAACCTTTCCGTGAACTCTATCGGAGAGGAGAACGTTCCTGAGCTTGACTTTGCCATGACCAACGTCACGGCAGGAGGACATGGCTACCGTTTTCTCCCTCACGGAACACACTTCACAGGCGAGGGCGCGACTGTCAAGATAAAGTATGACCGCACGAGAATACCAAGCGGCTATACCGAGGACGACATCCGTACCTATTACTACGACCCGGCCGAGAAGCATTGGGTTGCGTTGGAGCGTGTGCGTGTGGACAAGAAGGAAGAGTGCGTTGTTTCAAGGACCACCCACTTCACCGACATGATCAACGGTGTGATACAGGCACCGGAATCTCCGCAGACCGAAGGCTTTGCCCCGACGATGATGAACGACATCAAGGCGGCAGACCCTACGGCGAAGATAAATGTCATTGCGCCTCCAAGCGCAAACAACCGTGGCTCTGCCAATTTGCAGTATCCGTTCGAGATGCCGCCAGCACGAAACGGTATGCAGCCAAGCCTTGGCTTGCAGTACAGCAGCGAGGGCGGTAGCGGTTGGCTTGGCGAGGGTTGGAACGTCAGCGTGCCAAGCATTACGCTTGACACCCGGTGGGGCGTGCCTCGTTATGACCAGTCAAAAGAGACGGAGACTTATCTCTTGTCCGGTTCAATGCTCTCCACTATGGATGACAACGGACAGATGGGAGTCGCACACCGTGGCGAGAAGATGAACAGAAAGGCTGACCGCCAGTTCTACACCCGCCAAGGCGGTGATTTCAGCCGTATCATCCGCAAGGGTGACAGTCCTGCCAACTATTATTGGGAGGTTACAGACAAGCAGGGTGTCAAGTACATCTATGGTGGTGACGGAGCTGTTGTAAAGGGCAATGTCACCGATGCTTCGGGCAATACCCGTGAGGTGATTGCCGAATGGAAGCTGAAACGTGTCGAGGAACTCCACGGTGACTATATAGAATATGTGTATGACATCGTGGATGAGGATGTGCGTGGTGGCTTGAAGGCCAAGGCTGCATATCTGAAGGAGGTTCACGCAGGTAATGCAGGACAGGAACCGCACACCGTTGTACTCTTTGATGGCAACAAGGTAAAGCAGGTAAAGACCAACAATGCCCGCTATGGATTCCTCGCCTCCTCCAACAAGCTGTTGGAGAAGGTGACCGTGAATTTCCAGGGCGAGACCCTGCGCAGCTATGCCTTTGACTACAAGGAAGGTGCATTCCACAAGGAAATGCTCACAGGTGTCAGACAGTATGACAACACCGGAAAGGAAGTGGCTTTCCAGAACTTCGACTATTATGATGATGTGCAGGCTGAAAAGGGATATGTTCCGTTCAAGGACGATTCCGAGAAATGGAACACGCACGATGACGGACTTGACGCTGGTTTCGTCAATCCATTGAAGACTGTCAGCAAGCGCTTCAGCGACAAGCCAACTGCACTTGGCGGAACGACAAGTTCTTCTGTAAGCGGTTCGTTCTATGCAGGTGTGGGACCTTGGGACGGAAGCAAATGGAAAGGCAATACAATAGGAGGTTCTTATAGCTACTCCAGCGATACCAGCAAGGGACTTTCCGCATTCGTTGACTTGAACGGTGACGGACTTCCTGACAAGGTATATAAGTCTGGTGGTTCCGTATATTATCGTCCACAGGTCAAGACTGACAACGGAGAAGTAGTATATGGTGAGCCTGTCAAGGTAAAGGGTATCAGTAACTTCTCGACAACCAAAAGTTCTACGAACTCTTTCGGTGCGAAAGCCGTTGTCGGTTGGAATGTTCTGACTGCCGTTGTCGGAACGGACAAGTCAACCACTAAGACAAAGACCACTCAGTATTTCAGCGACATCAACGGTGACGGACTTGTTGACCTCGTTTCCAATGGCAAGGTATATTTCAACCATTTGGAGTTTGATCAGTCTGGCAATGCCGTGCCTACGTTTACATTGAGCAGTGCCGACACGCCAAGCCCAATCATCTATGGTGGCAAGGTTGACACTTCTGTCATGGAGGTCAGTAAGGATGAGCAGGCGGAAGCCATCAAGAACTCACCGATGGAGGATATTGTGCGTGTATGGCAGGCTCCTAAGGACGGAACAGTAAGCGTGGCAGGTCAAGTAAGCCTTGTCGCTCCTACTGGAGACTATGACGCTGACGAATACCAAAAAGCAGACGGCGTAAGAGTTGCTATCCAAAAGGGTGGCAATGAGCTTTGGAACAAGACTATTGCAAAGGGCGACGGCAGTTCTTATGCCGCTGCAGTCTCTTCTGTTGCCGTCAAGCGAGGTGACAGAATCTATTTCCGTGTACAGTCGGGTTCCGAGGAAACAAGCAACGGCTCATTTGACAAGGTGAACTGGTCGCCTACCATTACATACGCTGGCGAATCTAATGTTTTGCCTAACGGGCTTTCTTCAACAGAGTACAAGCCTGAGGATGGTGCCATCTATGATGTGAACACCTCTGCCAATGTGGAGAATGGTTCAAGTGTTGAAGTTCACAGTGTCTTCCACAAGCCTGTAACAACCGACGATGTTGTTCTCAGCATCATCGGCAGCAACGACAAGAAAGACAGTGACGGAAACGACAACCCGAACTATACCAAGAAGACAGTCTTTGCTCGTACATTGAAGGCTGGTGAGGCTTTCAATGGCGATTCACTCAACATCAGTCTGGAGAATACAGAAAAGCTGACCAACTTCAGCTTTGAGATTTCATCTACCTCAAATGTTGATTGGAAGAATATCGGTTGGCAAGCGTCTGTGACTTATAAGGACTCTGCCAATATCGAACAGACGGTAGCCGTTCCTGCACACTACAATACATTTGCAAATGCCTTGGCAGAGGGCAAGCCATACTTGACCACTGCGACTGATACCGTTTTGGTTGTGTCGCCAGTGCTTACCCTTTCTGACAATTCCATCAATGGACAGGTTACTTTGACCGCCAAGACAGAGGATGCACTCATCGGCAAGAAGTCTTTCAACATCGAGAATGGCATCTTGAAAGCCGATACTCTGCGATTTGCAACTATTGCAGGAAAGAACATCTGGTTTGAATACAGCTATCCGGCAGCAATCTCTAATGAAACTGTTACTTCAGCCTCTGTTTCCATTCTGAAAGATGCGGCAGGTCTCGTAACAGAGAATGTGCTTGCTGGATTCTATGCAGAGAATGACAATCTTGGCTTCGGTATGCTTTACCGTGGCTGGGGAGGTTTTGTTTATAACTCGGCAGAGGGCAGATATGCAAAGCCTATTGACGAGTCATTGCTGAAATTGCCTGAAAACGAGAACGACAAGGTTGACCCTCTCACGATGGCATTCACTCCATTGGGTACAGACCAGACTTCTATGGACAAGTGGGTCGGTCAGCGACAGGACATCTATCTTACTGCAACCGAGGCAAGTACAGCCCGATTGACAGAACAGGATGTACTCCTTACCAATCCATTGGATAACAATGCTGAAGTGGCAGGACTTGCTGGGGAATATTTGCAGGGTACTGGTGCGACAGCTGTAAGCCAAGTGGTATCAAGCAAGAGTACCGTTGTGCAAGGAGGTGCACTTGGCATTACCCACAACAATGCAAATGGCAGTTCCAAGACGGAAGTTGCCATGATGGATATGAATGGTGACGGATTCCCGGACATCATAGCTGGTGGTACTATCCAATACACCAATTCGCAGGGCGGATTGAGTGGAGAAATCTACAAGGGTATCGGAGCTAATAACTCTGACAATGCTTCTGAAGCATGGGGATATGGCGGCAATCCAGTAACTTCTGTGTCTGGCATTACAAAACTTATCTCAGGAAGCAAGTCTTCCGCACAGAACCAACAGAGTTCATGGCTGGCTCAATTCTCCATTTCCGGCAGTGCGCCAAAGAATACGGATGAAGCTGTAGAATCGTTCATAGATATCAATGGCGATGGACTACCAGACAAGATTCTTTCCGACAAGAAAGTAAGATTAAATCTGGGCTATGCCTTTACTGAACCTATTGATTGGGGACTTGACCGCATACAGAGTGGTAAGAGCCTTTCTTATAATATTGGCGCAGGTGGCGATGTAAGTCATGACTGGGGAAAATTTGAAGATAAGAAATACCAAGGTATAAACAAGGCTTCCGGTAGCTTCTCAGCAGGCTTTGGTCTCGTAACCTCTGAAAGCGAAGAGGAGTATAATCTTATCGACATCAATTCTGACGGTCTTCCTGACAAGGTATGGAAGAATGGTGACGGTATCACTGTTGCCCTCAATACAGGCAATGGCTTTGACGAGCCTATCAGTTGGAAGGGTGCAAGTGCGCTTAGTGAATCAGCCTCTACATCAGAGTCTGCAAACGCAGCGTTCACTTTGACCATCAACATTCCTGTCATAAGCATCAAGATTTCAACCAACCCTGGTGCTTCCACCTCACATAGCATCAACCGCCCTACCTATTCATTGCAGGATGTTGATGGTGACGGTTATCTTGACATCGTTGAGTCTGAGAAGGAAAGCGAGTTGAAGGTTACACGCTCTGCCATTGGCAGAACCAACATGTTGAAGTCAGTCACCAATTCCTTGGGCGGAACTTTCACATTGGACTATGCCCACACCACTCCGACCTACGGCCTTCCTGGTGGCAAGTGGGTAATGTCTGCCTTGACGATTGACGACGGAATCCATGACGATGGTCCAGTCATGACAACTGCCTTTGAGTATAAGGACGGAAAACGTGACCGCCATGAACGTGAGTTCCTCGGTTTCGGTGAGGTTATCACCAAGAACCTCGACACGGAGAATGGCAATTCTGTTTACAGACAGGCTGTTGAGAACTACGATGTTGCCAACTACTACACGCAGGGCAATGTTACTGCTACTTCCGTGGAGGATGCCAACGGCAACAAATACACGGAGACAAAGAATCGCTACGACAGTTACTATCTGACTGCCGACGGTGACAAGTACATGTTCGCAAAGCGTGACGTGAATCTTTGGAGTGACCGTGCATCTGCATTCGTACCTCTCCGCTATACGGCAAATTTGCAGTATGAGGGAGCGGCAAACGGTGTGATTACATCCGAGGCATGGAACGAGTACTACCTCAATGGCTATCATGGTGAGTTGAAGTCCTACAAGTACAGCGACAAGGGAAGCCTTGGCGAGGACGGAAACGGAAAGTTTGACTATGCAACCGCCATTAAATACACGGACAATGCAGCGAAGCATATCTTCGGACTTCCAATAGATGTTACGGTGACTGGCGGTGACGGCTCGATTTACCACCATGTGACGGCAAAGTACAACACCAACTATGCCAACCACATCACCCAGATTACGCAACAGTTGAATGACGGTGCGGCAGTTACTGATTACAAGTACGACTCTTACGGCAACATCATCCAGAAGACCCTCCCTGCCAACGGCAAGGGACAGCGTATGTGGTACAAGTACCGCTATGAGCCTGAGATGAACATGTATGTTGAGCGCATTGACGATGCGTGGGGTTACCGCAGCGAGCAAGGCAATTTTGACTATCGCTATGGCATAGCCAAGGAGCATCGTGACCTCAACAACTTCTACTACGAGACTGATGTTGACGACCTCGGCCGCATTACTGGCGTGCGTGGTCCAAATGAGTTGGCTACGGGCGTGCCTTATGCCATCGCCTTTGAATATCAGCCTTTGGCTACCTTTGGTGAGAGTGGCATTACCGCACCTGCTTACGCAGTGACCAAGCACTACGACATCCAGCATCCTAACGATGACTTGGAGACCGTTACGTTCGTTGACGGTTTCGGAAGAGCCGTGCAGGTGAAGAAGGACGGTGTTGTGACAAGTGCATCCAAGGGAAACTCTGCCAAGGACGAGAATGTGATGATAGTCAGCGGAAGAAACGTGTATGATGCTTTTGGACGTGTGGCAAAGGCATTCTATCCTACAACGGAAGGAACAGGCTCGAAGTCCACATTCAACAAGTCATTTGACAATGTATCTCCAACGGTTACTGTTTATGACGTGCTCGACCGTGCTACCTCAGTGACATTGCCGGACAACTCTACGACAACTACGGCATATACAGTTGACAATAGCAGTCACACTCTCGTTACAACCGTAACGGATGCGCTTCATAATGTCCAGGCTACCCATACCAATGGCAGTGGCAAGACCTTGAAGACCATCCAGAAGAGCGGTCCTGACGGTGAGATTACCACTTCGTTTGAATATGACGGCATACAGCGTCTTGTCCGTGTTACTGACACGGAGGGCAATGTTACCACATCCACTTACGACATGGGCGACCGCCGCACGGAGGTGAACCATCCTGCAAGCGGCATCACCAGCTTCACATACGATGCGCTCGGCAATGTGCTGACCAAGCAGACTGCCAACCTTGCAAAGGAAGGCAAGTTCATCACCTACGATTATGACTATCTGCGTCTGACGGGTATCAACTATCCTGACCACCCGGAGAACAACGTGAAGTATTACTATGGTGGTCGCAACGCCTCTCAGAACCGTATCGGTAGATTGATGCTCCGCGAGGACGGAACAGGTGCCATTGAATACTTCTATGGCAAGATGGGCGAAGTCACCAAGACCCGCCGCACGCTGATTGTGCCTAACCAGGCGATTGCAACTTACGTGACGCAATGGACTTACGACAGCCACAACCGTCTGTTGGAGATGATTTATCCTGATGAGGAGAAGATTACTTACTCTTACAATCTCGGTGGTCAGCTTGAAAAGGTTCATGGCTACAAGTCATACGGCTACGATTATGTAAGCAAGATTGGCTATGACAAGTTCGAGCAGCGCACATACTTGAAGTATTGCAACGGTGCAGAGACATTCTACACCTACGACCCACAGCGTCGCAGATTGCAGAACCTCATGGTGAACAGTGGTGGCAACACCATTATGGATAACGCTTACACTTACGATGCGGTGAGCAATGTGCTCAGCGTGATAAACGGTGCGTCAGTTCCACAGAGTGGCAAGGCTGGCGGACAGATGGCTCATACCTATACATACGATGCACTCTACCGTCTTGTCAGCGCAACTGGTACATATACAGGTGCGGACAACAAGACCGCAAGTTATACTCTTGCGATGGGCTATGACAATATGCACCGTATCACTTCGAAGCGTCAGATTCTCACGCAGAACAATGTGCAGTTCAACGGTACATTGAATGCAGGTTATGATTTGTCATATACCTATGGAACAGAGACAGGCAAGAAATTCCAGCTTGCCAATGTGAAGGATGTGAATTATCGCACAGAGGAGACACCTTCGGAGAGCGAGAATGTGAACAATAGTCATGCCTATGAGTATGATGCCAACGGTAATCTCGTATATGTCAACACAAGCCGCACGAAGAAAGACGGCATCTCTGATGAGAAAGCCGCAGAGCGTAAACTCAAATGGGATGAGGAGAACCGTCTCCTTGCTTCCGACGACAATGGCTTTGTGACCAACTATTGGTATGATGCTGACGGTGAGCGTACGGTGAAGACATCAGGTGAGAGTGACCAAGTTTATGTGAACTCAGAGTTTGCAGGAGGTCGCACGAATACAGCCAAGTTCTCACTATATGTATCTCCTTACCTCGTTGCCAACCAAGGCGGACGTTACACCAAGCATATCTATATCGGTAGTCAGCGTGTAGTTTCCAAGATTGGTAACTTCGACTCTTACGGTTCAGATCCACGCCGCATCCAGTATGCAGGTAGTGAGACTGATGGCTTGTCTGTTGATTATAAGGTTAAATATACTCAGCAGTTGCAGGTTATCAAGGATAATTATGCAACCTTTGCAGTGCCGTACAATGGCGAGGACAACAACGATTATGTCGATGGCAAGGGCTTCTGCTGCAATGACGGCAGCTTGGAGGCTGCTCAGACACGAGCTTTGGTGAGAGCTGCAAAGAATAACTTCCAAGAAGGCGACGCATACGAGAAGATGCAGTTCTACTACCACCCAGACCATTTGGGTAGCAGTAGTTACATCACCAACCTTGACGGCGAGGTGGTGCAACACATTGAGTATGTTCCTTTCGGTGAAGTGTTCATAGAGGAACGCAACAATGTATGGAACACGCCTTATCTCTTCAATGCAAAAGAATTTGATGAAGAGACAGGTATGTACTATTATGGTGCGAGATACTATGAACCGAGGCTGAGTCTGTGGATGAGTACGGATCCTTTGGAAGAAGAATATCCAAACATTACAACATATGGATTTTGTCATAACAATCCCCTTATTTTAATCGATCCAGATGGGATGGGAGATTATTTTAATGAAAAGGGAATCTGGTTAGGTTCGGATGGAAAGAACGATAATAAGGTTTTTGCAGCTCAGAATGTTAGTAAGTCCAAAAGTGGGTTAGTTAATGATGCAAAAAATGCAAAATTGTTAAACATATCTTACGATAAGTTTGTCCGACAAGCATCTGCCGTTTATGGGGAGAGTAGTGCATATCTCGTTCGAAATAAAAAAGACGAACCAAGTGATGAAATGATGAAAGAGATGTATGCAATTGCAAGTGTACATCAAAGAAACTCCAAAGCTTATGGTGTAAACTCTGAGCCAGCTAAAGACTTTCGTAAAAAAGGTGAAAGTCAAAGAAATGAATTACCTCTCATGCGAACAGCAATAGCGGCAGAAATTAATGCATTGTTTGGTGGCACAGATTACAGCTATGGGGCAACAATGTGGGATGGCGCAGAACAAGCCCAATTTTCTTCAAATGACATGCGTAGAAGCACAGGTAGATTCGAAATTCATATGAACACTATGGGATGGAAAATCTCCGATGGGCATTATGCAAAATGGAAGAAAAATGTTGGAAAATCGTTTAAAGCACCTCAAATTCGCATTGCTCCAACGCATTTTAATGACGGCAAACGTAATAACGCGAGTTCGGGATAAGGATTGCGTAAAAAATAGGGTAAAACGAGCTAAAAT
>ERZ839767.4268-NODE-4268-length-14753-cov-2.708124_pt1 | contig 14753 bp, 9 predicted proteins | sample MGYA00519879_ERZ839767 | MGnify/ENA primary metagenome ERZ839767 (study PRJEB31850, sample SAMEA3708852) | human gut metagenome | biome: human gut; feature: human-associated habitat; material: faeces | place: China | collected 2014 ...
AGTATCGAGGTACGCGCCAAAGACAGCGGGGATACTTTCCTGTTGCAGGAAGAGGAGTGGACGAATGCAAAATACGTCTTGGACGAAGACAGCAGGGAGATTGTAGAAGATATTGAAGGTACTTTCCGGCAGTTTCCCCTGAAACTGGCGTGGGCCATTACAATCCACAAGAGTCAGGGGCTTACGTTTGAGCGTGCCATTATCGACGCCAGCGCATCCTTTGCACATGGGCAGACGTATGTGGCACTGAGCCGTTGCAAGACGCTGGAAGGCCTGGTGCTCAGCGCACCGCTTTCGGCAAAGGCTGTTATCAGCGACCGTGCCGTAGACCGGTTTACGGAAGAAGCCCGCCGGAACGAGCCGGACGAAAACCGCTTCCATTCACTGCAACGTGCCTATTTTCACGGACTGCTGTCGGAACTGTTTGATTTCCTGCCGCTGGCACAAGCGTTGCAGCGCTATGTACGGCTGGTCGATGAACATCTTTATAAACTCTATCCCAAGCAGCTTGCCGCCTACAAAGAGGCGGTGGAGCGTTTCCGCGAAAAGGTGGTAAAAGTGGCGCAGAGGTTCGGCATACAGTACAACCGCCTGATTGACGCCGCACAGGATTATGCTGCGGACGAAACCCTGCAGGAGCGGATTGTTGCGGGAGCCGGTTACTTTAAAGATGAAATGGCGCTTTTGTATCCCGTATTGATAGGGCCACGCGCTCTTGCCACGGATAATAAGGTGCTGAAGAAGCAACTGAATGCAGCCAAAGAGGAACTGAATACTCTTTTCCTGTTGAAAGACGGGCTGCTGGCATACATAACGGAACACGGATTCCGCACAGCCGGGTATTTGAAGCGGAAAGCCATACTGTCTATCGGTGATCATGCTGTCTCCGGCAAAGAGGACTTGAAGCGGAGAGGCATGCCGGATACGGTGGAGAAGAACATGCAGGACCGCAAGAGGAAAGAAACGGCGGCATCTTCCGTTCAAGTGCCTTCGGACGTACTGCATCCCGAACTATACGACCGCCTGGTGGCTTGGAGAAATACGGAAGCAGCCCGTTTGGGGCTGCCGGTCTACACGGTCATCCAGCAAAAGGCCATCTTGGGCATCAGCAACCTGTTGCCTGCCGATAAGGACATGCTTGTCCGCATCCCTTATTTCGGGAAGAAAGGGGTAGAGAAGTACGGAGACACCATTCTGGAAATAGTATATACGTACTGTAAGGAGAAAGGATTGGCAGAGCCGGAGCTTATGCTTTAGTTAGGGTCGAACCGCTGTATCTGATTATATCAGTCTGTGATGTTTACGGTTAGAACGGCGTCCGGTTGCCCTGCTGTACTTCGATGCGTATGCCGAATGCACCGTTGGCGGATTTCATTTCAAATGCTCCCTTGAAGTTGTTCTTCTCCCACGGCAATGCCGAACGGTTGGGAGCTTTCCAGCCGTCCTTGTCGTACTCGCCGTATGTATTGATACGCATTCCGTTCTTCAGTTTGAAGCTGCCCATTTGCAGGTTCTCCGGCGATGACCAGAAGCCCGTCAGCCCAAACGGATTCATGCTGTAAACGGTTGCGTTGGTGAGCGAGAACACATTTGAAAGCCCCTGCGAGTAGGTCGCGTCCGGGTTGAGACGGAATATCCGGCTGTAGTCTTTGCTTGCATCCGGTATTTCCAACGTAAACCGGGGCAGGCGGGGAGCTTCTATTCTCATGAGGCTCATGTCCAGGAGAAAGCCGTCATAATTCTTCGTTTCGGGTAGGAATGTCCCTTCGGGCGGCGTACCGTCGGGCAGGCTATGGGAGCGTATGCTGTCGCCCTTCGCTTCGGTTTGGGCGTGCAGTGAAACGGCGCTTGCCAGCAGGGCGATGATAAAAAAACAAACTTGTTTCATGATTGGGCACGGTTATTGTTTTCTTCTCAGACAAAGATAATCCTTTCCGTCAATTTACTGAAACTTCTTTATATTATTTCTCATTCTTTATACTATCAGTTTATAGCCTATCCCCCGCACGTTTACGATGCGGATGCGGTCGTCTTGCGCCAGCTTGTGGCGCAGCTTCGTTATGAATACATGCAGGCTGCGGGAGTTGAAGAAGCTGTCGTCTCCCAATGTAGACTTGAACACCGGGACGCTGAATATCCGTGCCCGGCTGGATAATCCCAAAGGAATCTTGAAGAGCGGGCTTTATGTCAGCATCACGCTGCCTTACGGAAAACAGAAAAACGCAATCCTGATACCCGATGCTTCTATCGGCACAGACCAGTTGGGTAAATACGTGTACGTAGTCAACGACTCGGACATCGTACACTACCGTCACATCGAAACAGGACAACTGATAGGTGACAGTCTGCGCCAGATAAAACAAGGACTTTCCCCGCAGGAGCGGTATGCGACGAAAGCCCTGATGAAAGTCAGAAACGGCATGCGGATAAATCCCGTTCAATAATCCACACTGTATATATAACCATTCAAAACCAAAGAATCATGTTTTCAAAATTCTTCATAGACCGTCCCATATTCGCAACCGTACTGGCACTGCTTATCGTCGTAGCGGGACTGGTCACACTGGGTATTCTGCCCATAGCGCAATATCCAGACATAACACCTCCTACGGTGCAGGTGAGCGCCGTTTATCCCGGAGCCAATGCGCAGACGGTAGCTCAAACCGTCGGCATTCCTATCGAACAGCAGGTCAACGGAGTGGACGGAATGCTTTATATGTCGTCCAACTCATCCTCATCGGGGGCGTATTCGCTCACTGTCACTTTCGCAGTAGGCACAGATATCGACATGGCCACCGTACAGGTACAGAACCGCGTCAGCGTAGCACAGTCATCGCTGCCTGCTCCCGTAGTAGTGCAGGGGGTTACGGTGCAGAAGCAGTCCAGCAATATCGTTATGTTCCTGACCATGAAGTCCGACAACAAAGATTACGACGGTCTTTACCTCAGCAACTATGCCAAACTGAACCTCGTAGACCAACTGACCCGCGTGCCCGGTGTGGGTGCAGTCAACGTAATGGGAGCAGGGGACTATTCCATGCGTATCTGGCTCGACCCTGCCGCCATGCGCATCCGCAATCTCTCACCGGCTGATGTGTATCAAGCCATTCAGACGCAGAATGTAGAGGTCAGTGCCGGCAACGTAGGACAACCCATCGGAAATGAGAACAAGAATGCCTATCAATACAGCCTGACTGTAAAGGGGCGGCTCACTTCACCCGAAGAGTTCGGTAACATTATCCTCCGTACGGAAAGCGGCGGGCGGATTCTCCGTCTGCGTGACGTAGCCCATATAGACCTGGGATCGGCATCTTACAGCGTTGTTTCCCAACTGGACGGAAGGCCTACGGCTGCCATCGCCATCTACCAGCAACCGGGCAGTAATTCACTGGATGTATCGACGGGTGTCAAAGCGAAGATGCAGGAATTATCGCAGAATTTTCCGGCAGGTGTACAATATAATGTAACGCTCGATACAACAGACGTTATCCATGCATCCATCGATGAAGTAATGGTAACTTTCTTTGAAACAACGCTATTGGTAGTGCTGGTAATCTTCCTTTTTCTGCAGAATTGGCGGGCTGTCATCATTCCTTGTATCACAATTCCCGTTTCACTGATCGGTACGTTGGCAATCATGTCATTATTCGGTTTCTCTATCAATACTTTAACGTTGTTCGGGCTGATATTGGCGGTTGCCATCGTGGTGGACGACGCCATTGTGGTCGTGGAAAACTCCACACGTCTGTTGGATACGGGACGGTACACCGCCCGGCAAGCCGTAACCGAAGCAATGGGAGAGATTACAGGCCCCATTGTGGGAGTAGTGCTGGTGTTGCTTGCCGTATTTATCCCTACCATGCTTGTCAGCGGGATTTCGGGACAATTGTACAAGCAGTTTGCCTTGACCATTGCTGCCAGTACCGTGCTAAGCGGCATCAACTCACTGACGCTGACGCCCGCACTCTGCGCATTGATGCTCCAGCCCACCAAACCCTCGAAATTCCCTCTGTATAAAGGCTTCAACCGTCTGTATGACAAGACACAAGGAATGTATGACAAAATAGTGGGCTATCTGCTGCAAAGACCTTTTGCCGCAGTGATTTCATACACTGCATTTACCATAATCGCTGTGTTGCTGTTCGTTAAGTGGCCCTCTACTTTCATACCGGAAGAAGACGACGGATATTTCCTCGCTGTTGTGCAACTTCCACCTGCATCGAGCCTGGAGCGCACGCAAGAGGTGGGGAAACAAATAAACGCTCTGCTCGACACCTATGCCGAAGTAAAGGATTACATCGGCATATCCGGCTTTTCCGTTATGGGTGGCGGAGAGCAGAGTAATGCCGCTACCTACTTCGTAGTCCTGAAAAACTGGGATGAGCGTAAGGGGAAAAAACACACGGCAGCGGCCATTGTCGATCGTTTCAACATGGAAGCCTATGGCATTCAGGAAGCTGAGGTCTTTGCAATGGTTCCGCCTGCCATTCCGGGGCTGGGCGCTACCGGCGGACTGCAACTGCAATTGGAAGACCGTAACAATCTCGGCGCCACCGAAATGCAGCGTGCCGTGGAAACTTTAATGGAAAATTACCGCAATTATCCGGCTTTGGCATCCGTCAGCAGCCAGTATCAGGCCAATGTCCCCCAATATTTCCTGAATATAGACCGCGACAAAGTGCAATTGATGGGCATACAGTTGAACAGTGTTTTCACGGCTTTAGGGTATTATATGGGAGAAGCCTACGTTAATGATTATGTACAGTTCGGACGTATATATCAGGTGAAACTGGGTGCTGGCGACCGTGCCCAACGCATTATCGATGACGTCCTCAAGTTAGGCGTACCCAATGCTTCGGGAGAAATGGTTCCTTTCTCTTCCTTCACACAGATAGACGAGCAACTGGGTATGGACCAAATCAACCGGTATAATATGTACTCTACCGCATCCGTCACCTGCAATGCAGCCCCGGGAAGCAGTTCCGGAGAAGCCATCAAGCAAGCGGAAAACTTGATAAAGACCCAACTCGGCAATGAATTCGGTTATGAATGGACTTCCGTTGCCTACCAGGAAACGCAGGCAGGAACCACCACTACCGTAGTCAAATTCAACTTTCTGTTGATACGATAACGACCTACATCACCCAAGTCGTATCTCTTTTCTGAGAAGAACAGGTTATTAATAACCTCACGCGCGCTGGCATCATCGGCAGGATCTGCATTACGCAACTGACGATAGATATAAAGCACTGCTTCTTTTTCCGAATTACTGGGGTCCTTCTGCAGAGTGTTATATATGATTGTTGAATCTTTTGTCTGTATCGCATGAAATAATTTCCCTTAGTTCAAATCTACTTTGATACCGTTGGGAATTTTGAGTTTCATGTCTTTAAGCTGCATCCATTGTGTGCTTAGCAACTGAATATCGGTGGCTTGTCCGGGCACAGCTGTTATCTTCAGCTTCAGGCCGTCCAGCTTGCTGATGGCGCCTTCCGCCGTTTCGTTCAAGTTGACATTGAGCGCGCTTGAAACTTCGGTCTTGCCGTCTTTGCTTTCCGTGATGGTTCCCTCTACGGTTACGTCGATGTCTTTTATCACGTTTCCGTTGGCATCCAGTGCGCTTACGTTGTCGTTCTTGATTTCCATTGCCAAAGGAATGGTGTTGACGGCATTTATGGAAAGAACGGCTTTTTTGATATCTACATCTTCAAGGTCGAGGTCGAAGTTATCGAGTGTTTCTTCATACACGATTTTCAGGTTGCTGCCGAAGCTCAGGGGGATGTCGATGTCGTATGCGCTGTTCAGCGTGTAGTCCTGTCCTAAATTGACGGTGTAATACTGTTCTGTCTTTACGGCCGGCTTTAGCTCAACGTTGATGTGGTCGGGTATCGTTTCGATAATATCATTCAGATTGGGCACGACAACTTTGGTTGCATTTGCCTCAACCACCGTTTGCTCATCACGTACTATTGAAATTGTCTGTTGCTTGTCTCCGCTGGGTTTTAATGTGATGGATGCACCACCGTTACCGCTTCCTATTTTTACGATTTTGGTTACTTTACCGTCTTTATATCCGGTCAGGACACCATCCATTTCTACATCCGTGTTCAGTGGATTGTTGGCATTGAATGAGAACACAGGATTGGTGATGTCCAGCCTTATTTCATCGTCTTGCAGGAAGTCAGGCAGATTATTCAGTTCCACTTCGGTAGGCTTCACGTCGATGTCAGGCTGGATGGTGCCGTAAACTTCGCTTACAGCCATTTCTGCAAGGGTGACTGTGGGGGTAATACTTAAAGAACCGCTACCTTGGGGATTATCTACATATATATCTTGCATTTCTATTGTTATCTTTTGGTTCTCGATTTTAAGAATTCTATCACCTTCCTTTTCTTCAACTCTATTTCCTTCACCGTATGTGCTTCCGAATACGTATTTGTTGATTTTCAGTTCTTTTGTAAACCCGGATGGCCTTATTTGTACATTGGTCATGGTAAGGGTCTGTCCGTTCAGTCCGTTCTCTTTCTCGAACTGTATGAAGTCCGGGAAGTTGATTGTCATAGTTCCAACTTCAACCAATGAGGTTGAAATTTCATCGCCAAGTTCTAATTTAAGAGTCAGGGTCGTTGGCATATCGGCAGCTAAGGAGCCGATTTCTATGACGGCTTTATCCACGTTGTGAGCTTCGGCGTTAATTTTGCCTTCTGATTGTGCATTTGATACACGAGCTGTGGCTCCGGAAACCAATAGCGTAATCGCATCAATAATATTCTCGGACTCTGCAACCGTAACAGTTCCCACCGACGTATTCGTCTCATCAATATTATCCTTTTTCAGCAGATGATATTCTCCATCCACAATCTGCAAATCATCCCCCTCGTCCAGTTCGATGATTTTATCCAATGTTATCTTCTCCGTATATCCCACGGGAATTGCCAGATGTTCGCCACCTGCACTGATTGTCATGTCGATGTCCTTGTTCAGGTCATAACTGTTATCGATGCACGATGTGGTTATTCCGAACGATGTCAGTAATAGGGCCGCAGCTATAAGCGGTCTTTTCTTTGTGTTTAGCATCATAATTTTACTGTTTATAATTGTTTTGTTGTTTACTTATGTATTCAATATTATGGAAAAATGGAATAGATTAAAAGAATTTCGGGCTACTTTTAAAAGCTGTGCAAATGTATAAATTTTATTTAATTAATAATACCTTAATCGTTAAAAATGCAAGAATATGGGTGAAATAAGATTGTTTAATCCTTTCTGATACACAACTGTTTTATTGAAAATAGTTTATAGTTTAAAATGCTGAAACATTCGGCTGTATACTGAATGCCTTTCAGTCGTATACTCATCCTATTTCGGTCGTATACTTAAATAGGTTCAGTCATATACTGAATAACGCTACTTTTATGCCTGTTGATTATCAGTGAATTACAAATCCTGTATAAAAATAATAAATTACGACAATTTGAATCTTTATTCTTAAAACTGCTTAAAAATTACTTAAGGCATAAAGTTTAATATTTATCTTTGAACAATTTACAATCAAAACATAAAACCGATAATACTGAATGATACAAATTATACAATTAAAGGGAACAGACAGGCGGCTATATGAGCTTGTAGCGCCATTGGTGATGAATCCCGATGTCTTAAAGCAGAATTACAACTACCCGTTTCGTACATCGGAAGATTTTGTTTGGTTTGTGGCAGTAGAAAAGAGGAAAGTTATAGGTTTTATACCCGTAGAAGAGAAGAAGAAAGAGTGTATCATTAACAACTACTATATAGAGGACAACAATGAAAGCACGCTGAAGCTATTATTGGAGAAGGTTATATCGAATACAACTGCGGGTAAGGAATTGACATCGGTTACTTTCATGGAGCATTGCTCTCTTTTTAAGGAATTGGGCTTTTCGGAGGAGAAAGTCTGGACTCGCTACGTGAAAATGAAAAAAGACAGATAACTATGGCTGTTTCTAAAAATGTATACGAACTTGCGCAGGAACGTTTAGAGTTGATTTTTAAGGAGTTCGATACAATATGCGTGTCGTTTTCCGGAGGGAAGGACAGTGGCGTATTGCTGAACTTGTGCATAGATTACATCCGGCGTAATAATTTAAAGCGAAAATTGTGTGTGTTTCATATGGATTATGAGATACAGTACACCGTAACCATAGACTATGTAGACCGCATATTGGAAGCCAATAAGGATATTCTGGAAGTCTACAGGGTATGTGTCCCTTTCAAGGTCACCACCTGCACATCCATGTATCAGAGTTATTGGCGTCCCTGGGACGAGAGCATGAAGGAACTTTGGGTGCGTCAGATGCCGCAGGGTTCTTATACGAAAGAAGCGTTCCCTTTCTATACGGAGAAAATGTGGGATTACGAATTCCAGATGCACTTTGCCAAATGGCTGCATCAGCGGAAAGATGCGGTGCGCACCTGTTTCCTGATTGGCATCCGCACGCAGGAAAGTTTCAACCGTTGGCGCAGTATTCATCTGAACCGTAAATACCAGATGTACCATAACTACAGGTGGACTTCCAAGATAGGCAATGACATATTCAACGCTTACCCCATCTACGACTGGAAAACGACGGACATATGGACTGCCAACGGCAAGTTCGGCTTCGATTATAACCATCTGTACGATTTGTATTATAAGGCGGGTGTCAATATAGAGCGCCAGCGTGTGGCAAGTCCGTTCCTGTGCGAGGCGCAGGAGAGCCTTGCATTGTATAAAGTGATAGACCCCAATACCTGGGGGAAGATGATAGGGCGTGTCAACGGGGTGAACTTCACCGGTATCTATGGTGGTACTCACGCCATGGGCTGGCAGAGCGTACGCATTCCCGAAGGGTATGCCTGGAAGAGCTTTATGCAATTCCTGCTTTCCACCTTGCCCGAAGAAACCCGGCGCAACTATCTGAAGAAGCTGACCGTCAGCATCGAATTCTGGCGGACAAAAGGGGGATGCCTGGGCGAGAATACCATAAAGAAGCTGCAAGACGCAGGCATTCCCATCGAAGTGATGAATCATACCAATTACAAGACAAACAAGAAACCTGTCCGCATGGATTATCTGGATGATATCGATATAACGGAATTCAGGGAAATCCCTACCTACAAGCGCATGTGCATCTGTATCCTGAAGAACGACCACGCGTGCAAGTACATGGGGTTTGCCCTGACCAAAGAGGAGATATACAAGCGAGACAAGATAATGGAACAATTCAAAAATATGATGTTATGAGTGTAGATAAGAGTCCGGTATATAATGTAAAAGCAATTCCCGTAGAAAAGATACAGGCCAATGATTATAACCCCAATGTAGTGGCACCGCCCGAAATGAAACTGCTGGAACTATCCATCTGGGAAGACGGATTTACAATGCCCTGCGTGTGCTATTACGACCGGGAGAAAGACAACTATATATTGGTGGACGGCTACCACCGCTATCAGGTATTGAAAACTTCCAAGCGGATTTATCAGCGCGAAAACGGTTTGCTGCCGGTTGTTGTAATTGACAAGGAGCTGTCCAACCGCATGGCGTCCACTATCCGTCATAACCGTGCGCGCGGGGCGCATAACATCGAGTTGATGTGCAACATCGTTGCCGAACTGGACCGTGCCGGTATGTCCGACCAGTGGATTATGAAAAACATAGGAATGGACCGGGACGAGCTGCTTCGTCTGAAGCAAATCTCGGGTTTGGCAGACCTGTTTGCCAATAAAGATTTCAGTATTCCTGACAACAAGCCGGAATATATGCCTTGATAGTTGAAATAAATCTCCTGTAAACTTGCATATTTTAGCCAAATCGCCTACATTTGTCAGCACATAAACAGAACAAACAAGTTGCATGGTCTTCGGACACAGAAATAAGTGCTGCATGAAAAAAATATTGGTTAGCGGTGGTGCCGGCTTTATAGGTTCTCATCTGTGTACCCGGCTGATTAAAGACGGGCACGAAGTAATATGCCTGGACAATCTCTTCACCGGTTCGGAAGAGAATATAGTCCACCTGAAAGGAAATCCCCGTTTTGAGTTCGTGCTTCACGATGTGGAATTGCCCTATGAGGCGGAAGTCGATGAGATTTATAACCTGGCTTGCCCCGCATCGCCGGTACATTATCAGCACGATGCCATAAAGACTATTAAAACTTCGGTATTGGGAGCCATCAATATGCTGGGGCTGGCCAAAAAGACGGGTGCAAAAATCATGCAGGCGTCTACCAGCGAAATCTACGGCGATCCTGTCATACATCCCCAAGTGGAAAGTTATTGGGGAAATGTAAATCCAATCGGTATCCGTTCTTGTTATGATGAAGGCAAGCGTTGCGCAGAGACGCTTTTTATGGATTATTACCGTCAGAACGGAATACGCATAAAGATTATACGTATTTTCAATACATACGGTCCGCGCATGCTGCCCGACGATGGGCGGGTGGTTTCCAACTTTGTGGTCCAGGCACTGCAGGACAAGGACATCACCATTTACGGTTCGGGCGCCCAGACCCGCAGTTTCCAGTATGTGGACGACTTGATAGAGGGGATGGTACGTATGATGAATACGGAAGAAGGGTTTATCGGTCCGGTAAATTTGGGCAATCCCAACGAGTTCTCCATCCTTGAACTGGCAGAGAAGGTTATTAGGCTGACAGGCTCCAAATCAAAACTGATATTCAAACCACTGCCGCACGATGACCCGAGACAACGGAAACCGGACATTACGTTGGCCAAACATAAACTGGACTGGCAGCCTGCAATAGAGCTGGAGGAAGGCTTGCTCCACATGATTGAATATTTCGGCAAGTATCGTTCCTGAATAAATATGGTACCAATAACGGGAAAAAATATAATACAAAGATGAACATGGAAATAAATCCTTCTGAGTACAAAATCCTCATCGTAGATGATGTGATGTCCAACGTATTGTTGTTGAAAGTACTCCTGACAAATGAGAAGTTTGCGATTGCTACGGCAAACAACGGACGGCAGGCCTTGGAGCAAGTGGATAAAGAACGTCCGGACTTGCTGCTGCTGCTGGATGTGATGATGCCCGATTTAAGCGGCTTTGAAGTAGCGCAGCGTCTCAAATCCAATCCCGATACAGCGGATATTCCAATCATCTTTTTGACAGCGTTGAACAGTACGACGGATATAGTGAAAGGTTTTCAGGCGGGTGCCAGCGACTTTATCTCCAAACCTTTCAATAAGGAAGAGCTGATAATCCGTGTCACTCATCAGATTTCATTGGTGGCGGCCAAACGTATCATTCTGAATAAGACGGAAGAGTTGCAGCGCATCATTGCCGGGCGCGACAAGTTGTATTCTGTGATTGCCCACGATCTGCGTTCTCCGATGGGCTCTATCAAGATGGTGCTGAACATGCTGATGCTCAATCTGCCCGTTGAAAAGATTGGCGGTGAGATGTACGAACTGCTGACGATGGCAAACCGGACAACGGAAGATGTGTTTTCATTGCTGGATAACCTGTTGAAGTGGACAAAAAGCCAGATTGGCAACCTGAATGTTGTCTATCAGGATGTGGATGCCGTGGAAGTGGTAGACAGCGTGATTGATGTGTTCAATATGGTGGCCGGTTTGAAGAAAATTACCATCCGTGAAGAAAAGCCGGAGAAGCTGCCAGTCTGTACCGATATTGATATGCTGAAAACCATTATTCGCAATCTGCTGAGCAATGCCATTAAATTCAGCAACGAAAATTCGGAAGTGTTGGTGAAAATGGAAGAGCAAGGAGATACAGTGGTAGTCAGTGTAAAAGACAGCGGCTGCGGCATCGATGAAGAAGGACAGCAGAAACTGCTGCATACAGATACGCATTTCAGTACGTTCGGCACAAATAATGAAGAAGGCTCCGGACTGGGATTGCTGCTGTGTCAGGATTTTGCAGTGAAGATTGGCGGTAAACTGTGGTTTACATCCAAGGAAGGAGAGGGGTCGACATTCTATTTTTCCATCCCGTTGAAGAAATAAAAAAGAGGATAATAAAACAATAGGGTGCTAAAGTGATATTGGCTGCAATATGATTCCTCCGATTTTATAACTTTAATTACCCTATTGTTTTATTGTACTCCTCTATTTCTTGCACAGTCTTTTAAAATCACAGTATTCGCATTTCTTCGCATCTTCCGTCTGGGTAAAAGGCTCTTCGGGATTGTATATCTCCTGCAGGAGCGCCGATAGCCGTTCGCGAAACTCATCTTCATAAAACGCAAAATTGTTGACCGGCACTTTGGGCTGGCGCGGTGCGCCCATCTCGATAACGGGCGAGTAACTCTCGGATGCCGCACGGTGAATGTACAGCAGGGATGGAGCTACCTTCAGTCCTTGCTTGCGGCACATAATGGCAGCATACAGGAAAGTCTGGAAGATGTAGTTCGGACGGTTGTCGGCAGGGGTAAACAACTGCTCTATGCTTTCGGGAGTCTTGGGAGTGCCACCCGTCTTGTAGTCCACGATGCGCAGGGTATCGCCTTTGCTGTCCATACGGTCTATCGTTCCGCCGATATTTAGCGGAAGCATTCCGGAAGGAGTCTCTATCTCCAGGGTTTCCGTTACTTTTTGTTCCATGCCTTCCATACGGAAAGGGGCGTACTGCAGGTCGTTGCGGAGCAATTGCCGCAGATAGGATGCGATTACTTTGGAGTGGATAAGCTGTGTGCCGTTGTATTCGGGTTGCTCACCGGCAGGCACATGGAAAAACTCCTCCTTGAAAGCGGTGTCTACGTATGCCTGCAACCTTACGTCGTTGCGGAGCAACTGCTCCAGGTCTTCCCGGCGTATCTCCTTTCCGTTGGCTGTGAGGTCCTGGTATACCAACTCGGCGGAACGGTGGAAGATAGTACCGAACAGGGCGGAGTCTATCTCTGCGCTTACCTCGTCGGGAGCTTTCAGTCCGGCAACGTAGCGGTAGTAGAACCTGAGCCGGCAGTCGAGGTAGGGGTTGAGTGCCGAAGGCGAAAAGAGTGCGTTGGGATGCCGGCGGATGTCGTATGCGTTGTACATCCGTTGCAGTACCTCGTCCGTCTTGTGTATTTCAATCTTGAGGCTTTGTTGGGGAGATTGCCCGGCTTCCAGATATTGGCGTGAGATGTCGTGGGGAGACTCGACGAGAAACTGGAGCATGAAGCGCGACATCTCACCCCGGTTCAGTCCGTCGGATGCCGTATTGTACAGCAAGGTAATGTTCTCCGCACGCTGTATGAGGCGGTAGAAGTAGTAGGCATACACGGAGTTCTTATGCTCGATGGTAGTCATGCCGAACGCCTTGCGCAGGTTATAGGGGATGAAAGACGAATCGCCGCCCGCCTTGGGGAGCTGCCCTTCGTTGAGGGACAGCATGATGAGGTTGCGGAAGTCGAGGTTACGCGTTTCCAGTACGCCCATTACCTGCATGCCGATGGCGGGCTCGCCGTGAAACGGGATGTTGGTGGCGGTGAGCAGGCGGTTCATCAGGCGTTTCAGCGTGTCTGTATGCAGGCTCAGCCCGTCATTCTCTATCAGGCTGAGCAGGCGGTTGATGAGGGTGTAGCCCTTGAATAGGGACTCTCGGTAGAGCTGGTTGAAGATGTCCTCTTCATCTTTCTCCTGACGGTATATGACGGCTACTTCGCGCAGCAGCTCGGTGAGATAGCGGCAGATGGCAGCAGTTCCGTTCTGCGGGGTGAATACCTGTTCGAGAAAAGCGTCTTTTTTAAGCTCCGACGGGAGAGGGTAGAAGCGGTTGTCTTTGGTGAGCTGCTTCTCCAGGTCTTCGGCCGTGGCGGACAGTTGCCGGGTGTAGGGATGCTTCAGTACGGCAAGTGTGGCTTCGTAGGTATAGCGTCCCGTGTCCTTGCGGTAGCCGGCGGTTTGCAGTTCCATAAGGGCGTTGATATAGCTGTATACGGGTGTCTGCGCCAATGGAAATCCCATGGTTATATTTACATTCTCCACTTCCGGCGGGATGGAGTGCAGCACGGGCAGCAACAGTGCCTCGTTGCATAGCACAATGGCGTTTTCCTTCTCCTTGCTTGCCTCGGTAGCGCTTTTCACGACCGTGCGCACCCATTGGGGCAGGTAGCGGGCCTGCGCATTCTCCGTAGGAGCGGATATGAAACGTATTTTCTTGGGATGCCGCAGGACATCGAAGGCAGTTTCGGGCAGTTGGTTGGGAAACAGCTTCAGGTTGCGCAGGATAAATTCGCCCGCTTCGTGCACGTAGGGCGGTTGCTGTTCGTGGGGCAGGCGGGTGTAGAACACGTCATAATCCCAGTAGAACATGGCTTTATCCGCATCTTGTAATAGCTGAAAGAACTTGGTCTCTACTTTGTTGAGCACGTTGAAGCCGACAAAGATATATTTGTCGTATTTCAATCGGGTGGTATCGAGTTGCTCGATTACATTGCGATATAGCATTCCTTCATAGGCTATTCCGAGTTCCGCTAAGTTCTCACGGTAGCGGTGGTAGATAGTACCCAGTTTGTCCCAAAGGGAGATAAACTTCTCTTTGAGTACGGTACGACGCTCGATAGAGAAGTTTTGGAAGAACTGTTGAATCGCTTCTTCCTGCTCTTTATCAAGGAATTCATAATCGTCCATCAGATTCTTCAGGTCCTGCAAGTTACTGAAGAGCTTATCCGCATCTACCAGGTTTTTATCTACATCGTCGAAATCGCTGATCAGCAGCTCGCCCCAAAAATAGAAGTCGTCCAGTGTTTCCTGGCTTTCTGTTT
>ERZ839767.4272-NODE-4272-length-14733-cov-3.780011_pt1 | contig 14733 bp, 10 predicted proteins | sample MGYA00519879_ERZ839767 | MGnify/ENA primary metagenome ERZ839767 (study PRJEB31850, sample SAMEA3708852) | human gut metagenome | biome: human gut; feature: human-associated habitat; material: faeces | place: China | collected 2014 ...
GGCGAAAGCTATCAGGGACAGGTTGCTGTTGGTATAGTTGTAATGAACCGCGTAAGATCTAAGCAGTTTCCAAATACCATTCGTAAAGTGATCTATCAGCGTGGACAGTTTTCACCGGTACGTAATGGTATGCTTCGCAAAAAATTAGCACAGTATGATGCCGGAAAGATTCGTTCCAGACAGTGGAAATCATGTATTAAGGCAGCGAAAACAGCTTTGAATGGTCAGACGATCGTCAAGATCAAAGGTAAGACACGTAGCATGAAAGGGGTTCGTTTCTTTAGTGTTGGACTTCCAAATGCAAAATTCCGCTTGGGTGGACATCGATTCAAATAAGAAGATGGATTAGGACAGCGTATGATGCAATACACTGTCCTTTTTAATTTTTAGAGGAAACTTTTCGATTCTTATAATCTAAAAAATACTCTGCGAGAATGCGATCACCGCACAGAGGAAGATTGCATAAGCTGAAGATAAGTCGGAGGTAGATATTATTTTACTTCTTGGAAAGAATGTGATATGATAGTAGGCAATGATAATATGGCTGTGTTAGCGAATGGTTAGATAAGCGGTGGTCATATGATAATTAAGGAGGAATGGATAAAAGTGAGTAACCCAGAGGATATCAAGGATGATGAAGAATTCATCACAAAGCATTCAGCTACAACATTTGAAGCTACAGTTAAGGTATATGAATTACTTGGTGCTGAAGTTAACCTTCACTATGATATTGCTGATACAACATGTACAGCTAAGGTTAACCCACGTACAACAGCTCGTCCTGGTGATGTTGTTAAGTTTGCTATGGATATTTCAAGACTTCATGTATTTGATAAAGAGACAGAGCAGATTATCACTCACTAATTGAGTTAATAAGCCAATATCATTTGGTTTTGGGTTTTTTGAATGGAATAATGATGTAATTTTTGAGGAAATGTATAGAAATTATGCATTTCCTCTTTTTTTTTTCGTCATTTTGCATTACAATAAAACAAGGACCTAAAAAGGACTAAAAGCGAAAGGGTGTTCACTATGATATCAAATCAAATATTACAGACAACTGTTGATGGACTTAAAGCAATATCACGGGTGGATTTGTGCGTTATAGATTCAGACGGCAAGATTGCGGCTAAGACATTTGATGATGTTCAAGGCTGTGTTGCAGATGCATTGACATTTATGGATTCGCCGGCAGAGAGCCAGGTTGTAAACGGCTACCAGTTTTTTAAAGTTATAGACGAACAGAATCTTGAATATATTCTTCTTGCAAAGGGAACAAGCGATGATGTTTATATGCTTGGTAAGCTTGCGACATTTCAGATTCAGAATCTCTTGGTGGCTTATAAGGAAAGATTCGATAAAGATAATTTTATAAAGAATCTTCTTCTAGATAATCTCTTGCGTGTAGATATGTATACAAGAGCAGAAAAGTTACATATTGAGACGGATGTTAAGCGTGTTGTTTATATAATTGAGACAAAACACGAAAAAGATACTAATGCACTTGAGATAGTAAGAACTTTATTTGCGGGAAAAGTGCATGATTTTATTACAGCAGTTGATGAGAAGAGTATAATTCTTGTTAAGGAAGTTAAAGGCAATGAGACATATGAAGAACTCGACAAGACCGCACAGGTTATTATTGACATGCTCAATACTGAGGCAATGAGTTCAGCACATATTGCATATGGTACTATTGTGGGTGATATAAGAGAGGTTTCGCGTTCTTATAAAGAAGCTAAGATGGCTCTCGATGTAGGCAAGATTTTCTACAGCAACAAGAATGTGGTTGCTTATAGCAGACTTGGAATCGGACGTCTTATTTATCAGCTTCCGATACCACTTTGTCAGATGTTTATAAGGGAAATATTCGGCGGTAAGTCGCCTGACGATTTTGATGATGAAACATTGTCAACAATTAACAAGTTCTTTGAGAACAGCCTGAATGTTTCAGAGACATCAAGACAGCTTTATATTCACAGAAATACGCTTGTTTACAGACTTGATAAGCTCCAGAAGAGCACAGGTCTTGATTTGCGTGTATTTGATGATGCGATTACATTCAAGATTGCACTTATGGTTGTGAAATATATGAAGTATATGGAAAGTAAAGATACATTTTAATGGAGGAGATTACTGATGATAATCTTAGAAAATGTCACAAAGACATACTCATCCGGTACACCTGCCTTAAATGGTATTAACCTGCATGTTCAGAAGGGTGAGTTTGTATTTATAGTAGGTAAAAGCGGTTCGGGTAAATCAACTCTTATAAAGCTTCTGCTTAAAGAGTTAGATCCGACAACAGGAAAGATATATATTAATAAGAAATATCTTAACAAGATCACAAGAAAGAAGCTTCCTTATCTCAGAAGGGACATAGGTGTTGTATTCCAGGATTTCAGGCTTCTTCCGGATAGAAATGTTTATGAAAATATTGCATTTGCAATGAAGGTTGTAGAAGCTCCGTCAAGACAGATTAAGAGCCGTGTCCTTTCTATGCTCTCAATGGTTGGGCTTCTCGACAAATATAAGGCTTATCCGAATGAGCTTTCAGGCGGCGAGCAGCAGAGAGTTGCAATCGCAAGAGCTCTTGTAAACAGACCGGCTATCCTTTTATGTGATGAGCCGACAGGTAACCTTGACCCTGCCAATTCTGCCGAGATTATGAAGATTCTTAATCAGGCTAACAAGCTTGGCACGACTGTCCTTGTTGTTACACATAACATGGAAATTGTGCAGCAGATGAAGAAGAGAACTATCACAATGAGTGAAGGTAAGATTATAAGCGATTTGGAAAAGGGTGGTTATTTCTATGAAGATTAGGTCATTATTTTATCATATAAAAGACGGTCTCAAGAACATATACCGCAACCGTCTGTTTTCACTTGCTTCAATAGCAACAATAGCGGCATGTATATTTCTTTTTGGTATTTTGTATTCACTTGTAATGAATTTCCAGTATATGGTTAAAAAGGCTGAAAATGAAGTCTGTGTTACGGTTTTCTTTGACGAGGGACTTTCAGAGACACAGATTAAGCAGCTCGGTGATACTATTTCAAAAAGAGTTGAAGTTTCTTCAGTACATTACACATCTGCTGAAGAGGCATGGGCTAAATTCAAGACAGAATATTTTAAGGAATATCCTGAACTTGCATTAGGATTTAAGAATGATAACCCTCTTGCCAACTCTGCATCTTATGAGGTATATCTCAGCGATGCAAGCATGCAGGGTACACTTGTAACATATCTTGAGAATCTTGACGGCGTAAGACAGGTAAACCGTTCAGAGGTTACTGCGAGCAGCCTTGCAAGTGCAGCAAAGCTTGTAGGATATGTTGCTGCAGCAATTATTATCATACTTCTTGCAGTATCAATTTTCCTTATTACGAATACAATTGTTATTGGTATTACAGTTCGTAAAGACGAGATTTCAATTATGAAATTTATTGGTGCAACTGATGGATTTGTAAATGCTCCATTTTTTGTTGAGGGTATTACAATCGGAATTATCGGTTCAGTAATTCCGCTTGTTATTCTGAGCTATATTTATCAGAAGGTTATCAGCTACGTTCTTGGTAAATTTTCAATTCTCAGCAATATTCTTGCATTTATGCCGATGTCAGATGTTTTCAGAGTTCTTGCACCTGTGGCAATATGCCTCGGAATCGGCATTGGTTTCCTCGGAAGCTTCTTTGCGGTACGTAAGCATGCCAATGTATAAAATGCCGGTTTGAAAAATGTTAAAAAAATGTGCCGTTATCGGATGGTATTGGGAAAGGAGAGGCACCGTATGAAAAAAACGACAATTTTAAAATTTGTTGCTACATTGCTGTGCCTTGCATTATGTGCATCTTCTGTTATGGCTTTGTCTAACGGATTGTTTGCGGCAAAAAAGGTCGCGGCTTCTGACCTTGATGACGTAAAACAGGAAAAAGAAGATAAGGAACAGCAAAGAAAAGATGTTCAAAAGAAAATGGACGAATATAAGGCCAGTGCACAAGATACAAAAGAATATATGGCAATACTTGACGCACAGATGTCAGAACTTAATGGCAGTCTGTATGAACTTCAGATAAAGATGGAAGATCTGAATACACAGATTGATGAGACAACACAGAATCTTGAGGCGGCACAGGAAGATGCAGCAAGCCAGTACGAGATGATGAAGTTAAGAATTAAATTTATGTATGAACATAATGAAGAGAGCTATCTTGCTTTGATTCTTACATCTGAGAGTATGGGTGAAATGTTAAACCGTGCCGAGTATGTTACAAAAATTTCGTCATATGACAGGGATATGCTCACAAAATATGAAGAGACTATTAAGTATATAGCTGAGGCAAAACAGCAGCTCGAGGATGATTATACTGAGCTTGCTGATACACAGTCACAGCTTGAATCACAGCGTGATGAGCTTGCACAGATGCAGGCTGAAAAAGAGAGCGAACTTGCCAATTATAACAGTCTCATAGCATCCTCAAAGGCACAGGAAACGGAACTTTCTAGTGATATCAGCGGACTTACGAGTGAGATAGAGCGTATTGAACGCGAGCTTGAGGAACAGAACAGAAATAACAACAATAATAATGGCGGAAATAGTGGCGGAAGCACAGGTATTCCAAGTACGGGAGTATTTCTATGGCCTACAATATCAAGAAGAATAACTTCTGATTATGGCGATACTGATGGAAGAAACAATCCGCATATTGGAATTGATATAGGAGCAACTACGCCGGGCGTATGGGGAGATCCTATTTATGCGGCTGACGGAGGAAGAGTTGTAAGAGCTGAGTATAACTGGTCAGCGGGTAACTGGCTCTGGATAGACCATGGCAACGGACTTTATTCTATTTATATGCACTGTTCACAGTTCCTTGTCTCTGTAGGCCAGACAGTAAACAGAGGAGATACAATAGCTCTGATGGGTTCGACAGGTGAATCGACAGGGGCACATCTTCATTTCAGTGTGCGTTATGGCGGTACATATGTTAATCCTTGGGGATATTTAAGGTAGAAAGACATATTTTTTATACATAAATCAGAACGGGTCTTAATACGGATTTGTTCTGATTTAAGTTTTTTGAAAGGCGAAAACAGATGGATAATATGGACAATTCAAATCAGCAGAACAATGATTTAAATAATGCGTATGCATCGTATAGGAAAAAATAAAAATAAGTCAAAGTTTGGCAAAGGGCTTGTGGCTGGCATTCTTGCAGGAGTTTTCGCAACGGTTTCTGTTGTGGGAATTACAGCTGGGATTTTTGAGAGAAAAGGATATCTTCATTTTGGTGCAAATGGAGAGGTGTATGTGCAGCAGACTTCAACTGATGATTCAGATGGAATAGGAAGTGATGTTGAGGGTAAGCTTAATGCAATTGATTCGCTGCTTGACAGGAATTTTTATTTTGGTGGAACAGATGATGAAAAGGCTGAAAATTATATTTACAAGGCTTTTCTTGATTCCTATGGCGATAAATATACAGTTTATTATACTCCTGATGAATATAAGGCAATCCTTGAATCGACAAGCGGCAAGTTCTATGGAATAGGTGCTGTATGCCAGAAAAATGAGGATGGTTCGATTCTTATTGCAGACCCATATGAGGATGCTCCGGCATACAAAGCGGGAATAAGGAAGGGCGACTGCGTTGTGAAAGTTGACGGAACAGATATAACTGATATGGATTTATCATCCGCAGTTGCACTTATAAAGGGGGATAAAGGAACAACTGTTAATCTTGAAATAAGAAGGGGTTCACAGACACTTACCTTTACAGTTGAAAGAGCAGAGGTAAATGTAAAGACTGTTGACCATAAAATGATGGATGATAATATTGGATATATTATAGTTTCACAGTTTGATGAAGTTACGACAAAGCAGTTTAAAGAAGCATTAGAAGATTTGCAGCAGCAGGGAATGAGCGGACTTATAATTGATATACGTTCAAATCCTGGTGGACTTTTAAACAGCGTTGTTGATATTCTTGATGGGCTTCTTCCGGATGGATTGATTGTGTATACAGAGACTAAGAGCGGAACACGTAAGGAATATAAGGGAAGCAACAGCAATGAACTTAAAGTTCCTCTTGCAGTTCTTGTAAATGAGGATAGTGCGAGTGCTTCAGAGATATTTGCCGGTGCGGTTCAGGATTACGGAAAAGGTGCGGTTATCGGAACAAAGACATTCGGTAAAGGTATTGTCCAGACAATACAGCCGCTGACAGACGGAAGTGCTGTAAAGTATACGATTGCCAAATATTTTACTCCTAAGGGACAGGATATTCACGGAAATGGCGTTACACCTGATATTGAGGTTACGCTTCCGAATGATGCTGTAAGTGACGTCCAGTATGAGGCAGCTGTCAACTATCTTAAAGGAAAAATGAATTAAGAGTTTTAAAAGTACAGAACAAATATTCGATTTGTTCTGTACTTTTTTTATTTTGAATGATATACTATAGTGGTAACATACTAGGAATAGTTTATTATTTTAGATATATCACATAGTTTAATCTTAATCAGGAGAACAGTATGAATCATTTTGAGTTGGTATCTGAATATAAGCCGACCGGCGACCAGCCACAGGCAATTAAGAAGCTTTCAGATGGATTTCTTGAGGGCAATCAGTTTGAGACGCTTGTCGGTGTAACCGGTTCGGGAAAGACTTTTACAATGGCTAATATTATTGAGAAAGTGCAGAAGCCTACGCTTATTATTTCACATAATAAGACACTTGCTGCACAGCTTTACGGCGAGATGAAGGAATTTTTTCCAAATAATGCTGTTGAATATTTTGTTTCATATTACGATTATTATCAGCCCGAGGCTTATGTGCCGCAGAGCGATACTTATATAGCTAAGGATTCTTCTATTAATGATGAGATTGATAAGTTAAGGCATTCAGCAACAGCCGCACTTTCTGAAAGAAAGGATGTTATTATTGTAGCTTCTGTATCGTGCATATACGGACTCGGTGCACCTATTGATTACCAGAATATGGTTATTTCCCTGCGTCCCGGCATGGAGAAGGACAGAGACGATGTCATAAGAAAGCTTGTTGATATTCAATATATGAGAGGAGACCAGGATTTTAAACGAGGAACTTTCCGTGTGCGTGGCGATGTTGTTGAGATTTATCCGGCAGCATCAAGTGGAGAGGCTGTAAGAATTGAATTTTTTGGTGATGAAGTTGACAGAATATCTGAGATTGATTCTTTGACTGGAGAAGTCAAGTCAGAGCTTGAACATATTGCGATTTTCCCGAATTCACATTATGTTGTTGATAAGGAAAAGATGGCGGCAGCAATTGAGAATATTAAGGAAGAACTGAAGGAGAGAATTGCTTATTTTAAGAGCGAAGATAAGCTTGTTGAGGCACAGAGAATTGAGGAGAGAACTAATTTTGATATAGAGATGATGCAGGAGACCGGTTTCTGCTCGGGAATTGAGAATTATTCAAGACATCTTGCGGGGCTTCCGGCAGGGGTTCCGCCATATACACTTATGGATTATTTTCCGGATGATTTTCTTATTATAGTTGATGAGTCACACATAACGATTCCACAGATAAGAGGAATGTATGCCGGCGACCAGTCAAGAAAGACAACTCTTGTAGATTATGGTTTCAGGCTTCCATCTGCTAAGGATAACAGACCGCTTAATTTTACTGAATTTGAGAATAAGATTTCGCAGATGTTGTTTGTTTCGGCAACACCATCTGTCTATGAGGAAGAGCATGAACTTTTAAGGGCGGAGCAGATTATACGTCCTACAGGACTTCTGGATCCTGAGATTTTTGTACGTCCTATTGAAGGGCAGATTGATGACCTTGTTTCGGAGATTAACAAGGAGACTAAGAAACATAATAAGATCCTTGTCACAACGCTTACTAAACGTATGGCAGAGGATTTGACAGATTATCTTAAAGAGCTTGGAATACGTGTCAAGTATCTTCATGCCGACATTGATACGCTTGAAAGGCAGAAGATTATACGTGATATGCGAATGGATGCGTTTGACGTGCTTGTTGGTATTAACCTTTTACGAGAAGGTCTTGATATTCCTGAGATTACACTTGTTGCTATTCTTGATGCCGATAAGGAAGGATTTTTAAGGACGGAGACATCGCTTATCCAGACAATCGGACGAGCTGCACGTAACAGTGAGGGACATGTTATTATGTATGCCGATAAGATTACGGAATCAATGGAAAAAGCGATTTCCGAGACGGAAAGAAGACGTCAGATTCAGCAGGAGTATAATGAAGAGCATGGAATAACTCCTCAGACTATAAAGAAGGCTGTGAGGGATCTGATAAGCATTTCCAAGGCAGCAGATGCATCATCCGGCAATGGTGAGACTCTTGAGAAAGATTATGAGTCTATGAGCCGCAAAGAACTTGAAAAGGTTAAGAAGCAGATTGAGAAGAATATGCACAAGGCTGCGGCAGAGCTTAACTTTGAGGAGGCAGCAGTTCTCAGGGATAAGATGATTGAAGTTAATAAGTTTTTATATGAGACGAAGTGAAAGAGGTAAATGATGAAAAAAGGAGATTACAGGCAGTTTATAAGGATTAAGGGAGCTAATGAGCATAACCTTAAAAACGTATCTGTTGATATACCAAGAAATGAGCTTGTTGTGCTTACAGGACTTTCAGGTTCAGGTAAGTCTTCGCTTGCATTTGATACTATTTATGCTGAAGGACAGAGAAGATATATGGAGTCGCTTTCTTCATATGCCAGACAGTTCCTCGGTCAGATGGAAAAGCCTAATGTTGAAAGTATAGAGGGACTTTCACCGGCGATTTCTATTGATCAGAAATCTACTAACAGAAATCCACGTTCTACAGTCGGAACTGTTACAGAGATATATGATTATTTCAGGCTTTTGTATGCAAGAGTGGGTATTCCGCATTGCCCTAAGTGTGGAAGAGAGATTAAGAAACAGACTGTGGACCAGATGGTTGATGTTATTATGGGACTTCCCGAAAGGACAAAGATTCAGCTTCTTGCTCCTGTTGTAAGAGGAAGAAAAGGTGAGCATGTTAAACTCTTTGAGCAGGCTAAAAAGAGTGGATATGTTCGTGTTATGGTTGATGGAAGCATGTATGAGCTGACAGACGAGATTAAACTTGATAAGAATAAAAAACATAATATTGAGATAGTTGTTGACCGTCTTTCTATAAGAGAGGGAATCGAAAAAAGACTTACTGATTCGATTGAGACGACATTGAAGCTTGCTGATGGAATAATGACTGTTGATGTTATCGGCGGAAAGCCGATAAACTTCAGCCAGAGCTTTGCATGCCCAGACTGTGAGATAAGTATTGATGAGATTGAGCCGAGAAGCTTTTCTTTCAATAATCCTTTTGGTGCGTGTCCTGATTGTTTTGGCCTTGGATATAAGATGGAATTTGACGCCGAGCTTATGATACCCGATGAGAGACTTAGTATTGATGAGGGTGCCATTGTTGTTATGGGCTGGCAGTCTGTAACAGATGAGGGAAGTTTTTCAAGAGCGATTATGAAAGCACTTGCAGATGAGTATAATTTCAGCCTTTCAACACCATTTAAGGATTATCCGGACGAGATTAAAGATATTATTATCAACGGAACCAAAGGTCACAGCGTTAAGGTTTATTACAGAGGCCAGCGAGGTGAGGGGGTATATGATATTGCATTTGAGGGACTTGTAAGGAATGTTGCAAAACGTTACAGGGAGACAGCTTCAGAGGCATCTAAGCAGCAGTATGAAGAATTTATGAGAATTACTCCGTGTGCGTCATGTAAGGGACAGAGATTAAAACCGACATCGCTTGCTGTTACGGTTGCTGATAAGAATATTTATGAGATTACAAATATGCCGATTCTTGATTTGCAGGATTTTCTTCAGAATATGAAGCTTTCAGAAAGACAACTTGCCATAGGCAGCCAGATTTTAAAGGAGATAAGGTCAAGAATACAGTTCCTTATGGATGTAGGACTTGATTATCTTTCTCTTTCCAGGGCAACAGGTACGCTTTCGGGCGGTGAGGCACAAAGAATCAGACTTGCAACCCAGATTGGTTCGGGGCTTGTAGGTGTTGCATATATTCTTGATGAGCCAAGTATTGGTCTTCATCAGAGAGATAATGACAAGCTTTTAAAGACGCTTGAACATTTAAGAGACTTAGGCAATTCGGTCATCGTTGTTGAACATGATGAGGATACTATGTATGCTGCAGACTATATTGTGGATATCGGTCCCGGTGCCGGCAGGAATGGTGGACAGGTTGTTGCAACGGGAACTGCCGAACAGATTATGAAGTGTAAGGAATCAATTACCGGAGCATATCTGAGCGGAAGAATTAAGATTCCTGTTCCTGCAAAAAGACGCAAACCGACAGGCTGGATTAAGGTGAGAGGTGCAAGGGAAAATAATCTTAAAAATATTGATGTTGATATTCCACTTGGCGTATTTACATGTGTTACGGGTGTATCAGGTTCAGGAAAGAGCTCACTTGTAAATGAGATTCTTTACAAGCACCTTGCAAAGGAACTTAACAGGGCAAGATGTATCCCGGGAAAACACGACGGAATAGACGGAGTGGAACAGCTTGATAAGGTTATTGATATAGACCAGTCGCCAATCGGACGTACTCCGAGGTCAAATCCTGCGACATATACAGGCGTATTTGATATGATAAGGGATTTGTTTGCCGCAACATCGGATGCAAAAGAGCGAGGATACAAAAAAGGAAGATTTAGTTTTAATGTCAAGGGCGGAAGATGTGAAGCATGTTCGGGTGACGGTATTATTAAGATTGAGATGCATTTTCTTCCTGATGTGTACGTGCCTTGTGAAGTCTGCGGCGGCAAGCGTTACAATCGTGAAACGCTTGAGGTTAAGTATAAAGGCAAGAGCATATATGACGTGCTTGATATGACAGTTGAAGATGCAGTTGAATTCTTTGAAAATGTTCCGTCAATTAAAAGAAAAATTGAAACTCTCAATGATGTCGGACTTTCTTATGTAAAGCTCGGACAGCCTTCTACTGAACTTTCGGGTGGTGAGGCACAAAGAATAAAGCTGGCGACAGAGCTTTCAAAGAGAAGCACAGGAAAGACTATTTATATTCTTGATGAGCCTACAACAGGACTTCATTTTGCGGATGTGCATAAACTGGTTGATATTCTTCATAAGCTCGCGGAGAGCGGTAATACGGTCGTTGTTATCGAGCATAATCTTGATGTAATAAAGACTGCAGATTATATTATCGACATGGGACCGGAAGGCGGTGCGAGAGGCGGTACTGTTATCGCAAAGGGCACGCCTGAGGAGATTGTCAAGGTTAAAGAATCTTACACGGGACAGTATGTAAAAAAATATCTGGAAAAGTAGGCGGCATTTTGATTGTGACATCAGGTAGTTTGAATACCTGATGGATTTATATAGGGCAGCAGATATATATACAGATATACAGAAAATATTTTGGAGAAAAATAAGTATGGTTGATGGAATTATTTTTGATATGGACGGAGTTTTGGTCGATTCCGAAAGACAGTCAAATGAGGGCTGGAAGTGGGCAGCAAAAAAACAAGGCATAGACATGCCTATGTGGCTTATCGACAGTTTTAAGGGAGCACCCGATGAGCTTAACCGTAAAATGTTTGATGATTATTTTGACGGAAAAGCTGATTATTGGGAGACAAAAAAGCTTCGTACAGAGCATATTTACAAGATAAGGGAAAAGGAAGGTCTTCCTGTTAAAAAAGGTGTTAAGGAAATATTTGAGTATATTAAAGCAAATAATTTGAAATGTGCGGTTGCAACTTCAACAAGGCGTGTCAGTGCCGAAAAAACACTCCGCGATATAGGTGTGTCGGATTATCTTGATGCGGTCGTGTATGGCAATGAGGTTGAGCATGGGAAACCCGAACCTGATATATTTCTGCTTGCGGCAGATGCAATAGGTGTAAAACCTGAAAATGCGATTGTTGTAGAGGACAGTATCAACGGAATTAAGGCAGGTCATGCGGCGGGAATGAGAGTTATTCATGTGCCTGACACGATAGCGATTGATGATGAGATAAGAAAGCTGACGTACTGCGTGTGCAATGATTTGACGGAAATTGCCGATATTGTTGACAGTATTAACAAGCCTGTGATTAACAGAAAGGCTGTGCTTAACGCATTGGCCGGATATGTGCATTATTATGACCCGTCGGATGGAAAGATTAAACTAAAAATTGACCACACTTACAGAGTTGCTGTACTTTGTGAAAAAATTGCCGATTCTGTAGGGCTTACTGGTGAAGATAAGGACGTTGCGTGGCTTCTGGGCATGCTGCATGATATTGGAAGATTTGAACAGATAAGATGTTTTGGAACTTTTAATGATGGAATGTCAGTTGACCACGCCGAGCTTGGTGCGGATATTCTTTTTGACCCTGACAGAAAAGATAAAGTTTGTGTGACTTCCGCCCAGGGTACTGTGTATGCAATAAAAAATCCTATGTGTGAACCTGTCAACGTTACTGTTGTGAAAAAAGCTTCTCGCATAATTAATAAATTTGCCGAAGGATATGTCGAGAAAAACGGCAGTGATTTGCTTGAGCTTGCTATCAGACAGCATAATAAGTTCAGGATTGCCGATGGGCTTTCTAAACGTGAAGAAATGTTTTGCAATATTCTTCGTGACGCAGACAAAATCGATATTTTAAAGGTTAATGTAGATGTGCCTCTTGAGACAATTTATAATTCAACGACAGAAGAGATACGAAACAGTGTGATAACAGATGAAGTGCTTGAATGTTTTTATGCAAAACAGACTGTACTCAGGTCGCTTAAAAAAAGTGTTGTGGATAATATTGTCGGACACATTTCGCTTATTTTTGAACTGGTATATCCAGTGAGCCTTAAAATTGTAAAGGAGCAGGGTTATGTGTATAAAATGCTGGATTTTAAGTCGGACAGACCGGACACTGTGGAAAAGTTTGCCGGAATGAGGAAGTTTGTTGATAAGTTTCTTGAGGGAAATTAAGCAGGACATAGTGTGTCTATAGGTGAAAATACGGCATTTCTCGCTTTGTGTCGTGTTTATTCCGGTACAGATGATATAACCTGTCAATGAAAGGAGGCAGCAGTATGAATCAAAAAAATATAGGCTCGTTTCTTAAAACATTAAGAAAGGAAAAGAACCTTACGCAGGAACAGCTTGCGGAACAGTTCAATGTATCGTCAAGGACTGTTTCGAGATGGGAAACGGGAAGCAATATGCCCGATTTGAGTCTTTTGGTTGAACTTGCGGATTTTTACAATGTTGACATCAGGGAAATTATTGACGGGGAAAGGAAAAGCGAGATTATGAACAGTGAAGAAAAAGAGACATTGAAACTTGTTGCGGATTATGCGGAGAATGAAAAGGGCATTTTACTTAAAAGACTCAGAATTATAAGTATCGTAGGGCTGTGTTCGATTATTGTCGGTTTTGTGATGCTGAATCTGGGAACGGAAAATAACATGCCTGTTTATGATTATGTTATGGGAACTTCGTTCGGGCTGGCTATGGGTGCATTGATTGTCGCAGTTTTTTATTCTACGGGAGTATTGTCTTATTTAAGAAAAAATATAAAATGCAGGAACAGCATGAAAGTCATAAAGATAATCGCTATATTGGCATGTGCGGTATTTTTGGCAGCATCAATAGTTGCGTCATTATAAAAAAACATCGCAGTTAAATGATTTTTTGTAAGTTTATTTACAAAGTGGCTTGTCATTGCCGACGGACTTTACTATAATAATTAAAGGAGTGCAAAGTTCGTGTATACACTGTAACTTGGCAACTGCCGTGAAACTGTCGGAACACGCAATACGTGTTTTGTGGTTTAGGAAAAACAATATATGAAAGGGACAATATGAATCAGGAAAAGGTTATTGTTATAGACTTTGGCGGACAGTACAACCAGCTTGTTGCACGTCGTGTCCGTGAATGTAATGTATATTGTGAGATTTATTCTTACAAGACACCTCTTGAGCAGATAAAGGCCATGAATCCTAAGGGAATTATCCTTACAGGTGGTCCAAACAGTTGTTATGAAGAGGGTTCGCCTACATGCACAAAGGAATTATTTGAACTCGGAGTACCGGTACTCGGACTTTGTTACGGGGCACAGCTTATGCAGCATGTTCTTGGCGGAAAGGTTGAAAAGGCACCTGTGCGTGAGTACGGAAAGACAGAGACATTTGTTGATAAGAGCAGTGCTTTATTTGGAGATGTTTCAGAAAAGACTATCGTGTGGATGAGTCATTTTGATTATATTTCACAGGTTGCACCGGGATTTAAGATTATCGCCCACACAGCAGACTGTCCTGTCGCAGCTGCTGAGTGCAAGGAAAAGAATCTCTATGCAATTCAGTTCCACCCGGAAGTTCTTCATACACAGGAAGGTACAAAGATGCTTCATAATTTTGTACGCGGCGTGTGCGGTTGTGCTGGAACATGGAAAATGGACGCATTTGTTGAAAATACGATTAAGGAAATCCGTGAAAAAGTCGGCGACGGCAAGGTTTTACTTGCTCTTTCAGGTGGTGTTGATTCATCTGTTGCGGCCGGACTTCTCTCAAGAGCAATCGGAAAACAGCTTACATGTGTATTCGTAGACCACGGTCTTTTGCGTAAAAACGAAGGTGATGAAGTTGAGGGCGTATTTGGTCCGAATGGTCAGTTTGACCTTAACTTTATAAGAG
>ERZ839767.4283-NODE-4283-length-14707-cov-3.477000_pt1 | contig 14707 bp, 9 predicted proteins | sample MGYA00519879_ERZ839767 | MGnify/ENA primary metagenome ERZ839767 (study PRJEB31850, sample SAMEA3708852) | human gut metagenome | biome: human gut; feature: human-associated habitat; material: faeces | place: China | collected 2014 ...
TCTTTGCCGTGCAAAGGTTTCCGCATCGCGCTTTCGACCGCGATCAGGGAATTAAAAGGGAATGCCGTGCGAATCGGCAACAGTCCCCGCTGCTGTAAGTTTCAGTTCCGAAAGGAATAAAATGTTTCGACACTCTTGGCCACTGACATCGAGTCGGGAAGGCGCCGAAACGGAAACGAGTCAGAAGACCTACCTTTGCTTTACGGATTTTACAGCCTGCGGTGAACAGACGAAAATCGACGGAATTTCCGGCTGACCTATTTGCGCACGATGCCGCCCGCTGTAAAACCGAATTGGATTTTTTAACGATCAACGAGCGGCATGGAACGTATTCCTCCCATTTATCTCTTCCTGTTTATGTGTTGCCTGACACCGGCGGCGCTTTATTCGCAGAACGGCTCCGACAGCCTGACACGCAAAGCGTATCCGGACAGCCTACGCCATTACAGCATCGACGAGGTGACCGTATACGGACAGAACCAACCGTCCCGGATTATCCCCGCCCAGGAACTCTCCGGCAAAGAACTGCAGCGACTCAACGCCCTGTCGGTCGCCGATGCGGTACGCTATTTTTCCGGGGTGCAGATCAAGGATTACGGCGGAATCGGAGGACTCAAAACCATCAATATCCGTAGCATGGGCACCCAGCACGTCGGCGTTTTCTTCGACGGCATCCAACTCGGCAACGCACAGAACGGGCAGATCGACCTGGGACGCTTTTCGCTGGACAACATGGAATCCATTTCGCTGTACAACGGGCAGAAAAGCGCGGTATTCCAGCCGGCTAAAGATTTCGCATCGGCCGGTTCGATTTACATGCAGACGCGAACGCCCCGTTTCGACCGAGACGGAAAAAACAACCATTTCGGCGTGTCGATGAAAACCGGCTCTTTCGGCACGGCCAACCCGTCGATCCTGTGGGAACACCGGTTCAACGACCGGCTCAGCAGTTCGTTCAACGTCGAATACCTGTACACCACGGGCCGCTACAAGTTCAGCTACACGAAAAAAAACGGATACGACACGACTGAAGTGCGCCGCAACGGCGACGTGCGCGCCCTACGGGCCGAAGGCGGCCTTTTCGGCCTGGTACGCAACGGCGAATGGAAAGCGAAAGTCTACTTTTACAACTCGGAACGGGGCTACCCGGGCGCTTCGGTGCGACAGGAACCCGGACGGTTCCGGCACGAAGACCGGCAGTGGGACGACAACTTTTTCGTACAGGGTTCTTTCCGGAAAACCTTCAGTCCGTTTTACAGTCTGTTGCTGAACGGCAAGTACGCCTACGATTACCTGCACTACCTGTCCGATCCGCGCCTCGACGAGAGCACGATGTATGTCAACAACCACTACTACCAGCAGGAGACGTATTTCTCGGCAGCCAACGAATTTACGTTTTTCAAATGGTGGAAAGCCAACCTCGCCGCCGATTTCCAATGGAACACGCTGGACGCCGACTTGGTCGATTTCGTCTATCCGCAGCGCTATTCGGTACTGACGGCCGCGGCGACCTCGTTCGAATTTTCCCGGGTCAAAGTGCAGGCAAGCCTGCTGCACACTTATGTCCACGACCGGACGAAAGCCGTCGGGGGAAGCGCCGGCGACAAAAGCGAATTCACGCCCACCTTCGTAGTCTGGTACAAACCGTGGAGTCGGCCGGAGCTGAGTTTCCGCGCATTCTACAAACGGATTTTCCGGATGCCTACGCTGAACGACCTGTACTACACGTTCATCGGCAACAAATACCTGAACCCGGAATACACCACCCAATACAACCTCGGCGTCACCTATGCGAAAAATTTCGACGGCGTCCTACGGCGGATCGACTTCCAGGCGGACGCCTACTACAACGAAGTGGACGACAAGATCGTCGCCATGCCCACCAGCAACCAGTTCCAGTGGACGATGATCAACCTCGGTCGCGTGGAAATACGAGGGATCGAAACGACCGTGCAGACCGACTGGCTGTTCGGTCCGGTAACCTTCAACGCCCGGCTGAACTACACTTACCAGAAAGCCCAGGATGTCACCGACCGGACGAGCGAATGGTACGGCGGCCAAATCCCCTATATCCCGTGGCACAGCGGTTCCGCCGTACTGAATCTCGGCTACCGGGGATGGGATCTGAATTACAGTTTCCTTTACACCGGAGAACGCTACGAATCCGTCGCGAACATCCCCGAAAACTACGCGCGGCCGTGGTACACGCACGACATGGCGCTCTCGAAATACATCCCGTTCAAAAAAACGGCGCTGCGCATCACCGCCGAAGTGAACAACATCTTCAACCAGCAATACGAAGTCGTACAATGTTACCCGATGCCGGGCACGAATTTTAAAATCAAAATAAACTTTACGTTATGAAAAAACATTTGACAAAATCACTGCTGCTTTTGCTGCTCAGCGCAGCCGTCTGCAGCCTCAACTCCTGCCGGAAAGAAGAAACGGGCACCCCTTCGTCCGGTTCGGGCGGCGGAGAGGGAGAGACCGCCGGTACGGTGAAAGGATTCTTCCTGCTGAACGAAGGCAATCAAGGCAGCAACAAGGCCTCGCTCGACTATTTCGACTACGAAACAGGCGTCTACACAAAAAACATCTACCCCGAACGGAACCCGGGCGTAGTCAAGGAATTGGGCGACCTGGGCAACGACCTGCAGGTTTACGGCGAAAAACTGTATGCCGTGATCGGCGGTTCGGGACTGGTCGAAGTAATGGATGTCAACACGGCCAAGCACGTGGGGCAGATCTCCGTTCCGAGCGGCCGCCGACTCGCATTCAAAGATCAGTACGTCTACATCAGCTCCTACGCAGGCCCGCTTAATTTCGATCCGAACGCCCGGAAGGGTTACGTGGCCCGGGTCGACACGGCGCAACTCGGGAAAGTCGATACCTGCGTGGTCGGCTATCAGCCCGAAGACATCGTCGTCTCCGGCAACAAACTTTACGTTGCCAACTCCGGCGGATACCGGGCTCCGGTCTACGACAGCACGGTTTCGGTGATCGACCTGAGCACATTCAAGGAGATTTACAAAATCAACGTAGCGATCAACATACAGAAGATGAGGCTCGACCGTTCGGGCAACCTCTGGGTGTCGACCCCGGGGAACTACTACGACATCCCGTCGCGGACTTTCGTGATCGACACGAAAACGGACAAAGTGACCGACACGCTCGAAGTGCCGAACGCCAACATGGCCCTGCGCGGCGACTCGCTGCTACTGTACAGCGCCACCTGGGACATGACCACCGGAAAAAGCGCCTATTCGTTCACTTTCATAGACACCCGGACGAAAAAAGACGCCGGGCAGAATTTCATCAAGGACGGAACGGATAAAAATTATACCGCAGCCTATGAAATCGCGGTCAACCCGGACAACGGAGACTTTTTCGTCACCGATGCGAAAGACTATATAACGCCCGGAAAGATCTATTGCTACGGTTCCGACGGACGCACCAAATGGTCGGCCACCACGGGCGACATTCCGGGGCACATCGCATTCACGCATAAAAAGCTGCAACCGCTGAAATAACGGCTCCCGCCGCAAAACGACAAGCTCCGGAACCTCCGTTCCGGGGCTTTTTTCCGTACCGTCCGCCGCTTTTCCCGCAATAAACCGTATTTTTGTAAAAACACGACGATCATGGGCAACAAAGGATACATCCATGTGTACACCGGGGACGGGAAAGGAAAAACGACGGCCGCTTTCGGGCTCGCGGTACGGGCGCTCTGCGCCGGAAAAAGCGTCTACGTCGGACAGTTCGTCAAAAGCATGGCCTATCACGAAACGAAAATAGCGGAAATGTTCGACAAACTCCGGATCGAGCAACTGGGTCGCGGCTGTTTTATTCGCGAGGAGCCGGAACAGACCGATATCCGGATGGCCCGCGAAGGACTGGACAAATGCGCCGCGCTGATGGCCGGCGGCGACTACGACGTAGTGATACTCGACGAACTGACCATCGCCCTGCACTACGGATTGCTGACCGTCCGGGAAGTGCTCGAAGCGTTGGACCGCCGCCATCCGTCCGCCGAGATCGTCATCACGGGCCGTTACGCCCCGCAGGAACTGATCGACCGGGCCGACCTGGTAACCGAAATGCGCGAAATAAAACACTATTACCGGCAGGGCGTACGCTCGCGCGACGGGATCGACAAATAGCGACTCCGCACGCACGGAAAAACGATTTTCAAATTGAAAACAACGCGGCAACCCGTAAGCGAAGCCGCGCGGGAATTTTACTCCTCGACCTGCTGCATCTCGATCAGCCGGGCATAGATGCCGTGCCGTTCCATCAGTTGTTGGTGAGTCCCCTGTTCGGCGATCCGGCCCTTTTCGATCACGATGATCCGGTCGGCGTTGTGGATCGTGCTCAGACGGTGGGCGATCACCAGCGAAGTGCGCCCTTTCAGTAAGGCGTTCAAAGCCTCCTGCACCAGTTTTTCGGACTCGGTATCCAATGCCGAGGTCGCTTCGTCGAGAATCAGTATTTCCGGATTTTTCAACACGGCCCGCGCGATGCTCAACCGCTGGCGCTGGCCGCCGGAAAGCTTCATGCCCCGGTCGCCGATGTTGGTCTGATAGCCGTGCTCGGTCTCCATGATGAAATTATGCGCATTGGCCACGACGGCCGCCTGGCGGATCTCTTCGTCGGTGGCGTCCTGCTTGCCGAGCCGCAGGTTGTTGGCGATCGTATCGTTGAACAGGATGGTCTCCTGCGACACGACGCCCATATACTCCCGCAAACTTTCGATGTCGTACTGACGAATATCCACCCCGTCGATCAGGATCGCGCCGCCCTGTATGTCGTAAAAGCGCGGGATCAGATCCGAAAGCGTCGATTTGCCTCCGCCGGACGGACCGACCAGCGCAACGGTCTCCCCTTTCCGTATTTTGAAGTTAACGCCGCAAATTACCTCCTTATTATCGTAGGAAAAACGCACGTCGCGGAACTCGATTTCGTCGTGCAGTCCGGTCATCCGGACTGCATCGGGCGCATTGGTGATCTTGCTTTTCTCATCGAGCAGCGCCAGCACGCGCTCCCCGGCCGCAATCCCCTGGTTGATGTTGGCGAACGAATCGGTAAACGAACGCAACGGCCGGGTGATCTGCGTAAAGATCGACAGGTAGGCGACGAACGCGCTCGCCTCCAGATCGCCCGACAACACCAGGCTGCCGCCGTAGACCATCAACACCGCCGCCGCGGAAATCCCGAGAAACTCGCTCGTCGGCGACGCCAATTGCTGCCGCCGCGCCATGCTCAGCGAGATCCGCGAGAAAAGACCGTTGATATCGTGAAACTTATTGCGGATATAGTCGGTCGCATTGTACCCTTTGAGGATTTTGATCCCGGTCAGCGATTCGTCCATCAGGCTGACCATATCGGCAAAACGTTCCTGCGCAGCCGTAGCCGACTTGCGCAGCCGCTTGACGATCGAACCGATCACCAGCGCCACGACCGGCAGGAAAATCACCGAAAAAATCGTCAGCTTCCACGAAATCATCACCAACGCGATCAGGAAACCGACGATCATGAACGGATCGCGGAACGCAACCAGCAGCGTATTGGTGATGCAGAACTGCACGACCTGCACATCGGACGAAATTTTCGAAATGATGTCCCCCTTGCGCTCGTTGTTGAAATAACCGACATGCAACCCCATCACGTTATCGTACACCCGGTTGCGGAGCCGCTGCAACGAACGCACGCGCATGGTCTCCATCACGCGCTGTCCGAGATAACGGAACAGGTTGCTCAGAAACGACATCAGGATGATGAATACGCTGAGGAAAATCAGCACGTCCATTTTCGAATAATCGGTTCCGAAGACACGGTATATCAAAAAGTTGACGAGGCTCCTGAAATAATCCGTATTCAACGCGAACGACGGCAGCGCGGTCACCGGCTCGAGCAGTTGGTCCTCAACGAACAACGTGTTGAGCAACGGCATGATCAGCATGAAGGTGAACGTATAGAATATCGTGTAAAAAAGCGTGTAGAAAAAATAAGGGATCGCGTACTTTTCGATGGGTTTCGCAAAGCCGAGCAGCCGCCAATAGGTATTCATTCGCTGGATTTCATTAGATTACTTCGGACAAAAGTAATCCATTTTCCGATATATCCTTTATCTATTTTGCCGGAAAGCTGCCTGTTTTAGGGTAAAATTCGTAAATTTGTCTGCTGAAATCTCCGGGATTCACCGATTCCCGGCATGTCGAATCCGGACAACACATTCGCATTCAACCGAATCTGTTGTCGATAAACGGCGCGTTGCGCCAAACGTTTAATTATGGAAACTGTTGTCAGTGGAATACGGTCTACCGGAAACTTGCACCTCGGAAACTATTTCGGGGCGCTCAGGAACTTTGTCAAAATGCAGCACACGGAACGGTGCTTTTTCTTCATCGCCGACTACCATTCGCTGACGACGCATCCGGATCCCAACATGCTGCACGTCAACGTCAAGAACGTGCTGTCGGAATACCTTGCCGCAGGGCTCGATCCGGAGGCTGCCACGATCTACGTGCAGAGCGACGTTCCCGAAGTAGCCGAACTGTCGCTGCTGCTGAGTATGCACGCCTATGTCGGCGAGCTGGAACGCACCGCTTCGTTCAAAGACAAGATCCGCAAGCACGCCGACAACGTCAACATCGGTCTGCTGAGTTACCCGGTATTGATGGCCGCCGACATCCTGCAGCATCGCGCCACCCGCGTACCGGTAGGCAAGGATCAGGAGCAACACCTCGAACTGACACGCCGGTTTGCACGCCGGTTCAACCAGCTTTACCAGGTCGAATTTTTCCCGGAATGCCAGCCTTACACGTTCGGCGGCAACCTGGTAAAAATCCCCGGACTGGACGGAAACGGCAAAATGGGCAAATCGGAGGGCAACGGTATTTTCCTATCCGACACGGACGAGGCGATTCGTAAAAAAGTAATGAAAGCCGTGACCGATTCGGGCCCGACCGCGCCGGACAGTCCGATGCCGGAGGTGATCGCCAACCTGTTCACGCTGCTGAAAGCCGTTTCGACCGAAGATACGGTACGGCATTTCACCGACCTGTGGAACCGCTGCGAGATCCGCTACGGCGACCTGAAAAAACAGCTCGCCGAAGACATGATCAAGGTCGTGGCCCCGATCCGCACCCGCATCCAAGACATTATCGGCGACGACGCCTACTTGAGCCGGGTCGTCAAACAGGGCGCCGAAAAGGCCCGCGAAAGTTCGAGCCGGACGCTGTCGGACGTTCGCCGGATCATGGGTATCAAACCGTTCTAAACCGCAATCCCTTAAACTCTGCGACGGCCATGCCTAAGCTGAGAAACAAAATAGCGCTGCTGTACCGCTACCTGATCATCGCTACCAAGCGGCTGACCGATAAACAGTTGATGATTCTGCTCGCGATCGTGGTCGGTCTGGCGGCGGGGTTTGCTACGTTCGTATTCGAACGGGCGCTGATGTTTTTCCGCTTCGTGCTGACCAGCTGGTTCGACATCGACACGGCCAGCGTTTTCTACCTGTTCTATCCGGTCATCGGAATCATCATCGCCACACTGTTCGTCAAGTACGTCGTGCGCGACAACATCAGCGAAGGAGTGACCCGCGTACTGTACGCGATGAGCAAAAAAGGGTCGCGCATCAAGCCGCACAACTGCTATTCGTCGATCGTCGCGAGTTCGGCGACGATCGGTTTCGGCGGTTCGGTCGGCCCGGAGGCGCCGATCGTACTGACCGGAGCGGCCGTCGGATCGAATATCGCCCGCTTCATGCGACTCAATTACAAGAACATCACGCTGCTGCTGAGTTGCGGCGCGGCGGCGGCCCTGTCGGCCGTATTCAAGGCGCCGATCACCGGAGTCGTCTTCGTGTTGGAGATACTGATGCTCGACATCACCGTCGCATCGATCATCCCGCTGCTGATTTCGGCCGTGACCGCCACGACGCTGATGTTTTTCCTGAACGGTTTCGATCCGGTTTTCAACCTCAATATCCTGCACTCGTTCGAACTGGAACACCTGCCGTACTACATCGTCCTGGGCCTGATATGCGGGCTGATGTCGTACTATTTCACACAGATCAACTCGAAAATCGGGCAATTGTTCGCCCGGATCAAAAGCATGTACCGCCGTTGGATCGCGGGCGGCCTGATCATCGGCGTCCTGATCTTCCTGTTTCCGCCGCTTTACGGCGAAGGGTACGAATCGCTGGCCGATCTGATGCACGGAAACGTCGATGCGCTGTTCAACAACTCGATGTTTTTCCAATACCGGGGCATCGGCTGGGTCGTCATGCTGTACCTGATCGCCACGCTGTTTTTCAAGGTGGTCGCGATGTCGGCCACCAACGGAGCCGGAGGGGTCGGCGGCTCGTTCGCCCCGTCGCTGTTCGTAGGCGCTTTCACCGGCGCGACGATGGTCTATGGGCTGAACTATTTTTTCGGACTCGAACTACCGATCATTCCGTTTACGCTGGTGGGCATGGCAGGAGTCATGTCGGGCGTAATGAACGCCCCGTTGACGTCGATCTTCTTGATCGCCGAACTGACCAACGGCTACGCGTTGTTCGTCCCGCTGATGCTGGTCGCCGCGCTCTCTTTCGCGCTGGACTACTACCTCGAACCCTATTCGATCTACACGAAAAAGCTGTCGCAAAGCGGCGAACTGCTGACCCACAACAAAGACCGTTCGGTACTGGTATTCCTCGATCTGCCCGCCTTGATGGAGACCGATTTCTACAAAATCTCGATGAACACGACGCTCGGCGACGTCGTGAACCTTATCTCTACCGTCCACCGGAACATTTTCCCGGTGGTCAGCAAAGACGGCACCCTGCTGGGCATCGTTCAACTGGACGACCTGCGGGCCGATATGTTCTCTCCGGAAAAATACGGGACGACGATCGACCGCTACATGATCGCGCCGCCCGACCTGATCTACCAGAACGAGCAGATCGGCAGCGTACTGGACGCTTTCGAAGATTCCAAAGCCTGGATGTTGCCGGTCGTTACGACCGATAAGAAATACCTCGGATTCATTTCCAAATCGCGCATTCTGGCCGCGTACCGCGAACAACTCCGCGCAATCAGCGAAGAATAACCCATCGGAAAACAAACAAAACCGATCCGTCCGCCTTACGGAAACGCCACGCGAACCGGCCCCGATCTAAATTAATCTCATTTTTTTACATTCTCTTGTTCGTTTTATTTTTTTTATTTAATTTGGTCCGAAAGAAAATTTTCATTAATTATGTCTATTATCAATAACTATTTTATAGTTCGTAAACAGCACGGAACGAACACATCGAAATAAAACCAATATCCTATTTTGTTTAACTAAAACACACTGATTATGAAAAATTACCTAAAACTGAGTGCATGGTTGTTTTTGATTCCGGCACTGATGTTTTCATCGTGCAAGGACGACGACAAATCGGACGGCGACCCGTTGCTGGCTCCGAGAAACCTTGTCGGACTGGCCGGCGACGGGCAGGTCATCCTGAACTGGGACGCTCCTTTGAGCGGCGAGGTGAAAGAGTACTCCGTAACCTGGACTCCGGGCAACGGCAGCGCTACGGTAAGCGGCATGGCATACACGGCGACCGGACTGACCAACGACACCGAATACACTTTTTCGGTGAAAGCCGTCTACGCGTCAGGATCGTCCGACGCCCTTACGGTCAAGAAAACGCCGAAAACCGAAGCGATCAACTACACAGCCTGCACGGACGTAGCAGCCCAGGCGGGCTATAAGGCGATCACGCTGACATGGGCCGTTCCGGAAATCGTTCCGAAAGCCGAATTGTCGGGTTATACGATTACCGTTGCGCCGGGTGAAATGGAACCGATCAAAGTTGCCGACCCACAAGCCGTTTCAGCGGTTATCGACGAATTGGCCAACGGCACCGAATACACCGTAACGATCATCGCAGACTACAAAGACGGCGGCATGTCGGCAGGCGTATCGGTCAAAGCGACTCCTACCGAACTGATCTCAAAAGTCGAATCGGACAATGTCTCCAAAATAAGCTTCGACAAAGAAAATGCAGCCATCGAACTGTATTATACCAGACCGGTGGATGTAAAGGCCATTCCGGTAACCTTCACGCTGATCGAAGGCGCAACGATAGATAACGAGAGCGGCGCCGTAAGCAAAACGCTGAATCTGAAGGATCCCGCCACGGTCGACGTCGTTATGAACGATTTCACGGTTCCGTATCAGGTAACCGCCGTAGTCGATACGCTCGTAAAATCGCTCCAGGCATCCTACGACGGCACGACGGTCAACGGAAAAGTCGATCAAGCGACCCGAAAGATCCTGATCGACTTCGGAACGACCCAGATCGACAAATCGGCCATCGAAGTAACGATCGACATCTCCGAAAACGCAACGTTGGTAAATCCGTCGGCATCGCCGGCCACGATGAATCTGTCGAGCGAAAACGTCACGATCAAACTGTCGGATAAATACGGAAACGAGGTATCCTACGGCGTAACCTGCCTGGGCGAGGAAATTCCCGTTGTGGAAGGATTCAACCCGAAGGACATTACCGGAAAAGACATTCCGGCCGATTGGGTACGTCTCAACCGGTTTAACGGCAAAGACATCTCCAAAAACATAGCCGTTTACCAGATCTCTTCGATCAAGGATCAAGTCATGGACGCGTATGTGGTCATGTGGAAAGACGGAGCTAACTTCTCCGTTCTGGCCAATCCCGAAGGAGCTACATTTGCCGATTACATGACGACTTACGGAGCCAGCAACCAGGTACTTATATCCGGAGCGACTAACGAATGGACAGCTATTCACGAAGGTACGACCATAATCCAAGGTAAACAAGGATCGATGTTCACGAAGGATGCAGGCAGCGGCAAATGGCATCAGAATACCGGCGAGTTTAAGGACGGAGTTCTGGTGAATGTAGATGCCGGTTCCACTCCTTGGGATGTGACCGAAGGTTTTGCCGGAGGCGGTTTCTACCTGAATCCAGCCGCCGATGCAGGTAACGGATATCATTACACTCCGGGAGACGCCACTCTGGCTTCGAGGTGTTTCTTCGGATGCAACCGCTCTGAATACCCGACGCTAGGCGAATCCTACGCAACGCTGGCCGCGTTCTTTATCTGCAAAGCCGGCGGCGAATCGAAAGGAATCGGACAGAACGATATTTGCGAACTGTTGATCGACGTCGGCATCACCTGCGGGTATCCGATGTGCGAAAACGACGCAATAGGCTTGTCCATCAACGGCAAAGAGGTATTCTCCGGCGCTCAGAAGCTGTATTATACGGTAGGTATCAACTAAGATCTTGCAATAGGATTGTATCCTCTGAAAAAAGCCCTGCACGGGACCGTGCAGGGCTTTTCCAATATGCGGATATCAGTAACAGGCCTTCTGATCCCGTCCGAACGTTTCGCGCTACTCGCTGAAATCGGGAGCTCCGAAAACGTAACTTTCCCGGTACCGGTAGCCGACGACCGCCATCAACAGCACGATCGCAGCGTTCAGCACGAACGGGAAATCGGCCGAACCGGACTTCCCGAACAGCCCGGTCAGCAGATCGACGATAAAAGGGCACAGCAGGATCGCCAGGTAATTGACCGACATCACCAGCGCCAGCGCCAGCGTCGTATTTTTCGAATCGGCCGTCCGGACGCTCTTGTCGTAAACCAGCGGCTGGATAACCCCGTAGCCGATCCCCGCGACGAAACATCCCAACCCGATCGTCCACTCGTATTTGAACAGGTAGATTAGCAGCAGCCCGGCGCAAATCAGCAGCAGCGGCAGGAAAACGGTCGCATTCTTCAATTTGCGGATAATCCAGGTGATAAACAGACCGGGCAGCATGATCGCCAGGAAAAAAAGCGAAATCATCACGCCGGAAGCCGAACTGCTCAGCGTATAGTGCTGCATCAGGAAAGGCAGGTTGAACGTGACCACGAGTACGACGTAAGTAGCCAAAAAATAGAGCAGCATCAATCCTACGAGCCGCGGCACGTCGATCCCGGGCAACCATTTTACAGCCCCGATAGCCGCATCCGTCGGAGAAGCGGGAACCGCAGGTATCGTCGCGGCCTCCCCCCGATCCGGCTTGTATTTCCGCAACGAAAGCGTCATCAGCAGCGCGACTCCGGGCAGCAGGTAGACCAGAAACGGGTAATGCCAGTCGACCGTCGCCAGCCAGCCGGTCAGCGACGTGGCGAGCACCAGCGTAACGTTGCTGATCGACGAACTGATCCCTAGCTGACGGGTACGGTAGGCTCCGGTGAAATGGTCTGCGATCAGTCCGGTCGACAGCGGGATCACCATCCCGGCTCCCACCCCGAGCACGCAGTTGATAAAAATCAACAGCACGATGTTCTTTGCGAACAGGCTGAAAAAACCGCTGATGCAGAACAACGCGAGTCCCGTGTAAAGAATCAGCAGCTTGTTCCTGCTCACCGACAGCTTACCGGCCAGCAGGACGAACGGAATGATCAGCAACGACGGCAGCGAGGTAAGCATCTGGATTTCGAGATCGGTCGCGTGTTTGAAAATTTTATCCAGATCGCCCAGAATCGGCGATATGGCCAACCCCGGCAGGGAAACCACCGCCGAAACCGACCAGATTGCCACCAGTACATTCAGGGGAATCGTACCCCGTCCCGTTTGTATTTTCAGCATAACCTTCGTCGCTAATTAAATAAGATTTAGAAATTGTACTGCACGATCGCCTGAACGCGGTTGGCGTGCCCCTGCTCCTTGTCCATGTTCCGGCGCGTTCCGTAAAGGTAAGCGGCTCCCAATTGACAACTTTCGGTCAGGTTATAGAACAGATTCACCGACAAGTAATTGGCTATCTGATAAGTATTCGCGTCGCGGTAGTCGTTCCGGCTGAAAACCTTCACGCCGCTGTAAGCCGCGGTGGCCAACCATTTCGAAGAGAACATGTACTGGGCCCCGGCGATCCAGCTCATCATCGGCAGCGCCTGCAGACTGTTCGGCCGTTTGGGATTGACCACCAGGTCGAGTCCCGTGCCGGCTATATCCTGAATATAAGCCGCGATCCCCTCGCCGTAGAGGAACTGCATGTAGGTCGTCAGTCGTTTGCCGGCCTGGATCGAGCCGCTCAACTGGGTTCCCCATCCGAAAACCGATTTGGTGGCATCCGACTGGTCGTCGTAATAGAACATATCGCGGAAAATGGCCGATGCGCGCAAGTGGCTCCGCCCTTTGTTCCAGCTATACTGGAAATAGAGCGGGAAATCGGGCATCCGCTGCGGGATCGAACTCATATCGCTCGCCAGCGACGCGCTGAGATTCGGCATTTCGGCGGCGACCGCCATCGACCAGTGATCGTTGAATTTCCGGGTATAACGGATCATCGTGTTATACACCATCGGATAGCCGTTCGGCCCTTCGAAGTCTACCGTCGAAGGCGATGCCCCGAGGTCGCAGAACGTCGTGAAACGGCGTCCGATCGAGAATCCGGCCAGTTCGATATAAGCCATATTCAGACTGAACCCCAGGTTATTCGATTCCCGGAAATCGGCCTGAATGTAACCGACGATCGGCCCGAGCTTGCCGGCATGGGCGATCGCCTTGAAATACAGGGTAGAAGTCGACGGATCGAGCTGGAACTGCTGACGTTGTTTCGGCGAATTCGGCACGGGAATGGCCGACGTTACGAAATCGAGATCGTTGGCGATCCCGTCGAAATCGTACGAAAGACGCGTGTTCACGTTACCGCCGATACCGAAGATCATCTTCTGGTCTTTACCCGAAATGATGAACTTGGGCAGACCGGTCTGGCGAAACCCCTTTTCGATCGTCGAATAGTACAGATCGATCACCTGGGTCGCCGACATCGTGTCCACTTCGGCCCCCCGGCGGTTGATAAAAAGCACATCGGGTTTCGCATTGTTCTTCAGCACCTGGGCCTGCAGGCCCTCCGAAAAGAAACATGCGATGATCGCTGCTGCAAAAAGTATACAATGTTTCATAATTATGGAATTTAAATTGGTTTCGGGCATACGCGTCCTCGGACGGTCTCCGTAAACTCAATTATTGTGCCGATCCCCGCCCCGCAAATACGAAACAGGGCGTCCCGACAGGAACGCCCCGGATAATAAATTATTAAAGAATTACCGCTGTACGGCAACTCCGGCCGACAGCAACGCTTCGTCGGGAGCAAAAGGAATCGTCTCGAACTCCCGGCGGTCGCCGAGCCCGAAACGCAGGTAGGTGATCGGCAGCCCTTCCTGCAAAAAACGCTGTTCGTAAGTGGTTTTGATCGACAGCACCTCGTCGGCGAATCCCGTCCCGTAAATATCGTCGCAGCAGGCGGCGACCGGAAGTCCGTTGCCCCGGACCAGATTTTTCGTATATTCGTGCAGGTGAACCGAATCGGTCTTCAGATTGATCATGCCGCCCTCGCGCAGAACGAAGGGGGGCTCGTCGACAATGGTCTTTTCGATGGCCTCCTTGAGGTCTTGCAGCGGGTCGAGCTGGTCGTAGATTTCTTTTAAGAGGGGGGAAGAGAGCGTTTCGAGGCGGTCATGAATCGCGGGAAGCGTCGCCGCGCCCTGACTGAGGGCGACGAGGTCGCGGCAGTTTGCCGTGCCCGTGACAATGCGCGCCATGACGCGCTCGTAGTCCGACACCTCGCGAAGCGATAGCCGCAGCTCCTCGCGGTCGATCGTTTTGTCGACCAGCTCCTGCGTGGCGGCAA